>Ga0268359_12564_pt1 | contig 21440 bp, 17 predicted proteins | sample BioMet11_FD_194416 | JGI IMG/M metagenome (GOLD analysis project Ga0268359, IMG submission 194416) | Sewage microbial communities from Oakland, California, United States - Biofuel 11 (PacBio Assembly) | ecosystem: Engineered > Wastewater > Sewage > Unclassified | place: USA: California | collected...
ACGCTAGAATTATGAAGCATAAGGATGGTAGCAAAAAACCTTCCTATAATTGTCAGGTTGCTGTTGATGAAAAGGAACAAATAATCGTTGCAGCAGATGTTGCCATCGAAGAAAATGACTTGCATCAGATTGAACCAATGATAGAAAATGTGAAGGAAACACTGGGATGCAAACCGACAATAGTGCTGGCAGATGCAGGTTATTTTTCATATGATAATGTAGAATTTTTACTTGAGGAAGAAATTGATGCTTACATTCCCAACAACTTTATGAGAAGGAAATTCTAAAGATGATAACTGGAGGAGGAAATCAGGGCTGTAATGAAAAGGGAATTATAGCGAGAATAGCAAATAAGCTATGTTGATTAATGAAAATTAATGAATTCTTGTAGAAATGAGAGAAATATCGAAACAGAAAATTACCCAATTGTAGAAACCAAATGATTTTGATACAACCTGAAAAGCAGTCTTTTTAATTGACACTTTTTATATCCTTCAATTGAACTGTGAAAAAGCTAGAAAAATTCAATAGGCAGGTTATCGGAAGTGCTAGGGTACAAACATATTGATTTAACATATTGATTTGCTAAAAACTTTCAAGCAGTTGTTTTGAGTTGTCAATAGCGGTTAAGAATCTTCCAATTTCGGCGGTTTAAAAAATTCCAATTCTCAATCCTTGAGAAAAGTTCGAGGATTGTAGATAAAATGGAGAAATGGATATTGATTGCTGAAAATGGAGGAATGGATATTGATACGAAATATGTATTCACAAGCTTTAGCATCAGTTTGATACTATACTCCTTGTCGTTGTGTGCCATTTCCGGTTATGGGAATGATTAACTTTCTTAATTGTGAAGGTTTACACTGATTTTGCAACGAAACCAGATTTTTTTCATCACAAACGGAAATACCATATTTAATTTGTTAATCAACATCATATTTAACTTGTCAATCAACATAATGGAATTGTTTAAATAATTACTATAAGAATTTGTAGCTACTATAATTCGTTGTTGGATTACTTCGTTGGTTTGTCTACGCATCTCACAGCATATCTTAGGAATCTAAAAAATGAAAACATTTCCCGCTATCATTCTATCTATCATTCTACTTATGTTACTGTCACCCATAGCTGGAGCAGCAAACCAAAATGATATTAACCAGGAGCTTCAGCAGGGAGGTATAATTCACCTTCCTGCTGGAAATTATACTTTGACAGACTCAATAATTCTTCAATCTAACACCATTCTGGAAGGTGAACCTGGAACTGTAATCACAATTCCGGATCACGCCGGATGGCCTGCATGGAAACCATTAATCTCAGGAAATGGTGTTCAAAATGTCACAATTCGAAATTTAGAAATTAATGCAAACAGTAACGGAAATTCCGAAACTCCGCATGGTGCAGGATATTATAACTGCATCTATATGATCGATTGTGATAATGTACAGGTATATAACTGCACTTTTCACGATGGTCTTGGAGATGGCCTGAGAATTAAAAGAAGTAAAAATATTGAATTTTATAATAATCTTGTTTACAGACTCGGACATGAAGGCTTCTTTGGCATTGAGAGCCAGTATATTGAATGCTTCAATAATCGAATAACTACAAGAACAAACAGTGGCCTCAGGATTTGGAACTCTGCAAATGTCAAGTTCCATGACAATGTTATAGATGCACAATTGGATGCTGGTGGGGGTGATCCTGGCATCCAGATCGAAGATTCCAACGGCACTGTAGGTAACGTGGAGATTTATAATAATGTCCTTAACAGAACATGGGGAAAAGGTATCTGGTTAGTTGCCTATGATGCAGGAGTCTCAAACACTCAGAAGGTTCTGATCCATCACAATTTGTTCTATGAAATAGGACAGAGTTATAACATTCCATCTACAGGAGGCATAGTCAACGATGGATTCCAGAGTACTCAAATTTATAACAATGTTTTTGATGGGGTAAAAAATAATGCCTTTAGAAATCAAGCTGGAGGGCAAGGTACAGTAATAAAAGATAATATTTTTACAAATACAGTTCAACATACTGCAATTTCTCAGACGGGAACCGGGTACGCGATTGCTGATCTTGTAGGAGCAAATCTTTCTGTAACTAACAATTCTTTTTACAATAATGAAAACGGGGATGCATATCAAACGAGTTTTTCTAATGCCGATTTTAGAGATCCTGAAACTCATCAGACGTCTTCAGGTTGGACCTGGACAGGCTCAACATGGACATGTAAGTTTGTAAAACCAATGGAATTGGGCTCTATTCCACTTACTACAACTATCAGGTTACGATTAATGGCAATAATATACAGAGTATATTATATTATAAACTCTTTTTAAATTTTTTAAATTGAGCGTAATATAAAGTTGTGATATTACGGAATTTTTTGCACCACAACTATTTTAACCACAACCGTTTAAACTTTGAGTTCAGTTAATTTTCTATTAAATATTAAGTAAATGTTACTTTAGGTATGATCTGATGGCAATTGAGAATATTTCCTGGGAAGGATTGTATCCTTTTTCTTTATGTTCAAATCTTTTGTCATATTTTTCTGCATCAATTTCATTAATTTCCAATACCGGACTATATTTATACTTCCAGTTATGCCCTTTAACAACTCCCTCTTTTAATTCTAGAGCAAGCATGCCGTAAGGGTATTCACCAGTCATATCACTAATATTGAAATCTTTGCTGCTTTTAAAACCGTGTTTGCAATAGTTATGGGGGTCGCCAAATATAACAATTATATTTATTCCATCTTTTTTAGCAATATCAATTGTGTGGTGAATTAATGCACTGCCTACACCTCTCCGCTGATATTTTGGTAATACACTTATGGGGCCAAAACTCGCAATTTCCATCTTAACTCCATCTTCCGAATACAACCAGGCTCTGGTGTACATAATGTTGCCAATTATTTCACCATTATATTCTGCAACAAAATCAAGTTTCTTAATAAAATCAGGATGATCTCTCATAATATGTACTAAATAATGTTCGTTACAGCCAGGTACATAGAGATTCCAAAATGCTTCTCTTGTTAAGTTTTCTACTTGATTGAAGTCCTCTGCTTTTTCATTGCGAATTATAACATCCATGATAAATTCCTTTTTGTTGTTTTATTTGTTATATGTGATTAGTATTAATCCTGTTTTCGGCAGGTAAACGTAAAAATTCATTTAATTTTTCTACTGCTATCGATTTTGTAATAACTTGTATAACTAACTTGAAATTAAAAACTATTGAATGTTAACCATATCATTATTAATATATATTTATAACCATACGGAAAAGTGACAAATCTGATTAGACATTCAATCCGCATGACGATGATTTTCAATTGAACTTATAATGAATACATGCGTCTTCGGTTAAGTGATGAATAGTGATGAATTACGTCAATTCCTCCAACGTTTTTAAATATTTTAATAAATTATGAGCTGGATCAGGGTATCGATTTTTTGATATGTTTTATTTCAATGGATATAGGCTTGAAAATCCGAAGAAATGTAGTTGTTTTAAGCAAAAACCATTGCCTTAAAACGATATAAAGCCCAATATACTGATATTTAAAATCATTGAATTGCTGTAATTAATCCTACTTTCGGCAGCAAGCACATTCTAAAATATTAATATATTTGAGTGTTATTCATTATCATTGGTCATCGGTTAAGGATTCATTTCCTTCACTTGTTACTCTTTTTGAACCCACTTCATTCAATTATTATTCAATCCATTCATCTCTAAACCTTTCTCTGTTTACATGCGGATCTAATGCTTGACTTTCATATACACTCATTATCGTTTCAAAAGTTCTTTGAATTCCACATCTATGAAGAATTACTGTCAATAAATCAGATGCATTCTCTGCAAATATTGTACTCCACCGTAACTGCGTATATCTAGCCATTTTTTCAGGATGAGTTGTTGAGTTTCTTACAAGAGAATGAATTCTTCTGCTAACGATTAGTGTCAATATTGCTGTCCAGATTAGAGCTTCAATTACCTGCACATTCTTTGTTTCAAGAACGTCCAGCGCATATTTATTTTTCAATTCCTTAAATAGTAGTTCTATGTCCCATCTTGCCCCATATAAGTTTGCAATGTCTCTTGCATTCAAAATATCTTTCTGAATATTTGTGATATAAATGTGGTACTTTTCATCCTCATCATTGTATACCGCTACAAGACGTACATTCATTTCATCCTGTTTTTGCTTGCATTTATACTCTCTTCTTTTGAATGCTATTTTTACAACTGCATCAATATCTTTTCCCGAGAGTTGCTTAATACACTCACTAATAGGCTTCCCTATGAAATCTTTGCACTTTGTTTTAGGCACTCCTTCCTCTATTAAAACAACAATGGGATCCATATTTTTTTTAATTCTTGAGACAAAATATCCCCCATTTTCCTCAACCCTTGCAAACATCTGAGTTTTGTAAAAACCAAGATCAACAAGCAGAATACGGTCTTTGATACAGGGACCTATTTTTAATGTTTTGATCTCAGCTGTTTTTTCGGAGTACACAGCAACGGTTTTAGGTCCGTTAGCAACTGCACTTACCACAACTCCGACTTTTACCCCAGCAGCTACTGTTCTTGCTCTTGCTGCTGGAAATTTATCTGATAAAGAAGAATGAAGACGAACTATTGTGCTGTCCTGAATGATAATATCCTGGAAGTTTTCGAGTTTCTTGCTAAGTTTTCTACCAGGTTCTTTTGCAAGTTCTTCTATGCCGTGAATTACACACTGATGTAGGAACTCAACAAGTTCTGGAGTGAAACGATAGTACCAACTGCTATCGCTTATGGTTTTATGGGATTCAGTTTCATATTCGCGTTTCAAACTGGCGAGTGTACGCTGCAAGCGTACACCAAAACTCAGAGTTAAAACCCAAAGATGATGACAGGGTCAATTTTACGTTCACGTATTATAAGACCAGTTTCTTTGGAAGTTTGCCTTAACCACTCTTCGGGAAACATTTCCCGAAGAGAGTCTTCAAGAGTAGGTGGGGAACGAGGAGACATAGAGATACAGCTATAAAGGTATTATCAGATAAAAACATCTACAAGATAAGGAATTTAGTGCTTAACCGATGACCAATGCAAAAAAATTAAGTTATGGGCATATTAGGAAGCGGGATGATTCAAGAAGCCAACATACTTTAGCCGTTGGTAGTTCACTGTGTATTTATCTAGCATTTTGCTGCTAACTTGTATTTTGTTGCTAACTTGTTATTTCTCTTCCAGAAGTGTTATTTTCTCCTCCATAAGATATCTTTTAAACCATTCTCCAGCAAGATTTGCGACTTCTTCCAACGTGCCCGGTTCTTCAAAAAGATGGGTTGCTCCGGGAACAATTTTAAGTTCTTTTTGTTCTGTCTTCAATCGGTCTAATGCCCACTGATTCATCTCTATTACTTGATAATCCTCTCCACCTACAATAAGTAGCGTTGGTGCCTTTACATCCGGCAGTGCTTTTTCAGCCAGATCGGGCCTTCCTCCTCTGGAAACTATCGCCTTTATAATATTCGCATGCTCTTTTGCAGCTATGAGTGCGGCTGCAGCTCCCGTACTGGCACCAAAGTAACCTATATTGAGATTTTTAGTATCATGATTGCTTAAAAGCCAGTTTGTTACGTTAACAAGCCGGTTTGCAAGCAGGTCAATATCAAACCTGAGGTGAGCAGTTATCATATCAATTTTCTCTTCCTCAGCTGTCAACATATCAAATAACAGTGTTCCAAGGCCTTCTTTCTGAAGTTCCTGCGCAACATACCGGTTTCGCGGACTGAAACGACTGCTTCCGCTGCCGTGTGCAAAAACAACAATTCCTTTTGTTCCTTCAGGAATTGTGAGGTTTCCTTCAAGTATAATAGAATCAATTGGAATTTGTATTTCACTACTGCTTTTACTTTTACTCAATAATTCGTTCATGCCAACCCCCCAAAAGGTCTTACTATTAATTATATATCGGTATTAATTATATATCGGCGTCTGAAAAATATCAAATCATATTGTATGAAAAATATCAACTCATATTGTATGAAAATATCAAATCATATTTTTAAATGTTAAACAATTACTATTATCTTGCCGGAAGAGCCCTTGCTTTATCCAGAAGTTCGCAGACCTCTTCATCGGTGGTTTGACTGAAGTTTCCGTACCAGGCTCCGACCCCATAGAAAGGTTCAGGGGTAGCTATACATATTACTTCGTCTACTTCCCTTTTGAAAAGCTCACATGTATCCGGTGCACCCGTGGGTACTGCAACCACTATTTTAGCCGGATTTTTAGTTTTAATGGCAGATGCAGCTGCACGCATTGTCGCACCTGTAGCAAGCCCGTCATCTATTAAAATCACAGTCGAGCCGCTAATCTCAGGCTTGGGCCTATCTCCACGGTAAGTGTGTTCCCTGCGTTCAAGTTCCTTGAGCTCATTCCCAGCTACCATATTAATTACCCGTTCAGGTATCTGAAAAGACTTGACAATGTCTTCATTCAACACAAGGACATTGTCAGAAGAGATCGCTCCCATTGCCAGTTCTTCATTTCCTGGAACCCCCAGTTTCCTTACTATAAACACATCCATTTTTACATTAAGTTCCTTTGCAACTTCAAATGCCACCGGAACCCCACCACGCGGGAGCGCAAGTATCAACACATCTGAGCGATTTGCATATTTCGAAAGTTCTTTTGCAAGCTTTTTTCCGGCATCCACCCGGTCTTCAAAAAGTGCCATTTGTCCCTCAACCCCTGTCGAACTGGATTAATCAATAAGATAAGCAATGTTAATTTATAGTATCTATGTTCAAACCCTTAAACGTATAGAGTATAAAATTTAAGCTTAAATTTTATATCCTAGATTCGGCAGGTTAACGCAACTATAGATATATATTTTCATATTTCTCTCCCATGAGACTCAATATTTTCCAGTGAATTTCTTCCATATTCAGTATTTCTGACTTTGTTTTCCCTTTTTTCTGCGTTATAAGTTCTGTAATTCCCTGAAACTTGAAAAATATCCATCTCATTGTTGGTCTTTTTGTTGGTTTCCCTTTTTGATCTGGAACCGTTTCATTTTCTTCTTCTAACTTTGTCCTTAATTTCCATTCTGCAATAGAATAAATCATTAAGCAGAGAACCATTATCATTGTCAACGCTTCAATTCTTGATTTATTCTTGAGATACACCTTCGATATGCTAAAGGCATCAGTTTTCAAAAATCTGAATCCTTTTTCTACTTTATCCTGTCCTTTGTAATACTTCAGCATCTCTTCAGGAGAAAGACTGATATCATTACTTGCAAGAATGAAAAGTCCCATTTTTTCCATTTCTTTTAAAACAAAAGCATCATTAACCTTTATAATTCCATCAATCCTGTAACATGTCTTCAATTTCTCATCTTTAGAAATTCTGCCTCTTTTACCTGCTTCACGTTTTTTAATGGTTTTCAAATCTATTTTTTCAAAAAGAACATAAGGGAAATCTGCAATCCATTTTTCTGCTGCTTTTAATGCATCTTCTTCACAGAAAAAGTCATCTCCTGCCAGTTTTTTAAGCGACTTTTCTGCTTTTTCAAGCTCTTTTTCAAGCTTCCTTCTGAGAGTTACCTCTTTTTTTTCTTTCATTTTATGAGAGAGTAACAAAACCCACTTTTGTTTAACTCCACCATAATCCACAAAGGTTTGATAAAATGAGTATCTTTCGTCGCTTTTCAACGTTTTCAGGTTTAGATTTGCATTTAGCAGTTCCTTTGCTTCATTAATTGTTGCAGGAACACGACTGATCCAGAATGACTTTCCTATGTTCTTGATATTATTGTCAGTGTAAAAAGAACTATCAGCTACATAGTACACTTTGCTTTCAGGTCTTAAAGCTGATTTGAGAGACTTGATTGCTTCCAGAATTGTGCTTTTGTCTGAAGCATTCCCTGAATGGGTGTTCATGAAAAGTGGTATTCCATGCTGATTAACAATCAAGCTCAAAACAAATTGTTTGAGGTCCCATCTTCCGTTTTTGGGTATTCCAAAAGTAATATCAATATACTCAGTTTCTTCGTCTTCATAATCGCCATAAACGCTGACACTTGTAGTGTCAGCGTGTAAACAATGGACAGGAATAGGTAGACGATTCATAATGTGAAGAGTGATTTCAGTAAACAGTTTTGTAGGACCATACTTTACGATTCTGTCAAGAGTTTCTCCAATAGCATATTGATTCAGGTCTTCTCGTGTGACGCTGTCTCCAAAAAGTCTTCCTATAGAAATAGTCCTGAAATAATCAGGAAAAAGGTACAGACGTTGCCCTATGAAACCAAGACCATTGAGTACCATGGCAAGGATACAGACGGAGTGAGGAACCTTGTGATCTCGTTCTTTAGGAAGTTTCTCATCGATCAATTTGTCAACTTCAAGCTCTTGGAAAACTCCAGCAATAAGACCAAGGTGACCTAAGAAGCTTGTACGTTTTATTGAGGATTCAACTCTTCTACTGTTGTTTTTATCTGCCATGGAAGATCAAGAAAATAGATATGAAAATTAATTATATTAACTTATATGTTTACCTGCCGAAGCTAGGTTATATAATTACTCCTCTTTGAAATGGAGCCCATAAAAACCTTAGTTTGACAGTATAAATTAAATTTAGTGAGAGGCTTCAATTTTTTGTCAAAAATCAATTGACAGTATTCATAAATTTCATCAAATTGCCTCTGATTTTCCAGCTTCACAATCACTATGAGGTAAATTAGTAGAAATTTTTGTCCCATTTTAGCACTTTTGGACCTGACTTTTTGGATAGTATCTAGATTTTATCTGAGATTCATGCTATCTGTCAAATTCTATACCAAAAATTTGGTCAAAAATCATAAAAATAGCCATCAAGAGAAAGAGAATCATCTGTCAAATTGAATCGTAAAAAATGGGCAAAAATTTGTTGAAATAATATTACTTATCATTCCAACGGATATGAAAACAATCTTTCCACATAAAAATCAAACTGTCAAACTCAGGTAAAAAAGTAAAAATTTGAAGTAACTATTCAGGTACCCTAAATAAGTCAACTAACATCGATTTTGGTTACAGGGAACTGTCTAATAAGGGATTCATATCAAAATTAAAAATGAAATCATTTGACATCAATCTACAAAATCGACGAAAGTATATTGTAAATGCCAAACATTCTACATTACGGCTTTTGATGTCGATTTAAGGTACCTGAATAGTAACAATTTGAAACTATTTCTTTTTCTAGCTACTCGTCTGTTCTGTAGTGGAGAATGGGACCTGATCAAATTCACCTGTATTTACAGAATGTTTGGAGTAAAAACGGATGAATTGGGAAGTGAACCTACAGATGAAAAGTTAGAAATCTATGAAAAAGGTTGCAGTCCGTCTTTGCAGAATATTGAAGGTATTATGATTTTTCTGCTTGATGAGAACTTCAACTGGATCTTGAAGAACTCAATCTGGGAATGGACATTGCAATTCCACTTGGTATTGTTGTCAACTAACTGGTCTCAAACTCTTTTAAGCACGCTTTTCCTTCAGGAGGAGGAGGGAAAATCAGTATAATACTCCATCGAGCTGAATACCTGGTCTCAACAGAAAGTTCCGACACAAGAGAGAATTCAGAGAAGAAAGAAACTCTTCCCTTTGTACTGACTGTAACAGATAACGTCAAGGGCATCCCTGAAGAGATAGATTTTCAAAATTCCGATTCACTTGGGCTTTAGCTTGTAACCATTCTTGTTGAACAAATAGATGGCTGTATCGAGCTTGATAGAAGTAAGGGAACGAAATTCATTATTCGATTTGTCGATATAGAGGGCACAAAATCTAACTGATTGGCTAAACGCTGTAAAATATTTTGTATCATTCTAGTTTAACACCTTAACTCTCCCTCGCGTAGGGAATAAACCAATTCAAAGATTATGTCTTTTGATGTTGTTTTTAACGGATTTTTGCATTTTTTCCCTCTCTATTGCTTTCAATTTTACCAGAAATTTTTTATACATTTAATGCTATTTGTTCTATAGATATCGTAAATTTTGTTTGAAATAAACTGAAAAATATGAAGAATATTTATTCCCTATAGGGTATAAATATAAGTAATAAGTAATTTTTGCATTTTTGCTTATTTTTAAATTCGAGACCTATAGGCTCAAACATCAATTTGTTATCTTTCTTCCCACGGGGGATCCACTGAAAAATCCGAGACTGTGTTTTAATGATTCTGAGTGAAACATGATCAAGAGCATTGTTATTGAAAAAGATATTCCCTATTCGTGGCAGAGTTAAGGTTAACAATAAATTTTATCAGGTGTACAAAATTTTTTAAGCCAAATTATTTTTTACTTATAGGCAATTTTTTGAATAATTAATTTAAAATAATTTCTGCTCTTTATATCTCATGAAGTTGGGAAGTGAGTTGAGTGTGAACAAGTAAATAATTGCCTGGAGACCATTGATGATTCTTCTCGGAATCGGTATACTTGGGAAGCATATCGTCTGCGTTGCTGTACGGGGAATACAATAAAAACAGCGTATAATGCTTCCGGGCTTCTTCTTATTCTCTTTTCTGCAATTCTTTTTACTCTTCCGATTCCGCTATTTGCAGATTATTCAGGTCTAATATTGAATTAAACTCAGTATAACTCGATGTTACTCAACGTTAAAAACTCGACGTTAAAAACTCAACATTAAAAACTCGATGTTAAAAACTCAACATTAAAAACTCGATGTTAAAAACTCAACATTAAAAACTCGATGTTAAAAACTCAACATTAAAAACTCGATGTTAAAAACTCAACGTTAAAAACTCGATGTTAAAAACTCAACGTTAAAAACTCGATGTTAAAACCACTACTCGATGTTAAAACCATTTACTCGATGTTAAAATCACTTTGTAAATCTAAACATTCAATCTTATACAAATATACGAAGCTATGAATTCTTGAGGCGTTAGGTGCAAGGGGGTGATTGAACATATCAGATGTCAGAAAAAACATATTAAAAGTAGACTTCTACGAATTAATGGTCTGGATAACCATAGTTATCTTGCTTTATCTGATTAGCCTTAACAATTACCTCCTCTTCCATATAGTAATAGAACTGTTCAGCGTCTACTTTGCATACGTGATATTTCTCATTGTTTGGAAGTCGAGAAGCCGCCTTGAGAACCGATACCTTCTGATATTGGGAGTTGGCTACTTTTTCGTAGGGAGCTTTGACTTTCTGAGTGCACTTGCGTTCCACCACATGGGGACGTTTCCCGGATTTGGTACAAACCTGACTGCTCAGTTCTGGATCATTGCAAGATTCTTGGAAAGCACTTCTTTTCTGGTAGCTCCGCTGTTTTTGATACGCACTGGAGAGAGTCAGGAGAGGAATGTCAAAACCCTTGAAAGCTCAATTTTTGCCTGGAAAGCATTTCTTGTATATGCAGTAGTTAGTGTTACCTGCCTGATTTCAATCTTTTTTTCCGAAAATTTCCCGGATTCTTATTTTCAGGGTTCAGGATTTACTCAATTCAAAATAGTAAGCGGATACTTAATTCCTTTCATGCTTCTATGCTCACTTTTTCTCCTGTATATTGTCAGGGATATGTTCGAAGAAAAAGTTTTCAGTTTACTCTCAATCTCTATGGTTCTGACAGGCTTTGTGTCACTGTTATTTGCATTCGACAGTCAAACGGGCGAGGCTCCGAGCATTATAGGTCTCTTCTTTAAATTATTGTCTTTTTATCTGGTCTATAAAGCAATCGTAGATATTGGGTTCGAGGAGCCTTGCAGTCTTCTCTTTAGGGAACTTAAACACCGAGAAGAAGATTTCAGGCAGAAAGCCATTTTCTTTGGGGATGAGTATGGTCATATTTGCAGAATGGTAGGCAAGAGATACCTTACTGAACATCGAAGTGCTGAGGAAGAAGACAATCCCGAAGATGGGCTAGACAGTTATAGTTCCTATATGCAAAATCTTCAGGGAATTGGATTTCAGTTTAATAAGGATTTTAAATTGATATTTCTCCATGGTCCTGTTGAGGAAATGACAGGTTATCCAAAGCAGGATTTCCTCTCTGGAAAAGTTGACTGGCAGGAAATAATAATACCTGAAGACCGCCCTGTTATTTCTAAAAAAGAGGATAAACTAAAGCTAAATCTTAATTCTATCGTTGAAAGCGAATATCGGATAAAGAAAAAAGACGGGGAGATAAAATGGGTTCGTGAGATTATCCAGAGAATCTCGGATGAATCCGAAAGGTTGGGAAAGTTTCAGGGACTGGTTTATGATATCACTGAACGCAAAATAGATGAAGAAGCTCTGGAAAATATAGATAAAATTCGATTAAAAGAAGTCCATCATCGCATAAAGAATAACCTCCAGGTAATCTCATCTCTCCTCAGCCTGCAAGCAGAAAAATTCGAAGATAAAGATGTACTCGAAGCCTTCAGGGAGAGCCAGAATCGAGTCGAATCTATTGCGATGATCCATGAGAGACTTCATGAGAGTGAAAATATGGATGCTTTTGATTTCTCAGACTACCTTAGAAAACTAACCACAGATCTTTTCAATTCCTATAATGTAGGAAACAGGAATATAAGCCTCAAATTGAGCCTTGAACAGGTTTATTTGGGCATGAGTACTGCCATCCCTCTTGGAATTATTGTAAACGAGATCGTTTCAAATTCCCTGAAGCATGCTTTTCCCGCGGGAAAAAGAGGCGAAATAAGCATAAATTTTTTCAAAGCTGAAACTCTAGTTGCAAAGTACGGGACTTCATGTTCGGATAACTACTGTCCATATGAGGGGGACTATACGGATTATAAGGACTGTATAAACAATAATTTCCGTTACATACTTACAGTAGCCGATAACGGAATAGGAATTCCCGAAGAACTCGACTTTAAAAATACCGACTCCCTGGGGCTCCAGCTTGTAAATATTCTTGCCAAACAAATAGGCGGGCGTATAGAGCTTAAAAGGAATCAGGGGACAAAATATATTATCTGTTTCAGTAATGAAGGGTAATAAAACCTTATAATCTCGAAATATCTGTCCATCCTAGACTCTTCGTTTTGGAAAACTTTTTTCTTACCAAAATTTTTTCTCTTACCTTAGCTAAGTAAAAAAGTCTATTTTTAGTCAGTTCTCTTAAAGTGGTTCTATGAAACGCAGCACAAAGGAATGGAAAGAAAAAAGGGCCGAGTTTCTAAAAGGTAAGACCTGTGAATGGTGCGGGTCTTCCGACTCCCTGTGTATTCACATTCCCAGGGCTTTTTCTCCTGCTCAGGTTAGCTCCGAGATTTACAGCGCTGCGTATACCAGGTTCAGGGAGGTTTACAGGCAGAGGTACCAGAAGTTCGATTCTATCCCTACCGGCAAACACCGTCACAAAAACCACCCGGCCTGGCATAAAGCTTCAACTGTACATAAAACCGAACCTGACCATACAGGCTTTGAGGAGCAATTTATTGAAATTCTCCTTGAAGATTCAGAAGAAGGTAATTTCAAGAAGCTTTATCATGAATGGCTAGAAGAAACCGGAATTAAAGAATTAATTGAAGAAGAAACTAAAAAAGCCATGGAAGAATGCGAGTCTCTGACAAACGCAATTGTGCTCTGCAAACGCTGCCATTTTGCAAGTCTTAGGGGTATGAATCTCTGCCCTAAATGCAGGAGTAAATATAAATCCGTAAACTATGAAACTTGTTTTGACTGCCTGCCTGACGAACGAAAAGCGGAGTTTCGGGAAAGACAAAGTCGATAGGTTCCCTGAAAATTCAGAGATTCCCTCTAAGTTGCTCCTTTTATTCTATAATCTATAAAATTTTCTCAAAGAAGAGCCCAGCCGCTTCCTCCACATACCCTACAAGTTCCGTTCTCAAAACTCCCGGAACCGTTACATAGAGGACATACTATTGCAGGCTGAGCAACGAGTACATCACCCTGTCCCCCGCAAGCTTCACAAATTCCGCCATTAGTGTGCCCGGTTCCATGGCAATGAAAGCATTTTTCCGGAGCGTATTCAGTGTCTATATAGCTATGAAGCATTTTATCACCTTTAAAAGGTATGATTAAAGAAACATTGTCTCAAAAAATCTTTTTGATACTTATTTTCATCTTTCTGGCTTAAAAGACCTTTCAAAAAGATAAAAAGGAAAAGGTTATAACTTAATTGCTGATTTTTTATATATTTCAGTATCAACAGGCGTTCTAATTTATACTTATAAATTATTTTAAATAAGATTTTAAGAACTGCAAAAATTTGGTTCTCGAAATGAATTAAGAATTTTTCTCTCCAAGTTTCTCTTTTTTATTTACCAGTTTTCTCGATACATTTTTCCGCAGGAGATTATCTTCTCAGGCATTTGAAGCGATTTGCCAGGTTGATATTTCCGAATATAAAACAAGGCTTTTTCAAAAAAATCTTTTTTAATATCTTCTCTTTATAATATTTATTCATAAATTTTTACATAATAACATAAAATATTACTTTTCATGTTTCCGGTAGTTTTAAGTAACATTAAAAAAATAATATTTATTGGAGGAGATGCTCTGGAATTGTGTCTGGGGGCACAGGTTTTGAGACGGATGTCTCCTTAAATTTTGGGAGTTGAAATATGGCAGATAAGGATGATCCGGATTTTTTATCATTAGGCACGATAAAAGGGGGCAAGGTCGTCAATAGGGCAGGAGAGGACCTTGGGAAGATTGAAGAATTAATGATTGACCTTCAAAGTGGAAAGATAGCATACGCCGTATTGTCTTTTAGCGAATTTATGGGGCTGGGCGACAAAGTTTTTGCTATTCCCTGGCAAATTCTTACCCTGAAGCTGCACGAACACGCCTTCTTACTTGGCATTACTAAAGAAACCCTGGAAAGGGCAGGAGGCTTTGAAAAAGGCAACTGGCCTCTGACTCGTGAAGAACTCGCCGGAACTTATACTTCCTACGGATACCAGCCTTACTGGCAGGTACAAACAGGAATGCCGGAAGAGGCCGAATCTGAAAGGATGACCCGGATGGAAACTATGACAGGCAGGGACAATCCGGATTTTTTGTCAGCAAGTACGATAAAAGGGGATAAGGTTGTCAATAAAGCAGGAGAACACCTTGGGAAGATTGAAGAATTAATGATCGACCTTGAGGATGGAAGAGTAGCATACGCTGCACTATCTTTTGGCGGATTTTTGGGCCTGGGCAGTAAGCTGTTTGCCATTCCATGGCAGGCTCTTCAAATGAAACTGCACGATCACGCCATCCTGCTTGATATTCCCAGGGATGTCCTGGAAAAAGCAGAGGGTTTTGATAAGGAGCACTGGCCTGTAACTAACCGTGAGTGGCTTTCTGCAATGTACAGCTATTACGGATACCAGCCTTACTGGCAGGCACAGAGAATAGAAAGCCGACCAGGCAATCTCTGAGCTTTAATTGGATAGCGGATATAGGCATCAATTTACTGGCAAATAGGGACACGCTGGAATAAACTTAATTGGGGGAGAATTTGAAACTGTGCTTCAAGCACAGGCGTTTAAATGTATATTCTGTAAAACATAGGGAGTTGTAACTATGGCAGATCGAAATAATCCAGATTTTTTGTCAGCAAGCACGATAAAAGGGGATAAGGTTGTCAACGCAGCTGGAGAGGACCTTGGAAAGATTGAAGAATTAATGATCGACTTACGCGATGGAAGATTAGCGTTTGCAGTACTTTCTTTCGGCGGATTTCTGGGTCTGGGCGACAAGTTGTTTGCTATTCCCTGGCAAGCTCTTAGATTAAAACTTCACGACCATGCCTTTGTCCTGGATGTTCCCAAAGATGTCCTGGAGAAGGCAGAAGGCTTTGATAAAGACAACTGGCCTATACCTCCCATGAGTGGCTTTCCACTGTATACAGCTACTATGGACATCAGCTTTACTGGCAAACAGAAATGCCTAAAGAGATCGAATCACAGAAGATGGCACGTGTGGAAAGTACGTCGGCAGGTAGGAAAAATCCAGATTTCTTGTCAGCAGGCACGCTAAAAGAGGATAAGATCGTCAGCATGGCTGGAGAAGACGTTGGAAAGATTGAAGAGTTTATGATTGATTTACAGGACGGAAAAGTAGCATATGTTGTAGTCTCACACGGCGGAGCTCTGGGTATAGGCAACAAATTATTTGCTATTCCCTGGCAGGCTCTTTCACTTAGACTACATGAGCATGCTTTCGCTCTCAATGTCTCTAATGAAACTTTCGATAAAGCAGAGGGCTTTAAGGACAACTGGCCTTTAACTCGCGGTGAGCTCTCCAGAACCTACAGCTACTATGGGTATCAACCTTACTGGCAGACAGGGATGACAGTACAGGCAGCAGGAGTTTCGGCAGCAATACCAGCTGAAACCGAATCTGAACGGATGGCCCCGATGAAAAGAGAAAAAATGGTCCAGACTGGAGGCACAGTAAGTACAACAGGTGGAGAGATGCCGGACTTTTTGTCAGCAAACACTATAAAAAAGGATAAAGTAGTCAATAGAGCAGGAGAAGACCTTGGAAATATCGAAGAATTACTGATTGATCTCGAAAACGGTAGGATTGCGTATGCTGTACTTTCTTTGGTGGATTCCTGGGTATGGCCGAGAAGTTCTTTGCTATTCCCTGGCAAGCTCTTGCACTAAGGCTGCACGAGCATGCTTTCACTCTTGATATTCCCAAGGACATCTTGGAAAAGGCAGAAGGTTTTGACAAGGATCACTGGCCTTTAACTCGTGAGGAACTCTCCAGAACATACACCTACTATGGATATCAACCTTACTGGCGGAAAGAGGTGACCGAACGCGTCGAAATACCAAGAGAGACTCAACCACCGAGGACAACCCGCACTGAAAAAGAAAAACCCCTGGAAACGGCAGAAGAATTAATTGCCCAGCAGGAGAAAGAACGGATAGAACAGCTGGAAAAGACAGAAACCGATGAAGAGAAACTTGAACGGCTGGAAAGAGAAAAAGCGATAGCTGAGAGGCGGGAACACAAATACCACTGAAAGAGATAAGATGATAGCAGATAGGTGGAAACACAATACAAGTGATAAGCATGTAGTGGAGGCATACTAAATGTCTCCCAAGATTAAATTGTTTTATAGTTGCTTATAAGTCTTGACTAAATTGGGACTATAAACATATGCAGCCAAAAATTAAGCTTGATTAGTTGGGTTTATGGTAAAAGTATGGGTATATAAAATAAATCAAGCTTATTTTAAAAGTTAGACGTGTCTTAAATTGGCTTGAAGCCAATTAAAAACTTTAACTCTCGGTCAAGTTCTATTTACATTTTTTATAATTCATTGTCAGGTTTTACGGATTAGATTGTTTTTTATGTCAAAGCTTTGCAAGCAGCGATTTTTTAATCTCTACCGCATTGCTGGGACACAGTTCGCGACAGCAATAACACAGGATGCACTTCTTCTCATTGATCTTAAAACTCCCGTCTTCAAGCCGTTTCAATAGCGTGGGGAGAGCAGTTTAAATAGCAAGCTCCGCAGTGAGTGCATTTTCTTCTGTTGATCCTGGGATAAATCTTATAGTATTTGCCAAGGTTGCGGGTAAGACAGGAAGGGGCTGTACTGACTCCTCCACTGGATGGTTTGAATTTCATTTTGACTTCTTTTAACGGAGTTCCGACTACAACAGGGCACTGATTTCCAAATCCTTTTTTCATGGTTCCTACAGTCGTGGGAATTTTGAGGGGGTCAAAGCCTATCATTTCCGCAGCGACAATATCCAGGGAGACACAATCCTGGCTTGCCAGAATTACTCCAGAGTTTACTGGTTTCCCATGAGAAGGCCCGTTTCCTTCCATGCCTATAACCCCGTCCATAACTGTAAAGCTGGGCCTTACGACCGAATACAGGTCGGCAACAGCTTCACCAAAAAGATCTCTTTTCCAAGGAGATGTGTCTCTTTTCGGCACTTTAAAGGGAGAGTTCCGAAAAAGTTCTTGACCGCGCCTGTGTAGTAGGTAAGTTCATGAGTTTTTAATTTTGGGAGAGATATAACTACATCGGCTTCAAGGACAGGATTTGCAATGTATAGTTTGCGGAATTGCAGGGGGTCAGGGACATCTACCAGGGTAAAGCCTGCGGTTTCGAAATTTACTACCTTTGCTCCGGCTTTTTGGGCGGCTTCTTCTATACCTGAAGCTTTCAGGGCTTTTGAGGTGGCCCCTGACCTTGAGATCCCGGCTCCATCCCCTACTACAGGTCTTCCTCCTGCCTGAAGCACAAACTTGCACATTGACGCTACAACTGAAGGATGAGTGGTTTACTGCATTTTCAGGAGAAGCAGCCGCAAGGATATTTGGTTTCAGGACTACTACGCTGTCACCGGGATGGATTATATTCTCAAGGCCCCCCAAGAAGTTCCAGAGCCTCAGCTATCGCTTTTTCTGTATCAGAATAATCAGGGCAGCGGACTATGGATACTCTATTCACGGCTGGGAAATAAATGAGTTTATTATTGAATTTCTTTCCGGTTCGAGGTTTTATTATTGAATTTCTTTCCGGTTCAAAGTTTTATTATTGAATTCTTTCCTGTTCAATTAATATTGATTTCTTCTTTATCTCTGTCTTAGTTTTCTCATCTATTCTTGATCCCTATTCTGAGATCTATTTCTTCAGCTATGCTTTCGAGTTCATCAAAAATTCTTTCCGAGTCTTTTCGCATCTCTTTTACCGCAGCTTTCAGGCTTCCCCCGCGCAGATATACCAGGCGTTTTTTTCTGTAAAGGAGACCTGAGTCATTAAGATTCCTGAGGTGATGGTTTACTCTGGATATTTTTATCTCAAGGTCTTCAGCAAGGGCTTCTGAGGAAGTTATTTGATCATTTGAGAGTCTGTCAAGCAGGCTAAAACGATCCTGGTCGCAGTATTTCCTGTATCTCTGCCCGAAGAAAAGCCAAAGCTATCGCACAACCATAAAAGGTCGTCTTCCAGACTTTTGACGTGCGGTTTTTCAAGATATCTAAGGATTATCTGTTGAACCATCAGTGTATATTTTACAATATTTCCTATATATAATTTCTTTGTATTTTATCGATATCATTTCGATTTTTTGGGAATCGTATTTATTTTTCCAGTAATTTTTAAATATGAGTTCCACATTATATGCAGATAGTCAAGCGCATGAGCGCTCAATATATTGATTAATCCCATACTGACTCATAGCTACCAGTTAATGTTCAGCTAACATGGGGTCACTTACACATAAGGAGGAACAATAAAGTGATTATCAAACCTATTGGCGAACGAGTCTTGCTTAAGCACCAGAAGAAACAAGAAGTTACAAAAGGCGGGATCTATATCCCGGAGTCTGCACGGCAGGAGAAAAAGGAAGGTATTGTTATTTCGGTAGGGACTTTTGAAGATGGAAAGGAGCTTCCCCTGAAGAAAGGTGACCGTGTGATCTACGGGGGGTATCAGTCAGATGAAATTGAAATTGACGATGAAAAGTACCTTTTTGTCGACTTCAAGGATATTCTGGCAACAATTGCTGAAGAATAATGTTGAAAGAGGCCGATTCTGAAACATAGATAAGAGTATGTTCAGATTTGATTCATGGAACGTAAGATTATATTAATTTGATTCGGGAAATGATTTGATTTTATTTGATTTTAATCCAGGTGAATACAGATGGCTTCAAAGCAGATAATGTTTGATGAAAATGCAAGAAAGGCACTTTTAAACGGTGTAGATAAAGTTGCAAACACTGTCAAGATCACTCTTGGGCCAAAGGGACGTTATGTTGTACTGGACAAAATTACAAAACCTGTGGTCACAAATGACGGGGTAACCATTGCAAAGGAGATCGAGCTTCATGATAAGTTCGAAAATATGGGGGCCAAGCTTGTCAAAGAAGTTGCTTCCAAAACTCAGGATAATACCGGAGATGGAACAACTACTGCAAACTCTTCTTGCCCAGAGCATGATCCGGGAAGGCCTGAAAAATGTCAGTGCCGGAGCAAACCCAATAGATGTCAAGAAAGGTATTGAGATTGCAACAGAAAAGGTTGTAGACTATCTCAAGAGCAAGAGCGTTGAAGTAAAAGGTAAGGAGAAAATCGTACAGGTCGCTACAGTTTCTGCAAATAATGATGAAGAGATTGGCAATTTGATCGCCGATGCCATGGAAAGAGTCGGCTACAACGGGGTAATCACGGTTGAAGACTCTAAAACAATGGAGACCAGTCTGGACGTTGTAGAAGGAATGCAGTTCGACAGGGGTTTTGTATCTCCTTATATGGCAACTGATTCTGAGAAGATGGTCTGCGAGTTTGAGGACCCTTACGTCCTGATTACGGACAAGAAAATCAACAGCATGAAGCAGATCGTCCCCGTGCTTGAAAAAGTCGCCTCTGAAGGCCGTTCTCTACTTATTATTGCCGAGGATGTCGATGGAGATGCCCAGGCTGCCCTGATCCTGAATATCATTCGCGGAGCACTGAGGGTCTGTGCTGTCAAGGCTCCAGGATTTGGAAACGAGAGAAAGGAGATGCTTGAGGACATTGCCGTGCTGACTGGTGGGCAGGTAATCAGCGAAGACAAAGGCATGAAGCTTGAAGAATTCGATGATTATATGCTAGGAAGTGCCAGGAAAGTCACAATTGACAACCACAAGACCATCATTGTGGAAGGAAAGGGCGATAAAGCAAAGATTAAGGAAAGGGTCAGCCTCATCGAAGCTCAGATTAATATTGCTGACGTGGATTACAGGAAGACCGAACTCAAAAAACGCCAGGCAAAGTTAGGAGGCGGAGTCGCAGTAATCAAGGTTGGAGCTGCAACCGAAACCGAGCTGAAAGAGAAAAAGATGAGAATTGATGACGCTCTCAATGCCACAAAAGCCGCAGTTGAAGAAGGTGTGGTTATAGGGGGCGGAATAAGCCTTTTCCGTGCAGCTGCTATTCTGGATTCCCTGAAACTTGAAGGCGACAGAGAGGTAGGCGTAAAAATAGTCCAGAGAGCTATCGAGGATCCGGTACGCCAGATCGCTGAAAACGCAGGCAGGGAAGGTGCTGAGGTCGTTGCAAGCATCAGGGCTGAACCCAGCGAACTCTTTGGGTACAATGCAAAGAAAGATATCTTTGAAGACCTCTTTGAAGCAGGTGTTCTCGACCCCACAAAAGTAGTCAGAAGCGGCCTCCAGAACGCGGCCTCAATTGCAGGAATGGTGCTTACAACCGAAGCCCTTGTCACGGACTTCAATGACGAAAAGGACGAAAAAGCAGCTACGATTATCATCTAATTTTAGCTTTTTCCTTTTTCCTTTTTTGTTTCTTTTGTCCTATCTTCTTTTTTCTTACTGCCTTTTGTTCTTTTTACCCATTTTTGTTTTCTTTTGTCCTATTCTCTTTTTTCTTTACCTCTCTTTGTTCTTTTTACCCCTCTTT
>Ga0268359_11490_pt1 | contig 21403 bp, 25 predicted proteins | sample BioMet11_FD_194416 | JGI IMG/M metagenome (GOLD analysis project Ga0268359, IMG submission 194416) | Sewage microbial communities from Oakland, California, United States - Biofuel 11 (PacBio Assembly) | ecosystem: Engineered > Wastewater > Sewage > Unclassified | place: USA: California | collected...
ATGTTGGACGGCATGAACTGGCACAGGCCCACAGCTCCGTAGATGGAGCTCGGCAGGTGGTGCGGATCGATGTTGTCGCGCAGCATGTGTTCCACCAGCGCCTTCACTTCCTGTAGGCCCAGTCAGCCGCTTGGGCATGATGTCGGCAAACCAGTCGAGATGCTCCTGGTAGCCGGGCATGCGCGGCAGCCATTCGGGGATATCAGAGGGCTGACGCGTCACGGCCATGCTGGCAAGGGTATAAAAGGCGTTTTTCCGGCACGTCTGCCAGCACTTTGCCCAGGCGCGTTTCCACAAAGAGCAGCGAAACAGCGATGGACGGAGGCACGCCGTACCGGGCGTTGGCCTGGTCAAAGGCCCGCTTGTTCTGCGCCACAAACTGGCGGCACAGCTGGACGTTGGCCTCTGTGAGCACGCCTTTGTAATAAAGGGCGGCCGGAGCTGTGGACGGCGGCTTGGGGAAAAACTTGCGATTGTACAGCTCGCGCATTTTTCTGCCCATGGGCGACTGCGTGGGCGTAGGGTTGAGCGTTGCCAGCAGGGCGTTCACACGCGGACCCGAGAGCCCGTCGGCGGCAAGCCGTGCGGCAAGGGGGCTGCCACACGGGGGCCACCGCGCCGTTGCTGGCCACTTGCTGCGCCTGGGCAGACGCGCCATAACCATAGGGCTGGCCCTGGGGCTGCCCATAGGTGGGGGCGGCATAGCTCTGCGGCGCCTGCGGCGCCCCCTGCGACGGAACCTGAGGCGAAGTATAGGGCGTCGTGTAGGCAGGCGCAGCCGCTGGGGGAGAAGACGGCAGGTCGTAAGACGTAACGCCGTCTCCCCCGCGTGCGGGCGAAGATGCCGTCTGCGCGCCGCCGCAGGCGCACAGCAGCAAACATCCCGCAAGGCTGCAGACTGTCCAGATTCTTCGACAAAAGTATTGAGCGGCCAAGGCTGGCTGGTGCGTCATTGCTATACTTCCTGCAGCACCCACGAGACACGGCCAAGCATACGCCTGGTCAGAAGGCTGGCAGCCAGCTGCGTTTCAGGAAAGGCTGCAGCCTCCGAACGCAGCACATAGCCGTCCTGGGTGCTGTTCAAAAACACCCTGCGCAACACCACGCCCTCGTTGGGGGCAAAGATGGCATACACGCGGCCAGAGACCACATCTGTATCCATGGTGTCCACGCCCACATGGGCCCCTTCGGAAATAAGGGGGGCCATATTGGCGCCGCGCACGCGCAAAACCTGCAGACCGTCGCGGGTAAGCGACAGCGGCAACGATATTTTGCCCGCCAGGGCAAGGATGGGACGCGGAGCGTCATCGCTGTAGACGCACTTGGCGTCGTAGACCGAATGAATACCACCCCGCGCCATGGCATCGCCATAGTGGGCAGCAGTCTCGGCCAGGGCGGCCGGAGCGTCTTCGGGAACGTAACCCTGCTCAGTGCGCAGGTACATGGGGCCAACGCCCTGCTTGAGCCAGTCGGGGTTAAGACCGAACTTCTCAAACAGCTTCATGAACCAGTCACCAGGCACGGAGTTGCGCCTCTTGGCATCTGAAATACTGGACTGACGGATGTCCAGAACTTCGGCCAGTTCAACCTGCGTTCGGCTGTTGGTGGCGAGCTTGATACGCTCATATATTTCTGCAAAACCGGGCATAACTCTTCGACTCCTGGCGTGGACGCAATCCACGCATCAATGTTGCTGATTAAGCAATGGCGTTTCGTTAGAAAGCACCATTTTACTGTTTTCTTTTAACGACTTGCGCATGGCATCAAGCCAGCGCTGATAGGCGTAGAACTGGGGGGCCTTGTTGTAAGCCTGGGCGTAAGCCGCCGCAGCCGTGGCATCGCCCTTTCCGCGTTCTATTTGCGCCTCACGCGCAGCCTCTGCCAAGATAACCGCCCTCTGCCGGTCAGCATCAGAGCGGATACGCGTCGATTCCTCCTCGCCTTCCGAGCGGTACTGTTTTGCCTGCCGCTCCCGTTCAGCCCGCATGCGACCAAAGATCGCGCGCTGGTTTTCCGGCGGCAGGTCGGTGCGCTTGATGCGCACATCGAGCACCTCTACCCGTAGCCATGCATAAGGTCTGAAACCTTGTTGGTGACTTCCTTCATGATGGCAGCCCTGTGCGAAGATACAACCTCTGTAAGGGTGTATGCGCCAACAAGCGCCCGCAACTGCGAATAGACAACGTCGTCCAGTCGCGCCTGCGCACCTGGGATGGAGCGCATGGTGCGGTAAAACTGCAAGGGGTCGATGATCTTCCACCGCGCGTAGTTGTCGAGCACAATGGCCTTTTTATCTACGGTAAAGGCCTCGCGGGACCCTCGCTTCATAATCCAGGACACGCGCGTCGAAATAAACCACGTTCTGGATAAATGGAATTTTAAAATGCAGGCCAGGCCCGTACACGCGCGAAAGCGGCTCGCCCAGCTGCAGCACCAGCGCCTTCTGGGTCTGGTGCACGGTAAAAAAACCCTGATTGCCGATCATGATGAGCACCAGAGCCACAAGAGTAAGCACCAAGGGATTTTTGCTCATTATTTTTTCTCCAGCGTCTTGGGTGAAGCGGGAGCGCCGAGACCGGGCAGGGTGAGATAGGGCAAGGTACGCCCGGCTGCCGGGCTGTCCATAAGCACCTTTTCGCCTGCGTTGGAAAGGATTTCTTCAATCGCTTCGTAGTAGAGCCGCTGCTCTGTGACCTTGGGGGCCTTGTCGTGCTCCACGCGCAGGGCGTCAAACCGTGAGGCGTCGCCCTCGGCAGTACGCACGCGCGTTGCGCTGTAAGCCTCGGCGTCGTTCACCATGGCGGCCGCCTGACCTCGGGCCTTGGGCAGCAGCTCGTTGCGGTAGGCCTCGGCCTCGTTGATTATGCGGCTTTTGTCCTCGCGGGCGCTGGCCACATCTTTAAAGGCGTCGATAACTTCCTGCGGGGGGTGCACATCCTGCAGCTGCACGGCCAGCACCTGTATGCCCGCGCCGTAGCGGTCAAGCACTGTTTGCAGCAGGTGCGTGGCTTCGCTCTGAATTTTAAGCTTGCCGTCGGTGATGGCCGAATCGATCAGGCTGTTGCCGATAACCTCGCGCATGGCGGCCTCTGCAGCATTGCGCACCAGCGCGGCCGGGGCCGTGACGTTAAAGAGATAGCTCACAGGATCGCTGATCTTGTACTGCACGCTGAACTGCACGTTGACGATATTTTCGTCGCCCGTGAGCATGGAGGCTTCTTCCGGAACGGTACGGACCTGCCCCTGCTGGAACGTGGCCGTCTGTCCCACGGAACGAAAGCCCACTTCACCGCGCAAAACCTGCGTTACCTGCGGTTTGTATACTGATTCGATAGGAACTGGCCACGCATAATGCGGGCCGGGGCCCTCTGTGCGGTCGTATTTGCCAAACCTCAGCACCACGCCCTGCTCGTCAGGGTTGATGATGTATATGCCCGAAAGCAGCCATAAGCCCACTATGGCAAAAATAACCACAAATGCGGCCCTGCCGTTGGGGAAGCGCATCCGGGCAATTTTGGCAAAAGGATTTTCATTGCCCGGACCACGTCCGTTGTTAAAAGGCGTACGACGGGCACGAGGGGCTTCGTCCCCCTGCTCCGTCTCGTCAGAATCAAAATCCTGAGGAGGTCGGGGCGGAGGGTTGGAGCCCTGCTTCTGTCTTTTTTCCTGAAGTTTGTCCCAGTCCCAATTCATGACGCAAGCATATCCTTTAAAAATGCGCGGTCCTGTTGCCGATCAGTGAAAGATCGGTCAGCAGGCCACTGAGTATTTTGAAAAAAAGGGGAATCTAAACATGGCACTATTGCGGTGTGAACAACAAGATCTGCCCGCTCATTCTAAACGGGCATCTTGTAAAATATAGGCAAAACCCGAAACAAAGTCAACATAACTTTGCAAATCAGTATGTTTTAAAGGGCTAAGACATACATTACAGCTAATTGCAATTTAGCAACCAGAGCAGACACGTGCCCTGCCTGTGGGGATCATCCCCGCTGCGCCGTAAAAATAGGATAAGGCAAGTTTTTTCTCTCCTGGACAAAAACGCGGCCAGCTGCAGTGTGCGCAAAAAACCGTCCGGACGCAAGGCATACTAGCAGCCGGGGCTTCGCCCTGACTGCTAGTATGCCAGAGAAACGGCGGCGTTTTTGTCCATATTTACGCTGGGGCTGCGTAGCGCGGGTCCGGCCAGGGGCACAACCCGCACGGCGTTGACTACGTCGGCCCGCACGTCAAAGCCCGGCGTATAGGCCAGATCGCCGCTTTCGCCCAAGCTTTCGCCACGCCAGAGGGTGACTGCAAAAACAGCGCACAGCCAAGCAATGCAGCGCTCAACGCCATATAGGGAACCGATTTAGCACGATTCTGCCTGATCATGACGACTCCTTGCGGCAGCTTTTGCCGCCGCCAAGTTTTCGTCATTTCATGCAAGAACCGCGCCTGACAAGGGCTACTGGCGCTAACCGCGTGCACTCCTCGAGGATACGCGCAAGCTCGGCGTCATCGGGTATTTCCTTGAGGCCCATGCGGGCATGCCCGATGGCGCGAACATATTCGCCAGCGTCCATCATGGCTCTGGCCATCATGCCAAAGATGGCTTTTTCGTCTTTATAATGTTTTAGCGCCTCGGCAAAACAGGCGTCAGCCTCCGACGGCTTGCCCTCGGCCAGGAATTTTTTTCCGTCGCTGAAGCAATGGTCGAGGTTGAGCTTGCGCTGCAGGGCCAGCTGATATTCCTCTTCTTTTTCCTGCCCTTTCATGGCCCGGTAAAACTGCGAGAGCTGCTGCAGCAGTTCCTTTTCGCCGCCGGGCGAATAGCCGCTTACCAGCGCGCCAGCCGCCTTGAGGTCGGGGTCTGCGGCCAGCTCGGCCAGCGCGGCACGAAAATCGCCGCGCAGATCAAGGGGCGCGCTCTGCCCGCCCAGTTCTTTGAGGGCCGAAATAGTCAAAAACAGCGCCCTTTCCGTATCGTGGCGCGAGCAACAGGCCTTGGCCCGGCCCAGGTCTTCCCTGATCTTGCGTGCGTTCATCATAGCCCCTGATTGTTGTTTGCCGCCTGGGCGTGCATGGTCAGCACCCGCAGCATGGCCTCCGCCGTGTCGCCGTCCAGCTGATACGACATGACGTAGTCCCTGAAACGGGCGTTCAACCCTGCCGCCACATGGGCAAGATCACGCTGAAATTCCTTGTATTCACGCCGCTCCGCCAGCCGCACCCTGCCCTGGCCGTCCACATCCTCAACGGCGTACCGCCTGAGAGGAACCAGCGAGCGCAGGCCCGAAAGGTAAAGAATCTTGTTCATAAACAGTCCTGCCCATGCACAGGTTGTCCCTGATAACCAGCTCACGGTGCAGTCTGCGTTTGTCTATGCCCCTTGAGGAGTAGGTATCGCGAGCGTCTTCGTCTTCCCTGATGTTTTCAAAATATTCCGGTCCGAGGTAGTAGTACTGCGGCAGGCCCGCCGCCTGCATCCGCAGCCCGTAGTCGCCGTCTTCGCCTCCGTAGAGGCCGTATTCCTCATTCCAGCAGCCAAGCTTTTGGGCGACGGCCTGCGGCACGAGCACCGCCTGACCGGGCAGGTTGCCCAACACAGGCCAAGCTCGCCGTGGGGCGTCTGCTGGCTGCCGGGCGCTTTGCGCAGCATTTCACGGTTAAAGGCTCCCCCAAGGTTGGAGACTGGCTGCCCGTGGCTCCACAGGGCCAGCAGGTCGCGCAGCCAGTGCCGCCGCACCATGGCCGTGTCGTTGTCGAGCTTCATGTACAGCGGCGCGGGCGCAAGCTCCCACCCCACATTGGCCGCGCAGGCCACGCCCATGTTGCGCTGCAGCAAAAACAGGTGGTCGATAACCCCATCGCCGCGCAGGCGCAACAGAGTTTTGACCAGATCAGGCTCGCTGCCGTTATCCACCACCGTGATGCAAAACGGAACCTCGCGCGAAGTTTCGGACAGTGCGCGGATAGCGCGCTCTGTGGCTGCGGGCCTGTTAAAAACAGGGATGGTTACGTTGCAGAGCGGGCCGGTCAGGCTCGCCCCCGTACTGGGCTCGTGCATGTGTGCTCCGCTGGCGCAGGTGCGCCGCCGCCTGCCTTGGCAGCCGACAATGTAGCGCGATGGTAGATAACAGGCCCGCAGCCGTCAAGACAGACAATTGACGCTCACGCCCGGCATTGGTAGGCTTGCCGCCGCAAACCCGCCGCCTTTTGCGGCTGGACAAAGGAGCACCATGGCGCGCGTACTTACTACGGCATTCACGGCACAGGCCACGGGCACGCAATGCGCGGCCTGACCATAGCCCGCCGCCTTTCACGACACGAATTCCTTTTTGTGGCGGACGACGACGCCCCAAAAGTTCTTGAGCCGGAGTTTCCCGTGCGCCGCCTGCCCAACCTGGGCACAGTGTTTAAAAACTACAAGGTGGACATGGCGGCCACCATTGCCAGGGCCGTCCCCCTGCTCTGGCGCAGGCAGCGCTATATTGATCAGGTTTCCCGCCTGATTGACGAATTCAAGCCCGACGTCTGCATGACCGACCTTGAGTATTTTGTGCCGCGCGCGGCGGAAAAGGCCGGTCTGCCCTGCCTGACGCTCGACCACCAGCACGTCATCACCTGCTGCAGGCACAACCTGCCGCCCGACATGTGGTGGGACACCTTTGTGCAGGGCCTTACCCCGCGCTATCTCTTTCGCCCCACTGCCGAAAACCTCATCATCTCCTTTTACGCGCCGCCAGTGCTGCCCCGGTACAAGGCCCGCGTGACCCCGCCCATTCTGCGCGACAGCGTGCTGGCCCTCAACCCGCGCGACGACGGGCACGTGCTTGTGTACCAGAGCAATTCGACCCATCGCAAGCTTGTGGACTTTTTACGCGCCGCCACGCGTAAAACCTGCTATGTTTTCGGCTATGACCGTACCGAAGGGCAGGAGGACAACGTGGTCTTTATGAGCAAGAGCGAAGAGGGCTTTTTGCGCCTGCTCGAAAGTTGCTCCTATGTTGTTCAGGGCGGCGGGCATACTCTCATGGGCGAAGCCCTGCACCTGGGCAAGCCTATCCTTACCCTGCCCCTCAAGGCCATGGTGGAGCAGCGCTTTAACGCGCTGTACATCGAGCGCCTGGGCTACGGCATGCAGGCCGACATGCACACGCTCGAACCAGAGCTGCTGCACCGGTTTGAGGCCAACCTGCCCGCCTACAAGGCGGCCATCGCCGCAGGCTCGTTCTGCGGCAATGAAACCGTATTCGGCCTGGTGGACCACTTTATCCGCACCGGCTCCCTGCCGGAACACGGCAACCCCGCCGTGCAGGAATAACCCTGCCAGCCCGCAAACTGGCCACATCAGGGCCGCGACCGCCAGACCTTTCGCACGTTGATGACACGGCGGCGCGGCTTTTTTGCCGCCCTTAACACAGTTCTGGCGAGCTGCGGGGGCGGGGCCCAACCCGTTTTGCGGGCACGGTCTTGTTTCAGGCATCGTAATTTGGCGTTGCGCTTGTCATTTATCTTGAAAAAGTCTAGATTTCAGCAATATTTTCCCTCCAATCCATAAACGAGGCATTCGCATGGACGGCATCCGCTATATTCACGCCGCCGATCTGCATCTGGACACGCCGTTTCAGGGGCTTTCACGCTCGGCGTCGCAGGGCGCACATCTGGCTCGTCTGCTGCAAGAGGCCACCTTTAAGGCCATGGAACGCCTTTTCCGGCTTTGTGAAACAGACAAGCCGGATTTTCTTGTTCTTGCGGGCGACGTCTATAATGAAGAAAACCACAGCGTCAAAGCCCAGCTCAAGCTGTGCGACGGCTGCCGCCGTTTGCGCGATGCAGGGGTGCGCGTGTTTCTGGCCCACGGCAACCACGACCCGCTCTCCTCGCGCCTGGCCGCCGTACAGTGGCCGGACAACGTCACCATTTTCGGGCCGGATGTCGAAAGCCACCCGGTTGAAAAAAATGGCAAAATCGTGGCCGTGGTCCACGGCATCAGCCATGCAAAAATCAAGGAAGGCCGCAATCTGGCCCGCCTTTTTCGGCGTGACCAGCAGCACGACTGCTTTCAGCTTGGCGTACTGCACTGCACCGTCGAGGGCCAGAGCAAGACCGACCGCTACGCCCCCTGCGCGCTGGACGACCTGAAAAACGCCGGGCTGGACGCCTGGGCGCTGGGGCACGTGCATGAGCGGGCAACGCTGAGCACGACCCCGTTGATCGCATACAGCGGCAACGCTCAGGGCCTGCATGTCAACGAGCCTGGCCCGCGCGGCTGCCTGCGGGTCGCCGCAAGCCCGCAGCCCGATGGCGGCTATGCCTGCCGCGAGGAATTTGTGCGCCTCGGGCCGGTGCAATGGACCAAGGTGCAGGTTGACCTCGACGACGTGGCCCACCTTAATGATGTGGAAGGCCGCATGACACGCGCCCTGGAAGAAGCCGCCGAGGGCACCGACCCCGGTTGCGAAGCGCTCATCGCCCGGGTGGTTCTGCGCGGGCGCACCCCGCTTGACGCCGCCCTACGCGACGCCGCCAATCAGGAGGATCTGGCCGAACGTCTGACCCACCTGCAAACCTCCACCCCCAGCGTCTGGCTCAAGGACATGGTGGCGGAAACCAGCCCGGCCATAGACCGTGCGCAGTATCTGCAGCGCGAGGATCTGCTGGGCGAGGCTCTGCGCCTGGCCGACCGCATGTCGCAGGGCGGCGAAACCCTGCACGCGGTGGCCGCCCCGGCGCTCAAGCAGCTCTACGAGCACGGCCAGCTGCGCCACATACTCACCCACCCCGACGATGAGCGCATGCGGGCCCTGCTTGAAGAGGCCGAACGCCTGTGCACCGATCTTCTGGAGGCCCGCTGATGTATATCCAGTCCTTCCACATGGACGGTTTCGGCATTTTCTCGGACGTGAACGTCGAAAATCTTTCGCCGGGTCTTTCCATCTTTCTGGGAGAAAACGAGGCGGGCAAGTCCACCTGCCTGGAATTTTTGCGCACCATGCTCATCGGCTACCCCGACCCGCGCAACAAGGAATACAAGCGTATCCCCGGCCCCCTGCGCGGCGGCCAGCCCGGCGGCAGCATGGAGCTGCGCAGCGACGAGCACGGCATCATGCGGCTTACCCGGCGGCCCGGCAGCAACGGCGGCGTGCTCACGCTGACCGATGCCGGCGGCAAAGCGCTTGAGCCCGACACGCTGCGGCAACTGCTGTTTGGCGTCAGCCGCGAGGTGTACCGCAATGTCTTTGGCTTCAGCCTGACCGAGCTTGAAGACCTCAACAGCCTGACCGACGACGGCGTGCGCAATGCCCTGTACGGCGCAAGCTTTGGCCCGGGGCTGCGCTCGCCCGGCGAGGCGCTCAAACAGCTGGACAAGCAGGCCGACGAAATTTTTAAAAAGCGGGGGCAGCAAGCCGCCCCTCAACGCCGCCCTGCGCCAGCTCGGCGAACTGCGCCAGCGCAAGGCGCTGCTTGAGCAGGAAAGCGCGGGCTACGACAGCATGGCCATGGATCTGGCCGAAAAACGCGAGGCCCTTGCAGACCTGCGCCACCGTAAACTGCAGCTTGAAGAAGAGCGTCGTATCCTCGAGCGCCGTCTTGGGGTGTGGCTGCAGTGGAACGAATGGCGTATGACGGGGCGCGCGGCTTGAACGCCTCGACCCCATCAGCGCTTCCTTTCCGGAAAACGGCAGGGAGCGACTGGCCCGTGCGCAGGAGGCCCGCGAGGGCTGCGAGCGTCAATGGGCCGCGCAGATGGAAAAACTCACGCGCCTGCGTCAACGTCGGGACGGCATTGAAATCAGCCAGCCGCTGCTGGAGGCACTGCCAGCCCTGCGCCGTATGGCCGAGCGCAAAAGCGGTTTCCGTCAGGCGTTGCTGGCCTTGCCCGCGCAGGAGGAAGCCCTGCAACGGTCGCAGGAGGATCTGAGCCGCGAGCTTTCGCGCCTGGGGCCCGACTGGACCTGCGACCCGCATCCGCGCTACCGACCGCTCGCTCTTTGCCCGCGAAGATCTGGAACGCCAGGGCAGGGAAATGCGCACTGCGGGCTCTGCCCATCAGGCCGCCGTGGACAGCCTTACCCAGGGCAACCGCGAGGTGGAAAGCGCCGAACGCGAGGTAGCCTCCAACTCTGCCGCCCTTGATCTGCTGCCCGTGCCGCCCGCCGCGCTGGACGACGAGGCCCGAGACAACCTTAGGCAGTCGCTGGCCCGGCAGGAGGAAGCCCGCCGCCAGCGCCCCCTGCGGCAGCGCGCCGTACAGGAGGCAAAAACAACATTTTCCCGTGCTTTCAACCCGTTGCGCCTGGTCGCGAACGGCGCGGGCGACAGCGCCCAGGCAGAATCGCTGCTTGACGCACTGCTTGCCCGGCAGGAGGAGGCTCTGGCCCTCGCCGCCGAAGTGCAGGACAAAATGCGTCAGTCGGAGGATGCGGCGCAAGAGGTGCGGCAGGCCGAGGAGCAGGTGGCCGCTGTCAAGGCCCGCACCGAGGCCCTGCGCGAAGAACAGCGCCACGCCAACGGTCCCAGCCGCGAAGACCTGGACGGTCAGACCCTTGCCCTGCGCAAGCTGCGCGCCCTCTCGGCCAACCTGACCACAGAACGCGAACGGCTTGAGGATCTCACCGGGCGCATCGGCAACGAGCCGCCCGTCGCGCGCGTAAAAAACATCCCCCTGCTGGTGCTGGGCATTGCTTTTTTTGTCGGCGGAACGGTCATGCTTTTGGCCTTCTGGCGCATGGGCATCTCCAGCATTACGCTCTCGCCGGGCATTGACCTGCCCGTGAACCTGTGGTCCGGCTACCTGCTGCTGCTCTGCGGCGTGGGTTTTTTGGCTGGCGGCGTGCCGCACACCGGCGCCGAGGCAAAGCGCCGCAAACAGGAGCATATTCAGCTGCTCGGCAGGCGCGACGCCTGCGCCGCCCATGTGGCGGAGCTGGACGAGCAGGCCCGCCAGTTGTGCATGGCGGCAGGCGTACAGAGCATGGACCTTGTGACCCTCGAAGCCCGCGAGGTGCTGCTTGAGCACGAACGCGAACAGTGCTTTGAGGAGGAGCGCGCCCGCAAGGACATGGACGAGCTCAAGCACGCCATGGATCTGGCCCGCACCGAGGTAAGCAAGCGCCAGGCCGTGCGGGCGGAGGTCGAAGGCGTTGTGCAGCAGACCCGCCGCCGCTGGCACGAATTCATGCTGGCCCTGCATGTGGCCAATGTTCCTTCGCCCGAAGGCGCGGCGGCTTTTTTTGCCAGGGCGGAATCCGCCCGGCTGGCCTTTGGCGCAGTGGCAGCAGCCGATGCGGAGCTGCGCACCCTTGACGACGACCTGCGCCAGACCGAAGGACGCATGCGCCTTGTGCCCGCCGTGGCCGAGCGCCTGCCCGCCAATGCCGATTCGGACACTCTGGCCGAAGCCGTGCGGCAAGTGCTCGAATCGTGCCGCGAGGCCGATGCGGCGCGCGAGCTGCGCATCAAGGCCGAGGCGGCTTTGCAAAACTCGCAGAGCGAGCTGCAGCGCGCCCGCACCCGCCAGGCCGAAGCCAGCGCCGAGCTGCGTCAGGCTCAGGAGAGGCTCAACGAGGCCCCGCACCCAATGGGCTGCCTGCCTGCAAGACCTGGGGCTCGGTACCGATCTTGAACCAGAGACCGTGCGCGAAGCCCTCAAGTATATGGAAAACAGTCTGGCCGCCGAGGCTGCGGTGCAACGCGCCCAGTCGCAGCTCAACCAGAGCCGGGCGGAGCTGAACGCCCTGCGCGACCCGCTGCAGGCGCAACTGACCGAGCTTGGCATTGCGCCGCAGCTGGACGCAGACAACCAGCCCGACTGGCTGCTCAGCCTCGAGGCCGCCCAGGAGGCCGCCGAGGCAATGGCCCAGGCTCATGCCCGCCGCCGCAGCCTTGACCATGAAGTGGCGGAGATGGAGGACGAGGCCCGCGCAGCCGAGGCCGCCCTTGAAAGCGCCCGCAGCGCCGAACGCTCGTTGCTGGCCATGGCCGGTGCGCACGACGCGGAGGAATTTTTGCGTCAGGCGGCCCTGCACGAAGAGCTGCGCACCCTCACCCTGCGCAGACAGAATCTGGAAGACTCCCTGCGTCTGGCGGCGGACAAGACCCCCCTGCAGGAGTTTATTGATTCCTTCGGGCATGAAGACCAGGAGAGTCAGGAACGCCGCTGCGCCGCCATCAGCGAGGAGCTTGCCGGTTTGCAGGAGCAGGAGGAAAACCTGGTCAAAAAAGTGGCCGACCTGCGCAACAAGGTCGACGCGCTCTCCCGTACCGACGAACTCTCGCAGCTTCTGCAGCAGGAGGCTGCGCTTGTGGAGGACATGGAGCGCATGGCCTTTGCCTGGAGCCGCATATCCCTTGCCAGAAGCATCCTCGAGACGGCCAAGCGCACCTTTGAGCAGGAGCGCCAGCCCGAGGTCATCCGCCTTGCCTCCAGCATCTTTACGCGCATCACCGGCCAGCGCTGGCGCGGCATAAACGCCTCGCTGGAAGATTCCAGTCTGGCCATACTGCCACCGCAGGGCGAACCCATCAGCCCCGAAAACCTCAGCCGGGGCGCACGCGAGCAGGCCTACCTGGCCCTGCGGCTGGCGTACATAAAAAATCACGCCCTGCACGCAGCCCCCCTGCCCGTCATCATGGACGAGGTACTGGTCAACTTCGATCCGCAGCGGGCGGAGCGCACGGCGCGGGCCTTTGTGGAGCTGACCGGCGGCGGTCAGGGCAAGGCCCACCAGTTGCTCTACTTTACCTGCCAGCCGCACATGGCCGAGCTGCTGCGCAAGGCAGAGCCCCAGGCGGCGCTGTTCCAGGTACAGGACGGCAGCATCAGGGCCGCATAGCCCCAACCATATTACCTTCTGCACACTGCGGCGGGCGTTTCCTTGAAGCGTCCGCCGCGCCATTTTATGCCCCAAGCCGCCCACGCGCCCTGCCTCTGGGGCCTGCGTACTGGCCAGCAGAGAGCCTGACGGCCTGCCGGGCATGCCCTCTTGCGCCAGATAAGCGGCGCTTCTTTGCTGAGTTAAGCAACTCCATTTATTCAGAATGTTAGAAAAAATTCAATTTTTTGTACATTTTTTATGTTTAATTTCAGCATGATATATATTGAAGTTGAAAATTAATTTCATTTTTATTGACACATACTCCCGCCTGTGCCAGTGTACCGCCATGCACATTCAGCCAAGCGGAGAAAAAAATATGGATCAACAACCGGTGTTTAACGACCACGCAGGACTCACCCACCGTTTCAGCCACGACAACCTTCACATATCCGTTTCATCCCGCTTTGATCCTCCCCAGGCCAATGCCCTCATCAAGCTGCTGCAGTGCAATCAGGCCAACTGCAAAAGAATTTTATCGATGTGCGGCACGTAGCCGACCCGCACCCGTCAGCCGTTGACGCCCTCAAAACCTCGCTGCTGCTGGGCGGCCTCAGCACTGAACGCATTGTCTTTAAGGGCAAAAGCGGCTTTGACATGGCCGTTACCGGCAACCGCGTGCTCATTGAGCAAAAAAAAGAGCACGTCTGCAAAGGCAACTGCGCCAACTGCAAATGCGGCCACCACAAACACCATCAGGCGGATAACTGATCAGGCCGTTTCCGGCTGCGGGCGGGGCCTTGGCAAGGCGCCCCCGTTCATGATCAGTGCCGCACGCATAACGCGTGAGCCGCAGCGGGCTGTGACCGTCGCGGCAAAAGCGCAAACCCATTACGCAGGAGCAAGTAATGACGTTACAAGAAAGGAACGGTTTAAGCAGGTTTAAAAAAATGTGCATGGTCACGCTGCTGGCGGCTGGCATGCTGGTTGGCGCGGCCGGGGGGGCCAGAGCCATCGAATTTAAAGCCCAGGGCGAATGGCTTTTCGGCTTTGGGGTGGCAGATACCGCGCTGACCAAATCCGCCAAGGATAGGGACGGCAACAAGACCAAGACCAATACGGACGACCAGTTTGCCGCGTCGCAGCGCATACGCCTGCAGTTGGACGCCGTGGCCTCCGAAGCGCTTTCGGGCACGGTGTACTTTGAAATCGGAGACCAGCACTGGGGCAAGTCCGACGAGGGGGGCGCGCTGGGCGCTGACGGAACCAACCAGATCAAGGTGAAAAACGCCTACATCGACTGGCTGGTGCCCCAGACCGAAGCGCGTCTGCGCATGGGCCTGCAGACCACCACCCTGCCCAACGTGGCGGGCGGCTCGGCCATCATGGACTGCGATACCGCAGCCCTCACCGCCAACTACAAGTTCAACGATACCGTCAGCCTGAGCTTTATGTGGGCACGGCCCGGTCAACGACAACTTCAACCGCGACTACATCGACCTGGCCAACAACAAATCCAGCACAGAAAAAGTCAATTACCTCGACAACCTGGATTTGTTCATGCTCTCCATGCCCCTGCACTTTGACGGCGCGGACATCACCCCCTGGGCCATGTACGGCATGCGCGGCAAAAACGCCCTGCGCGGGCTTGAAGCCATCAACGCCGCAGAACCGTGGGAAACCAGCGACGGCAAGCTGGGCCTGACCCTGCCCGGCCTGACCCCCGGCTTCAACTACGCGGGCAGCACTCCTCTCACGACTTCCTCCACCAGCAAGCAGTACGGCTCGCTGTTCTGGGCGGGTTTGCCCGTGGCCCTCACCATGTTCGACCCCCTGAACATCGAATTTGACATCAATTACGGTTATTCCGAGGCCATGGGCCGCTACGACGTGCTCAAACGCGGCGAGGAAACCGTGCGCGGCAGCTCTGGCCGTCAGGGATGGCTGGCCAAGGCCCTTGTGGAATACAAGATGGACTGGGCCACACCCGGCATTTTTGGCTGGTACGCCAGCGGCGACGACGGCAACATCAAAAACGGTTCAGAGCGCATGCCCTCCATTGCCGGGGCAGGCAACTTCACCTCGTTTATCGGCGACGGCAACCTGTCGTGGACGCCCAACAACGGCGGCTGCGACATGAGCATGAGCTACGCCGGAACCTGGGGCATCGGCGCGCAGCTCAAAGACATGAGCTTTTTGGAAGACGTCAAGCATACCTTCCGCTTGGCCTACTGGGGCGGCACCAACGCCCCCTCCATGGTCAAGTACATGAGGGAAGCCTCCTCCTGGCAGGATGGCTACGGCGGCGACGGCCCTTACCTGACCACCAACGACGGGTTGCTTGAATTCAACCTGGTGAACACATGGCAGGCCTACGAAAACCTGAGCGTGAACCTTGAGCTTGGCTACATCGCCAACATGATCGACAAGGACACCTGGAAAAAGACAGGCTACAACAACGGCGCTGGCAACGGCAGCTTTGAAAAACAGGACGCCTGGAAGGCCCAACTCTTCTTCCAGTACAGCTTCTAACCTTTTGCCTGCCGCTAGCGCCGATTCCTTCCCGGCGCGCAGACTTCGCCGCTTCCGCCAGCCGGAAGCGGCGTTTCACTATGGCGGACGGTTTGCTGCGTCCTGCTGCGACGGTTGAGCCGCAAGAGGCTGCGCGCGGGCAATACCGCGGGCACGGGACAGGTCCAGCCTGACCGCTATTCCGCAGCGCTGCCCCAGGCGGCAAGGCCGCCCTCAAGATACCGCACGTCAAAACCCTTCTGGCTCAAGCTGTTGTGAACAGCCTTGCTCACAGAGCCGCCGCGCACGCAGTAAATGACAACGGGTTTGTCCGTGGGCAGTTGCGCGGCCCAGGCCTCGACCTGCTCCGGATCATGCCAATCTGCCCCGGGGATGGTACGGGGGTCGGCCTCATAGTCCGCCCTGCGCCGCACATCGCACACGGTTGCAGCCTTGCGCGCCAGCAGCTCCTTAAGTTCCTGCGGTAAAAGCGTTTCGCTCATATGTCCTCCCAGTTGGTGGGTTGCACAGTGTCGGCGGTAACGGCCCCGCAGCAGCGGGCCACCCGTCAGACCATTTGCCACAGCAAACCGGCCAGCCCGCTCAGCCCCACCAGCGCGTGCATGGAAAGCTTAAAGCGCACCAGGGCCACAAGCGCGGCTATGGCGATCACCACGGCAAAGACGTCAAAGCCGGTGACGGGGAAAAACGTGTTCCAGGCAAAATACACGCCGATCTTGAGCACCACGCCCACCACTGCGCCGGATATGCCGGTAAGCGCGGCATTGAGTTTTTGTTGGACGTGATGGCCTCAATGTATGGCGCACCTGCAAATATAAACATAAAACTTGGCAAAAACGTGGTGAATGTGGTGAGCAGCCCGCCAGCAATGCCCGCAGTCAACTGGGTCAGGTTGCCGGGCTGGTTCCAGGCGGCGATAAAGCCCACAAACTGCGTCACCATGATCAATGGTCCGGGGGTTGTTTCCGCCAGCCCAAGGCCCAGCAGCATTTCCTTTTCCGTCAGCCAGCCCAGGCTGACCGCGTGCTCCACTATGTAGGCAAGTACAGCATATGCCCCGCCAAAGGTCACAAAGGGGGCTTTGCTAAAAAATACGCATAGCTGCGAGAGCATGTCGGCCATGCCCAGAGAGGCAAAAACAGGCGCGACAACTGCCAGCCAGATCAGGACAAAAATACCCACCACTTTAACAAGATGCGACAGCGGCGGCAGGTTGGTGAATGTTTGCGGCTCATCAAGCAGACATTCGTTACTACCTGGCTTTTTCTGACAAAATATATCAGGCCGCAGCCGCCCAAGGACAACCCCGGCAAGCCCTGCCAGCACAACAATGACGGGAAACGACACGCCAAAAAACTGACCGAGCGCAAAGGATCCGCCTGCAAAGGCATACAGCGCCGGGTGCCTGAGCGATTTTTTTGAAAGCCTGATGAGCGCTTCAATAACAATGGCTACAACTGCCGCCGCTATCCCGTGAAAAATTCCGGCCACAAGGGGAACCTGCCCCTTGGCTGCCGCCAGCCACGAAAGAAACAGCATCAAGAACACCGAGGGCAGCAGAAAGCAGACCCCCGCGATGATTCCGCCCGCGTATCCGTTAAGCCGCCAACCAATGTACACCGCCAACTGATGAGCCTCCGGCCCCGGCAGCAACATGCAAAAGTTGAGGGCACGCAAAAAAACCTTTTCACTGATCCAGGCCCTGCCATCCACCAAATTTTTGTGCATCATGGCGATCTGCCCCGCAGGACCGCCAAAATTGATAAATCCCAGTTTGAACCAGTAAAGGAATGCCTGTCGCAAGGAAACCTGGGGGGCGGCATCATTTTCGCTCATGCACGTTCCTTTGCCTGTCAGGCAGGGTGGGGACTAACCGGAAAGTAACAACGTATTGGCAAACACGCAGGGGAGAGTGCCTTACACTACTATCCCTGGCGCGGTAGATCAATGGTGCTTTGGCACATTGCGCGGCAGTTCAAGGCTGGCGAAGGCTGCAAAAAAAGGGGTTACCTGTAATCAGGTAACCCCTTGATATTGTGGTGGAGAAGAAGGGATTTGAACCCTCGACCCCCGCCTTGCGAAGGCGATGCTCTCCCAGCTGAGCTACTTCCCCACAATGGAAAGCGTAACGCAGGAAATGACCAATAGGCAAAACAGCCCGGTTTGTCAAGCAGTTCCGCGTACAACCCCTGCCCGCCGTTCAGTTCAGCCGTGTCAGTCCAGCGTCTCCAGTATCCGCATGATGCGGTGCTCATAACCGTGGCTGGCCCGCAGATGCTCGCGCCAGGCCCGGCGCAGCTCCAGCGCGGCATGGGGATGCGCCTTGAACCAGGCGCATCTTTCCACAAAGTCCTCCGGCCCCTGCAGCCGTATGGGGCTGGTCAGATCATCCGGAAATATATCGAGTCCCCTGGTCGCGTCGCTGAGCAGCAGGCCGCCGCTGGCCCAAACGTCAAAATGGCGCTGGCTCAGGCTATGCGGCAATAGCAGACTGGTCACGTTGAGCACGGCCTGCGCATGCGCGTAGCAGGTGGGCAATGCCGTGTAATAATCCACCGGCGGCAGTATCTCCGCACCGGGCAGCAGGGCCTTCCAGCCTTCGTCGCCTATCACGCGCAGCCCCTGAGGTTTGCCCGCTCCCGCCGCCAGCAGCCAGCGCCGACGGTTAGCCTGCGCGCAGCGCTCCGCCCCAAGACCGGGCCGCCGCACGTCGTAGCCCGGCCACAGGCCCGCGCCAAGTTTGTCCAGCCACCAGAAAAAATGCGGAGCGTCCTGCGGGCCCGTGCTGCGCGCAAGCACGCTGGCTGCCTCAGCCTCCATCTCTGGCGGCACGCTGGCTGCCGCAAAAAAACGCTCTTTTTCAGGAAAGGCCGACCGCCCCACAAACAGCGGGGGCTCAAGCCGTGCTGACAGCCCATCGAGCTCGCGCCACATATGCGGGGCCACAGCCAGAGGCAGATAATGAACCCGGCCCGCCCCCTGGGTTTTGAGACCATCCGCAAAGCTGGCGTCTGTCACATATATATGGGCATCTTGCCACCAGGGCAGCCGCAAGCCCGACAGCACATGCCAGGGATTGTCCACAAACCACAGCGCCACGGGAATGCCAAGGGCGCGGCAGAGATGAAAAATTCGCCCTTCCGCATCCAGACCCCGCAGGTTTACCGAAAGTAAAAACGCAGGTTTGGCTTCCGTCAAAAACGCGGCCCAACGGGCGGCAAAGCCGGTCTGCCCTCCAGACTTTGCGCAACCGGCATCACCTGCAGGTTGCGGCAGAGTTTCCATCACCGGGCCAAATCCACACTGTTCAAGCGCGCTGCGCAACTCCTGATGCAGCAGTTGCCCGCCATTGCCGGGCAGCAGTACGGGGCCGCGTGCCGGGGCAGCAGGGTCAGCGCCGGGTACCCAACCAGCCGGGGAAACACTCCCCCCGCCTTGCGCGGCCTCCACCCTGCCCAGCAAAGCCCCCCAAAAATGGGGATCAAGGCGCATCCCCGGCGTGTAAAAGCAGCAGCGACAGCCTGCAGCCAGTTCCGCGGCCTGTGCAGCCGTTACCTCGCGCCATCCGGCGGGCAGCACCTCGCGGGGCGCAAGGCCCGCCTGTTCCCGCGCAGCCTGCAATGCGCTGGCAATGTGGGGAGATTCCAGCCAGTACACTGCAACTGCCCCGGCAAGAAAGGGCAGATCCTGCGGTTGCCCCGGTCCCAGGCCCAGCAGCAATATGGAATTTCCCCTGCCCTGACAGCTCCAAGCCTCGGGGGCATCGGGCAGACTGAGCTTCGCCCGGTAAAATCAGGCAGGCTGATCCGTTTGGGACGCGTAGGTTGCTCAAGCATGAATCCCTCAACTACCATAGTACGTTGGCAAGCCCCTCGCCTGCGAACAACAAAAAAACCCCGCCGCGGCAAGCTGACGGGGCCATTTTATAAAAGGTCTATGTTTATGCAGGTTAGGCCCGCCGCATGACATCCTTTAGGGACAACCGCATATTGGCCTGCTATGGGTAGAATCGCAAGCCCATGCTGCTGCGCGGGGTATAAGATGTTCAGGCTGCCCACGCTGATACGCCGCAGCGTGGCAATGCCCACGCTCTACGCTACTGGATAACCCCGCAGGCGATGCGCGCTCCGCCGCCGCCCAGAGGAGCGGGCTGATCGGCATAATTGTCGCCCCCGGCGTGGATCATGAGCGAGCGGCCCTTGATGTCGGCGGTGGTCAGGTCAGCCACATGCAGCCTGACCTTGACGGTTTGTTGGGCATCTGCGGAGATAAGGGGCAAATCGCCCTTATGCCCATGTTTGCCGGGGCCTTCGTGCTTACCTGTGTGCATGGGGTCGTAGTGTCCGCCAGCGGCAAGACCCGCCACATTATTGCCGTCTTTGGCCGCCGGGGCGCACGAAGGGTTTTCGTGCACATGCATGCCGTGCTCGCCAGGCGCGATACCGACGATGTCTACCGTAATATCCATGCCGCCCTTGCCGTCGTCGTCAAAAACAACAGAACCTATGGCCTCGCCCACCCCTTCGGCACTGATTTTATTTACCGGAACCTTAACACTCTCTGCCAATACTGTCTGCGCGCCAAGCCCAAGCGCGCAACCCCGCAAGACAAGCTGCCAACAGAATCCGTTTCATAACGACTCCTTAAAGGTGACAGTGTGACGTCAAAGAACTTAAAACTTATTAATAAAATATCCTGATAAATTCCCCAGGTCAACCGCTCCAGCATTTTTTATGGCCCGCCAATATAGGCGGCATTGCGCACTTGGCGAACGCAAGAAAAAAGGATACGATCACCTGTTGGAATTTACCATGAAAGAATACAGAGACCATTATTTCCTCAAGGCCAAGCGCGAAAACTACCCCGCGCGCTCGGTCTACAAGCTTAAAGAGCTTGACTCCAAGTTTCGCCTGCTGCGCCCCGGCCAGCGGGTTCTTGATCTTGGCGCTGCTCCTGGCTCATGGTCGCTGGGCGCGGCGGAAAAGGTCGGGCCGCGAGGACTTGTGCTTGCCTGCGACATCCAGAGCACCGATACGGATTTTTCCACCGCAGGTTACCTTTATGCAGGAAGACGTGTTCAACCGCTCTGCGGAGTTTGAAGCACGGCTCGCGCAAATGGGGCCCTTCGACATTGTCATCAGCGACATGGCTCCGCGTACCACAGGCACACGGATTTACCGACCAGGCCCGCTCGCTTGACCTTACCGTCGAGGCTCTGGCCGTAGCTTGCCTGCACCTTAAAAAGGGCGGCAGCTTTGTGGTCAAAATTTTTATGGGGCCAGATATTCAGGAGCTGCTTGCGCCCATGCGCAAGGCTTTTGACGCGGTCAAGTCATTCAAGCCCAAAAGCTCGCGGGCCGAAAGCAAGGAAACTTTTTTTGTAGGCCTTGGTTTTCGCGGTCAGGCGGGCGTTGCCCAACCGGCGCTCATACCGGGCGGAGCTGACGACGCGTCCCTCTCTGGACGTAGCCGACGATTGCTCCGCCGGGCATATAAACTTATACTCTATACAAGGTTTCGGAGGTTTTATGTCAGGTCACAGTAAATGGGCCAATATCCAGCACCGTAAGGGTCGCCAGGACGCCAAGCGCGGCAAGATTTTTACCAAGGCCGCCAAGGAAATCATCATCGCTGCCAAGGGCGGCAGTGACCCGGTGGGCAACTCGCGTCTGCGCGCGGCCATTGCCGCGGCCAAGGCCGTCAACCTGCCCAAGGACAAGATTGAGGCGGCCATCCGCAAGGGTACGGGCGAAGACGCGGGCGGCGACCTGACCGAAACCTTCTACGAAGGCTACGGCCCCGGCGGCCATTGCCATCATGGTGGAAGTGGCCACTGACAACAAAAACCGCACCGTGGCCGAAGTTCGCCACCTGTTCACCAAGCACGGCGGCGCCATGGGCGAAAACGGCAGCGTGGGCTGGATGTTTGACCGCAAGGGCGTCATTGAGGTGGACAAAAACGCCTACCCCGAAGACAAAATTATGGAAGCCGCCCTCGAAGCCGGCGCCGACGACGTCATTGACGACGAAGACGTGTGGACCATCCACACCGCCATGGCCGATTTTACTTC
>Ga0268359_10762_pt1 | contig 21267 bp, 18 predicted proteins | sample BioMet11_FD_194416 | JGI IMG/M metagenome (GOLD analysis project Ga0268359, IMG submission 194416) | Sewage microbial communities from Oakland, California, United States - Biofuel 11 (PacBio Assembly) | ecosystem: Engineered > Wastewater > Sewage > Unclassified | place: USA: California | collected...
GGCCGACCAACCGGCATTTTCCCCTTGCGGGCGGAGCGCTGTAATCGTAAAAACATACAAGAGATAGCAGCGCCCATTCATCAACTCCACAGAGAGGCCCCACATGCAGGTTTGCAAAAAAACAGCTGACGGCGTTTTGCATGTCAGCATAGCGGGCAAGATAGATACGGTCACAGCCCCTGCGCTGGACAGGGAGCTGCAGGAGGACTGCGCCACGGCGGACTCGCTGGTGCTTGATTTCAGCCAGGTGGACTACATTTCGAGCGCCGGTCTGCGCATACTGCTGCGCCTGCACAAACGGATGGTCGAACGCCAGGGCATGCGCATCGTCAATGCCAATGAAACCGTGAGAGAAGTGTTCAGCATCACGGGCTTTGTGGATCTGTTTACCATCGAATAACCCCACCCCACAAAGCTCCGCCGCGGTGCAGAGCCTTATTGCGCAGAGCGGGCAAGCCCGCAAAGGCGGGCCGCCATGCACAAAATGTTTCATAAGTGGCTCTTTATCTGCATCTTTCCCGCTTTTTGCATCACACTGGCGGCGTCCTATTTTTTGCAGACCCGACAGGCCGAAGAAAACGCCCGCTACATGCTTTCAAGCAATCTCGACGACGGGGCCAAGTATCTGCGCATGGTCGTCACCAACGCCACCCATATCCGGGAGATATCCGACGCGGGCGCTCTGGCCAAGGCACGGGCCTTTGCAGCCATAATCACGCAGAACCCCGGCATTCTCAATGTCACCACCCTGATGTTTTTTTTGCGCAAACTGCTTGATGTGGAAGAACTGAACGTCACGGACGAGCAGGGCGTCGTCGTAGCTTCCACATCTTCGTTCGTGGGCTACGACATGGCCTCCTCGCCGCAGTCCGCCGCGTTTTTGCCCGCTCTGCGCGATCTGGAATTTACCCTGGTGCAGGATATCATCCCCCGGGGCGCGGACAACGAGCCCTTTCAGTATGCGGGCGTGGCGCGGCGCGACTGCACGGGCATCGTGCAGATCGGCTATTCACCCCGCCGCCTGCTTGAGGCCCTGCGCGCCGCCGCTGTGGATGAAATAGCCCCCCGCTACCATATCGGCTCACAGGGGTTTATGGCCATTGCCATTTATGGGGCCATCATCAGCAGCGGCAGCGAAACCGGCGTGCCTGTGGGGGCCAGCGTGAAGTCGCTTGGGCTGATACAGGCGCAACAGTCCGGCATGGTTACCATTCTTGGCAAACAGTACCTTTGCCAGAGTATGAAAGCTGACGGTTACACGCTGTTTGCCCTGCTGCCCCGCAGCGAGGTGTTTTTTTCACGCGACAGCATGCTCATGTATATTGCGGCCTGCAATATCGTGCTGTTTGCCCTCATTTTCTGGATGGTCTCACATCTGGTCAAACGGCTGGTCATCAACGACGTGTACCGCGTCAACGCCGACCTGCAAAAAATCACCTCGGGCAACCTTGATGTGGTGCTCAACGAGCGCACCACGCCAGAATTTGGCCTGCTCTCGGACGGCATCAACAAAACGGTGCAAAGCCTCAAGCAGGCTATCGACGCCGCAGCGGGCAGAATAGACGCCGAGCTGGAATTTGCCCGCGCCATCCAGTGCTCGTCGCTGCCGAGCGTGTTTCCCGCCTATCCGGAGAGGGAGGACTTTGACATCTTTGCCGTCATGCGGGCCGCCAAGGTGGTGGGCGGCGATTTTTACGATTTTTATCTCAGGGATAAAAACCAGCTTGTGATCGTGGTGGCCGACGTGGCTGACAAGGGCATCGGCGCGGCCCTGTTTATGATGACGGCCAAAACCCTCATAAAGAGCCTTGCCGAGTCGGGGCTTTCACCGGCGGAAATTTTTTTGCAGGCAAACAGGCGCATCTCTGCCCAGAATGACCAGGATATTTTTCTCACCGCCTTTCTAGGGGGTTCTGGATCTCACCACCGGCAGGCTGGTCTGCGCCAATGCCGGGCACGAGCATCCGCTGCTTTTCAGACAGCAGGAGGCGCGCTACACGTGGATTGAGGCGGGCCACGGCCTGCCTCTTGGGGCCATGGGCAACTCCAGTTACCGCGAGCAGACGTTTCAACTGTCGCCGGGCGACCGCCTGCTGCTCTACACGGACGGCGTCAGCGAGGCGGAAAACAGCCAGGGAGGCCGCCTGGGACTCAGCGGCATAGAAAACGCCGTGAGCGGCACTGAGGGCATGAGCGCCGAAAAAACCGTGCAGACCCTGCTGCAAAAGGTGGACGACTTTGCCTCCGGCGTGGAGCAGTCAGACGACATTACCATTCTGGCGCTTGAATTTGCTGGCATGGCCTGGGATGAGCTGCTGGTAACAGCCGACGACGCCCACCTTGAATCGGTGCTGGCTTTTTTGGAAACCAAGCTCAAGGCCGCCCAGTGCCCCGCCAAAACCCTACCCTTGCTGCTGGTGGCCGCAGAAGAAGTGTTCACCAACATAGCCCACTACGCCTACGCGCCGGATCAGGGCACGGTACTGCTGCGCTGCCGGGCGCGGAGCGGACCGTTTCAGCTTGTTGTGCAGTTTCAGGACAGCGGCCGTCCCTTCAATCCGCTGCAGCAGCCGGGGCCGGATACTACCCTGCCCGCCGGGCAGCGCGACGAGGGCGGGCTCGGCATTGCCATGGTACGCAGAATAATGACCCGGATGGACTACTCGCGCACTGCGGATGGAAAAAACATTCTCACCCTGTGGCGACAGGAAGAAGCGTAACCGGCATCCCACTGGTAGCCAAAGGCCGTCCCGCAACGCCGCCCCTGAACCGCCAGCGCGCATGGGGACGACAAACGGGCCACACATCTGCGACGCATGCCGTCGCCGCCGCACGGAGCATTTGCCATGAGCACCCAAAAGGCCGTCATCCAGGCCGTCACAGAATTTCTCGCCCCGCTCTTTGGGCCTGCCACGGAAATTCTTGATGATGAGTACACGAGAGAAAACTTTGACGACATCGCCGAGATGAACGGCAGGTGCTTCATGATGCGCGTGGCCCTTACCGGGCACGCGGAGGACGACGTTTATATATTTCGGGCCATTCCATTTACGGAGACCGAGCAGCACATCGCCCGCAACATCCTTGCCGAGTGGAAAAAAATCTTCAGCACCCCCCGCATAGACGATTACGCCGCAGTGTGCATACGGCAGGCCCAGCTCATCGGCATTGCCAAGATACTCTCACCCAAGCGCCATGTCACAGTGCTGGGCATACTCAACCTGTTGTCCTTCTGGTCGAGCGAAACCTACGAGGGTGAAAAGATTTCCTTTTCCGTGGCCATTGACGAGGCGGACCCTCGCCCGGCGCAGGTCAATTTTTTTGATGTCTGCAAGGAGGACTACGCCAAGGTTCTCACCTCAGGCTGCGACACACTGCTTGTGTGCAATGCCGAGGGCGGCATAACAGCCTACTGCGAGGCCCTCATGCCCGATGAGAAAGAGGCGGCCCACGTGTACGCGCCTCTGCCCTTTTTGCCGGTGGCCTACTGGACCTCCCAGCAGCGCTGCGCTTTTTGCCTCAGCAAAAACGGCGACATACTCATCTTTAAGAACCGGCAGCTTTTTTTTGCCAAACGGCGCGGCAAATGGCTGCACTTTTCGCACCAGGCCTACCTTGCCGAGCTTGGCTATCAGGGGCAAGGCGGCAGCCGGGGCACTATTGAGGCGCTGTACCTTAGCCTGCTCGACGTATCCTTCCGCCGCAAGGGAGCCTGCATCGGCTTTTTCAAAAAAAACGCCGTCACGCCCTGGATGATCAACGAACGCCGCAACCAGCGCATCGCGCAAAATATGGATCAGGCGGAGCTTGTGCGCATCTCGCAAGAGCACCTGCAGCGCCACCTTGAAGAAATTGTTAACGAAAAGGACATTCTGGCCCAGGCGGGCGGCAGCAAGACAGCACTGCTGCGCACTGCCCTGCCCAGCACGAACTTTGCGCAAATTCCCCGCAAGCTGCGGGCCGAGCTGCTCTCCATCGACGGAGCCACGCTGATCTTTGACGACGGCAGCGTCTTTGCCGTCGGGGCCATCCTCAAGGTTCCCGGGGGCAGCACCAGCGGCGGGCGCAAGGCTGCGGCCCTGACGCTTGCCGAACACGGCATCGGCATCAAGGTTTCCAACGACGGGCACATCACCGCCTGGAGCAACCGGGCCGAAGCCGGACAGGCCCTGTTTGAGATCGGCTGACCGTGCCTGCTGCGGGTAAGCCATGAGGCCGCAACAGTACAGGCAACGCCTCTGACAACAGGGCCCGACGTAGACAACAGGGGATGGCGGCAGGCCTGTTTTGCGCCGCTACGACACAGATTGGACGCTCAACCGGTAAAAACCGCTCTACAAGCCTTTTTTTTGTCTTGTCATGAACTTCTCGCTGAGGTAAATTGGCCGACAGAGAAGTTTTTATTTTTTCCTCCCGCTTTTTTGCTTGCCAACGGCACGGATTCCTAGTATGCATCCTCTTTCAACGATTGGTGCGGGAGGCTCCTTTCTGTTTTTCAATAACTTACTGACCAAGCATATACACTCAAGGTAAAGCCCTATCCCCAGCCCTGTTTACCCAGACAGGGATGGGTTTTTTACGCCTTGCCAGCAGTAGGTTTTTTTCAGCCTCTCCACCAGCTTACGCTTTCAGGGTGCAGTGACAGCAAGTTTTTTGCCCGCCGGCTTAGGCATGCTGATTTGTCGCGCAGCCGGGGCGCAACCGCTACCTATCTTGAGGTACCCATGGGCCAGCTCACCAAACAGTTCGGCAAAATCAAGGTTTCCCTCCCTATCCCACATCTGCTGAATCTGCAGATAGATTCTTACCAGAAATTCCTTCAGGAAGGCGTTTCAGATGCCGACCGCAGCCCAGAGGAAGGGCTGGAAGGTGTGTTCCACACCGTCTTCCCCATTGAGGATTTCAATAAGACCGCCAGTCTTGAGTTCGTCAGCTACGAAATCGGCGAACCCAAATACGACCAGGCCGAGTGCATTTCAAAGGGGCTGACCTACGAGGCTCCCATGCGCATCAAGGTGCGCCTGGTGGTCTATGACACCGATGAAGCTTCGGGCAACCGCACCATCCGCGACATCAAAGAGCAGGATATCTATTTTGGCACCCTGCCCCTGATGACGGAAAAGGGCACGTTTATCATCAACGGCACCGAGCGCGTCATCGTTAACCAGTTGCAGCGCTCGCCGGGCATCATTTTTGAGCACGACGGCGGCAAGACCCACACCAGCCGCAAGGTGCTTTACTCCTGCCGCATCATTCCCATGCGCGGCTCGTGGCTCGACTTTGACTTCGACCACAAGGACATCCTGTACGTCCGCATTGACCGTCGCCGCAAAATGCCCGCAACCATCCTGTTCAAGGCCATGGGCATGAGCAAGGAGCAGATCCTCGAGTACTTCTACTCGCAGGAGCACTACCGCATCGAGTCGGCCAGCAGCCTGTTCTGGGAGATCCGCAAGGATCTGTACCGCAAGGACAACGCCTACGCCGATATCTGCGACCCCCAGGGCAATGTCATCGTCAAGGCTGGCAAGCCCATCACCAAGCGCAGCTGGCGCATGATCTGCGAGTCGGGCATTGAAGCCATCGAGGTTCGCCCCGACACGCTGGACGCCATGTTTTTGGCTGAAGACGTGACCGATCCCAAGACCGGCGAAGTGCTGGCCGAAGCCGCCGACGAAATCACCGCCGGGCTGCTTGACCGCATCCGCGAGGCGGGCATCGTGCGTATCGCCGTGCTGCACACCAAGGGCACCGACACCTCGTCGTCCATCCGCGACACCCTGGTGCAGGACCGCATCCCCGACCAGCAGAAGGCGCAGGAAGAAATCTACCGTCGTCTGCGTCCGTCGTCTCCGCCTACCCCCGAGATTGCGGCCAGCTTCTTTGACAACCTGTTCCGCAACGCCGACTACTACGACCTCTCGCCGGTGGGCCGCTACAAGCTCAACCAGCGCCTCAGCCTGAACGAGGCCGACGACCTGCGCACCCTGACCGACAACGACATTCTCACCGCCATCAAGGTGCTGGTGCAGTTGAAGGACAGCCACGGCCCGGCCGACGACATCGACCACCTGGGCAACCGCCGCGTGCGCCTGGTAGGCGAACTGGTTGAAAACCAGTACCGCATCGGCCTTGTGCGCATGGAGCGCGCCATCAAGGAGCGCATGAGCCTGCAGGAAATTTCCACGCTCATGCCCCACGACCTGATCAATCCCAAGCCGGTGGCGGCAGTGCTCAAGGAATTCTTTGGCACTTCGCAGCTCTCGCAGTTCATGGACCAGACCAACTCGCTCTCGGAAGTGACGCACAAGCGTCGTCTTTCGGCCCTGGGCCCCGGCGGTCTGACCCGCGAACGCGCGGGCTTTGAAGTGCGCGACGTGCACACCTCGCACTATGGCCGCATCTGCCCCATCGAAACGCCTGAAGGCCCGAACATCGGCCTTATCGTTTCGCTGACCACCTTTGCCAAGGTCAACGACTACGGCTTTATTGAAACGCCCTACCGCGTTGTGCGCGATAGCCGCGTTACCAATGACGTGGTGCATCTCGACGCCTCGCGCGAAGGCGGTCAGGTGGTGGCGCAGGCCAACGCCCGCGTGGACGCCGACGGCAACCTGCTTGACGAATACGTGACCGTGCGCGTCAAGGGCGAAGTGGAAATGAACCCGCGCGAAGAAGTGACCCTGATGGACGTCTCGCCCAGCCAGATGGTCTCCATCTCCGCCGCGCTCATTCCCTTCCTGGAACACGACGACGCCAACCGCGCGCTCATGGGTTCAAACATGCAGCGTCAGGCCGTGCCGCTTTTGCGCTCCGAAAAGCCCCTCGTGGGCACGGGCATGGAAGTGGACGTGGCCCGCGACTCCGGCGCGTGCATAGTGGCTCCCGCGCCCGGCAAGGTGGAATATGTGGACGCCGACCGCCTCATCGTTTCGTACGAGGGCGACGTGTTTCCCAAGCAGGGCGGCGTGCGCGCCTATGACCTGCTCAAATTCCACAAGTCGAACCAGAACTCGTGCTTTGGGCAAAAGCCCACCTGCTACCCCGGCATGCCCGTTAAAAAAGGTCAGATTCTGGCCGACGGCCCCGGCATTGACGAGGGCGAACTGGCCCTTGGCAAAAACCTGGTGGTCGCGTTCATGCCCTGGTGCGGCTACAACTACGAAGACTCCATCCTCATTTCCGAGCGCACCGTGCGCGACGACACCTTTACCTCCATTCATATTGAAGAATTCGAGGTAGTGGCTCGCGACACCAAGCTGGGACCGGAGGAAATAACCCGCGATATTCCCAACGTCAGCGAAGACATGCTGCGCAACCTCGACGAGAGCGGCATCATCCGCATCGGCGCGGCCGTCAAGCCCGACGACATCCTTGTGGGCAAAATCACCCCCAAGGGCGAAACCCAGCTTACGCCTGAAGAAAAGCTGCTCCGAGCCATCTTCGGCGAAAAGGCCAGGGATGTGAAAAACACCTCCCTCAAGGTTCCCCCGGGAGTGGAAGGCACCATCATCGACGTTCAAGGTCTTCAACCGCCGCTCCGGCGAGAAGGATGACCGTACCCTGGCCATCGAAAGCCACGACACGTCGGTGCTGGACCAGAAGGAATCTGATCATCTGCGCGCCCTTTCCGACCGCACCCGCGTGCAGCTTGCCCCCCACGTTCTGGGCAAGCAGATCGCGGCCGCAGTGCCGGGCAAAAAGAAGGGCGAGGTGCTGGCCGATGTGGGCGCAGCCCTGACCGAAGACGTGCTTGAGCAGATCCCCGTCAAGAAGCTTGCGGGCCTGTTCAAGAGCAAGGAAGTCAACGACGCCGTGACCGAGGCGCTCAAGTCGTACGACCAGCAGGTTGAATACCTTAAGGCCATCTACGACTCCAAGCGCGACAAGGTCACCGAGGGCGACGATCTGCCTCCTGGCGTCATCAAGATGGTCAAGGTGCACATTGCCATCAAGCGTAAGCTTTCGGTGGGCGATAAAATGGCCGGCCGCCACGGTAACAAGGGCGTTGTTTCCTGCATCTTGCCGGAAGAAGACATGCCCTTCTTTGCCGACGGCCGTCCCGTGGACATCGTGCTGAACCCCCTGGGCGTGCCCTCTCGTATGAATATCGGCCAGATCATGGAGACCCACCTCGGGTGGGGCGCCAAGGAACTGGGCCGTCAGCTGGCCGAGCTTGTTGACTCGGGCGCGGCCATGCAGGTTGTGCGCGAAGAGCTCAAGGGCGTTTACAACTCGCCCTGAAATCAGCTCGCTGGTTGACACCATGAGCGATGAGGAATTCAAGGCCTCCGTGCTCAAGCTGCGCAACGGCATTGTCACCAAGACCCCCGTGTTCGACGGCGCGACCGAAGAGGAAATCTGGGGCTGGATGGACAAGGCTGGTCTTGCCAACGACGGCAAAACCACCCTGTACGACGGCCGCACGGGTGTTCCCTTCAAGAACCGCGTGACCACAGGCGTCATGTACATGCTCAAGCTGCACCACTTGGTTGACGAAAAAATCCACGCCCGTTCCACCGGCCCTTACTCGCTGGTGACGCAGCAGCCCCCTCGGCGGTAAAGCCCAGTTCGGCGGCCAGCGTTTGGGCGAAATGGAAGTCTGGGCTCTTGAAGCCTACGGCGCGGCCTATCTGCTGCAGGAATTCCTTACGGTCAAGTCGGACGACGTGACCGGACGCGTGAAGATGTACGAAAAGATCGTCAAGGGAGACAACTTCCTTGAGGCAGGTCTGCCCGAATCGTTCAACGTGTTGGTGAAGGAACTGATGAGCCTTGGTCTCAACGTGACCCTGCACCAGGAAGAAGGTAAGAAAAAGCCCAAACGCGTGGGCTTTATGAAAGAACGCGAGGAAGAGGCGTAAAACCCCCCTTTCTGGCGGCCCCGGACACGCGTTGCGCCAACTGCCGCGGACCATCGCGGCAGCTGGCGACAGCATGGCTAACGATTTCAACGAGCTTTTTACAAAGCAAGGTATACTATGAGCCTGGACGATCTTTTCACCGCACGCGGCGCGTCGACGACCAACGTGACGAACATCCGCAACCTGAAAGCCATCCAGATTTCCATCGCATCGCCCGAAGCCATTCGCGAATGGTCGTACGGTGAGGTGAAAAAGCCGGAAACCATCAACTATCGCACCTTCAAGCCGGAGCGCGACGGCCTTTTCTGCGCCAAGATCTTCGGCCCCGTGAAGGACTATGAATGCAACTGCGGCAAGTACAAGCGCATGAAGCACCGCGGCATCGTCTGCGAAAAGTGCGGCGTTGAAGTTATTGCCTCCAAGGTGCGCCGCGAGCGCATGGGCCATATCGAACTGGCCGCGCCGGTTGCCCATATCTGGTTTTTGAAGACCCTGCCCTCCAAGATCGGCACCCTGCTCGACATGACCATGGCCGATCTGGAAAAGGTGCTCTACTTCGACTCGTACATCGTGCTCGATCCCGGTCAGACCAACCTGCAGAAGCGTCAGGTCATCTCTGAAGACCAGTACCTGCAGATTCTTGACCACTACGGCACTGACGAGGTGCTGACCGTGGGCATGGGCGCCGAAGCCGTGCGCAGCCTGCTGGAAGAGCTGGATCTGGAAAAGCTGCGCACCGAGCTGCGCGAAGAAGGCGAATCCACCAAGAGCCAGACCAAGAAGAAAAAGATCACCAAGCGCCTCAAGATTGTTGAAGCGTTTTTGGAGTCGGACAACAAGCCCGAATGGATGATCATGGAAGTCATTCCCGTCATCCCGCCGGAGCTGCGTCCTCTTGTACCTCTTGACGGCGGCCGCTTTGCCACCTCTGACCTCAACGACCTTTACCGTCGTGTGATCAACCGCAACAACCGTCTCAAACGGCTGATGGAGTTGGGCGCGCCCGAAATCATCATCCGCAACGAAAAGCGCATGCTGCAGGAAGCTGTGGACGCGCTGTTCGACAACGGTCGCCGCGGCCGCGCCATCGCCGGTACCAACGGCCGCCCGCTCAAGTCGCTCTCCGACATGATCAAGGGCAAGCAGGGCCGCTTCCGTCAGAACCTGCTCGGCAAGCGCGTCGACTACTCCGGCCGTTCGGTTATTACCGTTGGCCCTTACCTCAAGCTGCACCAGTGCGGTTTGCCCAAAAAGATGGCGCTTGAGCTCTTCAAGCCCTTCATCTATGCCGAGCTTGAAAAAAGAGGCCACGCCTCCACCATCAAGAGCGCCAAAAAGATGGTGGAACGTGAAGAGCTGGTGGTGTGGGATATCCTGTCGGAAGTGGTGCGCGAGTACCCCATCCTGCTCAACCGCGCCCCTACCCTGCACCGTCTGGGCATCCAGGCTTTTGAACCCCTGCTGGTCGAAGGCAAGGCCATCCGTCTGCACCCGCTCGTCTGCTCGGCCTACAACGCCGACTTCGACGGCGACCAGATGGCCGTGCACATTCCGCTTTCGGTTGAAGCGCAGATCGAATGCCGCGTGCTCATGATGAGCACCAACAACATTCTCTCGCCCGCCAACGGCGGTCCTGTCATTGTGCCCTCGCAGGACATCGTGCTTGGTCTGTACTACATGACCGTCGAGCGCAGCTTTGAACAGGGCGAAGGCATGAGCTTCTGCGCCCCGTGGGAAGTGGAAGCGGCCTACGACGGCGGGCAGGTATCGCTGCACGCCCGCATCAAGGTGCGCATGCCCGACGGCGCCATATACAACACCACGCCCGGCCGCGTGCTGGTCAGCGACATCCTGCCCGAAAAGCTCGGCTTTGATCATGTCAACTGCGTGCTGACCAAGAAGAACATCGCCCGTCTCGTGGGCGCTGCCTACCGCCATTGCGGCATCAAGGCCACGGTCATTCTGTGCGACCGCCTCAAGGATATGGGTTACGAATTCGCCACCAGGGCGGGCGTGACCATCGGCGTGAAGGACCTCACCATTCCTGAAAGCAAAAAGCACATTCTGGCTGCCTCGCAGGCGGAAGTGGACGACATCGAACATCAGTACCGCGACGGTATCATCACCCGTACTGAAAAGTACAACAAGGTGGTCGACGTGTGGACCAAGGCCACGCAGGACGTCTCGGCCGAGATGATCAAGGATATATCGTACGACGTGCTTACCGACCCCAAAACCGGCAAGCAGGAGAAAAACCAGAGTTTCAACCCGATCTTCATGATGTCCAATTCGGGCGCTCGTGGTAACCAGGATCAGATGCGTCAGCTGGCCGGCATGCGCGGCCTGATGGCCAAGCCTTCCGGTGAAATCATTGAAACGCCTATCACCTCTTCGTTCCGCGAAGGGCTCTCGGTGTTGCAGTACTTCACCTCCACCCACGGCGCTCGTAAGGGTCTGGCCGATACAGCCCTTAAAACGGCAAACTCCGGTTACCTTACCCGCCGCCTCGTCGACGTCGTGCAGGACGTTATTGTCTGCGAACACGACTGCGGCACTGTGGACGGCATCGAGCTGACCCACCTCAAGGACGGCGGCGACATCAAGACCCCGCTGTCCGAGCGCGTGATTGGCCGCGTGCTGTTGTACCCCGTGTTTGATCCCGATGATCCAAACACCGTGCTGCTGCCCGAAAACACGCTTATCGAAGAAAAAGAGGCCCAGCTTATCAGCGACAAGGGCATCTCTTCGGTCACCGTGCGTTCGCCCCTTACCTGCCAGGCCGAACGCGGCATCTGCGCCCTGTGCTACGGGCGCGACCTTGCCCGCGGGCACCTGGTCAACACGGGCGAAACAGTGGGCATCATCGCCGCCCAGTCCATCGGTGAACCTGGCACGCAGCTTACCATGCGTACCTTCCACATCGGTGGTACAGCGTCGAGCACCATTGAAAAGAACAAGTTCGAAGCCCAGAACGCGGGCCGGGTCATCCTCAACCGCGTGCGCGCCGTCACCAACCGCGACGGCGTGGAACTGGTGCTCGGCAAGAGCGGCCAGCTCACCATTGTGGACGCACAGGGCCGCGAACGCGAAAAATACATTCTGCCCAACGGCGCGCGTCTGCTTGTCCATGACGGGCAGGAAGTGGCCAAGGGCTATGTGCTGGCCGAATGGGATCCGTTCAACGAACCCTTTGTCTGCGAAGAAGAAGGCGTCATCCGTTTTACGGACATCATCGACGGCAAGACCGTGCAGGAAAAGGTGGACGATATTACCCGTCAGGCATCCCTGACCATTATGGAATACCGCACCACCAACTTCCGTCCGTCCATCTCCATCTGCGATGAGCATGGCAGCGTCAAAAAGCGCAGCCACGGCGGCACGGCGGCGGTCTATACCCTGCCTGTCGGCTCCATCATCATGATCAAGGACGGCGCGGACATCCAGGCAGGCGACATCATCGCCCGCAAGCCCCGCGAAACGTCAAAGACCAAGGATATCGTGGGTGGTCTTCCGCGCGTGGCCGAGCTCTTTGAAGTGCGCAAGCCCAAGGACATGGCCGTGGTTTCTGAAATCGCGGGCACTGTCACCTACGCTGGCGAATCAAAGGGCAAGCGCAAGCTTGTGGTCACCCCTGAAATCGGCGAGGCCAAAGAATACCTCGTGCCTAAGGGCAAACACATCACCGCTGCCGACGGCGACTTTGTGGAGGCGGGCGATCCGCTGACGGAAGGTTACCCCGAACTGCACGACATCCTGCGCACCAGGGGCGAGAAGTTCCTGGCCCGTTACCTCGTGGACGAAATCCAGGAAGTGTACCGCTTCCAGGGCGTGGGTATCGACGACAAGCATATTGAAGTCATCGTGCGCCAGATGCTCAAAAAGGTTACGGTTCTCGATTGCGGCGGCACCAGCTTCCTTGTGGGCGAGCAGGTGGACAAGGCGGAATTCAAGGCCGAAAACCAGAAGGTCATAGCCGAGGGCCGCGTTCCCGCCACTGCTGAACCGCTGGTGCTTGGTATCACCCAGGCTTCTTTGACGACCTCCTCGTTCATCTCGGCGGCATCCTTCCAGGAAACCACCAAGGTGCTCACCGAGGCCTCGCTCAAGGGCAAGATGGACTACCTGCGCGGCCTCAAAGAAAACGTCATCGTGGGCCGTCTTATCCCTGCCGGTACGGGCTACCGCGAATACGTCAACGGCGACATCGTGGTTCCCGACCAGAAGGAACGCCCGGACAAATTCCTCGAAGACCTTGAGGAAAACCCCGTCCTGGTTGACCTGAACAACTAAGCCTCGGTACAGGCCGCCCTTGGGCTGTCTGTCGGCAAGCATACGACTGTCCCCCCGAAAGGATTCCTTTCGGGGGGATTTTGCGTTTTACAGGGCTCCTGTGCGCAATGTACGGCCTGCCCTGTGTAAAGACATGCTGCCTGCGCCTGAACGCCTTGCACGGCATAGCCGACGCAATGTGAGGTTGCACGCAATGCGGTCGTTATGCCCATCGTACGCTAGCAGCCTCCTGCTTCTGCCTGAGTCAGGCATCAATCTCCTGACTTGATTCCACACTGCACGCACAGAACAACCGCCGGAGGCCCAACGGGTTGCTTGAGGGGACGGGCCGGGCAACTTATTTACCGCCAGTGCCATACCGTCGGCGACACCAGGTTGCAGGGCTGGGCCATGTGCATTTGGCTGCGGCCGCCCCCCCCCTTTGTCAACAGATCGCCCATAGCCACGGCAGACCCTTTTTCCATACTTCTGTTTCAGCAAACCGATCCAAGGCCCCTGTGGTGAATTTGCTGCATCTCAGTCGGCGATGCGGGGCGTGTCGTTCCCCTTTAGGGTTTACCCTGCATCCGACAGCCTGCCTGCAGCACGTGCCCACCAAAACCACCGAGGGAGGAGCGCATGCCCATACCGCGCCGCCAGCCTGAAGCCTCGTCGGCGTCCCCATTATTGCCCTGCTGCCCAATCTGTTACTAAACCAAAATATTACAGCATGTTACCCAGAAGCATGCCAGCTGATTGCATTCGCCTTTCGGGTGTTCGTGAGGTGCTGTTGTCATAGATTGAACATACAAACATGATTACTTACAGAAACAATAAGCAATCATTTAGCTACGATTATGCACAAAAAATACACAACAGCGTTTTGAAAAAAATTATTTCACATTAACAGTAGCAATTTGCTATGCAATATGTTGCTTCATTGCAATATCAATACATTAGACTTAAAGCCGCTTGTGCAAATTTTCTCATTTAAATTAAATTGCCAATTCTTTCAATTATTGAGCTTAACTTTGATTTTTTCGCATAAAAAAATCCATACCTCGTTGACACCGTATATTTTATATGAGAATAAATTTGTACGGATTAATTACATCAAGTTTTTTATTAATTAATTGCTCTTTTTAACCGCCTCATATAGACTGGGGCGCGACTGCGGAAGACGCAGGGGGTTGCTATGTCAGCTTTGTCAGAACGCGAATATTTGGCCGAAGAAATCTGCGAACTGTTCACCAAGCTTACTGGCGATGAATATGCCGAAGATCTGGCGCGTGCGCGCAAGCTGGCCGAGGGCGGCAACCCTCACGACCACTGGCTGCACACCACAAGGCTCGACTATGAATCGCGGCTCTTCATGTACATGGCGGCTGCCTTTGCCATGCGCTGCATGAAGGGCGAACCCTACAAGTGCGCCGTGTTTATGCGCAGTGCGGCTGAGGCCCTTAGTCAGCCCCAGGTCTAGGCAAATGTTTGCAACGGGAAATCCCGTAGCATGCGTGCGGGATTTCCCCAATTGTGCCCGGAGCGATTCAGACCTGGGTAACACCATCTGGATTTTGTCAGGAAGCAAGGATCCATCATGCGGGAAAAACTTATCAGATTCAGAACCACTCTCCCTTGCCTGTTACTGTTGATTTGCGGCCTGGCATTGATGCCCGGCGCTGCGCTTGGCAACGAGCTTGTCCCCGTCAAAACACCGTCCGTGAGCAAGCCCGAAATGCCCAAGGTCTTTTTTCCCCATGACAAGCATGTGGAGGCGTTAGAGGCCAAAAACGGAGACTGTTCGACCTGCCACAACATGACTGACGCAGGCATGTCTGAAACCCTCAAAGACGTTACTTCGGTTGCCGCAAAAAAGCAGGTCGCCTACATGCACGCCACCTGTACGGACTGCCACGTCAAGGCTGGCAAGGGGCCGCGCCTTGTGGACTGCCGTGTCTGCCACAGCGAACGCACCGCATCTGAGTTTGCCGGCAAAACGAAATAGCCTGTAGGCTCAAGGAACACTGAAGAATACGTAGGAGGCAGAATCAGATGCTGGATTTCATTACCGGACCACTCTTTATTATTTCACTTGCCGTGTTTGTCATCGGCCTGCTTGCACGCGCGGTCATGTATGTGCGAGGCCTTGATGCCCGCCTTGAGCGCGTGGCTTACAGCTACCATACCGACCGATCCATCCCGGGTGCTCTCGTTTCCATCTTTAAATGGCTTGTCCCCGGCGGCACCAGCGGCTGGCGGGCCCAGCCTGTTGCTGCGGTTCTTTTCTTTATTTTGCATTTTGGCGCGGTGCTGATACCGCTGTTTCTTCTTGGGCACACCGTTCTGCTTGAAACCTATGTGGGCATAAGCCTGCCGTCGCTGCCTGGCGGCGTTGCCGACGTGCTTGCCATCATGGCCCTTTCCGGCCTTGTGCTGCTTGCCTTGCGGCGTCTTTCCTCACCGGCGCTCAGGCAGCTCAACAGCGGCCAGGATTGGCTCATACTGCTTTTGACCTTTCTGCCATTTGCCACCGGCCTGATGGCCCGCTTTGACGGCGGGGCCTACCAGACGTGGATGATCGCCCATGTGCTCAGCGGCGAACTGTTTCTTCTGCTGGCCCCCTTCACCAAACTTTCGCACATTGTGCTCTTCTTTATGTCTCGTGCCCAGATCGGCATGGACTTTGCCATCAAAAGAGGCGGCGCAACGCGCGGCGGCGCTTTCCCCTGGTAAGCGGGGCAAACGAATTATCTTTTCGCCTGAAAGGAGCGAACCATGTCCGAATTGCTGTGCACCCCAACCCCGGTAACCACCAAAGAAGGCATCCTTGAACTGCTCAAAGACAAGGGTGGGGCGCAATACTACAGCCAGATGAAGGAAATGAAGGTCGATCAGGAGGCCCTGGCCCGCGACCTTGAGCAAACCTGCAAATCGCGCACCCGCACATGGCTCAGCGTATGTGCGCACTGCGCCATGTGCGCGGACAGCTGTTTCTTTTACCGCACCAACAACAACGATCCCACGCAGATCCCCTCATACAAGATCCAGGTGACGCTTGGCGAGCTGCTGCGCCGCAAGGGCAAGGTTGATGCCGAATTTATGATCAAGTGCATGGACGCAGCCTGGGGCAAGTGCACCTGTTGCAACCGCTGCGCCGTTTACTGCCCGCACGGCATTGATACAGGCGTCATGTTCAGCTATCTGCGCGGCATTTTGTTCAAGCACGGCTTTATCCCGTGGGAGATGAAGATCGGTTCGGGCATGCACCGCGTGTACGGCGCGCAGATGGATGTGACCGAAGAAGACTGGATCGAAACCTGCGAATGGATGGTCGAAGAACATCAGGAGGAATGGCCTGAACTGGAAATTCCTGTTGAAAAAGAAAATGCAGACGTCATGTATGTGCTCAACGCCCGCGAGGTAAAGCACTACCCTGACGACATCGCCCAGGCCGCCATTCTGTTTCACGTTACGGACACCAACTGGACCGTGCCGCGCGAGGGGTGGGAAAACACGTCCCTCACCATGTTTGCGGGCGACTGGGAAGGCTGTTCGCAAAACGTCAAGCGCATCTACGCCGCCATTGACCGCATCAAGCCCAAGGTCGTGGTGGGTACCGAGTGCGGCCACGCCCACCGCGCGACAGTGGTTGAAGGCCCCTACTGGGCCGGGCAGGAAAGCGGCGACCCGCCGGTGCGTTTTATGCATTACGTGGAATGGGTCGCGGAAATGCTGCGCACGGGCAAGCTCAAGATTGACCCTGCCAAAAAGCTCAAGATGCCCTGCACACTCCAAGATTCGTGCAACTACGTGCGCAACCACGGGCTCGGCATGGCCACCCGCGAAATCATGAGCTACATAGCCGAAGACTTTCGCGAGATGGACCCCAAGGGCGACCACAACTTCTGCTGTGGCGGCGGCGGCGGCCTCAACGGCATCGGCTTGTACCGCAAAGAGCGCAACATTGGCCTCAAAAACAAACTGGATCAGATACACGCCACCGGTGCGGAAATGGTCATCACGCCCTGCCACAACTGTTGGGACGCCATCCGTGACATGATGGAAGTGTACGAAGAGCACAACATCAAGTGGTCGTTCCTCAAACCTCTGCTGGTTGATATGCTGATCATCCCCGACCATATACCCCACAACGAGGTGTAGGCAGGCTATCAGCAACAAAATGGGCCCGCCTGTTGGCAGGCGGGCCCAAAGTAATCAATGTCTCACATTGCTGCGTAGAGAGACTCACTGCAGGGAGCGCCTACATTTGTCCTTTTGCAGGGCGCTCAGGCAGAGCAAACCACCAGCCCTGACGGTCGGGCATCATCCCAGCCTGACCGTCAGGCACGCAGCAAGGCTGCTATGCCATGGCGGCGCTGACGGTAGACAGCAGCGCATCGCTCGAACAGTTCTTTGAAAGTACAGGTATGCCCGTGCCAAAGCAGACCGGCCTCGGCCCCACAGAGGTGCATACCACAGCGGGGAGCGCCCTCGTGTCCGCATTGCGGCGTAGCCGACTGTACATGATGGTTCCAGAGGTTCCCTCCAGATCCACATCAAACACGATGCAGTCGGGGCGGTCACGCTCGACCATGGTCAAGCTTTCAGCGCAGGTTTTGGCTGTGCTTACCCGGTAATTACACTGCTGAAGGGTTTGAGACAGCCTGCTTTGGCTTTCGGCATCGCTGTCTACCAAGAGAATATGCTTTTGCATTGGTGCCTCCAAAGTCGGTCTCCGGCAGGAGCGGAGAAGAAGGTTGCGCCACCCTGCGGCGGGTGGCATGACGTTGCGTCGAAGCGCTGCTTTGGCGAACTGAACCAAGAGTCACGGCTTCAAGCGAACTGTGCATGGAGCGGGCGATCTTATCCCATGCGTCAAAGGCCGCTTTGCCCACGGGCGCAGCCTTGCTGACGCCAGGCAGGGAAATACCGCCCTCAACTGCAAAAATAATGTCCGCCAGGGTAATCTCGTCAGGGGTACGCGCAAGCATATGACCGCCAGCAATACCGCGAACGCTTTTGACAATGCCCTCTGCCTGAAGCAGGCGCATGATCTTTTGAACAAATTTTTCAGAAATGCCTGTGCAGACCGAAAGTTCGGAGGCAGAGGCCGGAACATCCTCGCTTTGTTCAGAAAGGCACAAGAGCAGGTGCAAAGCATGGCAGGCCATTGTCGAAATACGCATATTCATTCCTTATTTTGCTGGAGACAATAACTAGCTCGAAACCATATCTGTCTAATTTAGACTGTTTTGATCATGTTTTTAGCGCACCATTTTTTTACCGTCAAGCGGGTAGATGACCAAAAATCCCCGCATGGCGCGACCGTTTTTTCGCGCTTTTCGCGATGTGAATAGTTTCGCAACCTTTGCGCGTCAAAAAAAAATACTGCCCATGCGCAAAGTTATGTGTTATGGTTGCGCGTCAAAAGTAAGAGAACAGCCGCATTAACGGCGCAGAGTCGCCGGCAGGCATGGCAGATTTACATTTAGTCTGCTCAAGAGGGATACAAAATGAAGCTCTCGGCCAAAACACGCTATGCTGCCAGAATCCTTCTATTTCTGGCTTTAAACGGCATGGAAAAACCAGTCTCTTCCAGCCTGCTGGCAGCGCAAACGGGCATCAGCTCGCAATTCAGCGAGCAGATATTACGCCAACTGCGCTTGGCGGGCATCACGGGCAGCATACGAGGGGCCAAGGGCGGTCATGTACTCTTGCGCAAGCCTGAGGAACTCACATTTGGATGTATTGTCAAGCTCATGGAAGGCGGGATAGAACTTACCAGCTGTATGGAAAAACCCGGTGAATGTGCGCGCTTTGATGGCTGCGAAGTAAGAAAAGCCTGGAAAAATCTGCAGTCAACCCTTGATGGAGTCTTTGATTCAATCACCCTGCGTGATCTGATGCACGACAATCGTATCCTTATGTAGATACCGATGTAGCTACTCGTACAAAATCAAAAAATTTAGCATTTTTCCTTCACTAAAGGTCGGCGCAAGCCGGCCTTTTTATTAGGCCGACATCACAGATAATTTTTATCATACCAAATCAGTATAAAAAAATTATTTGCTGCTTGTTCAAAAATTTTTTTGCTTACCTTGAAATTTTTTTTTAAACAGTGTAATCTACCTGATTTATTTAAATAAAATTAGATTAATCTGGATTAACTTTACTGTATTGTTTCCACCTGACATCTTTGCATTTTTCTTAATTTTGAGTATCAGGGGGGTCACCGTACACCTTGACTATCTGCCCTACTGTGATCAATTCCTGATTACAATGGTCGGAATTCATCAGGCGTCGGTCCATTCAAAGGAGAGGTTGCAGGCAGGCAGACGCATGCCGGGCTTGAAAGCGTGTCGGCTGTGCCGGCCGCAACTAACCCACGATTTAGCGGCATCTTGACCCCACGGGAGTAAACGCATGAGCACACTTTTTTACATTCTTGGCTATTTGGCGGTAGCCGGCTTTTTCTGCATGGCCTACCTTAAAATCAAATCCTACCTCGCAGCCAAGCCCTCTGCACGTTAGGTGGGAACTGTACCCAGTGCCTCACGAAGGCTCCAAGACGGTGTACGGCGGCAGCTTTATGGAAGAAAAGGACTGGTGGACCAAGCCCCGGCATGTTGAGCACATGGGCGATGTGAAGGCTCTGCTGACCGAAGTGCTTTTTTTGCATGCCACTTTTGAGCACAACCTCAAACTGTGGGTGCGTACCTATCCCTTCCATGTGGGCATGTACATGCTCATGGGCGGAACCATCATAGTGCTGTGCTCTGCCGTTGCGCAGCTTTTGGGCCTTGACCCGCAGGGCGGCCTGATGATCTTTGTGGGTAATATCATCAGCGCCTGTGCTCTTGCCGGCACGCTGTGCATCATCGTGGGCGGCGTCAGCCTGGTGCTGCGCCGTCGGGCCGATGAAGGCCTGCGCCGCTACAGCACCCCCGAGCACTACTTCAACCTGCTTGTTTTTGTTCTCTTCGGCGCGCTGGGTCTGGCGGCCTGGGTTTCGGCCCCCTCTTACTTTGAGCTGGCCCGCACCTTTATGTACAATCTGATCACGTTCCACTTTGCTCCCCAGACCAACGTGCTGTTCAGCCTGCACCTGCTGGTGGGCTTTTTCCTGCTGATCTGGATTCCCATGACTCACATGGGCCACGTCTTCATGAAGTACTTCACCTACCACGACATCCGCTGGGGCGACGAACCCACCAACTACAGCCCCAAGAACCAGCAAAAGATCATGGACGCCCTGAAGTACAACGTGTCGTGGTCTGCCGAGCATATCGCTGGCGACGGCCAGCCCAAGACCTGGGTTGACGTGGCCACCACCAATCCCGCAGCCCCCAAGAAGGAAGACTAGGGAGTTCCATCATGAAAGATACCCTGCAATTGAAAGATGTTTCCACTGCCGAAGGGCAGATGGTCAGCATTGACCTTAAGGATATTCCTGAGCTTCCCCTGGACGTGAAAACCATGCCCTGGAAGCCCTTTACAGACGAGCAGAAGCAGAACACCGCCTGCATCCTTGACGAAGTGTGCGTGCTGAACATCCCCATGCCCAAGAACAAGGAAGAAGAAGAGGAAATGGTCAACAAGTTCCTCAACGGCATGCGCAAATTGTTCAGCAAGGAGAACAACTGGACCTTCCTGCCCATGCTTGAAACCAGCATGGACTACTGCGCCCAGTGCAACTCCTGCTCTGAAGCCTGCCATCCTGTACGAGATGTCCGGCAAAAACGAAATGTACCGGCCCAACTTCCGGTCCGAGATATTTCGCCGCATCTACAAGCAGTATGTGAAAAAGGAACCCTTTGCCAAATGGCGCTACGGCGACATGGGCCTTAACTGGAAGACCGTGGCTCGCCTTGGCGAACTGGCCTACCGCTGCAACCTTTGCCGCCGCTGCGCCCAGACCTGCCCCATCGGCGTTGACAACGGCCTGCTGGCCCGCGAAATCCGCAAGCTTTTCAGCCAGGAAATGGGCATCTACCCTCGCGAACTGCACGAAAAAGGCACCATGAACCAGATGAAGTGCGGGTCTTCCACCGGCATGACGCCTGAAGTGGTGAAAGAAAACGTGGAGTTCATCGACGAGGACTACACCGAAATCACCGGCGTGGGCATCCACACG
>Ga0268359_12677_pt1 | contig 21245 bp, 22 predicted proteins | sample BioMet11_FD_194416 | JGI IMG/M metagenome (GOLD analysis project Ga0268359, IMG submission 194416) | Sewage microbial communities from Oakland, California, United States - Biofuel 11 (PacBio Assembly) | ecosystem: Engineered > Wastewater > Sewage > Unclassified | place: USA: California | collected...
AGCAGCCCGCCGCGAGGCAGGAGCAGAAGCTGGGCGACTGGCGATTCAGACTGCCGAGGTAGGCGTCGGAGCGCCGGCAGTTGGCCGCGCCCTTGGGCGAGGCGCGGATATGGAGGCAGAGGTCCGTGAAATTGCTGGGGCGCGTCAGGGGGCGTTCCGCTCGGATCGCTGATGATGGAAGCGACGCCTGCCGCGGCGGCAAAGGCATCCTGGATGCTTTGAATTTCCTCTAAGGCAAAGATGTCCTCGAAACGGGCATCCGCGAGGGCGGCATTCTCCATGTCGCCAGGGAGCAACGTCTCTTCGTCGTGGAGCGACAACGACGTCGGTACAAACGGGACTTGCTTCATATGACCTCGAAGGGATGGGATGCTGGTTTCACTTGTCCGAAGTTTATGTCAAATTTCATTAAGGATTCAACTGATTTTTTCTTTAAGATTTTGTGGGGGGAGGCGCTGCCGTCCGCCGACATCGCGTCGAGCGCCCGCTCCAGGGATGTCGCCAGCTGTCGGTTGAGACACGCGAATGCCGGCGCATTGGTCAGCACGAAGCGTTGGTTCACCTCCAGCTCCATGCCCAGGTAGCGGTTGCCGAAACGCCGGCGCAACGTCGTGGGCAGCCCATCGGACACGCCGCGATAGGGCGCGTTGCGCCGCAGCCGCAAGGTCGGATCGAGTGCGGCCAATTCCTGCAGCCAACGCAGGCAGAAGGCCTTTTTCCGCCGACCGACCGGGATCGTAGAGAAAACCGACGTCGCACCGGCGTTCGACGCCGTCGAGGCAGGGGGTGAAGCTGTGGCTGGCCACGTGCACGACGGTGCGTCCTGCCGCCGTCAGCGCGGCGACCGCGCGGGTCACGGCGTCTCGGTGCGGGCAGTAATAGGGCCGCCACGAGGCGCTCGCGTTCCCGGGCCGCAAGCGTCCCGGTGATGGCGGAAAAGAGGGCGGGATTGGTCCGGGAGCGGTTGAGATCCACGATCAGACGGCTGATTTCGGCGACGAAAACCGGCGTATCCTGCCGTACCCGGGCCAAGACCCGGGCCGTACGCAGGGCAACCCGGATCGTATCCCCGGTGCGAGGCGAGCACTGCCTCCTGGTCCGCAAAAAGTGGGGCCAGCTCGGGCGGTACCGCGTTGCCGCCGTGCTCACAGGAAATAAGGAGGACTGATGCCGACATGGAGTGGCGTGTTGGTATCGAGGCAGTCGCAGAGCCGCCGGTAGACGTCGCGGATGGTCCGTGGCCGGTAATCGCCGTCCACGGCGGCCAGGATGCGCCGGGCCAAGCTCGACTGGTCCACCATGACGGCCAGGGCCTGTTCCCAGTCGGGATCGAAGTCCAAGTCCGGCAGCGAGCTGAGGGAAAGCCGTCGCCAGATGACCCGGGCCGGGATGTTCGATGGGGCGTAGACACCGAAGAGCTGGGCGTATTCCTGGGGTACCGGGGTGCGTCCGGCATTCTGGATGGTCTTGCCGAAGATGGCGGCCAGCCGGTTGGTGTCCCAGGCCTTCTGCTCCGCATAGGTGGACCAGCGTTCCTCGACCAGACCCCTTGAGGGCCGCGACCACCACGGCGGCTAGGGCCAGGTCGGCCGCGGGACATTCCTGGGTGTCGAGCACCCGGATTTCAATGGTGGAACGGTCGAAACGGGCGATGGCTCCCCGGGCGTTCAGGAATTCGTCCTGGAGTACGCCTTCCCGGGTCCAAGGGGGCGATGTCCCGGTACATGGGGGCGAGAATCCGCTCCCGGTATTCCTGTTCGGTCGTCACCGGTTCCGGCACGACCGCCCCCATGACCGAGGGCACCCGAAGGGCGTTTTTGGAATACTGGTCCATGCGGGCGTCCAAAAAGCCGGTGAAGCGGCCGTCCAGGATGGGCGTGGAGGCGGCCAGGGCCGGCATGATGGGCAACAGCGCCCGGATGGCGGTATGCAGCCGGCCGAACTCCTCGTCTCCCCGGAAGGGCAGATTGATGTGCATGCTTTGAGGTTGGACCAGCCATGGCCCTTGCAGTCAAATATCCGGTCGTAGGTTCGGTAGATTTCGCTGTATTCGTGGGGCCACAGGACGGTTTCCGTGGCCGGTCGCATCAGCGGATGGGCGCCAGTCGGCATGAGCCGGCCGCCGAGTCCGGCCAGGATGGCGTTGGCCTTGCCCAACTGGTCGGCCAAAACGGGCGGCCAGGCCGGAGAGGGTTGGCGCCGGGCCGTTGCATTTGAGTTCGAGGACATGGTTGACCAGTTCGTTGGACCAGGACAGCTCGCCCATGTCCGCATCCCCGGCTCCGTCCCTACCGGCAGCGGTCGCCAGGACCTTGTCGGCCACGGGCAGAACCGACAGGCTCTCCCGATCCACGATCATGTATTCGATTTCAATACCGAGGCGGAAAACAGGGGCTTGGCTGCATTCATACGTTCAGGCTTCCGGTTTTGCGGCGCTCGATGCGCTTCAAAAAGAGTTCGATCACGCGCATATACAGTTCGTCCTGGAGAACCTCGTCCTCGAATCCCGCGTCGATATTGGGGTTGTCGTTGACCTCGATGACATAGACCTTGTTGCCGACCTGCTTGAGGTCCACGCCGTACAGGCCGTCGCCGATGGCGTCGGCGGCCTTGAGGGCCGTGTTGATGACTTTTTGGGGGCCTTGCTGACGGGCAGCGTTTCCACCCGGCCGTAAATATCCTTGCCCGCTTTTCCCCTTGCGCAGGATCTGCCAATGTCCGGCCGCCATGTAGTATTTGCAAACAAAAAGGGGCCTTCTGTCAAGAATGCCCACCCGCCAGTCGAATTCGGACGGTAGATATTCCTGGGCGATGACGAGGTCGGATTTGGCCAACAGCCGTCGGGCTTCATGGTTGAGCGCTTCAGCTGTCTTGGCCAGGACCACGCCCTGGGAAAAGGCGCTGTCCGGCTGCTTCAGCACACAGGGCAGGGAAAGGGTTTCCAGGATTTGGTCGATGCTTTTGATGTGGGCGATGACCGTGCGTGGGGCCGGTATCTTGTGGCGGGCGAGCACTTCGGCCAGGTAGACCTTATTGGAGCAGCGCAGAATGGATTCCGGGTCGTCGATGACGACGAGTCCTTCGGCGGCCGCCTTGCGGGCCATGCGATAGGTATGGTGGTCGACGTTGGTGGTTTCCCGGATAAAGAGCGCGTCGAATTCGGAAAGCCTGTTGGAATCCTCCCTGCTGATGCATTCCACGCCGACCCCCAGGGTCTCGGCGGCCTTAACGAACCGTTTGATGGCCTTGGCATTGGAGGGAGGGCGTGCCTCCTCGGGATCGACCAGAATGGCCAGATCGTAGCGCGAGACCGGACGCTTGGGGATGATAAGTTTTTTCCCGGCGAAGTATTCGCTGGAAACGCCCTCGGCGAAATCGCGTTCCGCGGCCGGAATTTCCTTGACCGACAGGGGCGAGACGTTTTGGAGCTGCCAGCAGGTCCCGAAATGGGCGAAATCCGCCCGTAGAAACGGGGCGGGAAAGGCCTTGAACAGGCGCGAGGCGAGCTGCTCCAGTCCCTTTTCCGGGGTCTTGCCGAAGTAGATGGAGATGCTCTGCTTCTCCGGTTCCCGGCCGGCCAGAACCCGAGCCATGAGGTCTTCCAGTTCCTCCGAAACCAGTCGGATGATGCCGACGGACTTCATGTCCTGGATGGCCGTCATGGACGGCACGGGCCTGTGTCCCCGGGCCTCAGCCAGGAGGGACACGTAATACCCCATGGATTGGTAACGGTAGGAACGGCAGATGTTGATGATTTTGACACCGCGAAGGCCGGTGAAGGTTGCATCGGTCAGATAGGCGCGGGCCGGGACGGGTTCCACGCCGGAAAAAACCAGGGAACAGTCCTCGGGATTTTCGATGACCACCAGAACGGACACGATCACAAGCTCCTTTGCCGGTCCTCGGATCGGCGTGTTTTCCTCGGGGAAAGGACGAGCAGATTGGCATCTTGGGTGATGATGCCGAGCATGACCGCGCAGACCAGATGGTGCAGGGTGACATCATAGTGCTGGCTGGCGCTGATAGGGTTGGGCAGGAGCGGATCGTCGATATGGGTGACCCGTCGTTCAGCGTCATAGCCGCTGATGACCACGAAATGGCCCGATGGTTCACCACTGAGGTCATCATAGACAAGCTGTCCGCCCTGGTCGCGCTCCCGGGCCGTGCGGTACAGATAGGTTGCGGAAAGACCGGCCAGAATCGGCCGGTCGCGTTTGACGATGTCGCGGATCATGGCGGCGGTCAGGTCCTCGAAGCGGATTTCGCCGCCGAGTTCGAGAAATCGCAAATGGGCGGCCGTGGCCTCCTGCATGCGGGCATTGGGCTTCTGGGCGAGCTGTGCCCGAAGTTTTTGGGCCAATAGCGCCTCGTCGCCGGCGAACCAGGTGATGTCGAACAGGGTCAGGTCGAAGGTGTAGAGTCTGGCCGCATAGCCGCGGGACAAGGCGTGGCAGCCGAGCAGGGCGGCCAGGGTGCCGCCGCCGGGCAGGGTTTGGACCTCGCGGATGACCTGGGAAAGCGACGTCATATCGCCGTAATAGCGATAGATGGCCTGGAGGCAGGTGGGGCCGCAGGTGGTGTCGTCCGGCTGGGCCGATATGGGAACGGAGAGCTTTGCTCGCACGGGGGTGCCCCCTATCACGGTCGCGTTCGGTTGGCCATGCCGGATATGGGGGAATTTCGGGGCGGCGTCCGTAATGGCGCGAAAAGACCGGATGCCGCTATTCGAAGTGCATTTCTTCTTCCTTGACGATCTGGAAGGCCTTGTTGGACTTGACCAGACCCGGGATACCCCGGAACTTGCGCACGCCCTGGATTTCGGCCTCCAGGAGTTCGTCCACGTCGTTTTCCAGCATGATGATGTCGCCGGGTTTCAAGGACAGGAGCTGGCGGCCGGTAATATGGGAGTGTCCGAAGCGCACGAGCATTTCCACCGGCGTTTCCATGAGCCGCTCCTTGAACCGGGAAATCCAGGCGTGGTCCACTTCCAGGCGTTCGGTCTGGAAGGAGGCGTAGAGCTTGGTGCGGATGGGTTCGATGGTGGCGTAGGGCAGACAGACGATGAGCGAGCCGATGGCGTTTTCCAGCTCGACCTCGAAGGTCACGACGATGACCACGTCGCTCGGCGGCACGATGGCGGCGAATTGCGGGTTGACTTCGCTTCTGACCAGCTCGATATGCACCTCGTGGACGGGCTGCCAGGATTCTTCCATGTTTTCCAAGGCAATACGCACGACGCGGTTGATGATGGCCTGCTCGATGGGGGTGAAATCCCGGCCTTCGATTTTGGGCTGGGAGCCGGCCCCGCCGAAGAAACTCTCCACCATAGCGAAGACGAGGCGTGAGTCCACCACCAGGATGGCGTTGCCGCGCAGGGGATCGAGCTTGAAAATGTTGATGGAGGTCGGCACGGGGAGGGAACGCATGAAATCCCCGAATTTGGACATGTCGATGGAGATGGGATTGACATCGGCCCGTTTGCGCATGGCATTGGCCATGGCATTGGAGGCAAGCCTGGCGAAGCGGTCGTTGATGATTTCCAGGACCGGCATCCGGCCTCGGATGATACGATCCTGATTGGAGAGGTCGAAGGAAACGACCCCTGAGTCATCCTCCAGGATGTCGGTTTCCGCTTCGATCTCGCCGCCGGAGAGCCCCCGCAGCAGGGCATCGACCTCGTCCTGGTCAAGAATTTTGCTCATATCCGTACCTTTCGGCCTGCTGAGCAAAAACTATAGCGGCCTTCAGACGAAATGGAAAGAGGGAGAGCGCCAAAACAAAACCGGCCGCCAAGGGCGGCCGGTCGTGTGGCAAGGGTGTTCGCGGGGGGAATCACGCATCAGAACGTAAAGTTGACGCCGAGATTGCCGCCGAAGCCATTGACGCCTTCGTCGCTGAAGTGGCCGATATGCATGTACTTGAAGGACCCCGAGATATTCATGTGTTCGCTCAAGGCGAAGGTGGCGCCGAGGCCGCAGTTTTCCGTCAGGCTGCTCTCGTAGCCGTTATACGGAACCTTCGTGTCGGCCCACAAACCGCCCAGACCGCCGGTCACGAACAGCGTAGCCTGAGCAGAGGACAACAAGTGCCAACGCACATTGAAGTTGCTGGCAAAACCATGGCCGGCCCGATCCACGTTGTCCAAGGCATAGGAAGTGATCCACAACGGCCGGGTTTGATTGATATAGACGCCCAAGCCTTCCACTTCGAGGGCCACGTTGTCCGCGACGTAATACCCGACCCCGGCGCCGTACGTCCAAATACTGCTGACATGCTCGTTCGAGGTCCCGAACAGTCCGACCCTGGGCTCAAAACTCGCGGTGCCGGCGGTATAGTTCTGCGCCAGCACCCAGCCGGCGGATGCCGCCAGAATAAGGCAGGTGCCGGTCAGAATGAAGAAAATCCTTTTCAGCATCGTGTTCATAACCATCCTCCCTATCAATCCTTACACGCAGTTATCAGCACCTATCCAAAAGGCGTGCCAAACGGATCTGGATCGATGGTTACAAGCTATCATATTGAAATATTTGATGTTTATTGCAGATGTGCCAAACCGGGCAGGCCCGGGTGGCGTTTCAGTATATTAAAAAGTTGTACGTCCGGGGTGATGTCGTCAAAACGGAAAAAGGCCGAGGAAGGGAATGAGGAGCAACGCGGCGGGACCGACCCGGACGGATCAGGTCCGGGTGGAAATGCCGTGGATGCGCAGATAGCGGTAGAGGCTCTGCTTCCCGAGCTGGGACAGTTCGCAGGCCTTGTGGATATCCGCGCCTGTGGCCTGCATCAGAGCCTTAAAATAGCGGTATTCCGTATCTTTTTTATATTCCTCGAAGGGCCTGAGAGCGACCGCTTCCGCAGTGTCCGATGGCGCCGGTGTCGCGGTGTCCGGCTGGACCAGTTCGGCTTCCGGTTGGCTGCCCGGCACCGTCATGGAGTTTGCCGCTCATGACCCGGATACGGACTTCGGGCGGCAGATGTTTGGGATAGATGGTCGGCTCGAACTGGGCGCGCACGATGATGTTTTCCATCACGTTGACCAGTTCCCGGACGTTGCCCGGCCAGTCGTATTCCTGGAGGCAGTCCAGGAATTCCGGGGAGAATCCCTTGAGCGGTACTTTATATTTTTTGCAAAAGGCATTCGTGTAGTGGATGACCAATTCGCGCACGTCCTCGCCGCGCAACCGCAACGGCGGAATGTGAATGTGCATGGTGCGCAACCGGAACAGCAAATCGGTCCGAAATGCTCCGGCCTCGACCATGGCGTCCAGGTCCTTGTTGGTGGCGGCCACCAGCCGAAAGTCGCTGGTCTCCTCCTCCTTGGCCCCTACCGGCCGAAAGCGGCGTTCCTGGAGCACGCGCAAGAACGCTTTCTGCTGGGGGAAGGGCAGCTCGCCGACTTCGTCGAGGAAGAGCGTACCCTTGTCCGCCTGCTTGATGAGGCCTTCCTGCTTCTTTTCCGCGCCGGTAAACGCGCCCTTGGCGTGGCCGAACAGCACGGATTCGATGAGCGTTTCGGTCAGGCTCGAACAGTCCACCACCACGAAGGGGCCGGTGGCCCGGTCACTGTTGTCGTGGATGGCCCGAGCGAAGAGTTCCTTGCCGGTGCCCGTCTCGCCGGTGATCAGGGTATTGGCGTCGGCATTGGCGGCTTGGGCCACCATGTCGAGGCAGGCGGCCACCCGGGGGCTGTTGCCGATGATGCCCTCGCGCTTTAAGGCCACCGTGGGCGGGCGATGGGCGAATTTTTCCTTGCGGTACTGGAGGGCGCGGATCAACGGCAAGGTCATGGTCTCGGCCGTCGCCGGTTTTTCGATATAGTCCCAGGCGCCGTTTTTGATGGCCAGCTCGGCCCCGTTGGGGTAGCTGGCGCCGGTGAAGATGATGACTTCCGGCGGCCGGTCGCGTTCGGTGATGGCGGGGATGGAAAGGAGTCCGTTGCCGTCCGGCAGGTCCACATCCAGGTAGGCGACGTCAAAATCGGCCTTTCCCAGAGCCTCAAGCCCCTTGGCCAAGCTCGGGCAGGCCTCCACCTCATGTCCCATGCTTTCGATGACCAGTTTGCAGACGTCGCGGATATTGGTGTCGTCGTCAATGACAAGCACTTTCGCCATGCAGCCTCCCCGTGGTCGATAGCACTCGGTTATGTAAAGCCAACGGGCCATTTTGTCGAGGAGGCGGTTTGACGCCGTCGGGGAGGGCCCGTAAGCTCCCCGCAGCCAAGGAGGCGCCCATGTCCGGCACGACGGGGACGCGCAGACGTCCCATCCTGGTCTGGCTCATTTTCTTCTTTTATCTGGTGACCGGACTGCTCGGCATCGTGCAGCTCTTTTACGTTACTGCCGGCGGCGTCCCTCTCCGTCCGGAACAGCAAGCCTATCTGAACAACTTTTCCGTCTTCGACCGGGTGATCGGCTATGTGAACGTCGCCATGACCCTGCTCGGCGTGACATGGCTGTTGGCCTTGCGTCGGCTGGCCGTGCCCGTGCTGGCCTTGGCCTTTGCCTTGAACGTTTTTTCCACGGCCGTGGTTTGGATCCGCAGCGATTTTCTGCGATTGGTCTCGATTTCCGGCCTGGTGGTGCAGTGCGGCGGCATGGCCCTGTTTGGCTGCGTCGTGCTTTACGCCTGGTGGCTGGCGCGGCGCGGCGTGCTTTCGGGCAAGCGCGCATCGGCTACCCGCCCCCGGAAATAGGCCACGGCATAGCTGGCCCTGACGCCGTCCGGCGTGGCGAAGCGTTCCTGGTAATAGTGCGTGAAGTCCCGATACCGGGCCGCGCTCGGCACCTTACGCCCCGGCGTGTGGGTGACTCCGGCGCCCTTGAGGCTTTTGAGCAGGGCGAGCACCGTGGGGTGGCTGACGCAAAGGACGGTCTCTTCCTGCGTGACGGTGAGGCCGGGCAGACCGGCCAGCACGTGGCGATAGGAGGCGGCCGGCCGCATGGGATGGACCGAGCCGAAGCCGGTTTCCCGGGAGGCCTCGGCCAGTTCGGCCAAGGTCCCCTCGACGAAGAGGGCCAGGACGAATTCCCCACCGGGACGCAGGAGGGCCAGGTCGGCCGGCAGGGACCGGGCGGGATCGGCATACCACTGCATGGCCGAGGCCGAGGCCAGGAAGTGGAAGGTGCCCGGCCGAAAGGGCGGCCTTTCGCCGTCGGCCGCCACTTTGGCCGCGTCCGGCATGGCGGCGTGGACGAGCATGCCCGGCGAGATATCCAGGGCCGCATAGCAGCCACCGGTCAGACGCGGCGTCAAAAGGCGTGTCAGGAGCCCGCTGCCGGCACCGATTTCCAGCACCGGCCCGGACAGGCGGTCCGGACAGCGCGCGGCCACAGCCGCAGCGACCTGCCGTTGGGCGACGGCAACCGTTTCGTAACTGGCGCCGGCTCGGTCGAAGCGGCGTCTGATGGCGTGTGTCATAGGCGTTTGCTCCCTGCGACGACCAGGGTGCTGCCCTGGCCCTGTCGGGGGAAACATTCCCCCGGCTCCCCTGAATGTCGGTGCATGGTGCCTGCCCCCGAAGGCGGGAGCGGGGCATCAGGTGCCGTGGCGGGGTGCCGGAGGTTTTGCAAAAAGGTAGGGTTCCAGAACGGCTTCGTCCGGGCAATGGCCGCCGGGATAGGCAGTCAAGGTGGCTCCGGGCAGGTCGGCCATGACGGCGGCAAGGGCCGGCTTGCGTACGATGCGGTCGGCCGTGCCGTGCAGGACCGTCACGTTGTCGGCCGGCACCGGACTGGGCCTGGCCTCCGAAGCCAGCAGATAGCGCAGGCCTTCGGTGAGGGGCGGCGCCCATTCGGGGTGCCAGCCGGCCGGGCCGGAAAAGCCGCAGGCTTTCCAGAAATCGCGGCTTGTGGCGTCCGGTTCCCGCTCCATCCGGGCTATCATGGAGCGTACCAACCGGCCGGGAAAGGAATCGGTAAAGCGTACGAAAGGCGCCACCAGGACGACCTTGGGGAACAGCGGCAGCAGCCTTTTGGCGTATTTGACGATCATGTGGGCGCCGGTGGACCAGCCGGCCAGAATGGCGGCGCCGGATCGGGCGGCATCGTCCACCACGGCGGCTTCGTCGCCCTCCAGAAACGGTACGGTAAAGCGTACCCGCTGGGAGAGCCGGGGGAAAAGCTCCGCCACGCCCGCCCAGCCGGACAGAAAATACACGTCGTTCATGGGAAGAACGAGACACGCAGTCGGGAAAAACCCAGTCTGATCCGCTTAAGATCGTCGTCGGTCAGGTCGGCGCGTAGGGAAAGCCGCAGCCGGGCCGCCCCCTGGGGCACGGTGGGCGGACGCACCGCCGCCACGTACAGGCCTTCGCCCCGGAGCAGCGCTTGGGCATGCAAGGCCACTCGGTTGCGGCCGCAGGCCACCGGGATGATCTGGGTGCTCGACCCCAGCACGTCGAAACCGAGCCCCGTCAGATGGTCCCGAATTTCCTTGGCCATGCGGAGCAGATTGGTCCCTTCCTCGGGATTGGCCTTGACGTGGCGCAGGGCGGCCAGCCCGGCGCCCAGGACGGCCGGCGGTAGGGCGGTGGAAAAAATGAATGGCCGACCGCGGTTGCGCAAAATTTCGATGGTCTCGACCCGGCCGGCCACATAGCCGCCCAGGGAGCCCAGCGCCTTACTTAATGTCCCCACGTGCACGTCGATGGATTCGCTCAGGCCCAATTCGGCCACCAGCCCCCGGCCCTGGCCGAGCACGCCCATGGCGTGGGCCTCGTCCACGACGATAAGGGCCCCATGGGCTTTGCCAAGTTCGGCCAATCGCGCTAAAGGAGCCACGTCGCCGTCCATGCTGAAGACCGTGTCCGTGACGATGATCTTTTTGGGGATCAAGCGTTCGCGGGCAAGCAATTGTTCGAGGTGGTCCATGTCCAGGTGGCGATAGCGAATGAGCTTCGCCCCAGACAGTCGGATGCCGTCGAGAATGCTGGCGTGGTTGAGACGGTCGGAGAAAACCACGGTATGCCGGTCGGCCAGGGCGGAAAAGACGGCCAGATTGGCGGCATAGCCGCTGCTCGTGACCATGGCCGCCTCCTGATCCTTGAAGGTGGCCAATTCCGCTTCCAGGGTTTCCGCCAGGGCGAAGTTGCCGGTAATCAATCGGGAGGCCCCGGCCGAACAGCCGTGGCGCGACATGGCGTTGCTTGCGGCTTCGATGCATTCGGGACGTCCGGCCAGTCCCAGATAATTGTTGGAGGCCAGATTGAGGAGCCGGACCCCGGCATGCATGATTTCCCGGGCCGCCCCATCGTCGATGGGCGGAATGATCCGGTAGCTGTCCGAATTGCGCAGCGCCGCAGCCTCAGGAACAATATATTTTTCAAAAAAGGACATGCTCATGCCTGATTATGCCGGGCGGGACGCCATGCGGATCTGGCACCCCTGCACCCAGATGAAAGATCACGAGGCCCATCCTCCCGTCTTTATCGACCGTGGTCAAGGAATTTACCTCTTCGATCGGGAAGGCCGCGCCTATATCGATGCCATCTCGTCGTGGTGGGTCAATCTCTTCGGCCACGCCAATCCTCGTATCATCAGAGCGGTCAGCGAGCAACTCGCCAAATTGGAACATGTTATTTTTGCCGGATTTACCCATGCGCCGGGCGAGGAATTGGCGGACCGCCTGCTGGCCCTGGCCCCGGAGGGGCTTACCCATATCCACTTTTCCAACGACGGCTCGTGCGCCATCGAGGCGGCCCTCAAGATGAGCCATGCCTCCTGGCGCAATCTGGGCGCGCCCGAGAAGGACCGGTTCCTGTTTTTGACCAACGGCTACCATGGCGAGACCATGGGCGCCTTGGGCGTCTGCGGCGACCGGCCCTATGCCGCGCCGTTCCGCCCGCTGTTCGTGGAGCAGATCGAGGTGGCCGGTCCGGACTGTCTGCGCTGCCCCTACGGCAAGGAGCGGGATAGCTGCGACGCCGAGTGCTTTGCGGCCATGGAGGCGGCCATTGCCCGGCATAGGGAGCACCTGTCCGGGGTCATCATCGAACCGCTGGTCCAGTGCGCCGGCGAGTTCCGCATGTATCCGCCCGTCTATCTGTCCAAGCTGCGTCGGGCCACCCGGGCGGCGGACGTGCATCTCATCGCCGATGAAATCGCCGTGGGCTTCGGCCGCACCGGCACCATGTTTGCCTGCGAACAGGCCGGCGTCGCCCCGGACATGATGTGTCTGTCCAAGGGCATCACCTCCGGCACCATGCCGCTCTCCTGCGTGCTGACCACGGATGCCGTGTTCGACGCCTTTTATCATGACTTTTTGGAGGACAAGGCTTTCCTCCATTCGCACAGCTATTCCGGGTATGCCCTGGGCTGCGCTGCCGCGGTGGAGACGTTGCGCATCTTCGAGGAGGACAACGTCATCGAAACCAACCGGCCCAAGATCGCCTACCTGCAGGAGGCCGTGCGGCAACGGTTTGCCGGCTATCCGTACGTGCTCGACATCCGTTCCACGGGCTGGATCACGGCCGTGGAGCTGGCGGCCGATCCGGAAAGCGGCCGCGTTTTTGCACCCGAGGAGCGGGTCGGTTACCGGATTTATCTGGAGGCCTGGCGGCGGGGGGCGCTGCTGCGGAACTTGAACGACATCATCTACTTCATGCCTCCCTATATTATTACCACCCAGGAAATCGACACCATGGTCGATATCGCCCTGGATGCGGTCAAGGCGGTGCTCGGATGAAGGGTTTTTTCATCACCGGCACCGGGACAGGTATCGGCAAGACGTATTTTTCGGCGTTGTTGGCCCGGTGGTTCCGGGAGCAGGGACAGCGGGTGCGCTATATCAAACCCGTGGCCACGGGGTATCCCGAGGACGATGATGCGGCCTTCGTGGCCGAACGCGCCGGGTTGGCTCCCGAGGACGCGGTGACGCTTTTTACGGCCAGCGAACCGGCTTCCCCGTGTTTCGTGTTCGATCCCTTCCCCTTTGACGAGGCGGTCGCCCGCATCGAGGCCTTGGCGGCCGATCGGGACGTCGTGTTGGTGGAAAGCGCCGGCGGTCTGGCCGTTCCCTTGGGACAGGGCCGCTACAACTACCATTTTGCCCTGGCCCTGCCGCTGCCGACCCTTTTGGTCCTGCCCAACCGGCTGGGCTGCCTGTCCGACGCCATGGCCTACGGGCAGCTTGCCATGGGCCGGAAGGTCGAGTTTTACGGTTGGGCCCGAAACGATTATTTTGCCGAGAGCGAGCGCTGCCGGGCGCGCAATGCTGCCATGCTGGAGACCATGTTTCCCGGCCGGACGCGCTATGTCTATGACAGCCAGGGACTAGAGACGGTGGCACCGGCCGGGGTCGCCGGCTAAGGCCGCGTCCGTTGCGATTGCCGGAACGGTGAAAATATGTTTAGCTTTCGGACCGTAGTGTGGACGGCCCGGGAGCTGTCATCAAGGAAGGTGGGTATGTACAAAGGGTTGCGTCTGTTGGTCGTGATGGCGGCGTTGAGTTTGGCGCCGGCTGCCCTGGGACATGCCCAGGAAACGGCACCGGCCGCTCCTATGGCCAAGCCGACGGTCAAAGCAACCGCGCCGGCCGCTTCGGGCCGGGTCGATGCGGCCGAGGCCCGTTATCGGGCCTGGGTGGATCGGGAACATGCCCAGGATGCGGCGGCCTTCCAGGCGGAAAAGTCCAAGATTGAGGACAAATACAAGGGTTATGTGCGCCCGCCGCATGAGAAGAAGGGCGCCACGCACCGGAAGAGCCCGGAAAAGACCAGCGAGTAGCGCGATCGGTCCCTCTCTTTTTTCTCGTTATTCCATTATGTTGCGGCCGGTTTTTTCGCCGGCCGTTCTCTCCTCTTGACGCCGTCATACCATGGGACAAGAATGCGCCCGCCCAAAATCGGGTAAGGGGATTTGCCATGCGCGTAGGTCGTCTTTTCACGATCATACTTTGGGTTCTGTGCCTGTTGCCGGCTACGGCCGGCCTGGCCGGCACGCCGCCGGCCGAACCGTTCCTGCGGATCGAAACGGGCATGCACACGGCGATCATCAAGCGTGTCGCCGTGGATGGCCTGGGCCGCTATCTGGCCACGGCTTCCGACGATAAGACCTGTCGGGTCTGGGATATCCGGACCGGCGAGGAGTTGCGGGTGTTGCGCCCGCCTATCGGTCAGGGAAACGAGGGTCGGCTGTATAGCGTGGCCATGAGCCCGGACGGACGCTATGTCTTTTGCGCCGGCTGGACCGGCTATGCCTGGGATAAGTCCCACTGCGTCTATATTTTCGAACGGGAAAGCGGCCGGCTCGTCCGGCGGCTGACCGGACTGCCAAGCGTCGTCAACCACTTGGCCGTGTCCCGGGACGGCGCGTATCTCGCGGCCGTACTGGGCGAGGGCGGCGTGCGGGTCTGGCGGCTGTCCGACCTGTCCATGGTCGGGCAGGACGGGGACTACCGCGGGGAAAGCTATGGTGCGGCCTTTGACGGTCGGGACCGGCTGGCCACCACCTGTTATGACGGATTGATCCGGCTCTATCAGGTGGCGGATACCGGCTTGACACTCCAGGCCAAGATTCCTGCCGTCGGCGGACACCGGCCGTTTTCCCTGGCCTTTTCTCCGGACAGTGCACAACTGGCCGTGGGCTTTACCGATACCACCGCCGTGGACCTGCTGGACGCCACCACCCTGGCCAAACTGGGTTCCCCCAATTTGGTCGGCGTGGACAACGGCAACCTGGCCTCGGTGGCCTTTACCGCCGACGGGGCGCTGTTGGCCGGGGGGCGCTGGCTCACGGACCGCGGCTGCCCGGTGCGGCGTTTTGCGCCGCCGAATTATGCCCAGTACCAGGACTTTTATACGGGCAAATCCACGGTGGTCACCTTGTGCCCCCTGCCTGACGGCGGGTTGGCCTATGGCACCGTGGCCCCGCGCTGGGGCGTGCTGCGGCCGGACGGCACCTTCGGCATGACCCGGTCGCCGGCCACGCAGGACTATCGGTCGTCGGTCCGGTCCTTCCTGATCGATCAGACCGGCGAAACCGTGGCCTACATGGCGGGCGGGCCCAAGCGGGGGCTGTACCGCTTTGCCTTGCCGGGCCGCGATCTGCGGATGCTGTCGGCGCCCACGCCCGATTTGCATCCGGCGCGGACCCAGGCACCGGGCATCACCCTCACGGGCTGGCAGGGTGGGCGTACCCCGAGCCTCAACGGCCAAGCCCTGCCGCTCAAGGATTTTGAAACCGCCTTCAGTCTGGCCATCACGCCGGACGCCCGGCGGTTCGTGCTCGGCACCTCCTGGAACGTGCGGGCCTTTTCGGCCGACGGGCGTCCGCTGTGGATGACGCCGGTTTCCGACGTGGCCTGGGCCGTCAACGTGAGCGGCGACGGCCGGGTGGCGGCAGCGGCCCTGGGCGATGGCTCCATCCGCTGGTATCGCATGGAGGACGGTCGGGAGATCCTGGCCTATTTCCCCCATGCCGATGGCCGGCGCTGGGCCTTGTGGACGGCCAAGGGCTATTATGACGCATCGCCCGGCGGCGAGGACATGATCGGTTGGCACGTGAACAACGGTCCGGACCATGCGGCCGACTTCTTCCCGGCCTCCCGGTTCCGCGACGTGTTCCACCGTCCGGATGTGGTCGATTTGGCGTTGCGGACCCTGGATGACGATCGGGCGCTGGCGGCGGCCAACGCGGCCCGGGGCGGCGAGATTCGCACCGCCTCGATCCTGACCGCCCGGCCGCCCGTGGTGGAGATCCTTTCCCCCGGCAGCGGCCAGACATTCACCAAGCCGGATATGACGGTGAAGTTTGCCGTCCGCAGTCCGGGCGGCGAGAACGTTACGGCCGTGCGGGTGCTGGTGGATGGCGCCCGGGCGGTGGAGGAGCATCCGAGCCTGTCCGGCCGGTCCTTCGAACCGAACGTGCTCTCGGCCAAGGTGACCCTGCCCGCGCGCGACGTGGTGCTGTCGGTGGTGGCGGAAAACACCAACGGCCCATCGGCGCCGGCTACCATCCGGCTCAAATGGGCCGGTCGGTCGAGCGCCCCGGCCGCCCCGACGACCAGGCTCTACGTCCTGGCCATCGGCGTCGGCAACTACGCGGACAAGTCTTTGGCCTTGCAGTTCCCGGCCAAGGATGCCCACGATTTCGCCGAAGTGATGGCCGGTCAGAAGGGACGGCTCTATAGCGACGTGAATATCCGGGTCCTGAGCGACGAACAGGCCAGCAAGGACGCCATTCTCAACGGTCTTGACTGGATCGAGCGCCAAACCACCCAGCATGACGTGGCCATGATCTTCCTGGCCGGTCATGGGGTAAACGACAAGAACGGCGATTACTACTTCCTGCCGGCTACCGTCGATCTGGAACACCTGCGGGCCAGCGGGTTGCCCTTCATGGAAGTGCAGAAGACCATTCGCAATATCGCTGGCAAGACGCTCTTCTTCGTGGATTCCTGCCATGCCGGTGCGGTCATGAAGGGCCGGCGCGGCATGAGCGATTTGAACGGCGTCATCAACGAATTGGCCAGCGCCGGCAACGGCGCCGTGGTCTTTGCCGCTTCCACCGGCCGCCAGTATTCCCTGGAGAAGCCGGAGTGGCAAAACGGGGCCTTTACCAAAGCCCTGGTGGAAGGCCTGCGCGGTCGGGCCGACCTCCGGCACACCGGCCGGGTCACCTTCAAGATGCTCGACCTCTATATCTCCGAGCGGGTGAAGGAATTGACCCATGGCGAGCAAACACCGACCACGGGCGTGCCTGGTACGGTGGAGGACTTCCCCATCGCCGCCGATTGACGCTGCTGTTGGACGCGTATGACGCCCGGTCGGCAGTCAGGCATATGTCCTGACCGCCGACCGGGCGTTTGTGTTGTGCGGCCGGGTACGATGCGGTGCTGCGCCGTTCTTTCCTTGCCTTCCTGAAAAAAAATGACTATCGAACACCGTTCCGGATTATCGTGAATGAAGCGGGCGTGGCCCAAACGGTGCGTCCCGTGAGGAGGATATATTTATGGCTAAAGAGGGTGCCATTGAAGTCGACGGCGTGGTGCAGGAAGCCCTGCCCAACGCCATGTTTCGCGTGGAGCTGGAAAACGGGCACGAAGTGCTGGCCCATATTTCCGGTAAGATGCGGAAGTTCTACATTCGGATCCTGCCCGGCGACCGGGTCAAGGTCGAACTCTCTCCCTACGATCTCTCCCGAGGTCGCATCACCTACCGCTTGAAATAAGCGTTTCTTCCGCACGATCGGCGAGGCCCCGACGGATGACGAGGCCGCGCCGGGCGTGGGCCTTACAGTTCCGCGAGCTGTTTCAGATTCTGGTCCAGGTCGGCAAGGCGCTGCCGCATTTCCTCCTGATCCTCCAGGGGACGGGAGGCGAGGGTGTTGCGTCGCGCCCGCAAGTCGGCCAGTCGTCCTTCCATGCCGGCAAGGATGCCGTCCCAGTCGATGGCGGCTCCTCCTTTTTCCTCCATGGAGAGTACGGGCTCGGTCCCCGGCGTGAGGGTATATTCCTCGAGGTAGCGGGGGATGCGGACGGTCAGCCCGAAGCGTTCCCTGACCAGGCCGGCCAGGGTCGTCAGAGCCTTTTGTTCGCCGTGGATCAGGAACACTTCGGGATGATCGGTCTTGAAGTGGGAGAGCCACTGGAGAATCTGGCTTTGACCGGCATGGGAGGAAAAGCCGCCGATGGTGAAGACCTTGGCGGCCACGGCCACTTCCTCGCCCAGGATGCGGATGGTTTTGGCCCCGTCCACGATCTTGCGGCCGGGGGTGCCGGCGGCCTGGAAGCCCACGAAGACGATGCTCGACTCGGGCCGCCACAGGTTGTGGCGTAGGTGGTGTTTGATCCGACCGGCATTGCACATGCCGCTGGCCGAGACCACGATGGCCGGACCGTTAAGGGTGTTGATCTCCCGGGATTGATCCGTGGATTGGGTGAATTGCAGGTTGGGCAGGCCGAAGGGGTCTTCGCCCCGCTCGAACACGGCCCTGGTTTCGGCGTCGAGATACTGCGGATTGCGCCGGAAGATTTCCGTTGCCTTGATGGCGAGCGGGCTGTCCACGAAGACCGGCATGTCATTGGGTATCTGGCCGTTTTTGGCCAGCATGTGCAGGCAGTAGAGCACCTCCTGGGTGCGTTCCACGGCAAAGGCCGGAATGATGACCTTGCCGCCGCGTTCGTAGCTGTAGGCCACGGCCTGGGCCAGTTCGGCCCGGCTTTGCGTCTCGTTTTTGTGGTCGCGGTCGCCGTAGGTGCCTTCCAGAAAGAGATAGTCCGCATCCACCGGTCGATCCGGATTGTTGACGAGCAGTTGGTCCGGCCGGCCCAGGTCGCCGGAAAAGAGCAGCCTGGTCCTGGAGCCGTTGCCGTTGTTGAGGCTCAGTTCGATAAATGTCGAGCCCAGGATGTGGCCGGCGTCGTGGTAGACGGCGGTGACCCCGGGGGCCGGACTGAAGGGTTCGCCGTAGGGCACGGCGGTGATGAGCTTGGTGGTAGCCGCCGCGTCGGCCCGGGTGTAGAGCGGGGCGACGCCTCGACCGCCGTGCCGCCGACTGCGGCGGCTGCTCCATTCGGCTTCCATTTCCTGAATATGGGCGCTGTCTTCCAGCATGATGCCGAGCAGGTCCGGGTAGGGGGCGTGCAGAAAATGCGACCGGTAAAGCCGGTCTTGACCATGCGCGGCAGCAGGCCCGAGTGGTCGATGTGGGCGTGGGTGAGCAGGAAGAAATGCATGCTGCCCGGTTGATAGATGGTGGTGTCCTGATTGCGGCGCTCGATGGCCTCGTTGCCCTGGTGCATGCCGCAGTCGATGGCGAAACGGGTCGAGGCGGTCTCGATCACATGGCAGGAGCCGGTCACGGTGCCGGCCGCGCCGAGGAATTTGATCTTCATGATGCCTCCGGTTCCGGGCCGGTAAGCATCCGGCCGCGTCTTGCGAACATCCGGCCGAGGGGGCAATATCGCCGCTTCGCCGGAAATACGGTGAACATGCCGTGTACCGCATGGGGCCCTGCCTGAAAAGGCCCGGGCGGCTACCGGACAAGGAGATCCGCATGACCGTTTCGCGCCAGTACCTTATTGATGACCTCTCCATTACCGAATCCTGGCGGCTTTTTAAAATCATGGCCGAAATCGTGGACGGCTTCGAGGAACTCGGAGACATCGGTCCGGCCGTATCCATTTTCGGGTCGGCCAGGGTTTTGCCCGAGGATCCGCTGTACGCTCAGGCCTCCCAGCTGGCCGCGTTGCTCAGCCAGGCCGGTTTCGCCGTCATCACTGGCGGCGGCCCGGGTATCATGGAGGCGGCCAACCGGGGGGCGGCCGAAGCCGACGGCAAATCCGTGGGCCTGCACATTCACCTGCCCCTGGAGCAGGCGGCCAATAAGTACATCACGATCCGGAGCGATTACCGTTATTTTTTCATCCGCAAGCTCATGTTCGTCAAATACGCCATGGCCTATGTGGCCTTGCCCGGCGGCTACGGCACGCTGGACGAAGTATCCGAGGCCCTGGTCCTCATTCAGACCAAGCGCATCAAGCCGTTTCCCATCGTGTTCCTGGGCTCGGAGTTCTGGTCGGGGCTCGTGGACTGGTTTCGGCAGACCCTGCTCACGCGGGGCTTTTTGGGGCCCGATGATTTGGAACTGTTTACCATCGTAGACACGCCCGAGGAGGCGGTGTCCTTTATCCGCAAGCATGTCATCGTCTAAGGCGTTGAAGGCACGAATCGTTCCGGCCGGGAACATGGGTGCCGTCAGGGGGCTTTTTCGGGAATACGCCGCCGGCCGGTGTGCCATGAAGCGACTTTTCGCGTGCCCGGAAGGCATGGCCAGGGACTGGGTCGGCTCGGATTTCGGCCCATCGCGTCTTATGGTCACAATCCGTTGCCGGGGCCGCTTGTCGGCAAATTGGACCAGCATCCGTCATCGGGCCTTGACAGGCCCCCCCACCAAAGGTATTGAATGCCCCCTTCGGGCAATTAGCTCAGCTGGATAGAGCGTTGGCCTCCGGAGCCAAAGGCCGGGCGTTCGAATCGCCCATTGCCCACCAAACGAATTCAAGGGGTTACGATGAAAATCGTGACCCCTTTTTCGTTGAGGGGTAGCTGAGGGGTAGCTCTCTTGCATCGGCAAGCCTCCTGGGGCAAGACAAGGTTCATGGGCAAACCCAAGACAAAAAGCCGGAAATTCGTAGGCGTCTACTGGCGGGAATCCGATGAGGTGCGCCACCAGGGACGGCCCGATAAAATCTTCTGGATCAGCTACCGGGATGCTCGCGGGAAGTTCAAGTGGGAACGGATTGGCCCGGCCTCCCAGGGAATCACCGAAGCCTTCGCCCACCAGAAGCGTGTGGAGCGTCTCAATCTCATCAACCTGGGCGAGAATCCCGCCATCAAGAAAAAATCCAAACAGGCCGTGCTCGACGAGGTCTTCGAGAAGTACGCAGAAATTGGTGAGCTTGAAGGCAAGCACATTGCCGTGGAGCGGAGCCGGTACGGAAAACACCTCAAGCCGCAGTTCGGGACCGCTACCCTCCCCGACATCACCGAAGAGGCCCTGACGCGCCACAAGGCCGCCTGCATGAAGGCCATGGCCCCGGCTTCGGTCAAGGCGGTCTTCGCCCTCATGCGCCGGGTCATCAATTTTGGTATCCGCAAAAAAATGTGGTCCGGGTCCAATCCCATCGGCCCAACCTCCGACTTCAAAATGCCGTCCGTCCAGAACTCGGGCGAGCGATTCCTGACCGACGAGGAAGAAACCGCACTCCTTGACGAACTGGAAAAGCGGTCGCCCATGGTGCGGGATATGTTCCTCCTGGCCCTGAGAACCGGCCTCCGGGCCACTGAGATTTTCGGAATCCGTGGCCGCGACGTGGATGCCGCCACGAACACGCTTTTCCTCAACGCCAAAGGCGGCGCTCGGCAGTCGGTCTTTATTGACGATGAAGTTCTGGCCATTCTCGCCGGCTACCGTCGCCGGCCTGACGAACTGATCTTCCGCCAGGAGGACGGGCAGCGACTCAAGGGCATCTACGACGTTTTCACGCGGGCCTGTAACGCCGTTGGCCTGAATGAAGGGATCACCGACAAGCGACAACGGGTCTGGTTCCACACGGCACGGCACACGGCCATATCCCGCTGGGCACAATCGGGCGACTTTTCCTTGCTGGAACTCAAGGAAGCGCCCGACACAACCGCATAGAAACCACTATGAGGTATGCCCACCTCATCCCCGGATCGGTCAGAAGCAAGATTGAGGCTTTCGCCAAGGCCAAACAACCGACGCCTAGCCAGCCGTTTCGACTCG
>Ga0268359_11667_pt1 | contig 21229 bp, 27 predicted proteins | sample BioMet11_FD_194416 | JGI IMG/M metagenome (GOLD analysis project Ga0268359, IMG submission 194416) | Sewage microbial communities from Oakland, California, United States - Biofuel 11 (PacBio Assembly) | ecosystem: Engineered > Wastewater > Sewage > Unclassified | place: USA: California | collected...
TCACGGAGGGCGTGGATGTGCGCGCCCTGTGAGGCGCCCGCCTAGCGCGTCCGCACCATGGCCGAAGACGAAAAACTCTTCGAACTGTTCACCGAAAGCTGTCTCGAACAGCTCCGGGGCATTGAAGCCGCGGTTCTCGACCTGGAGACCGCCGGCGCCTCGGCCTTTCGCACCAAGGTGGAGGCCGTGTTCCGGGCCGCCCACACCATCAAGGGCGATGCCGGCGCCTTGGGGCTCCCCCCCTGTCCACCCTGTGCCACGCCGTGGAATCGGTCCTGGCCGCGACCCGGGACGGCGTGCTGCCCGTCACCCCGGGCTTGATCGGCGAACTGCTCGCCGCCTTCGACGCCATCAAGGACATGGCCGTGCACGCGACCACGGCCCAGACCCGGGACATCGCGCCAGCCCTGGCCCGCTTGACGGCCCTGCTCCCGACCGCCGCCGACCAGACCACGCCCGCTCCGCCCATCCTGCCGCCCGCGCCCACGCCGCATCCGGAAACACCGCCTGCCTCCGGTCAGGAGTGCCCTCCCCGGGGCGAACCCCTGCCGGCGAAACCGACGACCGCATCCGTGCCCTGTCCATCCCGGCCGCCGAACTCGATATCCTGGTGGACCGGGTGGGCGAACTCGGCATTGCCCAGGCCAGGCTCGCCTCCCTGTCCCTGCGCCGGGGCGATCTGGAACTGCGTGACGTGGCCGAAGAGGTCGAGCGGCTGGCCGGATTGCTGCGCGACCAGGTCCTCGGCCTGCGCATGCTGCCCATCAAGGTGAGCTTTCCCAAATACCGCCGGCTGGTGCGCGACACCTGTGCCACCCTGGGCCGGGAAGCCGAACTCGTACTCGCGGGCGAGAATACCGAACTCGACAAGGCCGTCATCGAACAGCTCAACACGCCCTGCATCCACCTCCTGCGCAACGCCGTGGACCACGGTATCGAACCGCCCGACGTCCGCGAGGCCCTTGGCAAACCCCGCCGGGGCACCATCACCCTCTCGGCCCGCCAGGACGGCAACGACGGTAGGTCAGTACGTCATCGCCGACGACGGCGCCCGGCATTGATGTGGACAAGCTGCGCCGCAAGGCCGAGGCCGCCGGTCCTGGTGGGACCCGGCCCGGGCAAATGGCAGCCGGAGGAGGACCGTGGAACTCATTTTCCTGCCCGCCTGTCCGCGGCCCGATGCCCGTGGGCACGGTCCTCGGGCCGGGGCGTGGGCATGGACGCCACGCCTGTGCGCGAGGGCATCGCCGCCTTTGCGCGGCCGCATCGAGGTCGCCTCGGTGCCCGGCTACGGCGCCTCGTTCACCATCCGCCTGCCCGTGTCCCTGGCCATCATCGACTGTCTGGAAGTCCGCTGCGGCCCGGAAACGTATTTCCTCCACCTGGACTATGTGGAAGAATGCCTGGAGCTGCCGGACCGGATCGATCCTCGGGACGGCCGGGGGGTCATGGACCTGCGCGGGCAGGCCATGCCGCTCGTTTGGCTGCGCCATTTCCTGGGGCTCGCGCCGGCGCGGACCAGTCCAGCCCATGTGGTGGCCGTGCGCCAGGGTGAGCGCCGGGCCGGCATTGTCGTGGACGCGGTGATCGGCCGCAAACAGGCCGTGCTCAAGCACCTGGGCAAGGCCCTCGGCAAGGTCGAGGGCGTGCTCGGCGGCACGGTGACCGAATCCGGAGACATGGCCCTGGTCGTGGACGTACCGGGGCTGTTGCGCGCGGCCCTGGCCGAATCCGAGCAGGCACGCGCACTTCCCGCGACCGTCGCGTCCGGCCGCGGACAACCGCCAGCTTCACGGGAGGCTCCCCATGCCGCGCGTCCTCATCGTGGATGACAGCCGCTACCAACGCTTCCTCATCGCCCAGGCCCTGGAAGGGATGTTCACCCCCGACCACGCCGCCGACGGCCGCGAAGCCTTGGCCCTGTTCCGGGCCGCCTTGACCAGCCCGGAGCCGTACGCCCTGGTGGTCATGGACATTCTCATGCCCGAACTCAACGGCCACGCCGCCCTGGCCGCCATCCGCCAGTTGGAGGCCGACCTCGGCCTGGCCGAGAACGCCCGGGTACCGGCGGTCATGCTATCGAGCCTGGACGACCCGGGCAACATGCTGCGCGCCCAGTTCGAATCCGGCGCCCAGGCCTATGTCACCAAGCCGTTCACGCCGGCTACCCTCCACGAGGCCCTGACCAGCCTTGGCTTGCTCGACAATCCCCTAAGCGACGACGCAGAGGGCTGCGCATTCATGCTAAGCCTCCTGGAACGCTATCCCGATCATCGGCCGGCCTTTCTCAACGTAGCCCAAGGCAGCCTCTACGAGATTCCCACCATGGCCCACACCGTGCTCGGCTCGTGCGTCCTCGGTGACGTTTTTCGTGCCGAGCCGCGGTCTGGCCGGCATTTTCCACGCCCTGCTCCCCCGGGCCGAGGAATACCGGCTCCACGACCCCGAGGTCACGCCCTACAAGTTCGTGGACACGGCCATCCGCAACATCGCCTTCCGGATGTTCCACCGGGGTATCAGCCGCCAGGAAATCGAGTGCAAGGTGTTCGGCGGAGCAAGCGCCATGTTCGCCGAGGAAATCTCCGTGGGCCGGCGCAACGTGGAAACGGCCTTTGTCACCCTGGCCGAACTGGGCCTGCGTATCGCCGCTTCCAACGTGGGCGGAGACAGAGGGCGCAAGATCGCCTTTGCCACCCGCACCGGCGAGATCTTCGTGCGCATGCTCAACAACTCGACCAAAAACGGCACCCAGCGTTAAGGGCGGAACGGTCGCCCCCCGCTTTCCCGCCTCACCCCGCTTACGGTACGTTGACGGACACGTCGCAGCGCATGCCTTCCTTGATGCGCAGGTCGGATTGGCCAGGGACAGCTCGATGGTGTAAAAGGAGGGTTGTTGCAGGGTGGCGGGCTGGGCCACGTAGTTGATGGTGGCGATGGTGCTGTGGAAGGTCTGGCCGGGCAGGCTGTGGAACGTCACCGTGACCGGATCGCCGACCTTGAGCTTCGGCAGGGCGATTTCATGCACGGCGGCCCGCACGAGGATGGGGTCCAGCCGGCCGATGGTGAACAGGGACGTCTGCTTGGTGAAGCGCATGCCCGGGAACAAGGGACGGGATTGACCCAGAGCACGTTGCCGGCGAACGGCGCCCGGATGGCGTCCCGACGCGGCAGTTGGCGCGGGTCGAGGTTGTCGCCATAGCGCACCCGGGCCATTTCCACGTCGTTGTCGTAGCGGGCCAGGGCCAGTTCCCGGGCGGCGGTCAGGGAAGCGCGCTGCTTGGTCAGCTTTCGATACTGCGCGTGGCCTCGCGCACGTTGCCGGTGGAAGCGGTCTCCAGGGACACGCCCTTTTGCATCTCCGACTGCATGAGCGTCAGCACGGCCAGCTTGTAATCGGCCAGGGCCAGGGCGCTTTCGATGCTCGTCACCTTGGCCCGGGTCAGGGTTTCCTTTTCCGTGATGCACCCGGTCCAGGGGCATGGCGTAGGTGACCAGGGGCTCGTTTTCGGTCACGTGCTGCCCGACCTGGAGATTGACGGCGAGCACGCGCAGGCTCGTCATGTCCGACCCCAGTTCGGCGGCGGTTTTCTCCGCGTCCGACTTGGCGGGCTGAACACTGACGGCCAGAGCGAAATCCTGCTTTTTTTTCGCCTTGGCGGATCGACCTTGAAGGCCAGTGGATGTCGTCCTTGAGGCCGCAGTAGGCCTTGCCCGGGAAGACCAGGGTTTCGGCCACGACCGTCCTGGCCGGCAGGACCAGGGACAGGACGACCAGGATCAGGGCAGGAAAAAACGTCCGTTTCATGCGTTGCTCGGTAGGCACCGGTTGCGCGACCCGGGGCGGTCGCAAGGTTTGGCTCGGACCCTCGTCGCGGTGCGAGCGCAAACTACACCAAGTTCTCCGGGACCACAACGCGGTCCGGCCCGGCGGACCAAAGGAGCCGGCCCGCATCGGCAGCTAAATATTTTCCGACTCGATATCGCCCCAGATATCCGGCGGCAGGGACTTGGCCCGCATCCGATCGACCGAGCCTTTGCCCTCCTGATCGATCTTTTTCCAGGCGGTATCGGCCCGTTGCTTGTCCTGCCAGTGCTGGACGAACTCTTCCTTGGTCAGCACGCCGTCCCGGTTGGTGTCGTAGCGGATAAACACCGCGTCCATGGCATTGGTGTTTTGCCGGCTGGCGCAGCCAAACCCGCCGCACCACCAGCCCCGCCGCCAGCACCACCCACAGCAAACGTCCCATTCTCGCCTCCTCGCGCCTGTGCCGGGTTTCCAGGGACCGCAGACCGGCAATGAACGGATAGAAAAACAGGTCACAATCTGGAAGCCTCCGGCGGCCGTCGGGCTTCCCTGCCTCCTTGGAAAGGCCCACGCATTCCATTTTCCGCCCGCCTCCCGGCGGCTACGGCAGCTGCAAGAGGGTCTTCCCGTTGACGGTGAGCGCCTTGCCGTCCCAGTCGGCCCGGGCGGACAGCTTGTCCTGGTCCGCGAACCACGAACCCGCTGGCGATCAGTTCCGCCAGTCCCTGCTCGATCTGCTGGCGCGCCTGCCCGGCGTCCAAGGTCGGATTGGCCTTGCCGGCCAGCCGCACCACGTCGAACAGCGCGGCCTGGGTGGTAGGCGATCCGGGCCGCGGCCGTGAACCGGGCCGCCGCCGCCGGAAACGTCGCGGGCAGGGGACCGGTCCCCACATAGGCCAGCCGGGCCGAACTCTCCACCGTTCCCGCCGGCACGCCCAGGACACACCGGTTCAGTTCCAGGATCGGCCCGCGGGAAAACAGGGCCGGCGCCCGGCGATGCAGGACTTCCTCCAACTGGCGCTGTTGCTCCGCGGGAGGCAACGGTTGCACGCTGATGCGCGTCCAATCGCCCACGAGCTCGTCCAGGGCCGCAAATTCCAGATTTTTGAGGGCAAGCGCGACATCGAAACGCACCGTGTCCTCCGGTTTTTCCGGCCAGGCCATGGCCGCGCAAGGCCACCCCCCAGTCCACCACGGCTTCGCGGCGCGCGCAGTCCCCCTCAAGGACCAGATCCCCGAGGGACAAGACCTCGGCCGAGCCCTTTTTGACCTGGATGCTGCCCACATTCAGGGCGCTTTTCCCCAGATAAAGATTTTTCCCGTCGAGCTTTGTGGCCGAACGCACTTGCCACGCCCTGGATCGCCACCAGGGTATCTGGCGGTGATGCTCAGCTGCTGGCGCGTCCATGGGCCGCTTCGATGGACTGCGGCCTGGGGCCCGATGTCGCACGTGGCCGTGGCCCCGCGCCAGTCCAGGGCGAGAGCCGCGCCGTCAGCGGCCGTGACCGAGCGCTTGAAGGCCGGCACGTCCAGCCGGAACAGGCTGTTTCCGTCAAAGCCGATGGAGGCGCGCAGGCGCGTCTGGCGCAGTTCCGGGACGATTTCCAACAGTTTGTTGAAGCCCTGGGGCGCATCGGGACCGGACAGCAAGGTCACGTCAAGGACGGCCAGGGCCGGTTTCCACGAGCCCGAGGCAAAGGGAATGGGGACCGTGGCTGACCGTTTCCAGCACGTCGATGGACACGGGCTTTCCGGCCGTGTTCCCGGAAGCCAGGGTGTAGGTGACGGTGTAGCGGTAGGTGCTGGAAAAGATGCCCCGGTCCTTGTGCTTGAGGGTAAAGCGCGGACCGTATTGGGCCTCGATGAAGGCCAAGCTGCCCCTGCAGCGCACTTTCCGCGCGGAGGCCAATCCCAGTAATATCCGCCGCCCAAAAGGACTGCCAGGACAAGCAGGATGACAACGGTTTTTTTCACGGTGTGCTCCCAGGGAGGGCCACGGACGGCGGGCACTCCGGTTTTTCCGAGGCCGCATCGCGCCACAGGCCCCTGGGCCATACGGCTGCGACACTCGCCTCCCCATGGTTGTGCCCGGCCCGGCCGGCAAAGGCAACAAGGAAACCAGGGTGTTGCCGGCGCCTTGATCCTTGGTTCCGGTTCCTTTACCACGGCCCGGGATGCGGCGGCATGTCCGCGTCCCGAGGAGGAGCACCATGTCCGCGCAATCGATCTGGCCGGCCGAGTTCGAGCCCCACCGGGCGGTCTGGCTGGCCTGGCCGGGCAACGTCTCGGACTGGCCGGGCAAATTCGCGCCCATCGCCTGGGTGTACGGCGAAATGGTCCGGATCTTCCTGGCCCATGACGAACCCGTGCGCCTGCTCGTCCGGGACGCCCGGCAGGAAAAGGAAGCCCGGCGGGTGCTCGGCGCCGTGGGCGTGGACCCGAAGCGCTTAGCTGGTTCACCGCGCCCATGAACCGAGGCTGGACCCGGGATTTCATGCCCTTTTTCGTGCGCGAACACGGGCGCATCACGGCCCTTACCTGCGGCTTCACGGGCTGGGCCAAATATCCGGACCACTGCCTTGGACGACGCCGTGGGACCGGCCGTTTGCGCCGGACTCGGCCTGCCGGTGCGGGAAGCCCGCTGGCAGGAGCGCCGAGTGGTGCTCGAAGGCGGAGCCATGGACGGCAACGGACGCGGCGATGTGCTCACCACCGAGGAATGCCTGCTCGATCCCACTGTCCAGGTGCGCAATCCCGGCTTTACCAAGGCCGATTACGAGGGCTTTTTCGGCCAGTCCCTGGGCGCGCGCAACGTCATCTGGCTCGGGCGCGGCATCGCCGGGGACGACACCCACGGCCATGTGGACGACCTGTGCCGGTTCGTGTCCCCGGACACCCTGGTGCTGTGCCGGGAGGACAATCCGGCCGATGCCAACCACCACGTCCTGGCCGAAAACCGGGAACGCCTGGCCGGCGCCCGCCTGGCCGACGGCACGCGGCCCACGGTGGTGGACCTGCCCATGCCCGGCCCGGTGGTGTTCAAGGGCCAGCGGCTGCCGGCCAGCTACGCCAACTTTTTCATCGGCAATCGGCTCGTGCTCGTACCGACCTTCAACGACCCTAAGCGACCGCCTGGCCCTCGGCATCCTCGGCGAACTCTTCCCGGACCGGACCGTGATCGGCCTGCACGCCGTGGACCTGGTCTGGGGCCTCGGCACCGTGCACTGCCTGACCCACGAGGAGCCGTTGTAAGGGAGGAGGGGAGAAACGCCTCCGGCGGCCGGGGCCACGGCTCCCCCGGACCCCGGGAAGAAAATTTGAGACGTTCCCCCATACGAACCGGGAAGGTCTCGGGAGGATCCGGGAGGGGCATCGCTCCTCCCGGCCGCCGGAGGCGTCTCCCCTCCCCCTACCCACCCCAGCCCCAGCGCGGCCATGGCGCGCGGCACGTCAGTCAGGTCGCCCACCACCCGGGCCGGGCAGCCGGCGGCCACGAGCAGCGGCGTAACCAGCACCTGAGGCCGCCAAACCGCGTTCGGGCCATTGCAGGATATCGAGCACATCGAGACGGTAGCGCCCGGCCAGATGCCGGTCGCACCAATCCCGGATGCCCACGGCCAGGCGACGGCTCCCCGGCGCGTCTCCGGAAACGTAGAGGGTCAGCAGGGTGGTCATGGATGTCCTCCCGTGGTTTGCCGCACCTCATCCTATCGCATGTGACGCAGTCCGCGCACACATTTTTTAGTAAACGAAAACCGCTCAAAAGGCCTCGTGCCCAGGCGTGCCCATCACGGGAACGCCAACAATTCCGGATAGGGATCGCCCCCTTCCAGGCCCGGGCCAGGAAGGGACCGTTCAGCAACTCGTGCTTGTTGTACGGAAAGGCCGCGTCCACCGGGACCGGTCAGGCTGCCGCCAGCGCCAAGCAGGATGGCATGCCCGGCGGCCGTGTCCCACTCCCAGGTGGGGTTGAGCCGGGGATAGAGATGGGCCTTGCCTTCGGCCACGGCGCAAAACTTGAGCGCGCTGCCGCTGGTGACCAGCCGGTGTCCCACCGGGCAGACGGTCGAGGTAGGCGGCCAAGCGCGGATCGGGATGGGAGACGCTGCCCAGCACGGCCAGGATCCTCGCCCGGAGCGGGCGGCTGACCCGGATGGGCTCGACCGGGCCGTCGGCCTGGCGCCGCCAGGCCCCCCATTGCGGACCGCCGGCGTACAAGGTGTCGGTCACCGGGGCGTGGAATGACAGCCGAACACCGGCTCACCCTGGGCGACCAGGGCGATGCAGACGCAGAACTCGTCGCTGCCCCGGGCGAATTCCTTGGTGCCGTCCAAGGGATCGACCACAAAGCAACGCGACCACTGCCGCCGCAACTCCGGCGGGGCCTGGGCCGTTTCCTCGCAAATCACCGGCTCGCCGGGGAAGAAGCGGGCCAAGCCGTCCAGGATCACCCGGTTGGACCGTGTATCGGCCGTGGTCAGGGGCGACTGGTCAGCCTTGACCGTCACGTCGAAAGCCGTTTTGCCGCACCTCCATGATGGCCGCACCCGCCTGCCGCGCAATGGAGGCAAGGGCCTCGACGTCCAGATCACGCATAGAAGTCCCTTATTTTTTACGACTATCGATCGAAGCCAGGTTGATGTCAACGCCCGGACGGAGTGCCCCGGTTGCATTTCCACGGGGCCACGGCTATGCAAGATGCGCTTGAAACAGTTCGATCGGAGGGATGTCCGTGAGCGAGCCGATCCGGGTACTCCTGGTGGATGATGAAGAAAGCTACGTGGAAACGCTCAAGAAGCGGCTCACGCGGCGGGGGCTGACGGTCTTTGCCGCCGGCGGCGGCGAAGCCGCCCTGGAGATCCTGGCGGCCAACCCCGTGGACGTGGTCCTGCTCGACGTGAAGATGCCGGGCATGGACGGCATGGAAGTCTTAAGCCGCATCAAGCAGGCCCACCCCGAGGTGGAAGTCATCATGCTGACCGGCCATGCCAACGTGGACGTGGCCATCCGCGGCATGGAGCAAGGCGCCTTCGACTACCTCATGAAGCCCGCCGAGATGGACGACCTGTATTACAAGATCCAGGACGCGCACAAAAAGAAGCTGCTCGGCGCCAAGGGCTAGCCGGGCTGCCGTCGCCAGCACCCTCCGACCGTCAGTTTCAGGGAAAGGCCGATTCCGGCCGCCGGTCTCGCTCCCGGACGGCAGCCCGGTACGCAGAGCCCCCGCGCCTAGCGCAGGTAGTTCATGACGGCGTCCCGGGTGTCCTTGGAGATGAGCCCCAGGCGCAAAAACACGTCCGGATGCATCTGGAACACCCCGGCCAGAAAAGAAAGCGCGGGTCGTCGAGCTTGCCGTTGCCCCGGTCGGCGAACTGGACGGCGTTTTGGATCGTGGTCTCGAAGTCGTAGCCGGACTGCTTGAGCACGGAAACGTAGAGCTGGCAGAACTTGGCCTGCAAGGCGTCGGGCGGCAGGTCCTCGGGCAGGCCGCGCCGTCCCTCTTCCACCTGTCGGAAATAGCTGTAGACGCTTTGTTTGTTGAACGGCAGGCTGCGCTTGTCCTCGGCCCGGACGGGGGCGGCCTGGGCAAGCACCGCGCACAATATGCCAAGGACGCAGGCCAGCCGCCCGAGGCGGTTGCGGTTCATGATCCTGCCTTGGGGGTCTTTTTCGCGGGTTCGGGCGTCTGCTGGGGCGTGGCCGCGGGCGCCTGATTGCCCGACTTGGGCGCGGCATCAATGCACGGCGCGTACAGCGGCTGGTAAAAATAGCTCAACATGCCGGAATCGTCGGCCGCCGTGTATTCCATGCGGATCAGCACGTTGCCGATGGGCCACCCGAGGCTGTCGGCCTTGTCTTCCAGGACCAGGGGCGGCGTGTACTTGTCGCTGAGGAACTTCTTCACGTTTTCATAGGCCGCGCGCCCCCGGAATTCCACCATCGCCGCCGCGAACTTGCCCTCGCAAAACCCGTAGACCAGATTGTTCATAAACGAATTGCCGATGCGGTAGACCACGCCCGGCACCGTGGCATAGGTGGCCTTGCCGGCCTTTTCCGCCACCACGATATCCGGCACCGCGGCCATGGGGGTCCCCCACTTGGTGCCGTGGAAGGCATTGGGTTCGGTGATGACCTTGCCCGGGGCGTTGACGACCCCGGAAGGTGCCGCAGGGGCAGCCTTGGCCTTGTGGGCCTGGGCTTGCTTCTTGACGGCCAAAGCCGGGGTGGCAACCAGGGTGGCCAGGAGGACGAAGAGAACGATATTTTTTTTCATGGGCTTCCTGGAACGAAACACATCCGTAGGCTGAAGGCCCCGATGCGGGGCTTTCCTACCCCTGCGGGGTCGGGTTTGCAAGCCTGGACCGGCCCGACGGGTCAGACGGTAAACAGAGCGGTCATGCTCTCAAGGCCTGCTTCCAAGGCATCCAGCAGCAGCGGCGGATCGGCCTCGGTGAGCCCGAAGGTGGTCAACACCGTCATGTCCAGCCGCGACGGCTCGGTGGCGGGCTGACAGCGCAACCCCAGGGCATTGGCCATGAAGTCGGCCATGTGCACTGCGGCGGTCATGGTATTGTCCGGGCTTTGGGACGGATCGTGGTGATAGGACACCGCCTCGGTCAGGCTGTCGGGCAGTTGCCATTTCCAACAGACCCGGCCGCCCAGGGCCGCGTGATCGAAGCCGAGCAGCAGGCGTTCGGCAACATCCAGGGCAGTGGCGTCATCTACGGCCCGGGCCAGGGTCATGGTGGCCAGATCGGGTTCGGCAATGGCGAGCAGCAGCCGCCCCAGGTCGTGGAGCAGGCCGGCCACGAAAAACCGATCCCGCCCCCGGGCGCCGATGCGTTCGGCCAGGGCCCGGGCAAGCAGCCCCACGGACACGGCGTGGCGCCAGAACTCCGGCAGCAGCAGCAAATCGGATTGGGGCGGTTCCTTGAACACCTTGCCCAGCATGGCCCCCAGGGCCATGGTCTGGATCTCCTGGAGTCCGATGCAGGTGACGGCCCGCTCCACGGTCTCGACCCGGGTCGAGAGGTTGTAGAAAGCGCTGTTGGCCAGGCGCAGCACATAGCTGGTCAGGCCCGGGTCCATGGCCACGACCTTGGCCACGTCGGCCACGCCGCTCATGGGGTCCTCGACCACCCGGCGCAGAGCCAGAAAGGCCTGGGGCAGCGGCGGCGGATTGATCTCGGCCAAGGCGGTCTTCGAGGCCGGGGAAAGATTTTCCAACCGTCTGGCCGGAGGGAGGATCCGCCGAGAACCCTTGTCCTGGTCACCCGGGCACAGCCGTGGCAAACCGAGTTCCAACAAGCGGCAGACAAAAGGGTGTTCGAAGGTCGCTTCACGCTCCGGGGCGAACGGAGCCTGGGCCATTTCCGGCAGCAAATCGTCGGGAAGGGGCATCATGCAACACGCTTCCTGGCTTGAGTTTCACCAGTCCTAGCCCAATTGGCTCCGAGCGGCAAGGCGCGGCTTCCGTGATGCGCCCCCCCCGGTCTCGAGCGCCCGCATCGGTCTTCGGGCTTGAACCACGGGGCATTTCGCGCTACAGCGCCGTAATGCCCTTTGCATCCAGCCCATGGAACCCCTCCATGTCCCGTGCGTGCCTTTCGCACGGAGTCACGCCGTGACCGATGCCTTGCCGGATTGCTCCTCGGGGCTTGGCTTCTTGCCTGGGGACCGCTGTCGGCCCTTGCGGGCACGGACGACAACGCCCCCCCGGCCATCCTGCTTTTGACCTCCTACCACCAGGGCGATCCCTGGAACGACCAACCTCGTACGGGGCTTCTCTCGGCCATTCCCCCTGATAAGGTCCGGGTCTCTATCGAATCCCTCGACAGTCGCCGGCTGCCCGGCGAAGACTTCCTGCCGCAATTTTGGCCCTGCTTGCCCGTAAATACGCCGCGGTCCCCATTCGGCTCCTGGTCGCCGCCGACGACGCGGCCCTGGACTTCTGGCTGGCCCATGGGCACCGCCCTGTTTCCGGATCGGCCGGTCGTCTTTTGCGGGATCAACGATTTCCACGCCCTCGCGCCTCGGCGGCCGCACCGACGTCACCGGCGTGTGCGAGGCGCCCGATGTGCTCGGCACGCTGGAAATGGCCCTGGCCTTGCTGCCCCGGGTCCGGACCATCCTGGCCCTGGGCACGGATACCGATGCCGCCGGCCGGGGCAATCTGGCCCGGTTTCGTCGGGCCATGCTGGCCCTGGGCCGGCGAGCCCGAGCCGTGGAGCTGCTCAATGCCACCCCAACCCAGGCCAAGCAGGCCCCTGGCCGCCCTGCCCCGGGACGCCATCATGCTGCGCCTGGGGGGGCTGCGGTCGGAAACCGGTGAAATCCTGCCCCGGGAAGGGGACATGCCGCTCCTGGCCGCCGGCTCGCCGGTGCCGATCTTCGTGCTGTGGGATTTCGATCTCCACGACGGCGCCCTGGGCGGCCGGGTGGTTAGCGCCGCCAGTCAAGGCACTGCCGCCGCCGGCCTGGCCATGCGGGTGCTTGGCGGCCAGGACCCAGCCTCCATCCCCGTGACCGACGCCGCCAACAGGACCATCGTGGACTACCGGGTCCTGCGCCGGTTCGGTCTTTCCGTCACCGTGCTGCCGCCCGGCACCACCATCCTCAACGAACCGGCCTCGGCCTACGAGCGCAACAAACCCCTGATCTGGAGCATCGGCGTGGCCCTTACCGTGCTGGTCCCGACAACGCTCCTTTTGCTGCTCACCCTGGCCGGGCGCCAGAGCGCCGAAAAACGGCTGCGGGAAAGCGAAGCCCGGTACCGGGAACTGGTGGAGAGCGCCCATACGTTGATTTTACGCTTCGACCCGAAGGGGAAGCTCATTTTCGTCAACGAATATTCCGAGTTGCTGCTCGGCTACTCCGAGGAGGAACTGGCCCGGGTGCTTGCGACCCCTCCGCCGTCCGGTCCGGCCGATCTGGCCGGACTGCTGGCCCGGGTCATGATGGCGCCCCAGAGTCTGGAGGAGCAGGTGGCCGAACGCGAGATTCAAGCCAAGGACGGCCGCCGGGTGATCGTGCGCTGGGACAAGCGGATGCTGCGCGATGCCGCCGGCCACTGCACGGGCTGGCTGGCCGTGGGCACGGACATCACGGCCCGGCGCCAAGCCGAGGATGCCCTGGCCGCGCGGATGTTGGCTGAAGAAGAGTTGCTGGGACTTGGCCGGGAATTGTTGGCCGGCGGCCCAGGCTCTCTGGAACGAGCCCTGCGCCGGTTGTTGACCGCTTTTGCCGCCGACCGGGTGGCCCTGTTGCAAAATGTCCTGGACCCCAAGCTCGGTCTGTGCGGCCGTATCATGGCCGAGGCCACGGCCCAGGGCATCGTGCCCCACGATCCGGACTCGGATGCGCCCCACATGCCCTACAGCCTGGACGCCTTCCACTGGGCCGACACCCTGGAAGCCGGTGAAACCATTGCCGGACTGGTCAAGGATTTTCCGGAATGTCTCCAGGAGTTGTTCCGCTCCTTCGGGCTCCAGGCCATCATGGCCGCGCCGGTGAACGTGGGCGGCACCTGGAACGGCTTTTTGGCCGTGGGCGACACACGCGGCCCCCGGATTTTTACCCGACAGGAGCAGACCCAGCTCGGCACGGCGGCCAGCATCCTCTCGGCCCACTTGAGCCGCCCGGACCGATGCTGAGCGGCCGGCCCAGGCCGTCAGACCGCGACCTTCCGGCTGTGGCCGCCCCGGACGCACGGGCGGAAGGGCGCACAGCGCAGGACACGCCCATGCCCATGAAGCCGAAGCCTCTCCTACGGGGTCTGCTTTCTTTCGTTCCCGGCCTGCACGCCCTGCTACCGACCCGCAAGCCGGGCGCCACGGACTTCGCTCCGAGCTGCTACGAAATCTGGCTCAAGCACCTCGTGCTGGCCTGGGAAAACGGCCCTCGCGGCAATCCCGGACACTCTGATCGAACTGGGCCCCGGCGAATCCCTGGGCGTCGGGTTCGCGGCCCTGCTTTCGGGCGTCAAACGCTATATCGCCCTGGACATCGAGCCCCTATGCCACGCCGGAGCGCAACCTCCGGATTTTTGACGCCCTCGTCGACCTGTTCACGGCCCGGGCCGGCCGGCCGAGCAAGGGCTGGCCCAACTACGATCCCCACCTCAACGCGAACCTGTTTCCGGACCATATACTGACCGAGGACCGGCTGCGCCAGAGCCTGGCCCCGGAACGTATGCAGGCCCTGAGGGCCATGATTTCCGACGCCCGCACGGCCCCGCCCGATGCGGCCATCCGCTACATCGTGCCTTGGACCGGGCCGGACACCCTGCCCCCGGACTGCGCCGACATGATCCTCTCCCACACCGTGCTGGAGCATGTGGAGGACATCGACGGCACCTACCGCTCCTGCCACCGCTGGCTTAGGCCCGGCGGTTTCATGACGCACCACATCGATCTGCGCTCCCACGGCCTAGCCACGGAAACCAACGGCCACTGGGCCTGCTCGGAAATGCTGTGGAAACTCATCGCCGGCCGAAAGTCCTTCCTCATCAACCGCCAGCCCCATTCCACCCATCACCAGGCGCTGGAGCGCTGGGGCTTTACGACCGTGCTGGACCTCAAAAAAACCACGCCCGGCATCGACCGGGGCAAGCTGGCCAAGCGCTGGCGCGGCCTGTCCGACGAGGACTTAAGCTGCTCGGAATGCTTTCTCCTGGCCCGTAAAAAGGCGTCCACGGCCTAGTCCAGGGCGCATAGCACGTGCGCGGCCGGAATGCGGCGGGGGGGGAGGCGTCAGGCGCCGATCTTGGCGTCCAAGGCTGCGGTCAGGGCCTCGAAGCCTTCCTGGCCAAGCACCACCAGGATCTCGCCCGTGGCCAAAAAGCGCTCCAGGGAAAACCGGGCCCGCACGTACAGGGTGACGGTACGGCAGGCATCGGCCACGGCGAGCAGCGGTTCGAGGTTTTGGCCGGTGAAAAGCGGTTGGTAGTCCACGTGCAGGCCGAGCATGGTGCCCATGGCCCCGAGGACCCCGACCAGGACCACGTTGCCCACTTCGCGCAGCGTATCTTCCCGCATCTGCTCCGACAGCTCGGTGATGCCCATGGCCTGCGTCAGGCCGTCCACCAAGGCATTGGCGTCGCAGTGCGCGAAGGCCAAGGCGGTCAGGCCGTGCATCACGCCGGTAAAGGGCAAAAACACCCTTCGCACAGGCTCGGACAGCGGCCGCTGGCGGCGGCGGTCAGGCTCGGCCGGTTGAGAATGCGGATTTCCGGGGCCGACAAAAGCACATGGCTGCCGCACATCCGATTGAGGGATTCGGCGGCCCGGCCCAGGCCAATATTGACACACTCGGACAGCAAGTCCATGCGCGCTTCGAGGCTGATCACCGGATATCCTCCCGGGCAGACGTGCCCGACTGACAATACCGTTTCAGACGCCCCTTGCAAATCCCCGGCAACCCGGGTTTACTCCCGGTGGGCGCATCTGGTATGGCCGTTGCATCGTATGCGACGTCTCCGGCGCTTTCGGTTGGGGGGTGCCGACGCCCCCGAACCCTGACTCCTTGATTGACCCCGTGGGCCTTGGAACGCTAAGGCTCAACGCGTGGCCATCCCGCCCATCGCCATCTCCGCCCAAGGAGGCCTGTCCATGTTCCATTCGTGCATCGCAGCCGTTTGTCTGGCCCTGACCCTCCTGGTCACGGGCTGCGCCTCGGGTCCGTGCGGCGTGGGCGTGTCCCAGGCCAAACTGGAAGCCGACTACGCCGACTGCGAGTCCATGTCGTACGTTTCTACGGCCGGCATCCGCGCCGAGGGAACCGCCGACGAGGAACGAAAAAAACTCATCGACGCCTGCATGCGGCACAAGGGGTACACGTTCCAATGAGTGACCGGCACCCCGACCACCTGGGCGCCAAGCCCGTTTCGGCCAGCTGCGTGGTCATGCCCCAGTGGATGCAGCCCTCGGACGCCAATCCGTCCGGCAATGTCCACGGCGGCGTCATCCTGCGCCACATCGACACAGCCGGCGGCCTGGCCGCCGCCCGCCACGCCCGTTCGGCCGTGGTTACGGCCTCCATCGACCGTATGGATTTTTTGACACCCGCCTTCATCGGCGAGGTGGCGACCTTTTACGCCAGCGTCAACCTGGTGGGGAACACCTCCATGGAAGTGGGCGTGCGGGTGGAATGCGAAAATCCCCGCACCGGCGAAACCCGCCACGCCGGCTCGGCCTACCTGACCTACGTGGCCCTGGACGAGGACCATAACCCGCGCCAGGTGCCGCCCCTGATCCTGGAGACCGAGGACGATTGCCGCCGCAATCGCGAGGCCCTGGCCCGTCGCCAGGCCCGGCTCGCCGAGCGCCGCCGGGAACGCGATTCCCAGAAACAATCCGAAACCTGCTGATCGAGGAATGCCATCGTGGCCGAGACCATCGACGATTTGACCGTGAACTACGAAGAGGACGGGGTACTGCTCACCAAGGAGCTCGACAAGGTGATCCTCTCCCGGGGCGCCTGGACCACCATCCTGTTCCGCTTTGTCCAGTGGGATACGAAAAAGGACGCCTACGGGCCCGACCGCTTCGCCATCCGGCGCTACAAGAAATCCGGCGACACCTATCGCGTGCAGTCCAAGTTTGCCATTTCGAGCCGCGACCAGGCCAAAAAGATCATCGACGCCCTGGCCGGCTGGATCGAGGAGCCCGGGACCGAGGCGTGAACGTCACCGTCCGCTGCCTGGCCACCCTGGCCGGCAAGGCGCCTCCCGACGGCCGGCTGGCGCTGCCTTCCGGGGCTACGGCCGGTGATGCGGCCGACGCCCTTGGCTTGCCCGAGGAGGCAGTGGCCGTGATCCTGCAAAACGGCGCCCCGGCCGACCGCGACACCCGGCTTTCCCCGGACGACACCCTATCCTTCATCCCGCCCATCAGCGGAGGCTAGCCCCTATGACCCCAGCTGACATCGACCGGGCCGTACGCACGGCGGCCACAGACGGCACCTATCCCGACGGCGGCGCCGGCCGCTTTTTGTCCGTGGCCGCCGTGGCCGCCCTGGCCCGGGAACTCGGATGCCCGGCCCGGGAGGTGGAACGGGCCGCCCTGGCCGCCGCGATCTGTCCCCTGCGCTACGCCCGCAACCTGCGCGCCTTTTCCCTGGAGGAGCAAGCACGGTTGCTCGGCGCCACTGCCGCGCTCATCGGCCTGGGGGGATTGGGCGGGGGACTGCTCGAAAACCTCGTGCGCGCCGGAGTCGGCACCGTGCGCGGGGCGGACGGCGACGTGTTCGACGAGACCAACCTCAACCGCCAAGCTTCTCTCCGAAATAGCCGCCGTGGGCGTGCCCAAGGCCGTGCAGGCGGCCAAGCGGGCCGCGGCCGTCAATCCGTCGGTCACCTTTATCGCCCACAACGGCTTTCTGGATGCGGACGGCATGCTGGCCTTGCTCGACGGGGCGGACGTGGCCGTGGACGCCCTGGGCGGCCTCAAGGACCGGCCGGCCCTGGTGGCGGCGGCCCGGACCCGGGGCATTCCCTGGTGACCGGGGCCGTGGCCGGCTACACGGTCATCGTGGCCACGGTTATGCCCGGCGCCTGTTCGCCGGTGGAGATGCTCGCTTCGGGCGGCGCCGGACCGAGCGCCGAGGAAGTGCTCGGCTGTCCGAGCCCGGCGGTCATGACCGCGGCCGCGCTCCAGGCCTGCGAAGTCGTACGGCTCTTGGCCGGACGGCCCCCGGCCCTGGCCGGCAAGGCCTTGCTGCTCGATCTGGAAACCATGCACGCCGATACGGTCGCCTTTTCGTGACCCGGTGACACCGGGGGCGGTTCGCGCTACAACACCAATGGCAGTCGTGGCAAAAGCCGCGATTTACCGCGAGGAAGCCCCCATGCTGCGTTCGGAACAACAATGTCCCCTGCCCCCCTCCGCTGGAACTCACCGGCGGAGAGGTGCGTTTGCGTTTGGCCAATCTGATCGGAGCCGCGCCCCAGGCCGTGCGCGTGGCCATCACCGATCTGCTCGTGTCCATCAAGACCTCCCTGGAGGTCCTGCCGCTCATGCCGGCCCTGACCGACCCAGACCAGCCGGTTACGGACTGGCAGGCCCTGCTTACGACCCTGACCGCCTACCGTCGGGAACTCGACGTCATCAAGGCCTCCAAGATCGAGGGTCTGTGCCGGGCCAACCCGGGCTTTGTCCAGCTGGAATACCGCTACGCGCATGCTGAAAAAGGCCCAGGACAAGACCGTGCTCATGCTCGAAATCCTCTACGAGCTCATTAATGCCGGCCAGGATTTCCAGACCGCCGACGAAATCCTCGAACAGAGCGCCGAGATCATGCTCAAGGAGCTCAAGGCCGATCTGTACGTCTGCCGCCTGCGCGACGCCGAGGGCAACTGGGTCAACATCGCCGCCAACACCCACACCGGCCACGCCACCCCGATCTTCGTCAAGATCATGGAGGAAAACCTCCCCCGGCATCCGGTCATGCGCTCGATCAACGATCCGCATATCCTGTTCGTGCTCTCCAACAACCTCATGGGCCCGGAAACGGGGCGGCGAATCCATCGACTGCGTGCCGTATCTGGAAGGCTTCCGGTCCCGGTTGTCGTTTCTGTTGCGCGAGGCCGGGGGCAAGGCCTTCGGGCTCGTGATGCTCTATTCCAAGAAGGCGCGGTTTTTCGACCCGGTACGAATCCGACTTTTTAAGCGACTGCTCCCGGATCGTGTCCCTGACCGTGGGCCGGCGACTGGAACTGGGCCGCGATGCCCTGGCCAAGGCCGCCGGCGGCATGGCCCACGTGGGCAACAACGTGCTGGCCATCATGAAAAACGGCGCCGAGCTCATCCTGGAGGATTTCGAGGAATTCCTGGACAACGAGGGACGACATTGCCACGACCCTGATCAACGAGGCCATCCAGCTCGTGCCCGGCCCCTGGCCCCCTTGGCCCCGGCCGCCATGCGCCATTTGTTCGGCCTGGCCGTGGAGCGCCTCGAAGTCGAAAAGAAGATGCAGTACGTCAACCTCATCGTGGAAAACATCAACCGCCTCAAGCAGGCCATCGGCAACCTGCTCAAGGCGGTGGAAAACCCCATTCTCATGCCCTATATCGGCGGCGAGGAAGTGCTCGACCTGGAGCCCGCGAGCGAGGAAGACACGCCTAGCCACCGCCCCGCCTCCGACCACCTCCTGGAGGAACGCCATGACCGCGGACAACGCCAACACCGTCATCGTCACCGGGGCCTCGCGCGGCATCGGCCGGGCCATTGCCCTGCGTCTGGCCAAACAGCACTTTTCCGTGGTGGTGGGCTACGCCGCCAGGCCGATCAGGCCGAGGCCGTGGTCCGCGAAATTGCGGACCACGGCGGCCAAGCCCTGGCCGTCCGGGTGGATGTGGCCGATCCGGGGCAGGTGGCAACGCTTTTCGCCACGGCCAGGACCGGGCTCGGGGAAGCTCTTCGCCGTGGTCCACAGCGCCGGCATCAATGCCCCTGGCCCCATCAGCGAGGCCGATCCGGCGGTTTTCGACGCGGTCATCCGCCACAACCTGCGCGGCACCTTTCTCGTCCTGCAGCAAGCGCCCGCCATGTCGTGCCGGGCGGGCGCATCGTGAGCCTGTCCTCCAGCGTCCTGGCCAAGTCCTTTCCGGGCTACGGCCCCTACATCGCCTCCAAGGCCGGGGTGGAGGGGCTCACGCGCGTGCTGGCCAACGAACTGCGCGGCCGGGAGATCTCGGTCAACGCCGTGGCCCCGGGGCCGGTGGCCACGGACCTGTTCCTGCCGGCAAGACCCCGGAACAAATCGACCAGCTGACCGGCCAAACTGGCGCCCTTTGGAACGCCTGGGCCAGCCCGAGGACATCGCCGGAATCGTGTCGTTTCTGCTCGGCCCGGACGGAGCCTGGATCAACGGCCAGATCCTGCGAGCCAACGGCGGCTTCGCCTAAAAGAAAAGGCCGCGCCCCCAAGGGGTGCGCAGCCCTGTCGGCGACCTGTCCGCGTGGTCCAGGAGGGAGCGCCTCCCTCCTGGACGCCGGAGGCGTCTTCCACTTCCGCTCCCTTAGGCGTGCACATCGGGCAAGGCGGCGACGGCAGCCTTGGCCACGTTCAGATAAACCGTCGCATCGGCGTAGCGGTCCACCATGGCCGCCGGCACCTGGACTTCGCGGTGCCCGAACAGGTGGCCTTCGCGCAACACCAGATGGGTGACGCGGCCGCTGGCCCGATCGACCAGTACGCCATCCACCCGGCCGACCTTGCCGTCCGTGGCCAGCACGGTCTCGTGGCCGACCAGGGCCACGGCGCCCTCGGGCGTGGCCGGCCGTTCCACGGTCCAGCCCGACGGGGCCATGGGCAGCTTGAGGTGTTCCTGGCTGGCCAGACCCACAAAATACGACGGCGAGAAATATTCGGTCTGGATGTATTCCTTTAAGGTCTCGAAATGCTTGCGGGTGATGGCGAGCGTCACCCCGTCCGGGCCGGCCTTGGCGATGTGCTTTTCCGCCACCAGGCGCAGGGTGTTGGGCAGTTCGGTTTCCCGCACCACCACATGGGTGGCCCGGCCGTGTTCGGGGTCGAGGATGACATGTTCCACGCGGCCCACGGGACCGTCCGTGGCCGAAACAGGAGCATGGAGAACGAGATCGACGGCGTGCTCGGACATGGGAAAACCCTCCATGAGGACTGGATGTGGCGGGAGTTTCGGGCCTTTCTTGCCGGAATGCCTCTGTGGGTATAAGGGATAAACGAGGCTGGTCAAGCCGGATGCGTCGCGGGCGACCGCTTTTCCGCAGACCATTCGGACACGAACCGTCGGGAGACCCCATGCTGCTTGTCATTGTACTTGGCTGCTGCCATGTCGTGGGCATTGCCTCGGCCCTGCGGGCGCTTTTTACGGCCCGTTCCTCCCAGGGCGCCATCGCCTGGGTCATGGCCATGATCACCTTCCCCTACGTGGCCGTGCCGCTCTACTGGATTTTCGGGCGCAACCGCTTTGAAGGCTATGTGACCTCGCGCCGGGAGGGCGACCGGGTGGTGGATGCGCTTGCCCCGGAACTGAATACGTTCCGCGCCTTTCCCCATCCCGAAGCCCCGAATGTGCCCGGCTTGTTTCCGGTGCTCGAACGGCTGGCCGAGCTACCGTTTACCCGCGGCAACGACATGGCCCTGCTTATCGACGGCCAGGCCACGTTCGAGGCCATTTTCGCGGCCATCGACGCGGCGGAATCCTACGTTCTGGTCCAGTTTTTCATCATCCGCGACGACGATCTGGGCCAGGCCCTCAAATCCCGGCTCATGGCCAAGGCGCGCGCCGGGGTGCGGGTCTATCTGCTCTACGACGAGATCGGGAGCCACAAGCTCGACGAAGGTTATCTGGCCGAGCTGTGCCAGGCCGGGGTCCATGTCTCGGATTTCAACACCACCCTGGGCTGGCGCAACCGGCTCCAGCTCAACTTCCGCAACCAC
>Ga0268359_10075_pt1 | contig 21150 bp, 25 predicted proteins | sample BioMet11_FD_194416 | JGI IMG/M metagenome (GOLD analysis project Ga0268359, IMG submission 194416) | Sewage microbial communities from Oakland, California, United States - Biofuel 11 (PacBio Assembly) | ecosystem: Engineered > Wastewater > Sewage > Unclassified | place: USA: California | collected...
CTGCATGGCCACTTCCGCGGCGGACACATTGAACTTTTTGCGCAATTTCTGCTTGAGGCTCACGGCCACGCGGCGCTTGCCCTTGAGGGAATCGTTGCCGTGCAGGGCAAAGTGCAGGGTGAGGATGCCAACGACATGACGCGCCCGTTGTGTCGGCAAGCCGACTCCGGCAGGGACGGGCGACGTAGGGCCGCCCGTCCCTGTCCGGTTTACAGGGTGGCCTTCTCCTCCACGGACTCGAAGGCTTCGATAACGTCACCGACCTTGATGTCGTTGTAATTTTCCAGTCCCACGCCGCATTCGTAGCCCTTGGTCACTTCCTTGACGTCGTCCTTGAAGCGCCGGAGCGAGGCGAGCTTGCCGGTGTAGACGACCACGCCGTCGCGCAGCAGCCGCACCCCGGCGTTGCGGGTGAGCTTGCCGTCGGTCACGCCGCAGCCGGCCACGATGCCAACCTTGGGCACGCTGAAGGTCTCGCGCACCTCGGCCTGGCCGAGGTACTGCTCGCGGATATGACCGGCGCCAACATGCCGGACATGGCGTCCTTAATCTCCCCGACCAGCTTGTAGATAATGTCGTAGAAGCGGATGTCCACGTTCTCGGTGCTCGGCCATCTCCTTGACCTTGATGGTCGGCCGCACGTTGAAGCCGATGATGATGGCGTCCGAAGCCGAGGCCAACAGGATGTCGGACTCGGTGATGGCGCCGGCACCGGCGTGGATGATCTCCACCTTGACCTTTTCGGTCGAGAGCTTGTGCAGGGCATCGGCCGATGGGCTTCGAGCGAACCCTGGACATCGGCCTTGAGCACCAGGTTCAGGACTTGGGCCTCGGCATCGGGCTTGCTGGCCAGGAAGGTTTCCAGCGTCACCTTGGAGGCCTTGCCGAGCTCGCGTTCGCGCTGCTTGGTGGCCCGGGTCTCGGCGATGCGGCGGGCGACCTTTTCGTCCTCGACCACGGCGAAGGATTCGCCGGCCTCGGCCACGCCCTCGAAGCCCTGGACCTCCACCGGCATGGCCGGTCCGGCCTGCTTGATCTTGTGGCCCTGGTCGTCGAAGAGCGCCCGCACCCGGCCGGAGAAGACGCCGCAGACGAAGGCGTCGCCCTGGTGCAGGGTGCCTTCCTGGATGAGCACCGTGGCCACCGGGCCCCGGCCCTTGTCCAGGCGGGCTTCGATGATATGGCCCCGGGACAGCTTGTCCGGATTGGCCTTTGAGCTCCAGCACCTCGGCCTGGAGGAGGATCATTTCCAGCAGGGCGTCCAGGCCGATCTTCTGCTTGGCCGACACGCTGGCGAAGATGGTGTCGCCGCCCCATTCCTCGGGCACCAGGCCCAGTTCGCCCCAGTTTCGCGCTTGACCCGGTCCGGATTGGCCTCGGGCTTGTCGATCTTGTTCACGGCCACCACGATGGGCACGCCGGCGGCCCGGGAGTGGTTCACCGCCTCGCGGGTCTGGTCCATGACGCCGTCGTCGGCCGCCACCACCAGGACCACGATATCCGTGACCTGGGCGCCGCGGGCGCGCATGGCCGTGAAGGCCTCGTGACCGGGGGTGTCCAGGAAGACGATGTCGCCCCGGGCGGTGGTCACGTGGTAGGCGCCGATATGCTGGGGTGATGCCGCCGGCCTCGCCGGAAACCACGTTGGTGGCTCGGATGGCGTCCAGAAGCGAGGTCTTGCCGTGGTCGACGTGACCCATGATGGTGACCACCGGCGGGCGCGGCTTCAAATCCTCGGGCTTGTCCGGTTCGGCGGCGACCAGGTAGTCGTCCTCGGAAAAGCCGAACTTCTCCACCTCGAAACCGAACTCGGACGCGGCCAGGCTGGCCGTCTCGACATCCAGGGACTGGTTGATGGTCACCAGCGCCCCCAGGCCGAGCAGGACCTTGATGAGGTCCTGGGCCTTGGCACCCATCTGCCGGGCCAGGTCGGAGACGCGGATGGTCTCCTCCATGCGGATCTTGCGCTTGGCCGCCTTCATGGTCTGGGCGCCGGCGTCGATCTTGGTGGACAGAAAATCCTCGTGGCTCTTCTTGCGCTTGTACCGGGAACCGGCCCGACCGCCCGTGCGATCCTGGATATCGCCCACCTTGCGGCGACCCGCCCTTGCCGGCGTTCAGGCCGCCACGGCGCGAGTCCTCTTCGTTCTTGGCCGAGAAGTCCACCACCCGGCGGTCCTTCTTGCGCCGTTTCGTGGCGTCATCGGTCGCGGGCGGCGGCGTGCCGGGCACAGGACGTCCGGTCGGACGCGCGGCGCCTCCGGGCGTGAAGCGGGCGCCGGCGGCCGGACGCGCGGATTCGGTCCTGGCCGGAGCCGGTTTTTTTCGGGTCCGGCATGGAAATGATGCGCACCTTGGGGGCGGAGGGCTCGGGATGGCGCGGCTTTTTGCGGCGCTTATCCCCGGCCTCGGGGCTTTCGGCTCCGGCGGCGGTCGGCGCCTCCGGGGCAGCCTCTTCGGTGGCGGTCGGCGCGGCCGTCGCTTCCTCGCCCGCTTCGGGCGCTTCCAGGGCGGCTTCCTCGGTCGACGGGGCGGCCGGCTCACCGGTCGCTTCGGCCGTTTCGCCCGCTTCGGGCTCGACCGGCGTTTCCGGCTGCTCGGGGGCCGCCGGCGCTTCCGCCGTAACGGACGCGGACGGCTCCTCGGGAGCGGCCGGCGCTTCGGGCGCTGCGGCTTCCGCCGGCGTCTCGACCGGTGCGGCCGGTGCTTCGGGCTCCTGGGCGGGGCGCACGATCCGGGCCGTTCCCCGGATGGGTTCGGCCGGCGCTTCCGGCGTCTCGACCGGCGCTTCGGGCGCCTGGGGCGCTTCGACCGGCGCCTCGGCCGTCACTTCGGCCGTCACTTCGGCCGTGACTTCGGGAGCGGGTTCGGGAGTCGAGGGCTTGGGGGCGGCAACCTTGCGGCGGCGGACGATGACACCGGGCTGCACTTCGGTGTCGATGACCTGGGTCCGGCCGACGGCACCCTGGCGTGCGCGAGCCCGCACCTGTTCGGCCTCCTCGTCGGAGAGCGTGGCCATCTGGCTTTTGGCGGGCATGCCGAGTTCGCGCAGGATCTGCAGTATCTCCTTGTTGCCGACGCCGAGATCCTTGGCCATGTCTTTGATGCGTATCTTATTCACTTAGACCCCCCCCTCCGGCGCCTGGACCGCTCGGAGTATTTCAAGAATTTCTCGGCGCATTCGGGGTTGGCGCAGAGATAGTGCCCCCGTCCGGGGAGGATGCCCCGAAGATCGGGCACGAAGCCGCCCTCACCATCCGGCGCGCTGACGTGCCGGGTGAGGACGGTCTTGGCAAAGCGGCCCCGACAGATCACGCACATGCGCATGGGAGGGCCGGAATGATGCGGCGTTGCCTGCGACTTCATTCGTTCGTATCCGTCTCCGGCATTTCCAGGGTTGCGCTGCCGTCCTCCGGCGTGTCCACGGAGTCGGCGGCGTCCTCGGCCGCCGCGGCGACGCTCGGGCCCATGAGTTTCATGGCCGCGCGCAGGTCGTCGCGTTTGGACGGGGTCATGCCGGCAATGGCATCAATGGCCTCGTCCGGGGCCTCGATGAGCTGTTCCATGGACTCGAACCCGGCGGCCAGGATGTTTTCCACCGGAATTTCGGCCACGCTGGCCAGCTGTTCCAGAAATTTCTTCGAGGCGTTGGCCTCGCGGAAGCGCGTTTCGGTGAAGATGTCGATCTTCCAGCCCAAAAGCTTGGCGGCCAGTTTGACGTTCTGTCCCTTGCGGCCGATGGCCAGGTTGAGCTGGTCGTCGGACACCACCACTTCCAGGGCCTTGTCGTCCTCGTCCACGGAGATGCGGGAAACCCGGGCCGGGGACAGGGCGTTGGCGGCGTAGGTGGCGATTTCGGGGTTCCAGACCACGATGTCGATGCGCTCGCCCCGCAGCTCCTGGACGATGTTCTGGATGCGCGAGCCGCGAATGCCGACGCAGGCGCCCACCGGATCGACGTCCCGGTCCTTGGAGATGACGGCCACCTTGGCCCGGGAGCCCGGATCGCGCGCCACGGCCACGATCTTGACCGTGCCGTCGGACACTTCCGGCACCTCGCGGGAGAAAAGCGCCTTCATGTAGTCGGCATGGGTGCGCGACACCAGAATCTGGGGGCCGCGCCCGGACGGCAGCACCTCGATGATGAAGGCCTGCACCCGGTCGCCGCGCTTGTAGCGCTCGCGCGGGATCTGCTCTTCCTTGGGCAAAAGCGCCTCGGTGCGGCCGAGGTTGATGATCCAGCCGGACCGGTCGCGGCGCTGGATGATGCCGGAAATGATCTCGCCCTTGCGGTCCTTGTATTCCTCGTAGATGATTTCCTGCTCGGCGTCGCGCATCCGCTGGATGATGACCTGTTTGGCCGACTGGGCCGCGATGCGTCCCAGATCCTCCACCGTCAGCTTGAAGCCCATCTCGTCTTCCAGGGCAACGTTGGGGTCGATGGCCCGGGCGTCGGCCAGGCAGATCTCCGCCGCCGGATCGGCCACGTCGTCGTCCTCCACCACCACCTTGAACTGATAGACCTCGATCTCGCCCTGTTCGTCGTTGTAACTGACCTCGACGTCGAGGTTTTCGCCGTACTTGCGGATGACCGAGGAGCGTACGGCTTCTTCCAGGGTGTCGATCAGCAGATCGCGGTCAATGCCTCGATCCTTGCTGATCTGATCGATGGCTTTCTTCAGTTCCGTCATGGGGTTACCTCCGAGGTTCCGGACGGGGCGCCACCTTCGCCGGCCCCTCTTTCGGAAAGAGCGTCAAGGGCGTGGATAAGGCGGATCTTTTCCGCCTCCGCGAAATCGAACGACAGGACAAAGGCCTTGGGGCCCGGGTCCGCGGTCATCGCCACCCGGTTGCCGTCAACAGCCGCCAAGTTCCCGCGAAAACGCTTGCGTCCCTGGCGGGGGGTGGTCAGCTTGACCTCGATTTCCCGACCGACATAGCCGGTCAGCTGCGCCGGCTCGAAAAAATGCCGGTCCAGGCCGGGCGAGGAGACTTCCAGGACATACGGGCCGTGGAAGATTTCCTCCACGTCGAGCAGGGCGGAAATCCGGCGACTGACGGTGGCGCAGGCATCCACGGTCACCCCCTGCCGCTCGGAAGTGCGGGGGGCATCCGGAGCCACGTCGAGAAAAAGGCGCACCACCTGCCGGCGGCCTGATTGTCCCAGTTCCACGCCCCACAGGACAAGGTCCATGGCGGCGAGACAGGGGGCGGTGAGCGCTTTGAGCTTTTCCGTTACGACACTTTCGTGGTGCATGGAGTCCTTTGTCAGCAAAAAAAAAGTGGACCGATCGTCAGGCCCACCTTGTCACAACAACCGTTCGGTTGGAAGACTCAGGCTGGAGCGGGCGACGAGGATCGAACTCGCGACACCAAGCTTGGGAAGCTTGTACTCTACCAGCTGAGCTACGCCCGCTCGAACGGCAGGAAATATCATTCCATCCTGATTTGTCAAGCCCCGTCTTTGCAGCCTCGCCAGCGGTTGCCGCCGTCCCGGCGGCCGTCCGGTCGCGGCGCGTGGCCTGGATGTTGCAACTCTTCGGCGCGAGGAGGACCGCATCCATGGAAATGAGCATGTATAGCGCGGTTTTCGGAGCCCTCTCCACGGAGATGCGGCTGAACCTCTCCGCCAATAATTTGGCAAACGTCAACACCACCGGCTACAAGCGCGACCGGGTGACCTTCGAGGATACCTTCGCCCGCTACGCGCATGACTACCATGTCGATCCCCGCAGCGACCTGCGCCAGGAACAGCTCCTGCCCCGGGCCGACGTCATCGCCAAGCCTCGGTTGGCCGAACAGAAGGTCGACTTCTCCCAGGGGGCGCTCAGCATGACCGGCAACCCGCTCGATCTGGCCATCCAGGGACCGGGGTTCTTCAAGGTCCGCAACGGCGGCAACACCTATTATACCCGCAACGGCGCCTTCCACCGTTCCGCCGACGGCCTGCTCGTCACCGACCAGAACTACACCGTGCTCGGCAACGGCGGGGCCATCGATGTGCCCGAGGGCAAGAACCTGTCCGTGGACGGCAACGGCGGGGTCTACGTGGACGGTGCCCAGGTCGGCCAGCTCGACGTGGTGTCCGTGCAAAACCCCGAGGCCCTCCAGAAATTCGGCAACAATCTCTATACGGGCGCTTCCGGAGCCCAGGTCCGGGAAGGCGGCCTGGACGAGACGACCACCCAGGTGGCCCAGGGCTATCTGGAAAAACCCAATGTCGAGGTGGTGGAGGAGATGGTCTCCATGATCGAGACCCAGCGGACCTTCGAGGCGTACCAGAAGGTCATGACCAGCTCCAACGAGCTGGACACCAAAGCCATCCGCATGGGCACCGACAAGTCCTAACGCCAGCCAAGGAGCAGTTCCGCCATGATGCGATCCCTTTGGACAGCGGCCACCGGCATGGTGGCCATGCAGCTGCAAATAGACACCATGTCCCACAACCTGGCCAACGTGAACACCGTGGGCTTCAAGAAAAGCCGGGCCGAGTTCGAGGACCTCATGTACCAGACCCTCCAGGTGGCCGGCACCGAGACCGTGGGCGGCAACCGCCTGCCCACCGGCCTCCAGGTCGGCCTCGGCGTCAAGCCGACGACGGTCCACAAGTTCTTCACCCAGGGCGATCTGCAAAATACCGGCAACACCCTGGATGTCGGCCATCCAGGGCGACGGGTTTTTTAAGGTCGACGTCAACGGCCGCGACCTCTACACCCGGGCCGGCTCGTTCAAGCTCAACCAGGACGGCACCATCGTCACGGCCAACGGCTATCCGTTGCAGCCGACCGTCACCGTGCCGACGGAAACCAAGACCATCACCATCACCGAGAACGGCCACCTCACCTGTCTGGACCAGAACAGCACCGAGCTGGCCTCGGCCGATATCCCCATCTACACGTTCATCAACCCGTCCGGACTCAATGCCGAGGCCGCAACATGTACTCCACGACCCAGGCCTCGGGCGATGCCCAGGAAGTGACGCCTGGCGACAAGAACGCCGGCACCCTGACCCAGGGCTATCTGGAAATGTCCAACGTGGAGCTGGTGGACGAGATGGTCGGCCTCATCGTCGGCCAGCGGGCCTACGAGGCCAACTCCAAGTCCATCACCACGGCCGACGGCATGCTGCAAACGGCCATTAACGTGAAGCGGTAAGTTGCGGATCGGAGGACGTCATGCAACGTCATTTTTCCCCGTCGGATACTGGTAGCCTGCCTGGTGGCGGTCGGTTTGCTGGCCGCGGCCTGGCCGGCCGGGGCCGCCCTGTGGCGGCTCACCGTCAAGGAGGCCGCCACGGCCGCCGGTCCGCGGGTGCTGTTGTCCGAACTGGCCATTCCCCAGGAGGATATGCCCAAGGACGCCTGGGCGACCCTCGGCGCCACGCCGTTATGGTACTCCCCGCGCATCGTCGGCCGGCAGGTGGTCCTGCCCGCCGAGAAGGTCCTGCAAGGGCTGCATTATTATCTGCGCGACGCGCCGCTCGAATTCGAGATGCCCAACCAGACCGTCATCATGCGCGGCGGCAAGGTGCTCTCGGGCGACGAACTGCGCACCATGGCCGTCGAAACCTTGACGCCCAAGATCCAGGCCCTGGGGAACGACGCCCGGCTGGCCTCCCTGTCCGTGCCGCCCCCACCTGTTCTTCGAGGACCGGGCCACCAAGGTGACCGTGGACGCCGGCGACGTCAGCCCGGGCAAGAATATCTTCCGCTTCGTGGTCGCCGCCGCCGGCGACAAGGTGCTGCGCACGGTCCAGGCCGAGGCCGTCATCGACCAGTGGGCCCGGGTGCCGGTGGCCGTCAGGCCGCTCAACCCCAAGGCCGAACTGTCGCCCCAGGTGACCTATGTCCTGGAGCGGCGCAGCCTGGCCGGCATCCGGGGCCGGGTTTTCGAGCCGGGGAACGGCTTGTGGCGGCTGCGGCGCGGCGTCGGCCAGGGGCAGATCATCATGGTCGATGACGTGGAGCCCATGCCGCTCATCCAGCGCGGCGAACAGGTGCGCCTGGTTTACCAGGGCCGATCCTTGCGCCTGACCATGACGGCCCAGGCCGTCACGGACGGCGCGGCCGGCGGCAAGATCACCGTGCGCAATCCCGGCAGCACCCGGGAAGTGGTCGGAATCGTTCGGGACAAGAATACGGTGGTGGTGCGCTGACGCCACCAAGGATGCCATGCCATGAACGCCAAGCACCTCCCCCCCCTGATCCTGGCCCTGCTGGCACTGGTCGGCTGCTCGGCCGCGTCCAAGAAGCCCACGCCCATGCCGCAGCTCACGCCGTCGGTGGCCAAGGCGCCGCCGCCTTCGGAGAATCCGGGGTCGCTGTACAGCCAGAACCAGCCCACTTTCCTCTTGGAGGATACCCGGGCCCGGCGGGTCGGCGACATTCTGACGATCAATATCGTGGACACCTCCAAGTCCGATCTGAAGGCCGAGACGAAAAACGACAAGACCACCAGCCAAAAGCTGAACGTGGCGAACTACTTCGGCGGCAAGACCGTCTCCGGCAACCTGATCGGGCAGCTCGGCGGTCCCAACTTCGGCATGAAGGGCAAGACCGGCACCACGCCCCTGGTCAACAACTCCACCACGGATTCGTTCCAGGCCAAGGGCGAGACCAAGCGGGAGTCCGCCGTCACCGCCTCCATCGGCTGCCGCATCGTCAATATTCTGCCGGGCGGCGTCATGCAGGTGGAAGGGGCCCGGCAGACCCGGGTCAACAACGAAAACCAGATCATCGTGGTCAAGGGGTTGGTGCGGCCCATCGATGTCGGGCCCAACAACACCGTGGCCCTCCACCCAGTTGGCCGATTGTCAGATCGAATACTACGGCGAGGGCGACTTGGCCGACCGGCAGAAGAGCGGTTGGTTGACCCGGCTGCTGGACAACGTCTGGCCGTTCTGAGGAATCCTTTCATGGAGCGTAAGGATATGCGGCGGAGATACTGTGCAAGCGCGACGCGCGTCGCCATGCTGGTCGGGATGGTCGTGTGGTGCCTGACCCTGACCGCCCCGGCGGCCCGGGGCGCCCGGATCAAGGACTTGGCCGATGTTTCGGGCATGCGCACCAACCAGCTCGTGGGCTACGGCCTGGTGGTCGGCCTCTCCGGCACCGGCGACAAGACCGGTTCCAGCTTTACCGTCCAGTCCATCTTCAACATGCTCGACAAGATGGGCGTGCGCGTGGACAAGGCGACGCTGAAGCCCAAGAACGTGGCCGCCGTCATGGTCACGGCCCAGATGCCGGTCTCGGCCAAGCCCGGCGGTCGGTTGAACGTCACCGTCTCCTCGCTCGGCGACGCCACCAGCCTGTTGGGTGGCGTGCTGCTGGTGACGCCGCTCAAGGGCGTGGACGGCAACATTTACGCCATCGCCAGGGCTCGCTTCTGGTCGGCGGCGTGTCGGCCCAGGGCGCCGGTGCCTCGGTGTCCAAGAACATCACCACCGTGGGCCTCATCCCCGGCGGGGCCAATGTGGAGCGGGCGGTGGCCTTCTCCTTCAACAACCAGTCCAGCCTGACCCTGACCTGCGCACCCCCGATTTCTCCACGGCCACCCGCATGGCCAAGCGCATCAACGAGGTCAGCGGCTCGGCCATGGCCACGACCCTGGATGCCGGTACGGTGCGCTTGGCCGTTTCCGGCACGAACCAGGGCAACCTGGCCCAGCTCATGGCGTCCATCGAAAATATCGAGGTCACGCCCGACGCCCGGGCCCGGGTGGTGGTGGACGAAAAGACCGGCACCGTGGTGCTCGGCCAGAACGTCCAGATCTCCCCGGTGGCCGTCACCCACGGCAACCTGCAGATCCAGGTCCAGGAGTCGGCCGACGTGTCCCAGCCCCTGCCGTTCTCCAACGGCCGGACCGTGGTCACCCCCCAGACCAATATCGGCGTGAACGAAGAGAACCGCAAACTCAAGATGATCGAGGGCGCCACCTTGCAGGAACTGGTGGAGGGCCTCAACGCCCTGGGCGCCACCCCGCGCGATCTCATCAGCATCCTGCGCACCTTGCAGGCCTCGGGCGCCTTGGCCGCCGACCTGGAGGTCAACTAGCCATGGCCGTCTCTCCGGCTTCGGCCGAACTGGCCGCCAACGCCGCGCTGCAAAGCGACGCCCAGCAGAAGCTGCGCGTGGACGCGCTCAACCGCGCCCTGGCCGGAGGGGTGTCCAAGGAAAAGAAGCTGCGCGAGGCCTGCCAGGGCTTCGAGTCGCTGTTCCTGTCCCAGCTCTTTAAGGAAATGCGGGCCACCGTGCCGAAAACCGGCATCCTGCACGGCCAGTTCGAGGAGCAGTACTACTCCATGTTCGACAAGGCCATGTGCGACAAGATGTCCGACGCCGGCGGCATCGGTCTGGCCGACATGATGTATCGGCAGTTGCGCGGCCGGGTCCTCGGGAACCAGTCCGGCCAGAACGGCGCGGAGTCGCTGCCCTTCGCCACCGACCGCCTGCCCCTGCCCGCCCAGGGCATCGGCCGGTCGGCCACGCCCGTCCTGGCCCAGGGTCTGGCGCCCAGCCACGTGCCGTCCAAGGATCTCGGCACCGAAATGGAAGCCGCCGCCCAGGCGGCCACGCCCATGGCCGCGCCGGTGTCGGGTCGCATTTCCTCCGAATTCGGCTGGCGGACGGACCCCTTCAAGGGCGGCAAGGGCTGGCACGCCGGCATGGACATCGCCGCCGCCGAAGGCGACCCGGTGTCCGCCTGCTGGAACGGCACGGTTGTTTTTGCCGGGGTGAAGGCCGGCTACGGCAATGTGGTTGAGGTGGAGACACGCCGGAGGATGGAAGAGTGTTTACGGGCACTTGCGACGTTTTTCCGTGCACCCCGGCGATAGCGTTCGGGCTGGCGGAAAAATTGCAGAGGTTGGCAGTACCGGGCGTTCCACCGGGCCGCACCTGCACTTCGAATTGCGGCACGGCAGCGACACGGTGGATCCCGAAGGGCTGTTGGCCGAGGCCGGCCTGATCCAGCCGAAGGGATGATACCACAATATTCCGGCATGTTAGGAGAGAAGATATGATGACGAGAATTCTTGCCAACCTCGAGCGACAAAAGCGGGCCCTGGCGCTTTTGGAGAAGCTCCTTGGGGAAGAATTTTCCCTCCTGGCCAAGCGCGACGCCTCCGGCGTGACCTCCCTGGAATTTTCCATCCAGGAGCTGATGCGCCAGCTCGCCGGCGAACGCACCGATCTCTACCGGAATTACGCGGCCATGGACCCGTCGGCCAAGCGCCTTGCCCAATTGCTGGATCGCTTTCCGCCTGAGGCGCGGGAGACGGCCACCGCCCTGGTGGCGGCCATGGAAGCCCAGGAAAAGCGCTGCTCCGGCCTGGCCTCCCGCAACTACCAGATGGCCCTCGGTCTCTACGACACCACCAAGAACTGCCTGGACTACCTCCAGTCGCATCTCATCCCGAAGAAGGGGGTATACGGGTCCAGGGGACGGGTGGACGCTGCCATGCCGGCCCCGGGGCGCGTCGACGGGAGGTGCTAGATGTCCGGCATCAGTTCGCTGCTTTCCATAGGGAAGTCAGCCCTCAATGCCTCCCAGGTGGCCTTGCAGGTCACCGGCAACAACATTGCCAACGTCGATACCGAGGGCTACAGCCGGCAGTCGGTCACGCTGGTCAACGGCACCTACACCGACGGCGTCGATGTCGACGGGGTGACCCGGTCCTATGATGCCTTCGTGGAGGCCCAGTACCTGGACAAGATTTCCGCCCGTGACCGCTGGAGCGCCATCTATTCCGGACTGAGCGGCATCGAAAGCCTGTTCAACGAGTCCAATACCGCCGGCATCAACGCCGCCCTGTCCTCCATGTTCTCGGACTGGGGCAACCTGACCAGCACCACGGCCAGCAACGCCTCCATCACCGCCATGCTGGAGCACACCCAGACCCTGTTGAGCCTGCTGCGCTCGGCGTCGAGCACGCTGTCCTCCACCAAGCACGATCTCCAGACCTCCATCGCCGCCGACGTGGACACCCTCAATTCCCTGTCCCAGGGAATCGCCGAGATGAACAGGAAGATCGACGCCGCCACCGAGGGCACCGAGGCCTACAACAGCCTGCTCGATTCCCGCGACGCCCTGATCGAACAGGTGGCGTCCCTGGCCGAGATCAACGTGGTGGACAACGGCTCCGGGAGCCTTTCCGTCTATCTGGCCTCGGGCCAGACCGTGGTGGACGGCACCACCAGCTTTTCCTTCACCTACGAGCAGGGCCAGACCGTGCGCCAGCTTTCCTCCACCTCCATCGCCAACAAGTCCGACGCCCAGTGCTACTATACCGGCACGGATTCCTCGGAATACACGATCAAGGTGGTCAGCAACGGCGGCGTGGGCAGCGGAGCGGCCTTCGAGGTCTCCCTGGACGGCGGCAAGACCTGGTTGACCGATGACGACGGCAACGTCCTCGTCTATTCGGCCAACGGCGAGGACGGCAAGGTCGCGGTGGGTGACCTGCAAATCTGGTTCGGCACCACCAGCAACGCCGGCAGCCTGCCGACCAGCGACCTGGCAGTGGGGGACACCTTCACCTTGGTGCCCAAGAAGGCCGTGTACTGGTATACCTCGGCCGGCACGCCCGAAATCATTTCCCCCCAGCAGTACGCCGACGGCACCGACAATGCCCGGCGGCTGACCGGCGGCAGACTGTGCGGCGAGCTGGAGGTGGCCGACACCTATATCGGCGACTACCAGGACAGCCTCGACGGCCTGACCGAAAGCATGATCTGGGAAGTGAACCGCCTCTATTCCCAGGGGACCGGCAGCGAGGCCTATTCCTCCTGCCTCGGCACCTACAGCGCGGCCGACACCACGGCCGCCCTGGGCGACACCAACGCGGGACTGGTGTTCGGCAGCCGGCTGGCCTCGGGCGCCTCCATGGTCTACGTGTACAACGATGCCGGCACCCTGGTGTCGAGCGCCTCCATCACCCTGGACCCGAGCACCGATTCCCTTGAGGACGTGGTCGGCAAATCAACACCGCCTTCGGCGGCACGCTCACGGCCTCCATCGTCAACGGCCAGATCTTCCCTCGACGCGGCCGACGGCTACGACTTCCGCTTCGGCGACGACTCCTCGGGACTGTTCGCGGCCCTGGGCCTCAACACCCTGCTCACCGGCTCCACGGCCGGAGAGCGTGGCCTTGAACAGCGCCACCACCTCGGACATCGGCATGGTCTGCATCGGCCACGTGGGGTCGGACGGGCTGGTGGCCTCCGGCGACACCACCACGGCCACGGCCATCGCCGCGCTCGAAAATACCGCGGTGCCCATCGTCATCAACGGCAAGACCGTAGGCCAGCCAGACCCTAGGCGACTATTACGACACCCTGGTCGGCACGGTCGGCTCGGATATGTCGTCGGCCAAGTACCAGTACAGCTACCAGGGCGCGCTGGCGTCGTCCCTGGAGGGCGACAAGTTGGCCGTTTCCGCCGTCAGCCTGGACGAGGAATTGACCAACCTCATCATGTACCAGCACGCCTATCAGGCGGCGGCCAAACTCATCAGCACGGCCGATTCCATGTTTCAAACGGTCCTGGCAATGAAAAGCTAGCCCCGGAGGCCTTCATCATGGTCATGCGCGTCACCCAGCAAAGCCTTTATGGCACCGTTCATCCGCCAGCCAACTCCACGTTGCTCGATCTCGTGAACACCAACGAGCAGGTGTCCACGGAAAAGCGCATCAACAAGCCGTCCGACGATCCCACCGGTACGGTGACGGTGCTCAATACCCGTTCCGACATCAGTCGGCTCACCCAGGTACGCGAGCAACATCACCCAGGCCTCGGGCTGGCTGACCCAGGAAGACAGCACCCTGCACGTCGGTCAGCACCCTGGTCACCTCAGCATCAAGTGCCCTGGCCGAGCAGGCGGCGCACCGGTACCATGAACCGCCGGACAACCGGCAGGAAATCGCCACCCAGGTCCGGCAGTATTTCGAGCAGCTCATTTCCCTGGCCAACACCACCTACAGCGGTCAATCCCTGTTTTCCGGCCAGAAGACCGACACCGAGGCCTATGCCGAGACGCTGTGGATGACCTCGAACGACGATGCCTTCGACGCGGTCGTGGCTTCCAACGGCGGCTTCACCATCTCCGGCGACGCCGACTACACCGTGCTCGTGCAGTTTTCCGCCTCCAACGCCGGCACCCACCAGCCGTCCTTCCGCTACTCCCTGGACGGCGGCGACACCTGGGTCCAGCAACGGCACCTACGCCCACCTCGGCCTCGGCCGACACCCAGATCCTGAACCTCGGCAGCGGCTTGACCCTGGAACTCTCCAACGACGCCCTGGATGCGGTGAAGGTCAGCCCGAATACCAAAGACGCCACTGGCACCTGGCTGTGGATCCGGCCGACCGCCATCTACCAGGGCAACGACAACGACACCGTGACCGTGACCTCGGCCAACAAACACGACGGTGACGGGCAGCGCCGCAGGGACGTTCTCCAGCAATGTGGTGGTGCGCGTGGACGGGAACACGAGCTTCGCCAGCGGCTCCACCTTTTCCTATTCCTACAGCCTGGACGGCGGCAGCACCTGGGTGTCCGGCAACACCTCGGGGGTGTGCGACGGCTCCAACGCCACGTTAAGCGTGGCCGGCGGGATTTTGACGCTCTCGGCCAACGGCGGTTCCCTGACCTCGGGCAGCCAGTTTTTTCATCCAGCCGAGCACGGCCGACATCTCCATCGCCATCTCCGATTCCGACTCGGTGGTGGTCAACGGAGTGGGCAAGGATATCTTCGGCGGGGTCGCCAAGCAGAACGGGGCGAGCAACGCCTCGGTGGTCACCTTCAGCGGTTCGGATTCCGCCAATTTGCTCGAGACCGTAGGGAACTTGATCGGCTATTTGGAGACCAACAATGAGGACGGCATCGGGGAATGCGTGGATGATCTGACCTCCTCCCTGGAGCATATCGAGAACGCCCTGACCAAGGTCGGCGGCAAGGAAAACCGGGTCAGCTCCGCCAAGACCGTGGTGGAAACCCTGTCGGACAACGCCACCACCACCTTGAGCAGCGGTCGAGGGACGCGGACATCGCCACCCTCATCACCAAGCTCGCCCAGCAGGAGCTGGCCTACCAGGCCGTGCTCAAGTCCTCGAGCATGGTGATCGGCCTGTCGCTGCTGGATTATGTGTAGCGATTCTGGCCGACGGCGTTGACAACACCGTCCCCGGTGGGTAAGACTGTTTGTAACAAGGCGCGATGACGGTATTTTTCCGCGCTATGAACCATAAGTGGGGGCCTGGGCGTTCATGCTCATTTTGACTCGAAGACCAGGCGAAAGCCTGCACCTGGGCGACCATATCAAGATCACGGTCCTGGGCGTTCAGGGAAAGCAGATTAAAATCGGGCTGGAAGTCCCCGATGACATGCAGGTCTATCGGGAAGAGGTCTATCTTAGAGTGCTGGAGCAGAACCGGCAGGCGCTGTGCGCCTCCGATTCCGATGTCCTGGCGGCGGCACAGTTATGGCCAAAAAAGACGAACGATTAGTGGAAACGCGCCTTGGGCGCATGCGTTTGCCCGAAAGTCAGGTCCTGTCCTTCCCGCGGGGGCTGATCGGCTTTATGGGCCATCGGGAATTCACCCTCCTCCAGGTCCGGGAAGAGTCTCCTTCCTGGTCCTGCAAAGCTTGACCGATCCCTCGTTGGGCTTGCTGGTGACCGATCCCTACCAGTTCCTGACCGACTACGAGGTGGTCATCGGCGAGGCCGATCTCAGGTCCTCGGCGTCTCCTCCCGGGAGCAGGTCACCATCCTGGTCACCGTGACCATCCCCCAGGGCATGCCCGAACGTACCACCCTCAATTTGAGCGGACCCATCATCGTGAACAACGATGCCCGCATCGGCTTGCAGGTCCCCCAGACCGAGGGGCGCTATCCCTCCCATTTCACCCCCCGGGATGACGCCGCCCCGCAAAAAAAGCGCCTCCCGAACCGCCGGTCGCGGCCCGAAAGGCGCTCGTGTGGCTGCCGACACGCCGGAGGATGCGGATTAGCCGAACAGGTCCGACTCCATCTTCAGGAGCTTTTCGGCAATCTTCGTCGAATTCCGGCTGATAGGGTCCCGGCATCGACCTGGCCTGAGACTCGCCACCTTGTCTGCCGGATGTCCGAGGCGTCCTTGCGCTCCCGGGCTGCCTGGGAACAAGCTTGGCGTTGTCGGAAAGCGTCACCCTGTCCGTGCCGGAAGACGACTGCGCGGCGTCCGTGCCCGCCGTCTTGCCGCCGTCCCGGCGGCTTCGCCCGCATCGCTGCGGCCGAGGCCGGTCCTGTCCGTAGGTCTGATTGAGTCCGAGTATCTTGATATCCATCGGGGTGCCCCCTTCCGCAGTGTGCCGTTACCGACCTTATCGGCAGCGGGCGGCCGGAATTTAGAGCATGGTTTCATCGACTTTTTCCAGGGCCAGTTCCCAGAGGCGCTTGAGGACGGCATTCGCTCGCTGCCCGTGATGGCCGTGGGGCCGTCGGGCGTGTCCTGCCGGAGGATCTGCATTTCCTGTTCCTCCGGTGGATAGGCGAAGGTGACCCGGAAGCCCAGCTCGTCCTCGAGGGCGGCCTTGATGTCGTCCACCACCGGGGAATCCGAACCGGTGACGAATGCAGTTCTCGACGATCTCGGGCCTGCCACCCGCCCGCAACACCGGTCCTGGCGTTTGGCCTCGCGGGCCTGCCGGGCTTCGGCGTCCTCCTCGGGCGTCGGCACCGGCCGGGACAACCGGCGGTAGCGGGCCAAACGCCTGGCCGTGGTCACCTGTCGTCCGTAGGTCCGCAACATGGTGCGAACGGGGTAGGGTGTCGCGGTCAAGGCGTTGCGCTCCTTTTCATATCATCCTATCGGATTTTCAAAGCATACCTTTAGAGTCAAGACAAGGGAAATTGCGGGAGCCGGGGCGTCCGGCGGCCGTGGGCATGATGCCCCCGGACCCCTTCGATGCGCGGGGCGTTTTGACGACAAGCGAAGACGCTTGCCGTCAAAACGCCCGCGAAAGGGGGGTCCGAAGGAAGGTTGGACAGGCGAAAGAGCTTTTCGGGTCAGGGGGGTTGGGGGAATGATTCCCCTAAGCCAGGTCCAGGGCAGCGCCCTGGTGGGGGTAGTCCGGGGAGGGCGACGCCCCGCCCCGGCCTCCGGAGGGCGTCTTCCCGGCTGCCGTTTCTTGTGCCGCGGGGGGGATTGCCGTATAGCTTGGGGGGTTCTTATCCGAACAGGGTGTTTCCCGAGGGAGCGGCATGACGACGATGTGTGAGGTCAGACGGTGTGCGTTCTCTACAAGTCCGGGCACGACCAGGCCAAGGGGGCTGGCTTGGTCGGTGGCCGATTGGCTGGCGGCCCGGGGCTTGATCGTCCAGGTGCGGGAAAACGCGCCCGAGGCGATGCCGACGGGTGGTGCCGCCCGGGCCATGGTGACCGCGCCGTTCTCGCTGACCGTGGTTCCGGCGGCGACGGCACCATGCTGGCGGCCGCCCGGCAGGGCGCCGTCGAACCAGGTGCCGCTTTTCGGCATCAATCTCGGCCGGGTGGGCTTCATGACCGAGGCCGGGCTGGACGAACTGGCCCGAACGGTTGGGGGAGATTCTCGACCACGGCTTCACCGTGGCTCGGCGCATCCTGCTCGATGTGTCGGTCATCCGGGGCAATGCCACCGTCTTTACCACCACCGCCGTCAATGACGCCGTGGTCAGCCGCGGGGCCATGGCCCGGCTGGCCGCCTTCGACGTCAGTCTGGGGGAGGCCCGACGTCTGCACCTTGCGGGCCGACGGGGTGGTGGTGTCCACGCCCACGGGCTCCACGGCCTATTGCGTGTCGGCCGGCGGACCGCTCATCCACCCGGACCTGGACGTCCTGTGCGTGGTGCCGATCTGTCCGTTTTTGAGCGATTTCACACCGGTGGTGGTGCCGTCCTCGGCCACGGTGCGCCTGGCCCTGTCCGCCCCGGAGACGTCGATGTACCTGACCTGCGACGGTCAGGAGCTTTTTCCGTTGACGACTGCGACGTGGTGGTGGTGCGTCGGGCCGAGCGGACGTTCCGGCTGGCCCGGGGCGCGCGGGACGGCTATTTCGAGAAACTGCGGCTCAAGGGGTTTCATCAACCGGCCATGACCGACCTCACGCCCGCCATGTCCCCGGCCGACGGCCGGATACGCCGCTACGGCGAGGACCCGCTCCTCGACGCCTGGCTGCTCCATTTCATGACCGAAATCATCTGGAGCACTCCATCGATCCGGAAAACGCCACGCCGGAGCAACTCCGGTTCATGGTCGCCCTGCCGCCGGACCGGATTTACATTCCCTGCACCGATGAGATGTTCGCCCGCCTGTCCGGAGACGCGGCCGATCCGGTGGTGCTGGCCGAATACGCCGTCCAGCTCGACCGGGTGAACGAACTCCTCGACGCCTTCGTGCCCGACCCTACACCCGGACCAAGATCCGCACCCTGTGCGAACTCAAGTACCGGCATGGCCCTGGGTCAATCCCACCATCATCCCGTCCCGCCTGGGGCAAACGGCTGTGCACCATTTTTTGACCCAGTCCGGGCTCGACGACCCCTACCGCGAACGCAAGCAGCGTCTCAACCGCCGGGCGGCCGACCGCGTCAAGGACACGTCGCTCGTCGACATGCTCTACGCCGCGCCGCGCCGCCCAGCGCGGCGGCATCCCGGAGATGCGCTACGGCCTGGACTGGCCTGGAGCTGGCCCGTTGCTCGTGCTCGGCACCGTGCCGGGCATCTGGGAGCGCGAGGACTGGCGGCCGAACGCCGCCCGGCTGGAGCACGACGTGGCCGCCATGCCCGAGCGGCTTGCCCGGCTGACGGCCTTGCTCGATCCCGGCGGGCGGGGCGCTCAAGATTCTGTTTCTGCCCGACGCCTCGGGCGGCCTGCATCTTCGACCGCTGGCCATCCGGGCCCTGCTGCGCCTGGGGCACCGGGTCATCCTGGCCTTCAAGGCCGGCTTCTACTTCGATGCGCCCACCATCTGGGACAGCGACAACGATCCGGATGCTGGAGGACGCCTGGGCGGGGCCTATCTGCTGGACGAACCCCGGGTGGCCAAGAACGCCTTTCTCCAGGCCATCCGCGAAAATCCGCTGACCATCATTTCCGACGGCACCCGCGAACGCCCTCAACCTCTACCGGGTGTCCGTGACCTTCGCCCGGCCTGAAGGAGGCGGACCTCATCCTGGCCAAGGGCGCCCTCAACCAACTTGCGGCTGATCGCACCAGCCAGCAGTTCACGCGGGATATCGCGGCCTTCCATCGGGACGAGCAGGGCGTGTTCCGGCTGGACTTCAAGCCCCGGGCCGCCGGTGCCCGGTCCTTCACCGAGGCCGAAATCACGGCCAAGGCCGAGGAGATCGTCAGCGGCATGCGCGCGGCCAAGGCCGCCGGCAAGGCCGTCATGTTCTACAGCGCCATCATCGGCTCCATCCCCGGCCAGACCCAGACGGCCATCGCCCTGGTCACGGCCTTCGTGGCCAGTCTGCGGGAGAAGATGGCCGGCACCTACATCATCAATCCGGCCGAACACTTTGAAGAGGGCATGGACGCCGACGACTTGATGTTCATGTGGGAAAAGGTCCAGCGGAGCGGCCTGCTCGATGTTTGGCGCTTCCAGACCCACTTCGACATCGAAAGAGCTTCGCCCTGCTCGGGCAGCCCATGCCGCCGGCCTGGGCCGGCAAGGACGCCACCTTCTCCACGGGCTGCACCAAGGAAATGCATATCGCCCTGTCCATGCAGGCCCGCCAGCCGGAACTCCAAATCATCGGCCCCGATCCGCAGAAATTCTTTCGCCGCCGCGAATACGGCGTCGGCCGCTTCTTCGATTCCGCTATCACGGACGGTAAAGGGGAGCCTCCGGCGGCCGGGGGGCGTCGCCCTCCCGGACCCTTCCTGACCGGGCGCTGCCCTGGACCTGGCTTAGGGGAATCATTCCCCCAGGCCCTGTCTGGTATACTCGTCGCGGCGCCCGGCGGCAAGCGTCTTCGGTTGCCGCCTGGCGCGGCCGCGCATCGAGGGGTCCGGGGGCATCATCCCCGGCGGTGAGGTCCAGGAGAGGCAGCGCCTCCTGGCCGCCGGAGGCATCGTTGTCTCTTAGCTCCGTCTTCCTTGGGGTGTGGCTGGGCGCGGAAGACGACTTTGACCGGGGCCATTTTGATGCCGAAGAGTCGGCGCAGACCGTTTTCAGGTATTTGGCGTAGGAGGGCTTCACCCGGTCCACGTCGCTGACGAAAAAGACGAAGGTCGGCGGCGTTTCGGCGGCCTGGGTGAGGTAGTAGAACTTGGCGCGGCGGCCGTTGACCATGGGCGGCTGGGTTTGTCGAGCACTTCGCGCATGGCCCGGTTGATGGTCCCGGTGCCGACCCGAATTTGGCATTCCTTGCGGATGGCCTCGGCCATGGGCAGCACCTTGCCCACGCCTTTTTTCTTCATGGCCGAGATGTAGAGCACCGGCACGTGGGGGCAGATCTTGAGTTCGTCCTGGATGTCCTGGCGCAGTTTGCCATGGCCGACTGGGGATGGCGTCGGTCTTGTTGACGGCCACCAGGAACGGGGTGCGTTCCTTGTCGAGGTAGGCGATCAGCCAGCTTATCCTGGACGCCGATGCGCCGGTGGCGTCGATGACCAACCGCCACCTCGGCCCGTTTGGCGCTGCCCAGGGCCTTGCTCACGCTGTAGCGTTCCAGGCCGTCGGTGATGCGGGTGCGTTTACGCACGCCGGCCGTGTCCACGAAGACGTAGCGTTTGCCGTTGCGTATGACGGCGATGTCCACGGCGTCGCGGGTGGTGCCGGCCACCTCCTGACGATGAGGCGCTTCGCCGAGCAGGGCGTTGACCAGCGAGGATTTGCCGGCGTTGGGCCGGCCCAGGACGGCCAGCTGCAGGCCGGGTTCGGGCGGGACGACCGCTTCGGCGGGCTCCTCGGCCTTTTCGGGAAGCAGGTTGGCCAGGGCTTTTTCCAGCGGCCTGGCCCAGGCCGTGGGCGGCCGAAATGGCCAGCAGGGGGAAACCCCAGGCGTGGAAATCGCCGGTCATGGCCGTCAGTGTTCCGGGCCGTCCACTTTGTTGACGGCCACCAGCACCGGCTTGCCGGCCCGGCGCAGCTTTCGGCCAGCGCTTCGTCCGTGGTCGTCTTGCCG
>Ga0268359_11142_pt1 | contig 21112 bp, 18 predicted proteins | sample BioMet11_FD_194416 | JGI IMG/M metagenome (GOLD analysis project Ga0268359, IMG submission 194416) | Sewage microbial communities from Oakland, California, United States - Biofuel 11 (PacBio Assembly) | ecosystem: Engineered > Wastewater > Sewage > Unclassified | place: USA: California | collected...
GGCTGGCTGCTGGTTGAGATCGCTGGCGCCAGGGCCCCGATGCCGCCGCTCTGGTGGCATCGGCCGGCTTCGTCGACGTGACCGTGCGCCGCGACTTGGCCGGCCGCGACCGCCTGGTCGAAGGGCCGCCGCCCCTAGTTCCGGGCGAGGCGCTGCCGCTCCCGGACCCTCACCGGCCATGGCGCCGCCCTGGACCTGCCGGGGGGAATCATTCCCCCCGGGCCCCTGTTCCGTTTTCTTCATGGGCACTCGCGGTCGCCTGGGCGGCCGCGCACTGAGGGGGCCCGGGGGCATCATGCCCCCGGCCGCCGGAAGCACGCTTCGCTACGGCCGCGTCCCGACGCTGGGCGGAGCGTCCGGCGTCGATGACGGTCAGGCCCGTGCCGTCGGCGTTGATGCGGTAGATCTTGTGGGTCCCGTTGGGCCGGAGCCTCGGGCAGGCCGGCGAAGTAGATGCGCCGGCCATCGGGCGTCCAGGCGCCATGGCGGCGGCGATGGTGTTCGGCGTCAGCGGTAGCTGGTGCCACTGGCCATATGTAAGAGGAAGAGGCCGATCTGCGTCGTGGGCCCAGCGTTGCAAGGCGGGCGGTGGGTGGGGCTGCGGGCCGCGCGGGCGATAAGGAGCAGATCGGCGTTGGCCGGATGGGCAGTATTGATCGGCGGAGGACCCCAGGGATCGTCGGTGAAGTGCCGAGCGGCTCTGCCGGAGGAATGCGGCCGTCCAGGCCGTACCAGGTGACGTGGTGCAGATCCTGGACCACCAGGCCGAGCCGTCGGCGGTGAAGCCTTGCAGCGTCTGGTCCTTGGTGAGGTGCCGGAGACGACGTGTTTGGGTACGGGGCACGCCCGGTTTGGGGTGCGATGATGTCGATGCGCGTATCCGAACGGCTAGGCCGAGTTTCGTGCCATCCGGGCTGAAATATTTTTTCCAGGATGGGTTGTGGCGCTGGGCAAAAAGAGGGCTGCAGGCCGGGGTCGGTCCAGGTTGACCAGCTTGATGCCGATTCTGGTGTCCGGGCTGAAGGCGAGCACCCCACCATCGGAAGAGACGGCCGGGTAATGCCCCGTATCCGACGTAACGGGTTTGGCCCGCGCCAGGATGAGGACGATGAAGCCGTTCTGCTCGAAGGCGAGCACGTCGCGGGCGGCTTGTTGCGGCCCGGCGCCGGGGCCGGCAGCCAGTTCGGCCTTTCGAGACGGGTTTTGCCGGTTTTGCCCGGGGTCTTGGCCTGGGCGAGGACGAAGACCGGCAGCAACAGGCCGGCCAGCACCAGCGCGAATACCCGCGTTACGCGCATATTCCACCCCTCCATCACGGGAGTCCGGGGGGATTGTCCCCCGGCCCCCGGAGGCATATCCTATCCGATCAATTCCTTAAAGGCCGCTTCGTCGAGGGTTTCCTTGTCCAGGAGCGCCAGTGGCCACCCGGTTGAGAACGTCCCGTTTCCCCGCCAACAGTGCGTCCACCCGGATGTCGGCCGCCTCCAGGATTTCCTTGACTTCGACATCGATCCTGCCGGCCGTGGCTTCCGAGTATTCCCGGCCGGCCAGGTCGGTCTGGTCGGGCGAGAGGAACATCGGCCGGTTCTGGCGCGGATAGGTGGCCGGGCCCAGGGTCTTGCCCATGCCGTATTCGGCCACCATGGCCCGGGCGATGTCGGTGGCCCGTTGCAGGTCGTTGTGGGCACCGGTCGAGGTCTCGCCGAAGACGAGCCGTTCGGCGGCCCGGCCGCCGAGGAGCACGTCGATCTTGCCCAGCAGTTCGGGCTGGGTCATGAGGTAGCGGTCCTCGGTGGGCAGCTGCTGGGTCCAGCCCAGGGCGCCGATCCGCGCGGCACGATGGAGATCTTGTGCACGGCGTCGGCAGCCGGGGGTGAAGGTGGCCACCAGGGCGTGGCCGGTCTCGTGGTAGGCCACGATGTGTTTTTCCTTGGGATTGATGACCCGGTTCTTCTTTTCCAGTCCGCCCATGATGCGGTCCACGGCGTCTTCCAGGTCTTCCATGGTGACGGCGTCCCGGTCCTTGCGGGCGGCCAGCAGGGCCGCCTCGTTTATCGCGTTGGCCAAATCCGCCCCGGAAAAGCCGGGCGTCTTGCGGGCGATGACGGCCAGCTCGACGTCCGGGGCCAGGACGATCTTTTTGGCATGCACGAGGAGAATCTGCTCCCGGCCGGTGACGTCGGGCTTGTCCACCAGCACCTGCCGGTCGAAGCGTCCGGCCCGAAGCAGTGCCGGGGTCCAGGGTTTCCGGCCGGTTGGTGGCGGCCATGATGATGACGCCGACACGGGGATCGAAACCGTCCATCTCCACGAGCAGTTGGTTGAGCGTCTGTTCGCGTTCGTCGTGGCCGCCCATGATGGCGCCGCCCCGGGATTTGCCGATGGCGTCGAGCTCGTCGATAAAGATGATGCAGGGGGCCTTTTCCCGGGCCTGGGTGAAGAGTTCGCGTACCCGCGACGCGCCGACGCCGACGAACATTTCCACGAATTCCGAGCCGGAGATGGAGAAGAAGGGGACTTGCGCCTCGCCGGCCACGGCTCGGGCGAGCAGTGTCTTGCCGGTGCCCGGCGGGCCGATCAAAAGGACGCCCTTGGGCATTTGGCCGCCCAGGCGCTGGAAGCCGTTCGGGTGTTTTCAGGTAGTCGATGATTTCGACCAGTTCGGCCTTGGCCTCGTCGCAGCCGGCCACGTCGGTAAAGCGCGTGTCCAGGTCCTTTTCGGCAGTAGACCCGGGCCTTGTTCTTGCCGAAAGGCCATGACCCCGGCTCCGGGATTCAGCCGCTGCATGAGCACGGTACCAGATGCCGAAGAAAATCAGGATGGGGATGACCCAGGACAGGACTGTCGCGGAAGAAAGTGGATTCGGGCTGGGCGCGGAAGCTGGACGTCGTACTTGGCCAGCTCGTTGGACAGGTCCTGATCCACGCGGCGGGTGACGAACTCCACCGTCCTTTTGGTCGCCGTCCGCCCTTGATCTTCATTTTGCCGGAGATGACATCGCCGGTGATGGAGACTCTCGCGATCTGCCGGCCTTGAAGCTGGGTCAGGAATTCGGAATAGGGAATGTTTTTGGGGCCATAGGTGGAGACAATGAAATTATTGAGCAACAGGACGCCCCAGATGGCGATCAGCACGTACCACAGGGAAATCGTTGCGGCCTATCCATGTGTTTCACGGAACGCTCACGGGTTGAATGTTGGCGGGCATTTTCTGATTCCCCTACCATACGGTTCCCGGCGCAGGAAGACAATGTCGGACGCGCCGTCGGCGAAACATCCCAGTGACCATTCGGGAAAAAATGGCAAACGGGAAAAAAAGGCTTGCCCTGGGAATGGGAATAGGGGTAAAGACCCTGCTTCGCGGCTAGGGATGCCTGGCCGTGGCCAGGAGCACCTGGCGAAGGCTTGACAAGGACCAGATAGCCGGGCTAACTGCCTGTCTCTTAGGCAGCTGGCGTAGCTCAATTGGTAGAGCAGCTGATTTGTAATCAGCAGGTTGCGGGTTCAAGTCCCATCGCCAGCTCCAGAGGGGAGGGGTTCCCGAGTGGCCAAAGGGAACAGACTGTAAATCTGTCGGCGTACGCCTTCGGTGGTTCAAATCCACCCCCCTCCACCATACGCGCGATATGCTGTAGGAGACAGGACGACCTGTCGCATGGACTACGTGTGACATACGCGGGAATAGCTCAATTGGCTAGAGCATCAGCCTTCCAAGCTGAGGGTTGCGGGTTCGAGTCCCGTTTCCCGCTCCATGCCTCCCGTGTCCTACGCAGAAGATAGGCCCACGTAGCTCAGTCGGTAGAGCACATCCTTGGTAAGGATGAGGTCGCCGGTTCGATTCCGGCCGTGGGCTCCATACACATTCATCAAAAACAGCATCCTGAAGAAGGCAAATCGCTTGAACAGGGGGACGACATGGGCAAGGCGAAATTTGAGCGGACGAAGCCGCATGTAAACATCGGCACCATCGGCCACATCGACCACGGCAAGACCACGCTGACCGCGGCCATCACACGTTTGGCCCACATGAAGGGGTTCGGCGAGTACGTTCCCTTCGACCAGATCGACAAGGCTCCCTGAAGAGAAGGAACGCGGCATCACCATTGCCACGGCCCACGTCGAATACCAGACCGAGAAGCGCCACTACGCCCACGTGGACTGCCCGGGCCACGCCGACTACATCAAGAACATGATCACCGGCGCCGCCCAGATGGATGGCGCTATCCTGGTGGTGGCCGCGACCGACGGTCCCATGCCCCAGACCCGTGAGCACATTCTGCTGGCGCGTCAGGTCGGTGTGCCTCAGCTGGTCGTGTTCATGAACAAGGTCGACCTGGTGGACGATCCGGAACTGCTGGAGCTGGTCGAGCTGGAAGTGCGCGAGCTGCTGTCCAAGTACGGTTTCCCGGGCGACGAGATCCCCATCATCAAGGGTTCGGCCCTGAAGGCGCTGGAGGCTCCGGATGCCAACAGCCCGGACGCCGCGCCGATTTTCGAGCTGCTGCAGGCCTGCGACGACTATATCCCCGAGCCTAAGCGGGATATCGAGAAGCCGTTCCTGATGCCCATTGAAGACGTGTTCTCCATCTCCGGCCGCGGTACCGTGGTGACCGGCCGTGTCGAGCGCGGCGTCATCACCGTGGGCGACGAAGTGGCCATCGTGGGCATCCACGACACCATCAAGTCGACCTGCACGGGCGTCGAGATGTTCCGCAAGGTGCTGGATCAGGGCCAGGCCGGCGACAACGTGGGCGTGCTGCTGCGCGGCGTGAAGCGCGACGATGTGGAGCGCGGCCAGGTGTTGGCCAAGCCGGGTTCCATCACCCCGCACAAGAAGTTCAAGGCCGAGGTGTACGTCCTGACCAAGGAAGAGGGCGGCCGCCATACGCCGTTTTTCACCGGCTATCGTCCGCAGTTCTACTTCCGGACCACGGATATCACCGGTGTGGTTTCCCTGGCTGAGGGTGTGGAAATGGTCATGCCCGGCGACAACGCCACCTTCGGTGTGGAGTTGATTGCCCCCATCGCCATGGAAAAGGGCCTTCGGTTCGCCATTCGTGAAGGCGGCCGTACAGTCGGCGCCGGCGTGGTGTCGGAAATTGTGGAGTAACGATCATGCGAGTTAATATCCTGTTGCAGTGTAGCGAGTGCAAGCGCAAGAACTACGCCACGGAAAAGAACCAAGAAGATACTACCGGTCGCCTCGAGATCAAGAAGTACTGCCCGTTCGACTCATAAGCATACGGTGCAAGGAAGCGAAGTAGGGCGCCGGGACTCTGCAGGCAGTAGCTCTAACGTAGCGCATCGGACTCCAAATCCGAGGGCTGGGGGTTCGAATCCCTCCTGCCCTGCCATATTCGAAACAAGGCGTAAGAAGGTCATGACAAGGAAAAAACGCGAGCGGCCCAGACCGCCGAGAAACCCGCTCCGGCCAAGGGTGCCGCGGCCAAACCCACCGCCAAGGCGGCGGGGAAGGGGTGAGGCATCTGGGCAGAAGTGGTTCCTGGTGGCTGGCATCGAGACGGCCCAAGGAGTTTTTCGAGCAGTCCAAGGTCGAACTCAAGAAAGTGACGTGGCCCACCCGTCAGGAAACCGTGCGGACCAGTGTTGCCGTGCTGGTCTTCAGTCTGGTCATGGCCCTGTATCTCGGGGTCGTGGACATGATTTTGTCCAGGGTCGTCGCTCTTATCCTCTCGTAAACAGGATTAGACATGGTTGAACAAGGCGAGGTTGGCACAGAACGCGCTCCGGCCCGATGGTACATCCTGCACACCTACTCGGGGTTCGAACTCCGGGTGGAGCAGACCATCCGGGAGATGATGCGCACAGGTCAGGACGGAGGCTGCATCGAGCAGGTCGTCGTGCCGACCGAAAAGGTTATCGAGCTGGTGAAGGGCGAGAAGCGGACCTCCACCCGGAAATTCTATCCGGGCTATGTGATGGTCAAGATGTCCATGAATGACAATTCGTGGCACCTGGTCCAATCCATTCCCCGGGTCACCGGCTTCGTCGGCGGCAAGAACCAGCCGACCCCTATGCGCGACAGTGAGGCCGACAAGATCCTGAGCCTCATGGTCAGCCGCCAGGAACAGCCCCGGCCCAAATATAATTTTGAACGGGGTGACGAAGTGCGCGTCATCGACGGTCCCTTCGGCGGGTTCAACGGCGTGGTTGAGGACGTGAACTACGACAAGGGCAAACTTCGCGTCTCCGTCTCCATCTTCGGCCGTCAGACCCCGGTGGAGCTTGATTTCGTGCAGGTGAGCAAAAACTAAGGGCTCCGCCCTTCCCTGAAGGATACCGACATGGCCAAGAAGATTGTTGCCAAAGTCAAATTGCAGCTTCCCGCCGGCGCGGCCAACCCGTCGCCGCCGGTCGGTCCGGCCCTGGGTCAGCATGGCGTCAACATCATGGAGTTCTGCAAGGCGTTCAACGCCCGCACCATGGAGCAGAAGGGCACCATCATCCCGGCGCTCATCACCATCTATGCCGACCGTTCGTTCACCTTCGTCACCAAGACGCCGCCGGCGTCGGTGCTGCTGCTCAAGGCGGCCAAGCTCGAGAAGGGTTCGGGCGAACCCAACAAGACCAAGGTCGGCAAGGTGACCAAGGCCCAGATCGAGGAAATCGCCAAGCTCAAGCTTGTGGACATGTCGGCCAAGGACGTGGAAGCCGCCTGCCACACCATTGCGGGCACGGCTCGCAGCATGGGCATCGAGATCGTCTAACCGACACGAAGCAAGAGGAATTCCCGCAATGGCCAAGCACGGAAAAAAATATCGCGAGGCGATCAAGGATATCGACCTCTCGACAAAATTTGATGTTATGGAAGCCATGGCGCTCACGGTCAAGACGGGCGTTGCCAAGTTCGACGAGACCGTTGACGTTGCCATGTGCCTGGGGGTCAACCCCAAGTATTCCGACCAGATGGTGCGAGGCGCCGTCTCGCTGCCCAATGGACTCGGCAAGACCATTCGCGTGGTCGCCTTCTGCAAGGGCGACAAGGAAGCCGAGGCCCGGGAAGCCGGCGCCGATTTCGTCGGCGGCGACGATCTGATCGAGAAGATCAAGGGCGGCTTCCTGGATTTCGACAGCGCCGTGGCCACCCCGGACATGATGGCGTCGGTCGGCAAGATCGGTAAGATCCTCGGCCCCCGGGGGCTGATGCCCAACGCCAAGACCGGCACGGTCACCTTCGACATCGGCCACGCCATCAACGAGCTCAAGGCCGGTAAGGTCGAGTTCAAGGTGGACAAGGCCGGCGTGCTGCATGTGCCCCTGGGCAAGCGCTCCTTCGGTCCGGAGAAGTTGCTGGAGAACTTCCGGGCGGTGATCAACGCGGTCATGCGCCTGAAGCCTTCCGCAGCCAAGGGCACCTATCTGCAGACCATGGCCCTGGCCACGACCATGGGCCCTGGCATCAAGGTGGATACCCTGTCCGTACGCAAGATGCTGGAAGGGTAAGGCCCACCGCATCCGCGTGAACGTCCGTCCCCGGTCGGAGTCTTGTCTCCGACCGGGGACGGTATATTGATATACAACCGGGCACCGAAAGGCGAGTCAAAGACAGCGGGTGGGGATGGTCCCCTTAATTTCCCGCCGAGACCGCGCTTTGGCTCTCTTTGAAAGGCCCGCCAACCCGCATGTGGAGGTAGGTACCGTGCAACGTGCGCAAAAAAACGAGATTATCGAGAAACTGCGCGCCAAGGCGGACCGGGCCGGCATTGCGGTGGTCACCGACTTTCGCGGCATGACGGTGGAAGAGCTGACGGAACTGCGCGTCAAGCTTCGTGCCGTGGGTATTGATTACCAAGTGGTGAAAAATACCCTGGCCCGTCTGGCGGTGAAAGACGGCGTTCATAGTGCCCTCAAGGATCATCTCACGGAAAACAATGCCGTGGCCTTCGGCTATGACGACCCGGTCGTCGCGGCCAAGGTCCTTGTGGACTACGCCAAGGGCAGCAAGAAGTTCGCCATCAAGCTCGCGAGCCTGTCTGGAAAGATCATTGACGCCGACGGCGTCACCGAACTTTCCAAGCTCCCGGGCAAGCCCGAACTGCTCGCTCGCGCCCTTGGCACCATGAATGCCGTGCCCACCAATTACGTCAGCCTGCTGGCGAACATCATTCGCGGTATGCTGAACGTGCTTTCGGCCCTCAAGGAAAAAAAGGAAGCCGCCTAAACGACTTTCGCCAAAGCATCGCCCAGGAGGAATGATTCCATGTCCGAGATCACCAAAGAGCAAGTCGTCGATTTCATTGCCAATATGACTGTCCTCGAGCTCTCTCAGTTCATCAAGGAACTGGAGGAGAAGTTCGGTGTCTCCGCCGCCGCTCCGGCGGTGGCCATGGCCGTTGCCGCTCCGGCCGGCGGTGAAGCCGCTCCGGCCGAAGAGGAAAAGACCGAGTTCGACGTCATCCTGACCAACGCCGGCTCCAATAAGATCGCCGTCATCAAGGTGGTGCGCGCCCTGACCGGTCTGGGCCTCAAGGAGGCCAAGGCCAAGGTTGACGAGCTGCCCTCCACCATCAAGGAAGCTGTATCCAAGGCGGACGCAGAGGATGCCAAAAAGCAGCTGGACGAGGCCGGGGCTTCCTGCGAAATCAAGTAAGACGCCTCGCATTTCCGTTGTCGCAACGAAAGAGCGCCCCCTCTTTTCAGGGGCGGGGGCGCTCTTTTTCCCTTTTTCTCCGTTGGTGTATGATTCCTTTTCCGCGGCGGTGGCCTGATGCCGCCCGCCCGGAACAAACCTGGCGCGCCGCGCGCCCCGCAAGGCCGATGAAGGGGTGAATTCGTCACCCGCCATCCTTCCCAAACGTCGCAGCCCTGCAACAGAGGACACAATGGCCCAGCTGACCAAAAATTTCGGCAAGATCGTCAAAACGCTGACCATTCCCCATTTGCTCAACCTGCAGATCGATTCCTACGAATTGTTTCTGCAAAAGGACGTCCCCCCGACGAGCCGGGAGGACGCGGGGCTCGAAGGCGTATTCCGGTCGGTCTTTCCCATCGAGGATTTCAATCGCACCGCCTCGCTGGAATACGTCAGCTATGAAATCGGCGAACCCAAATATGACGAGCCGGAGTGCATCGCCAAGGGCTTGACCCTGGAGGCGCCGCTGCGCATCAAGGTCCGACTGGTCGTCTACGATGTCGACGAGGAGACGGAGAACCGTTCCATCCGCGACATCAAGGAACAGATCATCTACTTCGGCACGGTGCCGCTCATGACCGCCAAGGGCACGTTCATCATCAACGGCACCGAGCGCGTCATCGTCAACCAGTTGCAGCGGTCCCCGGGCATCATCTTCGAGCACGACTCGGGCAAGAGCCACACCAGCCGCAAGGTCCTCTACTCCTGCCGGGTGATCCCGATGCGCGGCTCCTGGCTCGATTTCGATTACGACCACAAGGACATCCTCTACGTGCGCATCGACCGGCGCCGCAAGATGCCGGCCACCATCCTCTTCAAGGCCATGGGCATGTCCCGGGTCGATATCCTCCACTATTTCTACGAGATCGAGCATTTCTTCGTGGACGGCCCCCGGGTTTTCCGCCAGGTGCAGTCGGAGTTCTACCGCAAGGAAAAGGCCTACGCCGAAGTGCGTGATGCGGAGGGCAAGGTCCTGGTGGCGGTGGACAAGCCGGTCACCAAGCGGGTCTGGCGCCTCATGATGGAGGCCGGGATCGACAAGATTGAGGTCGACCCCGCCACCCTGGCCGGCCTTTTCCTGGCCGAGGACGTGACTGACGCGGCCACGGGCGTAGTCCTGGCCGAGGCCGGCGACGAGCTGACGCCGGAAACCGTCGACAAGCTCAAGGACGCCGGTGTGGCCGAGTTCCCGGTCCTGCACACCCGAGGCACCGAGGCCTCGTCGTCCATTCGCGACACCCTGGCTCTGGACAAGACCACGGACACCACCTCGGCGCAGGTGGAAATCTACCGTCGCCTGCGGCCGTCCTCGCCACCGACGCCGGAGATCGCGGCGACCTTCTTCGAGAATTTGTTCCGCAACGCGGATTACTACGATCTGTCCCCGGTCGGTCGCTACAAGCTGAACGCCCGGCTCAAGATCGATCAGCCGCTGGACTTCCGGACGCTTTCCAACGAGGACATCCTGAAGGCCGTCAAGCACTTGACCTTCCTCAAGGATTCCCATGGACCGGCCGACGATATCGACCACCTGGGCAACCGTCGGGTGCGTCCGGTGGGCGAGTTGGTGGAAAACCAGTATCGCATCGGCTTGGTGCGGATGGAGCGGGCCATCAAGGAGCGCATGAGCCTCCAGGAAGTGGCCACGCTGATGCCGCACGACCTCATCAATCCGAAGCCGGTGGCGGCGGTGTTGAAGGAGTTCTTCGGCACCTCCCAGCTGTCCCAGTTCATGGACCAGACCAACCCGCTGTCGGAAGTCACCCATAAGCGGCGTCTGTCCGCCCTGGGCCCCGGCGGCCTGACCCGCGAGCGGGCCGGCTTCGAGGTGCGCGACGTGCACACCTCCCACTACGGCCGCATCTGCCCGATCGAAACCCCTGAAGGTCCGAACATCGGTCTGATCGTCTCCCTGACCACCCATGCCAAGGTCAACGACTTCGGCTTCATCGAGACGCCGTACCGGGTGGTCCGCGACTGCCAGGTGACCGACGAGGTCGTCTACCTCGACGCCACCCGCGAGATCGACGAGATCATCGCCGGCGCCAACGTCGAGCTGGACGAGAACAGCCGGTTCGTCCATCCCATGGTGGGCGCCCGCGTGCGCGGCGATCTGCTCATGATGCCGCGCGAGCAGGTCACCCTGATGGACATCTCGCCGAGCCAGATCGTGTCCGTGTCGGCGGCCTTGATTCCCTTCCTCGAACACGACGACGCCAACCGCGCCCTGATGGGTTCGAACATGCAGCGCCAGGCCGTGCCGCTGCTCCGGTGTGAGCAGCCCCTGGTCGGCACGGGCATGGAAGGTCCGGTGGCCAAGGATTCCGGTGCCTGCCTGCTGGCCGAGGGCGACGGCGTGGTCCACTACGCCGACGCCGAGCGGGTCATCGTCTGTTACGACGGCAACCTGTTCCCGGATTCCGGCGGCGCCAAGACCTACGAGCTGCTCAAGCACCACAAGTCCAACCAGAACACCTGCTTCGGCCAGGTGCCCCGCGTGCGGGTCGGGCAGCGGGTGAAGAAATCCGACGTCCTGGCCGACGGCCCGGGCATCCGGGACGGCGAGTTGGCCCTGGGCAAGAACCTGCTGGTGGCCTTCATGCCCTGGTGTGGTTACAACTACGAAGATTCGATCCTCATTTCCGAGAAGACCGTCAAGGAAGACACCTTCACCTCGGTGCACATCGAGGAATTCGAGGTGGTGGCTCGGGACACCAAGCTCGGACCCGAGGAGATCACCCGCGATATCCCCAATGTCGGCGAGGAGATGCTGAAGGACCTTGACGACTGCGGCGTTATCCGCCTGGGCGCTCGGGTGGTGCCGGACGACATCCTGGTGGGCAAGATCACGCCCAAGGGCGAGACCCAGCTCACCCCGGAAGAAAAATTGCTGCGGGCCATTTTCGGCGACAAGGCCCGGGACGTGAAAAACACCTCCCTCAAGGTGCCGCCCGGAATCGAGGGCACGGTCATCGACGTGCGGGTGTTCAATCGTCGTTCCGGTGAAAAGGACGACCGCACCAAATCCATCGAGGATTTCGAGCTGTCCCGCCTCGACGCCCGGGAAGCCCAGCACATCGACGCCATCGCCGACAACATGCGGCGGCGCATCTGGGACGTGGTGTCCGGCAAGACGGTCTTCCAGACCATCAAGGGCAAGAAGAAAAACGAGATTCTGCTCGAAGCCAATCATCCGATGCGCTATGAGGTGTTGCAGGAACTGCCGGTCAAGAAGCTGTCCGGGCTCTTCACTGCCAAGGAGACCAACGAGGCCGTGGCCGAGCTCCTCGACGAATACGACCGTCATGTCCATTTCGTGAAGGAGGCCTACGACCTGAAGCGGGGCAAGGTCACCGAGGGCGACGATCTGCCCCCCGGTGTCATCCGGATGGTCAAGGTCTATGTGGCCGTGAAGCGGAAGCTCAACGTGGGCGACAAGATGGCCGGCCGTCACGGGAACAAGGGCGTCGTGTCCTGCATCCTGCCGGAAGAGGACATGCCGTTTTTTGCCGACGGAACCCCGGTCGACATCGTGCTCAACCCGCTGGGCGTGCCGTCCCGAATGAATATCGGCCAGATCATGGAGACGCACCTCGGCTGGGCCGGCATGGCGCTCGGCAAGCAGTTGGCCGAGATGGTCGACGCGGTCAAGCCCATGGATGCCATTCGCGAGCGGGCCAAGGCCGTGTTCGCCACGACGGCGACCAACGCCTTGATCGACGGCATGAGCGATGACGAGCTGCGCGACGCCTTGCGGGCGCTGCGCAAGGGCATCGTGGCCAAGACCCCGGTCTTCGACGGCGCCACCGAGGACGAATTGTGGAGCTGGCTCAAGCTGGCCGGCCTGCCGGAGGACGGCAAGGTCACCCTCTACGACGGCCGCACCGGTGACGCTTTCCACCGTCCGGTCACCGTGGGCTGCATGTACATGCTGAAGCTCCACCACTTGGTCGACGAAAAGATCCACGCCCGGTCCACCGGCCCCTACTCCCTGGTCACCCAGCAGCCGCTCGGCGGCAAGGCCCAGTTCGGCGGCCAGCGGCTCGGTGAAATGGAAGTCTGGGCCCTGGAGGCCTACGGTGCGTCGTACCTGTTGCAGGAGTTCTTGACCGTCAAGTCCGATGACGTTGGCGGACGCGTCAAAATGTACGAAAAGATCGTCAAGGGTGACAACTTCCTGGAGGCGGGATTGCCCGAATCCTTCAATGTTCTGGTCAAGGAATTGATGTCTCTGGGCCTCGACGTGGACCTCGTCCAGGATGAAAAGAAGCTCCCCAAGGTCCCTCCCGCCCCGAAGCGGTAGCGCGTGCCGCTGGCGGCCTTGGTTTATACGACTTGCGAAGCTAACGCCCCGCCGGGTCCTCCGGTGGGGCATGATGCGGGAAAGGTCCTCCCGCCATACGAGGTAACCGTATGTCACTGGACGAACTGTTCAGCATGCGTGGCATTGGCCAGACCAGTGTCTCCAGTCGGACGCTCAAATCGATCCGTATTTCCATAGCCTCGCCGGAGAAGATCCGCGAGTGGTCGTACGGAGAAGTGAAGAAGCCCGAAACCATCAACTACCGGACCTTCAAGCCCGAACGCGACGGACTTTTCTGCGCCAAGATTTTCGGACCGGTCAAGGATTACGAATGTAACTGCGGTAAGTACAAGCGCATGAAGCATCGGGGCATCGTGTGCGAAAAATGCGGCGTCGAGGTTATCGCCTCCAAGGTCCGCCGCGAACGCATGGGCCATATCGAGCTGGCCGCTCCTGTTGCCCACATCTGGTTTTTGAAGACCCTGCCGTCCAAGATCGGCACCCTGCTCGACATGACCATGGTCGATCTGGAAAAGGTCCTGTACTTCGATTCCTATATCGTGCTGGACCCCAAGGACACCAATCTGCACAAGTACCAGGTCATCTCCGAGGAACAGTACCTGCAGGTCATCGACCACTACGGCGGCGAGGATGCCGTGGAAGTGGGCATGGGCGCCGAGGCCGTGCGCTCCCTGCTTGGAGGAGCTCGATCTCCCAAGATCAAGGCCGAGCTGCGCGACGAGGCCATGACCACCAAGTCGCAGACCAAGAAAAAGAAAATCATCAAGCGCCTCAAGATCGTCGAGGCCGTTCCTCGATTCCGGCAACAAGCCCGGAATGGATGATCATGGAAGTCATTCCGGTCATCCCGCCCGAGCTGCGCCCCGTGGTTCCCCTGGACGGCGGCCGGTTCGCCACCTCGGACCTGAACGACCTGTACCGTCGGGTCATTAACCGGAACAACCGGCCTCAAACGCCTGATCGAACTCGGGCGCCCGGACATCATCATCCGCAACGAGAAAGCGGATGCTCCAGGAGGCCGTGGATGCCTTGTTCGACAACGGTCGCCGGGGCCGGGCCATCACCGGCACCAACGGCCGACCGCTGAAGTCCCTTGTCCGACATGATCAAGGGCAAACAGGGCCGCTTCCGGCAGAACCTCCTCGGCAAGCGCGTGGATTACTCGGGCCGTTCGGTCATCGTGGTCGGCCCGAAGCTCAAGCTGCATCAGTGCGGCCTGCCGAAGAAGATGGCCCTGGAGCTTTTCAAGCCCTTCATCTACTCGAAGCTGGAGGAAAGGGGCCTGGCCACCACCATCAAGACGGCCAAGAAGATGGTCGAGCGCGAGGAACTGGTGGTCTGGGACATCCTGGAAGACGTGGTGCGTGAGTACCCGATTCTCTTAAACCGCGCCCCGACCCTGCACCGACTGGGTATCCAGGCCTTCGAACCGATCCTGGTCGAAGGCAAGGCCATCCAACTGCATCCGCTCGTCTGCTCGGCCTACAACGCCGACTTCGACGGTGACCAGATGGCCGTGCACGTGCCCTTGTCCGTGGAGGCCCAGATCGAGTGCCGGGTGCTCATGATGTCCACCAACAACATCCTGTCCCCGGCCAACGGCAACCCGATCATCGTGCCGTCGCAGGATATCGTGCTCGGGTTGTACTTCCTGACCGTCGAGCGCAGCTTCTCCGAGGGTGAGGGCAAGATATTCTCCGATCCCGGCGAGGTGATCTGCGCCGTGGATGCCGGCGTCATCAACCTGCATGCCCGCATCGTCTGCCGCATCGGCGGCAAGCGTATCCATACCACGCCCGGTCGCGTCATCGTGGGCGAGCTTCTGCCCGAGGGCGTGCCCTTCGAGGCGGTCAACACGGTGCTCAACAAGCGCAGCATCGGCAAGCTCGTGGGCGACACCTACCGGATGGCCGGCACCAAGGCCACGGTCCTGTTGTGCGACCGCTTGAAGGGCCTCGGCTACGAATACGCCACCCGGGCCGGCGTCTCCATCGGCGTCAAGGACCTGACCATCCCCACCCAGAAGGCGGCCATTCTGGAGGCTGCCCAGAAAGAGGTGGACGACATCGAACAGCAGTACGGCGAAGGTATCATCACCCGTACGGAAAAATACAACAAGGTCGTCGACGTCTGGACCAAGGCCACCAATGACGTGGCCTCGGAGATGATGAAGGAGATCTCCTGGGATATCTTGAAGGACCCCAAGACGGGCAAAGAGGAACGCAACTACCTCGGTCAACCCGATCTTCATGATGATCCACTCCGGATCGCGCGGCAACCAGGACCAGATGCGGCAGTTGGCCGGCATGCGGGCCTTATGGCCAAGCCTTCGGGGAAATCATCGAGACGCCTATCACCTCGAACTTCCGCGAAGGCCTGTCGGTGACCCAGTACTTCAACTCGACCCACGGCGCCCGGAAGGGCTTGGCCGATACGGCCCTGAAGACGGCCAACTCGGGGTACCTGACCCGCCGCCTGGTCGACGTCGTCCAGGACGTCATCAGTCACCGAGCACGACTGCGGCACCGTGGACGGCCTGGAACTCAGCCACTACGTCAAGGCCGGCGACATCAAGCAGCGGGTGCACGAGCGGGCGCTCGGCGGGTGACCATGTTCGAGGTCCTCGACCCCGAGACCGACGAGGTGCTGATCCCGGCCAACACGCTGATCGACGAACATTACGCCGATCTGATCGAGGAACGGGGCATCAACTCCCTGATGATCCGCTCCACGCTGACCTGCCAGGCCAAGCACGGCGTGTGCGCCATGTGCTACGGCCGGGATCTGGCCCGCGGCCACCTGGTCAACGTGGGCGAGACGGTGGGCATCATCGCCGCCCAGTCCATCGGCGAGCCGGGCACCCAGCTGACCATGCGGACCTTCCACATCGGCGGTACGGCGGCCCGGGAAATCGCCCAGTCGTCCATCACCGCCCAGCACAACGGCCGCATCGCCCTGTCCCGGGTCAAGTCCATCGCCACCCGCCAGGGCCACACCATCATCCTCGGCAAGTCCGGGCAGGTGTCGGTGGTCGACGAGCAGGGCCGCGAACGCGAGCGCTACAGCCTGCCGTCGGGTTCCAAACTCTATGCGGTGGCCGGACAGGAGGTCAAAAAGGACCAGCTCCTGGCCGAATGGGATCCGTTCAACGAACCCTTCGTGACGGACGTGGCCGGTATCATCAAGTTCTCCGACATCGTGGAAGGCAAGACCTACCAGGAGAAGGTGGACGACGCCACGAAAAGGCCTCTCAGACCATCATGGAGTACCGGACCACCTCGTTCAAGCCGTCCGTCTCCGTGGTGGACGAGCACGGCAACCCCAAGACTCGCCCGGCCAGCGCCGCCCTGGCCACCTTCCAGATGCCGGTCGGCGCCATTCTGATGGTGCGCGACGGCCAGGAGGTCTTCGAGGGCGACATCCTCGCCCGTAAGCCCCGCGAATCCTCCAAGACGAAGGATATCGTCGGTGGCTTGCCGCGCGTCGCCGAGCTCTTCGAAGTCCGCAAGCCCAAGGAAATGGCCGTGTGTTCCGAGATCGACGGCGTGGTGGCCTTCGGTCCGGAAACCAAGGGCAAGCGCAAGATCATCGTGACGCCCGAAGCCGGCGATCCCAAGGAATACCTGATCCCGCGCGGCAAGCACATCACGGTCCAGGAGGGCGATTTCGTCGAAGCCGGCGAACTCCTGACCGAGGGCTATCCGGAGCTGCACGACATCCTCAAGATCAAGGGCGAGAAGTTCCTGGCCAAGTACCTGGTGGACGAAATTCAGGACGTCTATCGGTTCCAGGGCGTGGCCATCAACGACAAGCATATTGAGATCATCGTCCGCCAGATGCTCAAGAAGGTGTCCATCCTCGATTCGGGTGAGACCAACTTCCTGATCGGCGAGCAGGTGGACAAGAGCAAGTTCATGGAAGAGAACCAGCGCTGCGTCGAGCAGGGCCTCAAGCCCGCCGTGGCCGAACCGCTGGTGCTCGGCATCACCCAGGCGTCGCTGTCCACGGATTCCTTCATCTCGGCGGCTTCCTTCCAGGAAACCACCAAGGTACTGACCGAGGCCTCGCTCATGGGCAAGGAAGACAACCTGCACGGCCTCAAGGAAAACGTCATCGTGGGTCGCCTCATTCCGGCCGGGTACCGGCTATCGCCGTTACATGGAGAGCGACATCCAGGTGCCCAATCAGCCCGAGAAGCCGGACAAGTTCCTGGAAGATTTGGAGGACAGTCCGCTGCTCGTCGACGGCGAGTAGCCGGCCTGCGCGACGACATAGACGAAAGGGGCTCCGTGAGGAGCCCCTTTTTTTGTGGGCAAAAGCGGGTGGATACAATGGGATTCCAACGGACGTCGTCCGTTGGCCGCCGGCGGGCGACCCCTAGGGCAGGGGATGGGTGCGGGCGTAGGTCGAGCAGGTCGGCGTAGATCTGCTGGCAGGTCGCGACCGGCAACCTCCGGCGCGCGGAGCACCGTCGGCGTTTCCGTGGCGAAGCGCGCGGCCCAGGGACGGGCGCGCAGTTCCTGCCAGGCCCCGTGGCTGCCGTAGCTGATGACGCCGTGGATGGTCTGCAGGCGCAGGTCGAAGGCGGTATAGTCCCATGGGCGGCAGCAGGGCCCGGGCTGGCAGGCGTGCTGCGGTCCGGCCTGGGCGGAGAAGTAGAACCAGTCGCCGATAACGATATCGGCAAACCAGCGGTCGTTTTCCCCGAAGCCCTCGGTTTCCCGAAGCAGCGTGCGGAAATCCGCGATCATGGTCGCCTCTAGCCACCACCACCACGTTGACCAGCTTGCCGGGGACCACGATCACCTTGCGGACCGTCTTGCCGTCCAGGTGCTTGGCCACGTTGGGTTCGGCCAGGGCGGCCTGTTCCATGGCCGCCTTGTCGGCGTCCCCGGGCCACGTTGATCTTGCCCCGCAGCTTGCCGTTGACCTGGGACCACCACTTCCACGGCCTCGGTGACGAGGGCCGCCGGATCGTGGATCGGCCAGGGCTGGTGCAAGAGCAGGGTATCGTGGCCCATGGCTTGCCACAGCTCTTCGCAGATGTGCGGCGCGATGGGCGAGAGCACGGTCAGCAGGGAGGCCATGGCCGAGGACACGGCCTTGGCGCCGGCCGGCGTGGCCGTCAACGCCTCCACGTTGGCGTAGAGGAAGTTGACCATCTCCATGACGGCGGCGATGGCGGTGTTGAACTGGAAGCGTTCCCGGATGTCGGCGCCGGCCTTGGCCACCATGGCGTGCTCGCGTCGGCGCAGTTCGGCGAACAGCGGCGGCAGCCCGGCCAGGCCGATGGCCTCGGGCGTGGCGCACGGCGGTATGGCCGACAGCATGCCGGCCAGCTCCTCGGTGGCCAGCCGCCACAGCCGGGCCAGGAAGCGCGCGGGCCCCCGTCGATGCCGGTGTCGCTCCATTCCAGGTCCTTTTCCGGCGGCGCGGCGAACAGGGCGAAGACCCGCACCGTGTCGGCTCCGTACTTCTTGACCATGAGGTCCGGGTCCACCACGTTGCCCTTGGACTTGCTCATCTTGGAGCCGTCCTTGATGACCATGCCCTGGGTGAGCAGGTTCTTGAACGGTTCGTCGATGGTCAGGTAGCCGCAGTCGCGCAGCGCCTTGACGAAAAACCGTGAGTACAGCAGGTGCAGGATGGCGTGTTCGATGCCGCCGATATACTGGTCCACGGGCAGCCAGTATTGGGCGGCTTCCGGCACGAACGGCCGGCCGGTTTCCCGGGCCGAGGTGTAGCGGGGCGAAATACCAGGAGGACTCGAAAAAGGTGTCCAGGGTGTCGGTCTCGCGCCGGGCCTTGCCGCCGCAGACCGGACAGGTCGTCTCCAGGAAGGAGGCGGTATGCGGCAGGGGCGGACCGGCCGTCCGGCAGCAGGGGCAGGTCGCGCGGCAGTTCGACGGGCAGATCCTTCTCCGGCACCGCACGATGCCGCACTTCTCGCAGTAGATGACCGGAATGGGCGCGCCCCAGTACCCGCTGGCGCGAGATGTTCCAGTCGCGCAGAACGGTAGTTGACGCTGTGCCGGCCGCGGTCGGCGGCCTCCAACCAGTCGACGATGCGCCGCTTGGCCTGTTCGTTCGGCATCCGGGAGAACTGGCCGGAACGGGAGAGCAGCCCCGGGCGGTGTAGGCGGGCCGTGAGCAGGTCTTCGTCCCAGGTAGTCGCCGTCGGGCAGTGATGACGACCTTGATCGGCAGCTTGTATTTGCGGGCGAACTCGAAATCGCGCTGGTCGTGGGCCGGCACGGACATGACCGCGCCGGTGCCGTAGCCCATGAGCACGAAGTTGGCCACGTAGATGGGGATGCTCCGTCCCGTGGCCGGGTTGAGACAGTAGGCTCCGGTAAAGACGCCTTCCTTGTCCAGGTCTTTCGGCCGTGCGCACGATGCGGTCCATATTGCGGAACCTTCTCCACGAAGGCCGTGACCTCGGCTTCTTCCTTCTTGCCGGCGATCAGGGCCGGAACGAGCGGATGCTCGGCGGCCAGGCTCATGAAGGTGGCGCCGAAGACCGTATCCGGCCGGGTGGTGAAGACCGTGATGGCGTCGGCCCCGCCCACGGCTCCTCCAAGGGGAAGTGCAGTTCGGCGGCCCTCGGACCGGCCGATCCAGTTGCGCTGCATGGTGAGCACGCGTTCGGGCCAGCCGCCGCCAGCTTGTCGAGGTCGGCCAGGAGTTCGTCGGCGTAGGCCGTGATGCGCAAGACCACTGTTCCAGGGTCCTTTTGCACCACCGGCTGGTCGCAACGCCAGCAGCCGGCCGTCGATGACCTGTTCGTTGGCCAGGAACCGTGCCGCAGGTCTCGCACCAGTTCTGGGGCGAGAGCTTGCGGTAGACCCAGGCCGCGCTTCAAAAATTCGAGGAAGAACTTCTTGCTCGTGGACGTAGTAGTCCGGATGGCAGGTGGGCGAGCTCCCGGCGCCAGTCGTAGGAATAACCCAGCCGCTTGAGCTGGACGCGCATGGTGTCGATGTTGTCGAGGGTCCAGGGCGGCGGGGTGGAGCTTGTGCTTGATGGCGGCATTTTCGGCCGGCATGCCGAAGGCGTCCCCAAACCCATGGGGTGCAGGACGTTATAGCCTTCCATGCGCTTGAACCAGGGCCACCACGTCGCCGATGGAGTAGTTGCGCACATGGCCCATATGGATGCGGCCCGAGGGGTAGGGAAACATCTCGAGGACGTAGTACTTGGGCTTGGACGGATCGGCCTCCCGTGGAAAGTGGCCGCCTTCCTCCCAGATGGCCTGCCATTTTTTTTTCGACGTCCTCGGGCACGTACTTGCTCATGGGAAAAGGCTCCTTGGCGGAAAGTGGAACGGGCGGGCCGGCCGCCGGGTTACAGGGTCTTGCCGGTTCGAAACTCCCCGTCGTCCACGGCCTTGGCGATGGCGTCGAGGATGCCGTTGATGAAATTGCGGGGAGTTTCGTCACCGTAGCGTTGGACAACTCGATGGCCTCGTTTAAGGCCACCCGAAGCGGAATGTCCGGCCGATGCAGGATTTCGTAGACGGCCAGCCGGAGGATGGTCAGTTCCACCTTGGCGATGCGGGCGAGCTTCCAGTTCTTGGAAAAGCGGACGATCACGGCGTCCACTCCCGCGTTGGACCAGACGCCCTTCACCAGGTCCCGGCAAAAGCCGTCCTGCATCGTCCTCGCCCTCGGCCACGTCGTGGGGGCAACGGGCGAAGGCCCGGCTCAGGGACCGTTCGTCGGCGGCGATTTCGAAATGAGACCGTAAAGACATTCGAACGCCTGTTTCTGGCCTTGCGGCGGGAAACGGGTTTTTTCTCGTCGGATTCGTCATGATATCGTGTGCCAATGCCTGCATAATCTACAATTGTTCCAGAACGCGGGCCATTTCCAGGACTGCGGCGGAAGCCTCGCGCCCTTGTTGCCGGCCTTGCTGCCGGCGCGCTCGATGGCCTGTTCCAGATTGTCGGTGGTCAGCACACCGAAGCCGATGGGCACCCCGTTTCGAGCATGGAGTGGGCGATGCCCTTGACGCATTCCGAGGCCACGAAGTCGAAGTGCGGCGTGGCGCCCCGGATGACGGCGCCCAGGCAGATGACGCCGGCGGTACTTGCCCGAGGCGGCCATTTTCTGGCGACCAGCGGAATTTCGAAGGCC
>Ga0268359_11119_pt1 | contig 21068 bp, 16 predicted proteins | sample BioMet11_FD_194416 | JGI IMG/M metagenome (GOLD analysis project Ga0268359, IMG submission 194416) | Sewage microbial communities from Oakland, California, United States - Biofuel 11 (PacBio Assembly) | ecosystem: Engineered > Wastewater > Sewage > Unclassified | place: USA: California | collected...
GTGATAGGGCCGTCTGTCCCGGCTTCAAAAGTATTTTCATAAGGCTTCCCAGGCACTGGAAGAATACGGAAATTCAGGGAAACTCTTTCCTCGTATTCACGAATTCCAGGGTCGTCAATATTCAAGTCAAGGCTGCCTCTATAGCTGCCTTTTGCATCAGCAGGAACCGCAAGTTCAAGTTTTACGATAGCTGTTTGTCCGGCTTTTATTTTCTCAGGAGCTTCGACACGTAACGCATCGTCTCCAAAGACCTGCCGCGACATTCCTGCAGAGGAAACTGCGTCAGCGTAGATGATGCCTCCTTCAGTAAGCTCAGGGGAAATTGCAATATCTTTATTGCCTGTGTTCTTGAGCTTTATTTCATAAGTATAATCCTTTCCGGCTTCAACAAGGTCATTTACATAAGGTGCAAGAATCTGGACTGAAGGCTTAACCCATAAATTTAAGTTCAGCTGCATTGTGCCTGGTAAATTCGGATAACTCCCGGCTACATCTCCTTCAGGCACCTTTTTCGTGAAAGCAAGGAGCACGGCATAGTTTCCAAGATCAGCATCCTTGGTATGTTCACTTCTACCTGAAATTCCTGTTTTTCGCCAGGCTTCAGAGTCCCCTCGGAAGGACTTATTCTGATCCAGCTTTCGTTTATGAAATTTTCCGTGTAAGGAGTGATTACAGGCTTCGGCTTCAACTCGATTGTCTTGTTGTCTTTGTTCTCAACGGTTACAATAAAGTTTTCACGGTCTCCAGGTTCAAGTTCAAGTTGCTTATAAGCCGGATCAACCCTGACTTCTGAAATTCGGGAAAGTAATCTCCGGCATAACTCGAAGATGATGAACTGCTGCCACCACTACTCCAACTCGAAGATGATGAACTGCTGGAAGCACTGTCCCAACTCGAAGATGATGAACTGCTGGAAGCACTGACCCTGACTTTTGACTGCACTTCTTCTGTTGCAGGCACGGAACTATTTCCATTCTCTGCTCCTGTACAGGCAATCGAAAGTATTGCTACAACAAGGAGTACGCATACGATTCCTTTTAACGCCTTAGTATCCATTATGTGCATATTTTTAACCTCGCTCATTATTTACTAAGGCTTGAAACTTATAAAATAATTTCTCAAACTGCGAATCAATTTGCAGTTATTTTTACAAAATAAGGGATTAAATAGCTCAATTTTCATGATCCGTATTTCTTTATGTTTTTAGCTTCAAAAAAAGGCAGGTGATTGTTCACTTGGCTCCGATATTTCCCAGCCAGATCTGGAAACTCAGACATTGCTGAAAAGGGATAAACAGAAAAAAATATCAAGTCTCAAAATTAAACTCTTGACAGGTAACTAAGTTGATATGCAGGTAAAATTAATACGCAGGTAACTAAATTAACCTTATATTTAACAGCGGGTTGAGACTAAAGTTGCCGACTACTAATTATTTCCGTGTAAGTAATGTTTTTTGTTTTAAGAAGGAAGGCATTTATTTTCAGGAAGGGGTGCATTTTCTTGCTTAAAGACAGAGTATTCGACAGACTTTCAGATGCAGGGTTCAGGATCCGGAATAAATCCAAATCCAGAAAGGCTTCATCACGTGAAGCTATCTTTGGGTCCAGTCCTATAATTGATGCTGATTTCGTTGAGGTAGATGACGTTGAAGTAGATGACATTGAGGTAGATGAGGACTTTTTCCGCGATTCGAACTCCTCTTATGAAGCGGATTCAGAACCAATCGACTCGGACCTTCTGGAAAAACTCAGAGAATACCTTAAAACGCGGTCTGAGGAGGAGATTTTGGAGATCTTTAGAGAGGTCCGTAAAATTCTGGAAAGCAGAGGCTCTGAAAGTGATTTTCGGAAGGCGTCGGGAGAGGAAATCCCTATTAATCAAAAAGCAAGACTAAAAAAGATCTCAAAGAATGCTTTCAAAGTCTTTCTGGAAACGGCTTCCTATGGAAAGAAGCAGATAATAAGCGCTTCAAAAGTAGCTTCCTCAAAAGCCTCAACAATAGCATTCGAAGGAAAAGAATCGATAGCGGATTCCTCAAAAAAGATCAACGAAAAATGGAATAACCTGAGTCCCAGAGATCAAAAAATCATTTCCGAATTAATTGTTGCAATGATCGAAATCGGGCTGCTTAAAGGAGCTAGCCGGAGTAAACAGGCTGCATTTTCTGTCCTGTCAAGCATATCCAGGCGCCAGACCCCAGCACGGAAAGACCTAGAAGATTTTGGGGAAGGTCTGCAAAAACTTTTCAAGCACAGGCATTAAAGTACGAAGAACCAAAAATATCTATAGTGCGAAGGACCAAAAACATCTTAAAAAATACCACTCAATCAAAAAATAGTTGAGAATCAAAAATAGTTGGGAGCTTATATTCGGGAACTTATATACGGGAACTTAAAACCTGTAAGGTTTGCTTATAACTTTCACAAAACTTGCAGGGCTTTCTGCAACATCCCAGTTTTCGGCATTCCCTATAAGATACGTGTGATCCGAAATCTGTTGCAGTCCGCCGGCATCATAATTTCCGATAATCAGGGAAAAGATCCGGGCTCTTCTTTCGGCTTTTATCTCATTCCATTCCCGAATAAGGGGCCTTTCTGAAAGTTCAGAATAACCATCGGTAAGGAAGAGAAGATCGGCTCCTTCGAAGGCTTTTTCGTTTTTCATAGCCTTAAGGCCTGCTCGAAGTGCGGTATTAAAATCGGTGCCGCCACCAAAAGTAAACTTAAGGAACTCCAGAAACTCCTCACCCATGCGCTTTTTATTTGTAAGTTCAATTTCGACTGTCTGCCACTTAGAGGAGAAGAGAATCACCTTAACATCCCTGTTTTCTGTTAACATTCTTCTCGTAACTGCCAGAACTACGGCTTTTGCAAGAAGCTCAGGGCTTCCCCGCATCGACGCCGAGGTGTCTACAAGGGCGACTACAGGCCCTTTTCTCTTTTTTCCGGCACTATCCGAGTTCCAATTTTCTCCTTTTAGCTGGTAGGTCAGGAGTTTTCCTTCAAGCATATCAGCATAGAATTTACGCTTCAGTAGAGGATTTTTTAGCTTTACGGTTTCTGCTGGAAGTAATGTATGGAGGTCGCCTGAAAAGGTAACCGAATGGACTTCGCTTTTGCTGTAAGGAGATAAACTCAGCTTTTTTGAGCCGTACTCAAGTTCGATTCTTCCTACCTGCTCAAGAATTTCGTGGATGGCCGAGCTCTTTCTAAGAAGTGCGGCGTATTTTTCAAGGTTTCCGAAATATTCTCTGTGAAGAGCCTTCAAGGAGTAATCCCAGGCTCTGCCCGGAAAGAGCATTGAGAGAATTTCTAGCATTTCAAGGTGGTCTTCAAGCACAGGGATAAGCTCTTCAATTTTTGCAGCTATGCTTTCTTCTATAACAGAATCAAGGGCTTCTCCTGCCTTCTCTGAAGACATGAAGTTCAGAGTCATTGAAGCAAGCTTTTCGGATCCAGCAGTATTTCCAGCCTTCATATCTGGATTTTCCCAGTTTTCATGCTTTGGGTCTTGAAGGGAACTTTCCTGTTCGAAGGAATTTTCCTGTTGAAGAAAACTCTCCTGCTCAAGAGAATTTTCCTGCTGGAAGGAATTTTCCTGTTGAAGAGAACTTTCCTGTGTAAAGGAACTTTCTTGTTCGAGGGGACTTTCCTGTTTGTTTTCTTGAGTTGCTTGTTGATTGGATATGTTAGGATTTTCCTGCAACCAGAAATTTTCCTCAAGATCTCTTATTCTGTTTCGTTCCCATGCCGATTGAGTTTCATCGATTAGCTTCCTCAGAGCTTTAAGGCTTTTTTCCAGGTTTCTTGCGAACTTTTTTGAAAATTCAGATTCCATCTTTCCATAGTCATCCAGAAGTGTAAAAAGTTCTTCAAGCAGGGCCCTGAGTATAAAAACACCTGCCAGGCTGTTGGCTCCGGCAAGAGTTTTTATTTCAGCCCAGACTCCAAAATCCCTTAAACCTAGAAATATCGGATAAAAAGCTCCAAATTTACTCATAAATAGTTTTTCATCTTTTATTTCGTACCCATCTTCTGAAAAGAGCTCATAAACAAGAATTTCTGCAATTTCTTCCCTGACTTGCTTTGGCATTTTTCGCGGAGTTGCCAGGACATCCCTTAGCTCAATATTCAATATTGTGGAAGGATTGAAGGCATGGCTAAACAATAAAGATGAGCCTGATCCGTGAATACTCTCGAAATCTTCCTTCCGCTTTTTTAATTCATGCATATTTTTCCTTTTCCGGAAATTCTCTATATCTTTAAAAAATTTTGATAAGTTTTAAGAGATTTTTATTTAAGTTGTCTTTTTATCTTTTATATTTCAAAGGTTTTTCAGCTATATTCTAGAAGTTTTTAAGTTTCAACTACCTCTCCTGCTTTTTCAATGGTTACATCAAATACCCTGGGTTTTTCAAGCAGGAGCCTTACCTCGTTTAGACTGTTTGCAATCTCGTAAACATCGGTATTTTTGGAGCGATATTTCATCAGGATTTCTTGGCTGTCCTGCCCTGAAACCCAGATATTTTCCCTAAGGGTTTCCTCAAGCGCTTTTTCTTCTTCCTGGATTTGCCTTTTGAAATAGTTCAGTCTTTCTTCCAGATTTTCGTACTCTTTTTCATAGAGCTTCTTATCTCCATAATCAAGGCTGATCTTGAATTCAAAACCGTATTTCCTGTGGAATTGTTCTGCCAGGGATTCGAAGTTCAGGGAGCTGTTGACATTGCTATAATCGAGTCCGAAATTGTAGGTATGGGTTGGAAACTCGGTATGGTGTTTCAGCAGGTCAAGGGCATTGTCGAATGTGAGGCTCCTCTGTGCTTTGACCCCTGAAAACCTTGAGCTTTTCAGGCCGCCTGTTGTCCTTCTCTCTTCTTCGTAGCACTTATTACAGGCTACAAGATCCGGAAGTTCCTGCTGCAAACAACCGTAAATGGAATTTTTCAGATCAAGGACATCCAGTTTCAATTTGCCAGTATCCGTGCCCCCTGAAACAACCCTGTCCAGAATAAGTTTCCTGATTGCTTCCTTCTGTTCCGGCACTTCCCAGAGTACGTGCTGTAGCAGGACAGCAGTCATCCGGTCTACACTGGTATGCCCGTTTACGAATGAAGCTACCCTGAGTACATTTACAATTTTCTTCCAGCGCCTGTCCGAGACAAAAATATTTGAGTTCCTGAGTTCTCTCCGGAGTGCCTTTATGATTGACCGAACCTCCGGATCAACAGGGAGGTCTCTTGCTCTCTTCTGGGTTTCCTTTATATCTTCTATGTTGAGTTTCGTTGAGGGTATGAAATCTTCGGTGTTTTTGAAGATCAGGTCTTCAAGATTCTCTTCGTGCTGGATATAATCCACTCTGTACCGGAACAAAAAACGGTCGTAAAGGGCTTCGAGGCTTTCGTCTTCTTCCGGCAGCTCGTTGGAAGCCCCAAAAACGGTAAATAGAGGCACCTCAATAAGCTCCTTGCCGTTATGGTATTTCCTCTCATTCAGTACAGTCAACATGCTGTTTAAGATGGAACTGTTTGCCTTGAAAATCTCATCCAGCAAAGCAATATGCGCAGTTGGAAGGTAACCTTCTATCCGCCTGCTGAACTCGTCCCTCTCAAGCGCCTTAAGGGAAAGCGGTCCAAATACCTCTTCAGGCGTGGAAAAGCGAGTCAGGAGATAATGGAAAAAGTTTCCCCCCTCGATGGTTTCGCAGATTTTGCTTGCAAGCAGAGTTTTTGCAGTCCCAGGTGGGCCAAGTAAAAGGACATGTTCGCCAGAAAGGAGCGCAAGAAGAGACCCGTTAATTTCAGCATCCCGTTCTTTAAAGTAGCCTGAAAACTCCTGTTTGATATTGATAACCGTATTCTTTAAATCCAGGACTCTCATAAATTCCAAGACCTTTATAAATTTCTTTTTTTCAGCATCCTGCCTTTAGTATGTGAGAAAGATGCTACAATAATGAACTGCAATAGCCGGTTAGAATAATGTAAAAAATGAACGTCCTATTTTTATGGGCCTTGCCTTAATTAATTTTTCTAAAAATTCTTGTCCCTACCACCGATATGCCTGCGGGTTATGTTTCTTCTCTGAGATATACCTTTCTGCTTTGAGATATATCTTTCTGCTTTGATACTACTGAAGCCTAGTATCGAGTCAATCATCAAGGATTCAATAATTCCAAATAATTGCAATCGATTTTATACAACATTTTGTTGTTGACGCGACACTAGGTTGTTATCAGATTTTATGTGCTGGGCTGGTATTCAACTTGATTAAAGTTGGGCTGGTACCCACCTTGATTAGAGTTCCTGCAGATCCTGCTTATCCTGCCTTTTATGAGAGCCGAAGAGATTATGCATAAGAAAGGTGATGATTAATGAGAATAATTCAAATTTACCTGAGTAAGAATATTCCTGGTGACGAAAAAATAGAAATCGCCTCCTGAAAATAGACCAAATTCCGGAGTCCTTGCATGAATGATTTCGAGCGTGAAAAATACAGCCGACAGATCCTTCTTTTTGGGGAAGAAGGCCAGGAAAAGTTGAAGAATGCAAAAGTGCTGGTTGCTGGGGCAGGCGGTCTGGGAAGTCCAGTTTCCACCTATCTCGCAATAGCAGGAGTCGGAAAAATAATTCTTGCAGATTTCGATTCCGTGGATCCCAGCAATCTAAACAGACAGTTCCTTCACCATCAAAAGGATATCGGAAGACTTAAGGTAGAGTCAGCAAAGGAAAAACTGCTTTCCATGAACCCGGATATTGAGGTCGAAACCATAGCAGAGATGCTTACCGAATCAAATCTCGAAACCCTGGTTCCTGAATGTGATGTTATAGTTGATGCGCTTGATAATCTCGAAACTAGACATATGCTTAACAGGCTTGTCATAAAAAGAAGGATTCCTTTAATACATGGAGCAGTTACCGGCTATGACGGTCAGGTAACAACAATAGTACCTGGAAAAACTCCCTGTTTTTACTGTATTTTCCCACGCATTTCCAAAAAGGAAGTTTTTCCGATTTTAGGGGCAACTGCAGGGATTATTGGGTCTATCCAGGCAAACGAAGTAATTAAATTTCTGACAGGACAGGGGAAGCTTCTGGAAGGCCGCCTTCTGTTCTGGAACGGGCTTTCAGGAAATTTCAGTGAGATTTCACTCTCAAAGCTAAACAATTGCCCGATTTGTGGAAATTTCAAGGACGCTTGTGAAAATAAATGAGAGTTTTACCTTTCTAAACCAGGATACACCTTTATTTCAATTTCCTGCCGCATATTGACCAATTTATATATATCTTCAGTAATAATACTTATAGGGTATCTTATTACAGGGGATCTTGTGCGAGGGAATTTAATGAAAAAGAAGACCATGCCAGTTGAGAAGGAAGTCAATGGTTTGAACGGGAACTCAAATTTATGGTCTTATGGATTTCAGGATTTGAATTATGGATTTCAGGATCTGAATATTTCTTCACCTACTTCACTTCCTGCTCCACTTCCTGCTCCACTTCCTGCTTCATTTCCTGTTCCTATCCCGAATGCACCTTATTTTGACCTTCGGATCTATAGGGAACCTATGATAAAGTCGTTGATCAAGGTACACAGTAAAGATATGTACAGGCTGCTTGAGGGAGTTCACTTTGATGGAAACTACTACAGGATAAAGTGTGTAAATTCAGGGGAATGGGAATATTGCTGGGATTTGGCTGTCAGGATTCAATTTTTCGGAAAAATGCTGGGAATGACTCTTTATCCCAAGCGCCTGGTCTCACAGAAAGAAAAAAGGATTGTTTACAGGTCTATGATCCTCGTTAACCCTTACCAGCTCTGGGACGAGGCTCTTGTAAACAAATTCTGGAATTTACAGGAAAGAGTTGAGTTCCTGATAGCCAGAATTCTTTTTCACGAATGTATTCACGTTATGATCTCGCTTGGAAACGTCCTGCCTTCAGGTTTCGGAAACACGGACATTTACCTTGAATTCAGGAAGATGCTGGAAGTCTCGGTTTCCGAGAAGCTTTCTCACGAGCTTCATAATGTGCAGTTCCGCCTCTGGAATCTTGTGCTGTTTGGATATTCAGGGTCAGAAAGTGAAAAAAAACTACTTGAAAGAGTTCAGGAAATATACGAATTTCTGATCAACGAAAAATACACTAACCAGAAAACTGGAAAAGCTTTCCGTTTTCCAGCAAACAACAAAAAAATCGCCAGAAAATACTCCTGGATAGCAGCTGTTAAAGCCGGGGGAGACAAGCAGGTTAGTAAAAGAATCTGGCAGGTAGAGGCCCGCAGGCTCAGGATAGCACTGAGGGAACTCTTTGAGGGGATTGATACGGAACTAAGAGCCTATCCGAAAAGTCAGTAATGCATGTTGAAAAATCACGATAGATCTATAATCTCCAAGTATCCGTTCCGGTTTTAGATAATTGCCTATTGTTAAAGTTACAGCAGATAACCACTTTTCTGATAGGATCTTAGTGGAAAAAAATAGTTCTGCCGGCCATCTCAAAACTACAGTTAATTCTAATAGATAACTACGCAATTCTATCAAAATAATACTTATGTATTCATTTGTATTATTTAGTAATAGATTCTTCCAGAATATATTTAAAGAATAACAACTATATGAAGATAAAGCCTGATAAACTTAAGGTTCTGATCGTTCGGCTGAAATATTAGAGACGGTGAAAAATATGGAAGAAAAAGAAACACACATACACGTACATAAACCCGCCAAAGCGCTCGAAGAATCGACTGTACACATACACTTACATGTGCACGAATATGCACATGAACATGAGCATGAACATGAAGGAGAGGTTCACGCACACGAACACACACATAAAATCGAACATGAACATGAACATGAGCATGGACATGAACATGAGCACAAATAATTAAGGATAGACCATAACTAACAGAGCATTCTTGATTGGGGTCAGGAAACACTTTTTTCAGTGTCGATGCAGTGTCTCGAATTTTCTGTAAATTTGAAGTCAAGTTTTCGTATATTTTTGTAAAAATTTAGTTTTTTATATGGAATTTTCTACTTTGCAGTCCCCTAAAATTGAGTATTATTACAGAAAATTATGTACACTGCTCCAATAACTTTTTAGACTTATGATTTTACATAAAATCGGCATGTATTTATGGAGCATATCCTAAAACCGTTTTTGTCCTCAAAATATATAAAAGTTCCAGAATTATTTTCCGTGATCCGAAACTCATTGATCATTCGTGATTCGAGATTTGGAGAAGCAATTTTGAGTTATGGGATAGGCTCATGATTAAATATTTTGTTTAATTTTTTAGAGACAAAACTTATGTCTTACTGTTCCAGAATTTTTGTAATTTTTGTTATATCCGGAAGTTCATGCATAGGATACTCTTCGAAGAATATAACCTTCTGTTCCTCATCGATAATTATGTTCGCCCTCTGAGAGACACCTTCTTTTTCCCTGAATATTCCATATGCTCTGGCAACTTCCCCATGCGGCCAGAAGTCTGAAAGAAGCTTGATGTGCGTAATTCCAAGTTCCTTAGCCCAGGCTCTTTTTGAAGGTATAGGGTCCACACTTATGCCAAAAGCTACCGTGTTCAACCTTGTGAACATTTCGTAGTTTTCCTCCAGTGATTTCATCTGTTCTGCACACACGCTTGTCCAGGCGAGTGGATGGAATGATAAAAGAACCTTCTTGCCAGCGAAATCATAGAGGTGCATTTCTTTCTGTTTATGGTCTCTTAGCCTGAAATCCTGAATTTTATCCCCGATATTAATTTTGCTCATAATAATCTCCCCAATTTAATAAAATCGCCTATGTTTAATAAATTGTCTGTCTGCTGACCTGTTTAACACTGCTGACAGTTTGACATCGTTGACAACGAGAAGTAAAATTTGAATGTAAAAAAGGTTCAAAGCTGGCATAAGACGTAAAAATAACGTGAAGAGTGGTTCATATTAAAAAAGAGGAGGGAAACAAAAGTAAAAGTAGTATAAATAAAAAGGACTAAATAATCAACAGCCTTTAAATAATTATAAAAACTTTGTTTCTCTTCTCTACCTAAAACGCATAGTGAACTTGAAATTATGGTAAAATTAATTTTTAATCTTATTTACTTAATTCTCTGAGTTTTTTTTCCTGAGAAGGCTCTTGCATTTTTCAATTATACCTTTATTATCCGATGTCGGTTTGCTATTATTCATTCTATTGCGTTTCATTTGATCGTGTTCTCTACGAGATGTCGGTTTAGAAGTTTTTTTGGACATTGTTAAACACCGTTTAAATGTAATAAAATCAATCTTTCTTAGGTTATGCCCGTGAATTGTCGATCAATTATAAAAAATGAGTAGATTTGTTATTTTTGAGTAAACATAGATATATTTTTATACGTGTGATTTTTCAATAACTGACAGACATTGTTGTTCTTATTTATATCCAGAGTTGGTGCAATAACCGGTGAAATGTTAGTGACTCTAACCTTTTCTGAAGATTGAAATCATATACCCATATTTACTATACAACTTAAATATAAGAGTAACGAAAGTCCCTGAGAAAATTCTTATTCCTTTTCCGGTATTGCAAATTTTATAACAAATTCAGTTCCAGAATCTCTTTTTAATTCAAGTTTGCCTTCTAGCTGGTCTACAAGGATAGCAATTAACTGAAAGCCAAGAGTGTCGGGATCTTCTATAATTAATAGTAAATTTAATTGGCTTATATACAAGTGTTTTTGGGAGCCTACGCACAAAGCTCCTTCCCCAATAACATACTACGACAATGCCACGATATCTGTAATTGATACAGCCACAAGAAAGGAGATTAGGAGCAATTGTCGTGTAGTTTTCTGCAGTTATTGGACAAATTCACGTTCTGGCATCAAGTTGCGGATTACTCGACCGAATAAAGTATACTCTTAAAACTATCTTCCTTCTGGATTCAAGTTAATTGCAATGTTGGAGCACTTATAACAACGTTCCAACATGAAAATGGTTTCAATCTCCAATCAGTTTTTAAGTTAATTGCAATAAATAAGCAGCAATTATTATAATACTAAAGAAATAGTTTCACTCTCTATTGAGTTTTCAAGTTAATTGCAGTTTACCGGCATTTCAAGATCGTCACAAGAAGGCATAAACCATGAAGATAAAACTGTATTTAGAACTATACTTAGAACTATATTAGACATATTAATTTTATGTATAATCGGTATATGTCTTTCTGCCATCGTTTTACTGAGCGGAGACCCAAAAAATCAACTGGCTTGCGCTTTGTGGTTGGTTTGTGTCTTTCAATGGTGTATATTCTGTGTGGTGCAGTGGAGCACTTCAAATGATAAGGCAATTGAGCTGATCATTTGCAAATTTCATAAAGTACAATCTCCAGGAACCTTACTAAGCTCAAAGACTTAAAGACAATCGATGTCAACAGCAAAGTAAAAACTAATTACATTTCAACCACAACAACAGGGAAAGTCTTTTGAAAACTAGAAATAAAATTAAAGCTTTCTGGATGTTGCTACATATGGGTATTTGGTTTATATTATTTTGATATATTTGCCGTCCAAGACGGCAAGCCGTTTTTGCCTTTATTTTTAGATTTTACTTATGATTAGAAGTTCATTTTTTTGGCTACAATATACCAGACATTATTTTAGTGTTACTTCCCGTAGCATTCTTTACTGTTAAGCTGATGTTATATTTCCCTGCTTTATCATAAGTATGTAAAGTGTTTTTAGCTGTTGAACACGTGTTGTCTCTAAAGTCCCAGTTTTATCAGGTTGCGTTTTCGGAACTGTCAATAAACTGAACTGAGAGAAATGCAAAACCTTCAGACATTGCTGCTGAAATTAGCTACTGGAATACTGATTCCGGATCCGGGATGATTGCAAGTCCCCCAGGAGAAACATCGATATTTACTGTTGCTGAGACGGTATCGCTAGAGGTGTCAATTACAGAGATATTGTTGCTATAATTGTTTTCATAACTGCCCCTGGTTACCACATATACCTTTTTTCCATTAGGTGTGACTGCAATTTCTTCAGGATACTTTCCTACATGCAATCTGGTTATAACTTTTCTTGTAACTGTATCAATTACATAGACAAAGTCGTCTCCACCAGCCACATATACTTTTGTTCCTGTTGGATTGACTATAACTTTATTAGGTCTTTTTCTTACATCCACCGTAGCTATAACTGTATTTGTAGCTGTATCAATTACAGAGACATAGTAGTAGGTTGTCACATACACCTTTGTTCCATCAGGTGTGACTGCAACTCCCCAAGGATGTTCGCCTGCATGCACCGTAGATGTAACCATGTTAGTCGCTGTATCAATTACAGAAACGGTATATTCGGGGGTGTTAGTATTACCATAGTTCGTTACATATACCTTTGTTCCATCTGGACTTACTGCAATTCCCATAGGAGTGTTTCCTACAGGTACTGTGGCTGTAACAGTATTTGTTGCGGTGTCAATTACAGAGGTAGTGTTGCTGTCTTCGTTCACCACATATACCTTTTTTCCATCAGGACTGACTGCAACTTCAGAAGGATTATCTCCTACTTTCACAGTGTCTGTAACGGTGTTTGTTGAAGTATCAATTACAGAGACATTATTGCTTCCAGAGTTCGCTACATATGCCGTTTTTCCATTAGGTACGACTGCAACTCCTTTAGGCCCACGTCCCACTTTCACAGATGTTATAACTGTTCCTGTGGTTGTGTCAATTACAGAGAATGCACCGTTATTTGTAATATATACAAATGGCCACGTGGATGAAACCCTTTTTCCAACAGTTATGTTAACAAATTTGGAACTAGTATTGATTCCATTGCTAGCTGTCAAATTAACTGTATAGTTTCCTGGAGTCTTGTACGCATATACAGGATTTTGTTTTTTGGAATCTGATATCCCATCACCATCAAAGTCCCAGTTCCACACAACTGCGTTTTTCGAGAGGTCTGTAAACTTGACAACAAGGGGTGCAGGCCCATTAGTGACACTGGCTGTAAAGTTAGCAGTTGGAGTAACCGAATTTTGCAGACTGGACATAGATACAAGAGGTAAATAGTCAAATTCGACTTCATAGACGTTATAAGGATCCTCATAGATTTTATAAGGCAGGTCCCCAATCCCATTCTTATCCAAATCCACGCAGATCTGGGAAAATCCGGTCCCATCTGGCTTTGCCCAGAAGTTGCCTCCAATGTAAGGGCCACCGGCAATATTAGTACCTCGAGTAAGTGAACTGTTCCAGGTATTCTCTCTGCCAGCTCCAAACCTTACGTTTACAGTATTATTAAAATAATTATTGTAGATCCGTTTACCGCCTTCGTTGTACTGATCAACAATCCCGCATTCTGCACTGGAAATTATCGTGTTATTGATAATTTCAACACCAATACAGGCATCATCTAAATGAATCCCTACATCACAGTTTAATATTGTATTATTGTCAATTCCTGAACTTGACATCGCAAGCCTAATCCCATAATCGCAGTTATTAATCCTGTTATTACGAATATCTACTTCCTGATCATATGCATAGATGCCAGTGGAACAATTTGAGATCGTATTACCTAATACTGTATTATTTCTTCCACAGCAGGAAATATGTACACCTTCGCCGTTAGAAATTTTATTTTCGGCTATTAAATTGCCTGATAGCTCGGATCCCAAAATAATAGAACCGTTTTCAATGGTATTACCTGTCACATTATTCATATCACCATGAAAGATGATTGTTAAATTGTCTGGTACGTGGGATCCCCAAAATAATAGAACCGTTTTCAATGGTATTACCTGTCACATTATTCATATCGCTATAAACAAAGATCGCATTTTTACCATGATTTTTACTGGCTCCTGTTATATTTAAACCCCTGATCGTTGTGCTATTAGCTGTTATCAGAAAAGTACTTACACTTTCATTCAGCGGTATTACCTGCGCATCGCCATTGTTTGATTCTGACCTAATAGTTAGACCTTTTACATTAACAAGAACGTTTTCAGTATAAGTTCCAGGTTTCACGATTATTATGTCCCCTGCTATAGAATTATTCACAGCTTCCTGAATTGATATGAAATCAGCTCCTGAATTATCATCTACTGTAATTTCCCTTGCTGATGCAGTAGTTGATATGGAAACTAAGAAAATGAAAATCAAAAACGTTGAAGTTAAACTTATTGAACATAGCTCTTCTTTAGTCCTCATTATTCCCCCCAAATTTATCTAACCTTTAACAAATAAGCCGTAATATTATCATTGTCCTCTATTTGTATTAAAAGATTAGAATAAATAGAAAAAAGAAAAGAGAGTTTACTTTTCAAATGATCTCATAGTTAAACAGGTATCGGGAAAACAAGTAGAAAATATATTTTAATACACGCAGTAGGCAGATAACTTCAATAATTATCCCAAACCTCGGCGATTTCGGTATTTCTACAGTTGCTTTACTTGCAATCTTGCTCTCATTATCGATTTAGTACTGCTTATTGCTGTTGAGCAGGTTCTATGGCTGTGGTATTGCTTTCATCTTTTGTAACAATAGCTACAAAAGAAGAATGCAAAACACATTTGCACTTAATCCCCGAAGAGAGAAGAGAGATAAGTCTTTCAGCAAAAGCAGCCTATTACATGGATCTTACTCCTGGCATGATTTTGTTTTCAGATGATAAAGATCCTGATCCAGACTTTCTTGTTTTCTACTTATGTAAAAAATATGGGGCAATTATTACTGAGGAAATTGAATAACGATATCAGTTTCCAAATAAAATTAATCCATCAATAGAAATTCAGGAGCGTAATAATCAACAGAAATCCTGTAATTATAGGCCAGTAAAGCACTTTCACATACAGGTTGTCCTTTGTATCAATAAAAGGAATATTCATATGGGACGCAAACGCTATTGAATTCAGAGATACAGCTAGAATTGCCAGATACATTATAAGGTAGAAATATTCAAGATAAATCATACAATCCGTAGGGATTTTAGCCCTGAGGGAGGCATGGGAAACAATCAGAACAAAAAAGAGAGAGGCACAATAGGTCAAGACTCCCGAAGATTTAAACCCGAACTGATTTTTCTCTTCTTCCCTGGTCGTTATTAAAAGCACCACAAACAGAAGGATGGCTACTACTATTATGGGCAGCAGGTCGGAAACAAATGGGGACTTTAGGTCTCTTTTGATATCAATGTTGAAGTAAAGCTCGGATACGTTCCTATGTTTAAAATCTTTTACCCCGAAATTGGTGTTATAGGAATTCACCCTGTAACTGAAAAAAGTTTTTTTGGGCTTCCAGCCTTCAAGCACGAGAGAGTTTTCTAGGCCGAGAAGTTTTTCCGGAGCCAGGCTGTCATAGGAATCGAAATCCGGGACCAGAACACTTTCTTCAGAAGCGTTGTTCCAAAATTTTATCCATATATTTTCCTCGTCAAATGGATATCTGGAATAATCGAATTGCTGGCGCAGAATAGTTGTGAAACGCCAACCTACGATATTTTGTCCTCATCCACATAGGTCTTTTCAACTGTGTTTTCTTTTGATTCCGGGAAACTAAATCTCGGCGAAGCCTTCTCAACACTCAGCCCTGAAATATTTTGCCAGACATACCCAGTCATGGTGATGTCATTAGAAGTCGAAAACTTCAGGGACTGGATAAAAACCCCCGTGGGAATCCTGAAAGCTTTCGGGTTCGCATCAGAATTTAGCAGTACCGTTTCAACATCTGCTATGTCGAAAACAACAATATTACCATCCTCTACTTCAATCGACGATTCATTTAAAGTAAAGTGCCAAATGATGCCCATTCCCATGATGCAGAGAGATGAAAAAACAAGAGCTAACAGCCAGAGACTTCTGTCGTCATACCTGTAAATGGAAACAAAAATAGGGACAGGAAGAATAAAAAAGCAAAAGTTAAAAGCATGACCTGAATAATAGAGCGATCCTGCTCTATATCTTTGTTCAGCAAAATTTCTTCTTGAGGAAGGACAGTCCCCATTATCCAGTCTGTAGAAAGGATATTTTTGTAAAATACCCAGGAAGATTGCTCTGTACGATCATTTTCTACAACTCGGTCTGTCATGTTTTTGCTTATGTTATCGCTTATAAGGTTAAGTTCAGTGTCTTCTTTTGCCAGTTTGTGAATATTTCTGAGTAGATAATCCTGAATAGGATAGGAAACGATCAAGCCATCCTCAGAGAAGATAAAACCATAACCCGTATTTCCAAGATCAAGGCCTCCTATCTGCGTCCTTATTCCTTCAATAGAACGGCTCGCACACACAACTCCTGCAACCTCGCTCCCATTTTTGAATTCTTCAAGATAAAATGGAGTCGAATAATCTATCAGATAAGTACCATCTGCGATCCCGAAATAAGGCCGGTTCCAGACTCCACACTTCTTTTTTATGGCACTATTATACCAGGTCGTTGTTTCTTCGCTATTGTTCGTATAGTCATACAGGATTGGAGAATCCAGGATATTTGAACCATTCTTTTTTAAATGAAGTGAATGAAGCTTCCCATAATAGTCAGGGGAATACGCAATGACAATGCTGTAAATATTTGGATTTCCCTTCATTTTATCCAGGATATGCTGCCTGATAATGGAATCATTTTTTAGTTCTCCAGAACGCAATTCTTTTGCAATTCCTTCAGTAAGGAGACTCGTCGAATTAAGTTCGCCCGATATATTTTCCAAAACAACGTTGGCTTTGTTATATGCATCTCCCTTTGCCTTTTCCAGAATTTTGTCGTCTGTATTGTTGCTATAATACTCATATCCAGCATGTACTGTCAACAGAAAACTGATCAGGCAGAGTATTAATACAGTATAAACTACAGTTTTTCCCCAACTATTCGATGCAGTCATTCTTATCTCTCAAATATCTGCCACTTGTTGTGAATTTCTGCTGAAATATAGGAAAGCATAAGCAGGTACTGAAATATCAAGTACTGAAGTATCAAGTGCTTAATTTTTTAGAGAAGCTTATCAACTCTCTAACAAGTGTTTAGTCTTTCAAAAATTATTTCTAATCAGGCAATTTCAAGCGACACATTTTGAGTAATTGAATCAGAATGGATATAGTTCAGAAAAAATATTCTTGCATACTTCTTATTTATGGTCCTCTGTTCAGGAATACTCTTCGCTTTACCTTTTCTGCTTTCAGAACTCTAATCTCCGGTTCATGCATCAGTCCTTGAAGGAAGTTCATAAATCGATAGACGTCTGAGAAGTTTGTCACAAGACCAAGCGATACACGTATGCTTGACATTTTAGTTTTTACAGCAAGGCAGGATTCCTGGTTCTTGCAATCTGAGCCATAGGGGTACCTGCTGGAAGGTTTCAAATTCTCAAAGCATGAAGCCATTTCTTTTCTGGTGATATTATGACTTACTTCACCGTCTCCAGGATTACAGAAACAGCCGGTTCTTAAAGAGATGCCTGCCTTATTTGCAGCCTCCTGAACTGTCTGACAATCAAAAGGCGTTCCGTCTGCATGGTAGAGGTTAAAAGCAATTGTCCCTCCCCGTCTCCCAAGTCCGGATGGGCCGTGAATCTTTACCAGAGCCTGGCCATTGGGATACTCCAGAGCCTGCATCTTATCCAGCAGCCAGCCGGTAAGGCACATCACTCTTTTGTGAATAACATCCACACCAATCCCTTCTATGTGCTTCAATCCTATTTCCAGGGCAGGTATGCTGAGATAATTGACAGTGCCGTCTTCAAAGGCCTCAAAGGCTTCAGTGCCCTGATGAAGGCAATACCAGTTTTCCTTCTGGACAGAAACTATGCTGATAGTACCCCCGGAAAACCAGGGCCTCTTTAGTTTATTCAAAGCATCTTTTCGGACAATAAGACAGCCGAGACCAGTTGGGTAGCCAAAAATTTTGTAAAATGAAATTGAGACAAAATCAGGGTGCCACTGACTCAAGTCAAGGCGGTTAGTAGGTACGAAGGCAGCAGAATCCAGCAAGACATCCCAGCTTTTTTTCCGGGCTTTCTCAATCCAATCCAGGGGATGCTGCACTCCCGAAAAGTTGGATTGGGCAGGATAAGCAAACAGGTTGTTTCTCTCAGGTCTGGCCTGGTCAAGATAAAACTCCAGCTTTTCTTCATCCACTCTCAGCTCAGGGGAAATCATAGGAATGTAACTTACGGAAGCTCCTTTACTTTCTGCAAAAACTCTAATGCCATTGACGGAGTTATGATTATCTACGGTTAACAAATACCTATCTCCTTTTTCGAACGGATAGGCTTCTCCTACTAACCTGAGGGCACCTGTAGCATTGGGAGTAAAAATAGCTACATATTCATCAGAAGACGCATTAAAAAAGCTTAATATTTTAATTCTGGCCCGTTCCACAAGCTTTGTCATAGCTATTGAAGTCGGATTGTCGGAATGAGGATTTCCAAAAATATTGCACTGAAGTAATTCCATATGTTTTAGAAGCTGACTGTTAGCGTATAGTCCTCCACCTGTATAATCCAGATATATTTGATCATGCCAGTCCAGGCGTGCGTATTCAAGGTCCCTTAGCTCATCGAGAATGTGCGTTGTTTCAAACTCCGGATAATTCTTCTTGAACTCCGCAAAAGAGCTATTCATTTTTTCGGGACTGAAATCAAGTGGTACTTCTAGATATTTCTCTGATGAATGCATACATTTATTCTCCCCTTAATTCGTGACAATTCATGCCTTTCAGCGTATCTTCCTTTCTTTTCCAAACAGGAACGGCCCTTTTGAATGATCTCATAATTGAACGGGAACGAGTCGTTGGACTGACTAGCTGATAGAAAGCATGCTTAAGGCCTATCCAAGCAGTTAACTTTCTAATTTATTTTAGGTAAATCGCTTTTTATGTAAATTAATTTAAATGTTTTCACGCTGTTATATTTAATTAGATAATAGGGGGATAGATAAATCAATAAGAATATTTTTTCCTTAATATTATTCATTAACGAAAATTAGGACAATATAACAGATTTTTAAGTTTTCCTTTGAAGAGTATTTCGATAAATCTCTTGCTTCAACAAATCATATATAAACAATTTAATTTAAGGAGCATGATGAGGAAAGCGAAAAGAATACTAGAAATTCCTTAAAACGGGATTAAAAAAGAGACCTGAGAGTGCGAAATAAAAATCTAAGACTATATCTGTATATAAACAGGACTATATCTGTATATATGAATACATTAAGCATTGAAGAAAAACAGAATTGAAAGATGATTTGAACAAAAATTCAGAAGCCCCGTGCGTGATTTGAACACGCGACCTAGTGATTACAAGTCACTCGCTCTACCGGGCTGAGCCAATGAGACTTGATTTTATACTCGAAAACCCATAGAATCGAGTGTTTAAAGCCCTCTTTTTTGTTGATTTGCTATTACACACTAAATGCATCTGATCTGCATATATCCATTTTGCTAATTATTCAATTTTTTCGCATTGCTCAGAAGATGTAGTTCTTGGTATTCGACTTCAAGCTCCCGAACTATCACTCCGATTTTGCTCTCTGGCTTCAGTATATCCTTGAATGTGAGTCAGGGCGTTACATCCTATAATATAATTTCTGTATAAATTCTTGAACAATCAAAGGTGAATAGCCAATTTCAGATTCAAAATAACATAAAAATAACATAATTTCACATTCCACTCTATAAATTTATAACAAATTAAATTAATATAGTTTATGGAGTTCAGGTGCGCTTTCCATATCCGCCCGAACCTAGCGATGTATTTAACAGTTTTTACATAGAATTTAACAGTAATAAGGCTTGGTCTACCGCTTCCAAATGGGAAATCTGGAAAGTTTGATGTTCAGAGTGTAGCTACTCATGAATTTGGACATGGTTTAGGCTTAGGACATTCTATTGTTGCTTGGGCAACAATGATTCAAGGGATAGCAGCAGGTGATATCTGGAAACTTTCTCTTCATTCAGACGACATAAATGTATCAAATCTATTTACTAAAGGGTGGTGGTTTGCTGTGACTATAAGAAATAATGCAAAATATGGTGTTATTTTGGTTGGAGTACTTTTTTTGCTGATGGTAGGTTTTTTAACGCTATCTGATTCATCACAAGCTATTCTCAAAACAGTAGAACAACCTGATTATTCAGAAGCAACCAATATAGATAAACCCTCAAACAACGTTGATACTGATAAACTAAGAACTATTGGCATAAGTGGATCACTTGAGGAATACACTATGATGACCTAAATAACCACGCTGATACCGTTATAATAGGTAAAGTTAAGGAAATTCTTACACCTAAATGGAACACTGAACAGACGAATAAGTCATTTACTGAGAAGATCAAACGAGGCGAACTCATCTACACTGATATCATTATAAGTGTAGATAAATACCTTAAAAATCCGCTATCTTCCAATGAAGTTACTGTGAGAGTGGTTGGTGGAACAATTGGAAATATTACTATGACATCAGATATTGAACCTAGTTTCAAACCTGATGAAAAGGTTTTACTCTATTTATCCAATGATACTTACCCATACACTAAGGATGTTGGTTCTGAACATTTTGTAGTTACAGGATATGTACAGGGTAAGTTCAAATTAACTGATGATGGAAAAGCTGTAAGACCTGATGAAACTGTTAGTCAAGATGAGTTACTGAGCACAATTAAAGATGTAGCCTGAAAATATCACCAATATGTGAGGAGTTAAACTCCTCATCTTTTCTTTTACTTATGTTTATACGCTTGCATAAAGGTTGATTCTAGCAGCTGAATTAATTATTTTGGAACGATGCCAATCGACTAGTGCATCGATTCTCAAATAATTACATAATAAAAATAACTACAACTTATGACGCAAATATTATTTTAAAACCACATGGAATTCTGTAAAACGGAAAACGCAGCTGAGCGTGTGGAAACGAAGTGCGAAAACACAAACCGAAACAAGGACAACCTTACTGCCCAAGATAATGATGGTATCTATAGTCAAAAAAGGATAGGTGAAAAGTACTTTCATTTCTTTGTGCCTGTTATTTGAAGAATTTCATGTGCGTTTGACAAGATCTTCAAACCTGTATCGCAAAGAAAA
>Ga0268359_13067_pt1 | contig 20994 bp, 24 predicted proteins | sample BioMet11_FD_194416 | JGI IMG/M metagenome (GOLD analysis project Ga0268359, IMG submission 194416) | Sewage microbial communities from Oakland, California, United States - Biofuel 11 (PacBio Assembly) | ecosystem: Engineered > Wastewater > Sewage > Unclassified | place: USA: California | collected...
GCCGTTTTGCACCGGATCGTCCAGGCTGCACGCCCAGGTCGTGGCCGCCAGGGCGGGCAGCCGGCAGTCGGCCGCGCCCTGGCGATTGCAGGCCGAGAGTCCGTAGGGAGCCGGTGCCGGCAGGGGCAGCGCGCTCCAGGCGCCGGCGAGGAGCGCCGCCGCGACCGCCGGCAACGTGTTGGCTCCGTTGCTTCCGGCTACCGCCGACGTAGAACAGCGGTGTCAGCACCAGATCGGCCGATCAGGGGCAGCGAGGCCTCGCCGGTCGCCTCGGGTAGGGGATTGCCGGGCTGCCCCAGCCTGGCCGCCAGCCATCACGGGTGGCCGAGGCGGCCAGGGCCGGCAGCCGGCAGACGCCCAACGGCGGCCAGGAACCAGCGGCCGCCACAGTCGGGCAGGGGAAGGCCAGGCCGGCCTGGGGCGTGGTCACGCCGCAGGTGCCCGTGCGCCTTGGCCCGTCAGGGGAAAGGACCGCCAGGCCCGAGCCGCTGACGGCCGTGGCCGTCCAGGTCTCCATCGAGAAAATATAGTCTTCAAGCGCCGGCATACGGCCTCCTTGGGGAATCCGCGCTCCGGATGCGGTCCGGGATGAGCCGCCAGGTGACGGCGGCGAAGGGCGAGGGCCGGCCGTGGCGTCCGTCCGACGGTCGGTGGCGATCAGGGCCGGCCGGTCCTGGGCGCAGTCGGACGGCCGCACCAAGGGGGGCATCGCGCTAGGACCGTCCATAAAACACCAGCTCCGAGATGTTGTACCGGCCGTATTGTCCGGGCTGAAGGCGGTGATCACCATGCGGTAGGCCAGGTAGGCGTGGTCGTTCGGCACATCAAGCCGGTCGGACAGGCTCTGGCCGCCGTCCCACCAGTAGCTGTGCTCGTAGGCGAAGATGCTGGTGTCGATGACGCGCATGCGGTGAAGTCCGTGATGGCGAGCAGTTCCGTCCAGGAGGTCTCGTCGTTGGACGCCTCCAGGCGGAAGGCCGTGGGGTAGGCACAGGGACCGACCCCGTAGGGTGCCTTGTCGGCGTTGAGGACGCCGCTGGCGAACTGGAAGCCCGTGACCGTGACCGGCACGGAGAAACGGACCCCCACGTATTCCGGGGTGGCGTTCGGCGGATCGGGCGCCCAGCAGCCGTTGTTCCCGTCGGAACTCCCCAGGTAGAAATTGTGTGCGTAGGAGGGGTCCGTGGCGCTCGACGTCGAGGAGAACACGGTGCCGTCCGTCCGCAGCAGGTTGTCCTCGTCGGCCGGAACGTGGCCGATGACGTCCTTGAAGGTGTGGACCAACAGGGCGTCGCGGTAGAAGTCCCGCCGAGCCGGGTCCGTCGTGACCGTGAGCCGGTCGCCGCTGCGGCTGTAGATGATGGAGGATGTGGCCATGCGCACTCCTAAAGGACGATGGAGACGTCGCCGCCGAGCTGGAGGCGTCCGGTAATGGCGATGGTTCCGGAGGCGGCGGTGCCGCTGTACCAGGTGACGCTGGACGCGGCGCCGGCTGCGGCGTCCTGGGTCCAGACGGCGTCAGGCAGGGTTCCCGGGTCGGTCAGGTCGGTGGTGGCCGGGATCAGGGTGGTCCAGACGTCCACGGTTTCGAAGGAGCGGTTGATGCCCGTGGCCTCGACCCGTAGCCCCTTGACGATAGCCAGGGTGCAATAGGCGTCGCTGGCGGTGGCGCGGTAGAAGGTGCCGTAGCCGTAGTGGGCCACCTTGAGGTTGCAGGCGGCTTCCTCGCCGGTGTCGCTGTGGATGATTTCCAGGGTCGGCAGCGCCTGGCCGGCGACGAGGGTGCCTTGCAGCACGCCGCTGTTGGGCGTTTGGGTCAGAAGCACGCGGCTGCCGAAGGAATAGGGCGTGCTCCGGGTCTCGGAAAAGGCTCGGCCGCAAATGACCTCGATGACGGCCGGGAAGCCCTCGAAGCGGCAGTGCATGGATTGGGGATAGATCAAGGACATGGCCTGTTCCGCCTTCCTCCGTCGGACCGCCCGGTCCGGAAAATGGGGTGTCATGGGCCGGGGAGCGGCTCCCCGGCCCGACCGCGGCCGGGAATTGGGCCTAGGAGGCCGGCATGGTCACGGTAAAGCTGTCGAATGGTGGTGGTCGCCCCGGAGGTGATGGCCGTGGAGCTCATGTTGAGCTGGGCTCCGGAGGTGGAGACCGAGCCGTCGAAGCGGGCGGCCGTGGTGCTGGCCCCGGTGGTCATGTCGTTGGCGTAGAAGCGGAACCAGCCGGCCGTACCCGAGGCGCTGGCTACGCCGGACCAGACCTCGGAACTGGACTTGGCCAGGGCCCCGTCGGCCGGGCTGTCGAAGTTCAGGCCGTTGGTGGTCGTGCCGGCGGTGAACGTACCCGAGGACACGGTGATTTCGAGCAGCACCGTGGCAGCCTCGGCGTCGTCGGCCGACGTGGGCTGCACCCCGGAAAAGACGCGAATGATCCCGTTTTGCATGATCGTCTTGAAACTGCCGGTGCCGAGCATCGCGTCGCGCAGGCCGGTGGACAGGCGAAGAGCCATGATGTTCTCCTTGGACTAAAGGTTAGAGGAGGCGGAGGTTAGGGTTCGAGGACGAGCAGATACCGATGGGTCGTGGCCATGGCGGCGGCTCGGGATGCTTCGGGGAAGGCGGCGGGCACCAGCCGTTCCACCTGGCCGTTCCCTCGGCCGAGGTAGATGCCATCCCGTCCGGCCCAGATGGCGGCCGGACCGTCGAGCGGTTTGCCGGCCACGTCGCCGTGCCAGCCCGGGGCCAGGGCGACATCGCTTCCCGGGAGGGGGGCGACCGGACAGACCCGGGTGAAGGTCATGGCTGCGGGATCGGCGCCGGCGGCAAAGGTCACGCCGGCGTCGTCGCCGATGAGGAGCCCGCCGGCCACGGGGCGCAGCAGGCGCACCCGGCCGGTGGCCGGCGGCAGGAATCCGGCCAGGGAATCCACCCAGTCGAACAGGCCGGCCCCCTCGGTGAAGAGCACCGCGTTTCCCCGGGCGATCCAAATCCGGCCGGCGAAGTGGGCCAGCAGATGTCCGGCCGGCGGCGCGATGAAGCGGCCGGTGCGGTCCGGGCCGGGATAGGTCGCCGCGCCCCAGACCCCTGCCGTGCCGTCGCGGATGACGCCGGATTCGAAGCCGTTGGCGAAGTAGACGGCCTCGCCCACCGCCACGAAGGACAGCCTGGCGTCGGCGGTGAGCCCTTCGCGCAGGACCCGGGGGACGCCCTGTTCGGGGATGTGGTAGAGCCGGTCGGCCTGGCCGCCGTAGAGGTTCGACCCGTCGGCGAACAGGGAGTGCATGCCCTGGTCGAGCAGTCGGACGAACCCCGGCCGGCGGCGCAGCCGGCCTTCGATCACGTCCACGTTCAGGGCTTCGGCCAGCGCGTACCGGCCGCTTTCCGGATCGCAGACCAACCCGGCCGGCGAGGCGGACAAGCCGAGGCCCAGACAGTGGTGCAGCCGACAGCCCTTCTTCATTGCCACTCCTCCCCAAAGGGCCGGAAGCCGACCGGTCCGCCGGCCACGTCCACGGCTTCTTCCTGGCGCGGACCGCAGTCGAGCAGCAGCTCGGCCAGGGCGGCGTCGAAACGGCGGCCGTAGGCCGCGGTCTGCACCTTCGTGTCGTCGACGCCGGCCTCCAGGCGTTCGAAGAGTTCCCGGCAGGCGAAGTTGACGAGCAGCGGCGCGACCAGATGCGGCGGCAGGCACAACGGCTTGTCCGGCGCGCCGGCCAGGGGATCGGGCAGCCGGAAGTAGCCGACTTCCAGCGCGCTCGGCCGGTCGGGGACCGGCCAGACATGCAGGCGGCCGCCGGCCGGGGCGGCGGCGCGGATGCGGCCGTGTGCCGGGAGCCCGGTCGTATGCAGGCGCAAGGCGGCCAACCCGGGGAAAAGCCGCACCGGCGTCCGGCCCGGCATGAGGAAGGCATGGGTCGGGCCGTGCTGCCAGTCGGCCGGCACGGCGGCGTCCTGTTGCCCGGGCTCCAGGTGCAACCGGGTTTCGGCCGCCAGGTCGGGCAGCCTAGCCGCGCCGGCCACGGCGAGCAGTCCCCGGTCCAGGCAGCGGACGATTTCTTCCTCGCCGATGCCCGGATCGGCCACGACGGCGGTGACTTCCGCCACCAGTCGGGCCACGGTGTCGGACACGGCGACGCGCATTCCCTGGGCTTGCGCCCGGGGCAGGGAGACATCCGAAAACGCCATGAGCCTTCTTCCTCCGGGACGTTGGGATTAATCGAGGGTCAGGAAACAGGGGGAACAACCGCCGTCCGTGCCGGCCGCGCCGAAGGCGACCCCGGCCACGGGCTGGTCCACGTCGAGGGTGGCGTTCATGGCGGCCAGCGATCCGGCCGTGGCGCCGGGCACGAGCATGGTGCCCACGGCCGGCGTGCCGGCGGCCAGGCAGCAACTCACGCCGCCGGTCTGGGCGAAGTAGTAGTGCCCGGCCGGCACGTCGCAGGGCGTGACCCCGACCGGCAGGTTTTCCTCGGTGGCCGAAGCGGTCACCCCGCACCAGGGCGAGGGCACGAGCGAGAGCTTGGCCTCGCTGCCCACGGCGGCGCGCAGCCCTTCGGCCAGGGTCAGGACCACGGTGCCGCCGGCGGCGCAGGCGGTATTGGACAGGATGCGGTACTGCCGGCCGGAGCCGCCGGTCCCGACTACCTGCAAGAAGCCGTCTTCGTAGGCGTTTTCGGCTACGGCCGTGGCCCCGACGGTGACGGTGAGCACCCGGTCGGCCACGGCGGCGCTGGCCCCCGTCAGGTTCAGGTGGTTGGGCTTGGCCGCCGGAGCCTGTCCCATGCTGCCGGCGGTCAGCGCGTCGGCGCCGGCCTTGGCGTAGCGGAACTTGCGGCCGTCGGCCGTGATGCGCAGCGCCCCGACGGCTTCGCGTTTGGCCGGCGAGGTCTCGGTGACATCCTGGGTGAACGATAATTTCATAGGCTGTGCCATGTGAGGCTCCTTTTTGTTGGGAGGAGGGCGAGCGCCTCCGGCGACCAGGGCCTTGCCCTGGACCTGCTGCACCCCTGCAAGGGGCCCGGGGGGATTATCCCCCCGGCCGCCGGAGGCATCTTTTCTTCCTCTCTTCCTACGACAGGTTGGTGTGGCAGGCGTGGGCCTTGCGGTTGGAGCAGATGAGGTTGCCGTGCCAGAGGATTTTCATGGACCGGCCGGCCGGACCGGCCAGCTCGACCCAGGGCTGGCGGGCGAAGAAGCCGTTCTGGTGGATGGCGAAGCCCAGGTAGCGGGTGTTGACGGCGAAGCAGCAGCCGGCCGGGCAGTAGTCGTCGGCGGCCAGGATCATGCCTTCGTAGACCAAGTGGGTGAATCCGCCGAGACCGCGCCGTCGTCGGTGACGTAGCGCTGCTGGGCCTGGAGGGCACGGGACACGGTGTTGTAGAGGCTTTCGGTGGTGACGGCCACATTGGGCTTGCCGTCCCGGCCGTCCGAGACCTTGGCGGTGCTGCGCAGGGTTTGGAGAATGTCGAGGCCCATGGAGGTGGCGTCGCTTATGGTCTTGCCCTGCCAGGGCTGGGTGCCGTCGGCGGCCACCAGATCGTTGGCGGCGATGCCCCGTAGGGCGTGTCGGCATCGGAAGAGGTCAGCGCCCGCAAGCCTGTCAGGGTGGGCGCCTCGTCGCCGGCGGCGGAGTAGATGGTGGAAGCCAGCCAGTTGGCGCAGGTGCGCTGGGCGGTTTCGATCTTCTGGGTGACGAACTGCACGGCCGCGTAGTCGCCGGCGGCCTCGACCTCGTCGGTCAGGTAGACGGTGGCGTTGCCGTAGGCGTGCTTCCAATGGAAGGAGGCTGCGTTGATGGTGGCCCGGTCGTCCGAGGACAGGGCGTCGGAGCGGGTGAAGAAGCCGCCCTCGGCATCGGCGTAATTGAGGGGCACCCGGATTTTTTCACCGCCGGAGGGCCGTTCGAAGATGCCGGCCTGCCGGTTCATGAGGAGATCCAGCAGGAAGGAGTCGCGGAAGTAGATGTCCACGGCCCGGCCGCCGGCGGCGGCGAAATAGTCGTTGGTGATGGACTCGATTTCGGAGAGCGAAAGCGACATGGGTATCCCCCTTGGTTAGTTGCCGGCGTGTTTGCGCCGGGCGGCCAGGCGGGCCGTGAGCACGCTGGTCAGGCCGCCGAAGCGTTCCGGCGCGCCGAGTTCGGGATCGCTGGCCTGGCCGCGCCCGGGACCGCCCAGGGCGGTATCCAGGGTGGCGGCCAGCCGTTTGGTCTTCACCCGTTCCAACAGGGCGGCTTCGGCCGCGGCGGCGGCGTCCTGCCGGGCCTTTTCCACGGTTTGGGCCTTTTCCCGACGTTCGTTTTCCAGATGGTGGACGAGGTAGGCCCCCACGTCGTCCAGGATCGGGTTGCCGGCGCGCAGGGCGTCCAGCACGCCCGCGGCCTTGAGCTGGGCGAAATCCGGGTGGCCGGCGGCGAACCGTTCCAGCCGGCTCTGGCGTTCCTTTGCCGCGCGCTGGGTTTCGGCGGCTTCCAGCCGGGCGGCGATGAGCCGGTCCAGGCGCTGCTCCAAGTCGTCGGGCGCGGGCGCCGTGGCGTCGTCGGGCGGCGCGGCTGCCGGCCGCTCGGTCGGTTCGGGAGGCGGAACAATGGGTCGTTGCATGGCAATCCTTGTCGGTTGGGGGTTGCGGGAGGGCGTGTGCCGGCGGATCAGGCCCGGCCGCGCCTGGCCCGGAAGCGGTCCATGACCTTGTGGCGCAGGGCCTTCGTGTCCGGACCCGGACGGCGGTCTTCGCCGGGTTCCTGGGGGCGGATGCCTTCGCCGCGCATCCAGTTCCGGTAGGTGGTGCGGCTGGGCGCGGCCAGAAAGGCCTCCACATGGGGTTTGCCCGAGTCCTTTTCCGCCACGGCGGTCACGGAGGCGATCCAGGACGCATCTGCCCGGTAGGCCCGGCCGACGGACACAAGCCGTGTGGCCGGCCGGCCGCAGTCCGGACAGGCCCGGACACGTTCGTCCATGGCGGCCAGGTCCTCGAACCGGGCACCGCAGGCCGGGCAGGCGAAATCATACAGCGGCATGGGGCGCCTCCGTGGCGGGTTCGGGCCTTCCGGTCGCCGCCATCCGTTCCAGCACGGCCGCCCGGCCGGACCAATCGAGCTTTTCCAGCAGGTCCTGGCGGTCGATGGCACCCTTTTCGTACAGGGAGAGGGCCTTCCTCGCGTTGCTGCACCTTGGAGACAGGCATGGTGGAGCCGGAGACGACCGTGAGTCGGGCCGGCACCCGGCAGGACGCGCCGCGAATGGGCATGGCCCTCACGCGTTCGCCCTCGGCGAAGGCGATCCAGCGTTCCTCGGTGTACCAGTTCTGCATGTGGCTCAAAAACATCCGGCCGCGTTCGCGGACCAGCCGCGAGTAGTTGCGGATCTTGCCGCGCAGCAGGGTGGAGGCCTGTTCGACGAGGGCGGCGATGGCCCGGTAGGCCACGACCGGATGGTCGGGGGCCTTGGCCCGGTCCAGCTCGCCGATGCCGGCGATTTGGCTGAAGAGTTCCTTGTAGATGGCGAAAACGGCCTCGATGTCCTTGGTGTTGTTGGCGAAGTCCAGGTAGCGGATGCCCTGGGCGGCGGCCATGGACACCGGGTTGACGATACCCTGGCGGTTGGTGAAGGCGGCATTGGCCACGCCCGAATCCCGGGGGTTGATGATCTTGGGCCGGGCGCAGCGGTCCTTGTGATAGGTGAGTTGGGACAGGCACTTGTTGATTTCCATCTGGAGGTCGGCCAGCTGCTCGAAATCCGAGGCGCCCCACAGGTTCACCGGGTCGGTCAGGGAGTTGAACCAGGGCGAAGGGGAACCGGTCGTAGAGATAGGTGGCCATGGCCTCGGTCGGGGACAGGGCCGGATTGACGGACGGATTGGCCCGGTCGGACAGGACCAGGGTGCCCGGTCCGGCGATGGTGACGCAGCGGATGCACCCCGGATACTTGGGGCCGTCGTCGGTCATGGTGTAGTCAGCGGACCCAGCATTCGCAGATCAGGGTCATGTCCTCGGCCGGGCCGAGTCCGCCGGCGGCGCCGACCAGGGTTTTCACCACCGCGCCGAAGCGTCCCCACAGGCCGGCCTGGCGGCCGTTCCCCAGGGCGAGTTCCCGGCGGCCGTCATGGATGTTCGCGAGCAGCGCGGCGTCGCTCTTGAGCCGGTCGGCGGCTTGGGGCCAGCTGTCTGGCCGCCTGGCGCAGGGGCATGGCCGTGAAGTGGAGCACCGCCTCGGCGTCCTGGATGTCCAGGCAGGACGTCGGATAAACGCCGAAGGCGAAGGGGTCGACCACCAGGGTCCGCACCTCGCCCAGGCCGTATTCCAACTCCGGGTCGAATACGACCTTTTCGATGGCCACGCCGTAGGTCTCGCCGTTGATGACCGAGCGCTCCAGCACGGCCTGCTGTTCCTGCTCCCCCCACCACCAGGTGGCGGCCCGCTCCAGGGTGGTGAACAGGCTCTCGTCGCCCTTGGGCCCCACCCGGCTGACGTTGAAGGTGGGGTTGTTGTCGGTCAGCAGGTTGACCGTGCGCTGACGGTGCAGGTGCAGGAGGTTGGCGCTGGAAAGGGGCAGCCCGCCCGGCGCCTGGCCGAGCCAGGGGCGGTTTTGGCCCAGCCGGTAATGGCGGGTCCATTTGTCGTGCAGACCGAGGCGGTCCTTTTCCTGGATGACGGCCTCCAGCAGTTCGAAGACCCGGCGTCCGACCAGTTCGGGCTGGTCGTCCGGCGGCAGCAGCTCGTGCGGCATGGTGTCCGGCATGGATTCTCCTTTGCAAAGGGGCGGGGGACAGACCGTTTCCGGGCGGCCGGCCATGGCGTCGATCACCGGAGGGATCGGGAGGGTGGGGGCGTGGGCAGTGATGGGGACGGATCGGCTTTGGCGACGCAGGAACATGGTTGGCATCTCCCGGGGCGGTGTTTTTCCCCCGCCCGCAAAAGCCATCAGTCCATGGAACCCGGCCCGAAACCAGCCAGTTCGTGTCAAAAAGCGTGTGCGGTCTGCCGCAGGTGGAAGTCTTGGCCCGGAAGGGCTATGCGGCAGGGGAGCGCGCGGCCGGGCGGAACGCCGGGACGGCGCCATGCCGGGAGCGGGAGGGGAGGACCATGGAGCGGACGGGACGGCGCATTCTGCGCGTGGCCGTGCAGGCCTTCAGACACTTCAAGCAGCACCAGGGCATCAACCAGGCCGCGGCCATCGCCTTTTATTGCCTGCTGTCCATCATCCCCATGTATTTCATCGCCGTGCTGCTTATGGGCGAACTCTTCGGGGATCGCGGCAGCGCCCTCGGCATTGCCGCCGACCAGTTGAGCGGTCTCACCCCGTGGTTCGACGAGAGCCTCATGGGTCGCATCCGCCGTCTGACTTGGGCCGTGCCCCAGATGGGCTGGTTCAGCCTGCTGGTCATCATCTGGACGGCCGGCCTGTCGTTCGCCACGATCCGGCGCAATTTGCTTTTGCCCTGGGCGGTCCCGCGTCGGCAGCCGGGCTGGAATTGGTGGCGGACGCTCCGCTACTGGCTGGTCACGCCGGCCCTGTGCCTCTGCCTGATGCTGGTGCTGGCCGCCATGGCCTCGCTGTGCGCCTTGCCGGAATTGCTGTTGCCTTCGGCCGAACTGCGGGCCTGGGGCCCCTGGTTGCCGCTGTGGCGTTTCTTGTGGCCCTGGTCCTTCGAGTTCCTGCTCTATCTGATTTTGCTGCCCGGCGTCCGGCCCATCGGGCTGACCGTGGTGGTCTCCGGGAGTCTGGCGTTAGCCGGTTGGGGGAATCACGGCCGTGTGCAGCGGGGTGCTGTTCCGGCTGCCCGCCAGGCACTCATCTACGGTTCCTTGGGCGGTACCGTGCTTTTTTTGCTGTGGCTCAATTACAACGCCGCCCTGCTGGTCTACTGGGGGGCATTTCATCCGTATTTGGCGTCAGGAGCGCGAAAGCGTCCCGCCGGCGGCCGGGCTGCAAGCGTGAAGATGCCCCCGGACCCCTCAGGGCGCGGTCGCCCAGGCGGCAACCGCAAAGGATATACCAGGACAGGGGGTCTGGGGGAATGATTCCCCCCAGCAGGTCCAGGGCAGCGCCCTGGCCGCCGGAGGCGTCTCGCTACTTCTTTGGCGGGCAGACGAACCGGCCGTCGGCGCGGGTCTTGGTGGCTACGTCGTGCTCCTTGCCTTCGAGCCAGCCGCTACGGACGGGGCCGACCGGCGCGTCGAAGACCGGGGCGTAGGGCTTGATATCGAGCAACGGCGTGCCGTCCAGGACGTCGATACCCCGTACCGTCAGGATATTGCGGTCGACGGCCACCACGGCCACCACGGACAGGCCGATGGGGTTGGGGCGTTTGGGGGCGCGGGGTGGCGAACAGCCCGCGGGGCGTCTCGTCCATGTAGGGGATGACCGAGAGCCGGCAGCCGTTGGATTTGTGGAAGCAGTAAATGAGGTAGGCGTGGGAGAAGCCGGTCAGGTCGGCCAGTCCCCGGGGCCAGTTCGGGCCGCAGTTCCACGCGGCCGATGGCGTCCCTGGCGCCGCCGGGTTGGATGGGCATGCCTTCCAGGCAGGTGAAGGGCGTATGGATGATGCCGATGGGCGTCATGGCGATGGTCTGGTCCATGGAAGGCTCCAGGCTGCGACCGGATGCGGGCCGGCCGGTTTAAGGATCAGGGGTGAACGCATCGCAGCCCACGGAGATGCCGAAGGCGAAGGCCATGGCGATGACGCCCAACAGTGGGGCATAGTAGCCAGGCGCCCCCAGGGCGAAGCGGATGAGCAGGGTGGCCAAGGCGAAACCGGAGTTGCGGAAGACCGAGTGGAACGCGGGCTGATAGGTGTGGGACAGCAGCACGATCAAAATATCGCTGAAGATGAGCACAGTGTAGAAGACGGGGAAGAAGTGGTGGGGCGTGCCGTCCACGGCGCTTTGCCAGGTCACCCACAGTCCGTAGACCAGGAAGAAGACCAGGAGCAGGAGGGCTAGAAATTTTTTGAAGGCCACGAAGGGATAGAGCCAGGGCCCGGGTGGAACCTTGGCCCGCCGCCGGTGGTGTCGGTAGTAGAAGCCCAGGCCGACAAAAACGAGCAGCGCGCCGACGCCGTCGCCGAGCATGGGCGCGACGACGGTCAGGGAGTCCACCAGCACGATGGGCTCGTGGAGGTTGACCAGCTCCTTGAAGGCGTCGCGCAGCAGGATGAGGCTCAGGATTTCGAGCTGCTTGCCCAGCGACTTGGAAATCGAACAGGGCAGGACGAAGATGAGGTCCACCACCTCCTGGATCAGGACCAGGGTGAAGGCCAGATTGATGGCGTAGAAGTGGGAGGACGGCGTGATGTGGGCCAGGGCGGGAGGCAGGAGTCCCTGGGTATTGAGTTCGATGCCGATGATGCCGAGGAGGAAGGCCACGACCTGGGTGACGGAAACGGCGCGCCGGGTTTTCCGATTTTCCCAAAAGGCATGGACGGGATCGAAGAGATTGGTGGTCAGTTCGTAGAATGTGGGCATAGTGGATATCTCTTCCCGCACCTGCCCTAAAACGGCGCAAAAGGGAAGAGGCCGCGCGGCACGAAAAAGCCCCCTTCCGGGAAGGAAGGGGGCTTTGGTTGCGGGTACGGAATCGGCTAGTCCAGCACGGCGTTGCCGCTTTCGCCGGTGCGGATGCGGCGGGCGTCTGCGACGTCCACGACGAAGATCATACCGTCGCCTTCCTTGCCGGTCTGGGCGCCGGAGGCGATGGCGTCCATGACCCCGGCGAGCTTTTCATCCCTCACGGCCACTTCGAGGCGGACCTTCTTGAGCAGGTGTACTTCGATCATAACACCTCGGTACTGTTCGGTATATCCCTTCTGACGGCCGCAGCCGGCAATGTTGGTGACGGACATGCCGTGGATGCCCTTGGCGTAGAGGGCCTGTTTGACGGCATTGAGCTGTTCGGGCCGAAAGTAGGCAATGACGAGTTTCATATCGGTATCTCCCGGAGCCGGTGGTTATTCGGTGATGAAGATCTGGAAGCCGCTGTAGGCCTCGGAACCGTGCTCGGTGATATCGAGACCCTTGAGTTCTTCTTCCTCGGTGACCCGGATGCCGACGGTGACCTTCAGGATGATGAAGGCGAGCAGGCCGGTGCCGAAGGCCCAGAGGAAGACCGAGCCCACGCCGATGGCCTGGCTGACGAACTGGGCCATGCCGCCGCCGTAGAACAGGCCGGCCACGCCGCCGAAGTCGGGGCTGGCAACAGGCCCACCATGAGGGTGCCGAAGGCGCCGCACACGCCGTGGACCGAGATGGCGCCGACCGGATCGTCGATCTTGAGCACCTTGTCGATGAATTCCACGGACATCACGACCAGGACGCCGGCGCACAGGCCGATGACGAGCGCGCCCAGGGGCGACACGTTGGCACAACCGGCGGTGATGGCGACCAGGCCGGCCAGGACGCCGTTCAAGGACATGGACACGTCGGGCTTCCCGTAGCGCAGCCAGGTGGTGATCATGGCGGTCAGGGCGGCGCCGCAGGCGGCCAGGTTGGTGGTGACGGCGATCAGGCCGATGTTGCCGGTGGCGGCGGTGGTGGAGCCGGGGTTGAACCCGAACCAGCCGAACCAGAGGATAAAGACGCCCAGGGCCACCAGGGGCAGGTTATGGCCGGGAATGGCCCGGGAGACGCCGTCCGGAGAGTATTTCCCGATGCGCGGTCCCATCATGATGGCGCCGGCCAGGGAGATCCAGCCGCCCACGGAGTGGACCACCGTGGAACCGGCGAAGTCGATCATCGGCGCGGACAGCTTGGACAGCCAGCCGCCGCCCCAGATCCAGTGGCCGGACACCGGGTAGATGAAGGCGGTGACCACGAAGCTGAGGATCAGGTAGGAGAGAAATTTCGTCCGCTCGGCAATGGCGCCGGACACGATGGTCACGGCGGTGGCGGCGAACACGCACTGGAAGAACCAGTAGGTGTAGGCCCACAGCCCGTCGGGCGTGGCCGTTCCGGCTTCGGACATGGCGAAGTTGGAGAAGCCGAGGAAGCCGGCGATGTCGGTGCCGAACATCAGGGCGTAGCCGAACAGGAAAAAGGCGATGGAGCCCGCGGCAAAGTCGAACATGTTCTTCATGAGGATGTTGCCGGCGTTCTTGGCCCGGGTGAGCCCGGTTTCCACCATGGCGAAACCGGCCTGCATGAACATGACGAGCACGGCGGCCACCAGGGTCCACACCGTGTTGCCGTTCATGAGCGACAGGAATTCGGGCGCCTTCGCCGGTGCGTCGTCCGCCATCGCCAAGCCGGGCAGGGCCAGGATGGCCAACGGGAGCGCGGCCAAGGCCAGGGTTGCACCTTTTTTGTAAAAACTCCGTCTGCTTTTCATAATCCCCCCCTTTTGGAAGATGATGTAATTTTTCGGCCGATGGCCGCCTTTGCCGGGTGTCTGTCGCCTGGACCGCTCTCCACGGTCCAGTGCTTCGAGAAAAGCAAAAACCGATCCATTGATGTAACAGATTGCAATAAATATATTTTTTAAAAAATTAGCGGTGAACGACCTTCAAAAATGGCTGTTGAACGCAAAATGTCATACAAAATTGAAATATCCTTCATTTTTGAAGCTTATCCTGGTATTCACGGGAAATCAGGGGCCTTGATTTGCATAAATTGCGTCGCCTGACAAGCAAAAAATAACATTTTTGAGATTTTTTGGAGAAGGTTCCGGCCGGCCACGCCGGCCGGGAAAAAAGGACCCTGCCGTCACGCTCCGGGGACTTCCGGGAGTGGGCACGCGGAGGGGAGGCGCGGCGGCTGGCAGCGGTTCCCCGCCGCCGGGCCCCGGCGTGTTTGAAACGGCACCATGCCTAGCGCATCGGTTGGTATGACGATGAAAATCGCGGTGGCCGCCGGAGGCGGCCGCTATGGCGCCAGCCAGCGGCGGGCGGCAGACGGGAGGCCGTGACGCGTGGCATCCGTTGCCCCTGCATCTCCCCGGGACCGCCGGTCGCGGGAGCGTCTGGGGAGGTCCGGCGGCAGGCCGAAAAAAAGGCCGTCCGCAATGGACGGCCTTTGGGCGCAAGAACGGGGTATAGGGATGTTTACAAAATGGGCAAGTACCGCTCGATCTCCCATTCGGTGACCTGGGTGCGGTAGGCGTCCCATTCGGCCTTTTTGTTTTCGATGAGCGAGGCGTGCAGGTGGTCGCCCAGAATTTCCCGCATGAGGTCGCTTCGCTCCAGGTTGTCCACGGCTTCGCGCAGGCTGCCGGGCAGGGAGAAGATGCCCTTGGTCCGCATTTCCTCGTCGGTCATTTTGAAGATGTTTTCCTCGATGGGGTCGGCCAGGGTGTAATGCTCCTCGATGCCCTTGAGGCCGGCACCGAGCATGGCGGCGAAGCACAGGTAGAGGTTGCAGGCCGGATCGGGGCTCCGCAGCTCGATGCGGGTGGCCGCCTCCTTGCCGGGCTTGTACATGGGCACGCGGACGAGGGAGGACCGGTTGCGCCGGGCCCAGGCGATATAGACCGGCGCCTCGAAGCCGGGCACGAGCCGCTTGTAGGAATTGACCCACTGGTTGGTGATCAGGGTAAATTCCGGGGCATGGCGGAGCAGGCCGGCGATGAAGCATTTGGCTTCGTGGGACAGGTGGTAGACGTCCCCGGAGTCGTAGAAGGCGTTTTTCGAGCCCCTAAACAGGGACTGGTGGCAGTGCATGCCCGAACCGTTTTCGCCGAACAGGGGTTTGGGCATGAAGGTGGCGTAGCAGCCGTGCTTGCGGGCGATTTCCTTGACCACCACCCGGTAGGTCTGGGCGTAGTCGGCCATGACCAGGGCTTCCTGGTAGCGCAGGTCGATTTCATGCTGGCTGGGAGCCACTTCGTGGTGGCTGTATTCCACGGCCACGCCCATGGATTCCAGGGCGAAATTGATGTCGCGGCGGACGTCGTTGGCCAGATCGCGGGGCGGGGCGTCGAAATAGCCGCCGAAGTCGAGGATCTTGGGCTCCGCGGAATTGGCGAACAGAAAAAATTCCAGTTCCGGGCCGACATAATAGGTGTAGCCGAGGTCGGCCGCCTTTTTGAGCATCCGTTTGAGCACATAGCGCGAATCGGCGGCGAAGGGCGTGCCGTCGGGATTCTTCACGTCGCAGAACAGCCGGGCCACCGGACGGTCCGACGGACGCCAGGCCACGAGTTGGAAGGTGGTGGGGTCCGGGAAGGCCACCATGTCCGATTCCTGGATCTTGGTGAAACCGGTGATGGAGGACCCGTCGAACCCCATGCCTTCTTCAAAGGCGTTTTCCAGTTCCCGGGGCGTGATCTGAAAGCTTTTGAGCACGCCGAGCACGTCGATGAACCAGAATTGTATGAAGGAAACGTTGTAGTCCTTGACTGCCTTCAGTACGTCGTCAGCGTTTTTGCAGTTGAACACTGCCATGGAAAAACCTCCGTTGTAGGGTTCTCGCGTCTCCAGATGCGTGGACTCCCAAATGGATTCAATACCGGGGAATCATTCGATAATCAAGTGCCTCCGCCCGGAAAGCCGCCTGGCGGTTACCGGGGCCAGCGCCAGCCCGGGGCGATGATGACGCCGGGTGGCGGCGGGTAGCCGTAATAATAGAGCCACCAGTAATAGGCATCGTCGTAATACCCCGGATAGCCCGGATAGACGTAGCCGGGCGGCGGCAGGGGACCGTGGCGGAACCACGGGCGCCACGGTCCGGGGCGCGGTCCCGGTCCGTGGTACGGCCCCGGTCCGGGGTGCCCCCAGGAGCGTCCGGCCGGCGGAGGGCCGCCCGGCCTGCCGCCGGGGCCTCCGCCCGGCCGCTGGCCCCAGGCCGGGCCCGAGGCCAAAAGCAGGGTCACGCTCAACGCGATCATACCCGCCAAACGTTGCATACGGTATCTCCCGGGGGGCGGGTTGGACAGCCGGCGAAGACCCGCCCACCATGCCTGTATCGTCCAGTTGTCCGGCGATGACAAGGGGCACGATCCCCCGTATGCTGCCCGTGGGAGGATGCGCGCATGGGAGACCGGCCCCGACCCTCGTTTGGTCCCGGCGGACGGTTGACCGTCCTGGTCGCCGAGGCGGACCCGGCCGTACGCGAGGCGCTGGTCAGAACGCTGTCGCCGCGTTTCGGCATGGTGTTCACGGCGAGGACCGGGGCGGAGGCCCTGGTCCTGTTCGAGCGCTGCCGGCCCGATCTGGCCATCATCGGCGCCCGGGACCCCGATCCGGGGGCCGCCACCCTACTGGTGGCCCTGCGTCAGGCCAGCCGCCATCTGCCGCTGTTTCTCGTGGGCGCGGCTGGGGACGTCCTGGACGTGTTCGCCAGCGTGGCCGTGTCCGGGGTCCGGCCGCTTCTGCGGCCGTTCGATCCGTCCACCCTGGTCGAGGCTCTGGAGGAGGCCGCCCTGGATGTGTCGGCCCGGCGCTCGGTGGGCGAGGCCTGGGAACTGGTGAAGTTTTTCCTGGATGAGAGTCCGCATCCCGCCGTCATCCTGAGCGGTTCGGAAGTCGTCTCCATCAATCGGGCCTTTCTGCGTTTCCTCGGACTGACCACGTTTCACGAGTTCAAGGAGCGCGGCATGGCGTTGGAACGGTTCCTGGTCGATCCGCTGCCGGACGGCGGCGTGGCGGCCTTTGCCCGTCGCCTGGTGGAGGACCGGCTGGACCGGGAGCACCGGCTGCGCCTGGCCAATCCCAAGCGTCCCGACCTGCCGCCCCATGTGTTTCAGGCGGTGGCCGCGCGGCTGCCCGGCCGGGACCGCTGGCTGCTGACGCTTTCCGACATCACCGAGCTGGAGCTGGAGCGCCGGGAACTGTTGGACCTGGCCAATCTGGACCCGCTGACCCGGGTGTTCAACCGGAGGAAGCTCGGGGAAATCCTGGGCGACGAGGTGGCCCGGGCCGACCGCTATGCCACCCCCCTTGCCGCCATGATGCTGGACATCGACCACTTCAAGGCCATAAACGATACCTACGGCCATGATGCCGGCGACGCCGTGCTGGTGGAGCTGACCGACCGTCTAGGTGTCGTTCTGCGCCACGTGGACCGGCTGGCCCGGTTCGGCGGCGAGGAATTCGTGGTGGTGGCGCCCGGCATCGGCTTGGAGGCGGCCTGGGATTTGGCCGAGCGGCTGCGCCGGACCGTGGCGGAGCATACCTTCACGGCGGTCGGCCGGGTGACCGTCAGCATCGGCGTTGCCGCCCTGTGTCCCGGCGAGACCGGCGAGGCCCTGCTCAAACGGGCCGACGCGGCGCTCTACCGGGCCAAGGACGGTGGCCGCAACCGGGTGGAGGCCTCAATGCCGCCCACATCGTGCGACGGATAACCATGGACCGGACAGACAAACGCCTCCTGGACGCCATCCAGACGGATTTTCCCCTCGCGCCCCGCCCCTATGCGGTCCTGGGCGCCCGGTTGGGCCTGACCGAGGCGGAGACCCTGGCCCGGGTGCGGGCGTTGCGGCAGACCGGGATCATCCGGCGTATCGGTGCCAATTTCCAATCCTCCCGTCTGGGCTTCACCTCCACCCTGTGCGCCGCGGCGGTGCCGCCCGAAGCCCTGGAGGCCTTTATTGCGGTGGTGAACGCGCACCCCGGCGTCACCCACAACTATCTGCGGGACCATCGGATCAACGTCTGGTTTACCATGATCGGCCCGTCGGCCTCGGCCATCCGGCAGGCCCTGGGCGCCATGGCCGCGGCCACCGGCATTCCGATCCTCAACCTGCCGGCCGACCGGCTGTTCAAGATCCGAGTGGATTTCGCCATGAGCGAGGGGGACGGTTGACAGCCTTTCCCGTTAGGCAATAAAGACGGCAGTTCGGCTCCCCTGGCACGAGGAGTCGCCTCATTCGCGAATGTTCAAGCGTCCGTGGAGCAGATCCCCATGATGAATGGAAAGAAAGTGGTTGTGGTGATGCCCGCCTATAATGCGGCCGCCACGTTGGAACGCACGTATGCCGACGTCCCCAAGGATCTTGTGGACGAGGTGATTCTCGTCGACGATTGCAGCCGGGACGGCACCATCGAGCAGGCCAGGAAACTTGGCCTGCGCTGTTTCCGCCACCAGCAAAACTGGGGCTACGGCCGCAATCAGAAAACCTGCTATGCCGAAGCGCTTAAGACCGGGGCGGATGTGGTCATCATGGTCCACCCGGACTATCAGTATACGCCGAAGATCATTCCGGCCATGGCCAATCTGGTGACCAGCGGCGAGTACGACGCGGTGATCGCCTCGCGCATCCTCGGCGGCACGGCCCTGGGCGGCGGCATGCCCCTGTACAAGTACGTCGCCAACCGCTTTTTGACCCTGAGCCAGAATCTGCTGCTTTCGGCCAAGCTTTCGGAATACCACACGGGCTACCGGGCCTTTTCCCGCGAAGTGCTGGAGACCCTGCCCCTGTGGGAAAATTCCGATGATTTCGTCTTCGACAACCAGATGCTGGCCCAGACCGTGTACTTCGGCTTCCGTATCGGTGAAGTTTCCTGCCCCACCAAGTACTTCGAGGAGGCGTCCTCCATCAACTTCCGGCGTAGCTGCACCTACGGCATCGGCGTGTTGCGGACCTCCCTGCAATTCCGGATGCAGCGCTGGGGATGGAAGAGCTACCCTATCTTCGACAAGCAGGGGCGGGGTCTGTCATATCCCAATCCGCCGTATTATTCGGACGAATCGCACGGCCCTGCGGCCAGTTGAATTCCGGCCCGGCCAGGGCCGACAGCGTCGTCCCCCGTACTGAAAAACGGTGCCGCAGCCAGGCGGCGAAACGCCGGATCTTGCACAAGAAGGCGTCCGTGGACGCCTGATCGGGAAAGTGCGGGCTCGCCCCGGGCAGCATCTCCGAAGAGTGCCAGAACAGGGTCAGGGCCCGTCCGCCTCGGCGCACGTGGGCCAAGGTGGCCAACCGCATGCTGGCTTCGGGCATCCACACGGGATTGACGCCGAGGGTCAAGGTTTTCATGAAACTGCCGAGAAGAAGCTCGCCGGCCCGGCTGGGCAGCCGCCGGGCCAGGGCGTAGGCCGGCCCGGGCGTCCCCGGGATGAGCGGCACCTGGGTGGTGGGCGCCTCCAGCAGCGGCGTTCCGTTCGCCGCGGCGCAGCCCGTCCAGTAGGGGTCGGCCGGGGCCAGGAAGTGGTCCGGACCGCCGGGCACCTGGCGCAGGGGGGCGACGCTGCTGTCCACGATGATGCCGACCTCGGGCAAGACGGCCATGGCCCGCCGGAAAAGATTCCAGCGCCCCATGCGAAACGATGTGGCCGGATGGCCGGCGAATTTTTGGACCGCTTCTTGCAAAATCTCCATCTTGGCCCGGAAGGTCTCCAGGGGCATGACCGAGGTCGGCACGGGTTCCGGCCAGGGCATTTCCGGAAAGGGCGGCGTGTTCCACGGATGCAAATGGGCGCCGAGTTCCCCTCCCGTCCGGCCGAGGATGCCGTCGAGCAGGCGCAGGCTTGGAGCGTGGGTCAGCACGGGATAGTCGCACAGCAGGGTGAGCGGCAGGCCGAATTCGCCGGGCAGAAATTCCAGCCGGCGCAGACGGGCGATATTGGTGAGCCCGGCCGCCTGACGCGGATAGGAACCGGAAAAAAAGCCCTTCTTCTTCCACATCCAGGCTGATAACAACGGCAAGGCTTGATGCGTGCATGAAAAAACTCCCCCCGGTCGTCTTTTAGGCAAGGGGAGGAGGCAAGACAAGTCTCTTCGAGCTGGCCGCCGGATGCCTTGGCAGGGCCTTCGAAGGGATATTTCCCCAGAGCAAACGCAGCCCCGGCCGCTCGGACGGCCCCATAACCACCATGAAGCAACACCTGTCCCTTGCCGCATTGACCCCGGGAATGATTTTGGCCGACGCCCTGTGTCGGAAGGATGGGGTGTTGTTGTTGCCCCCGGATACGCTGCTGACGGAACGCCATCTGGCCTTGTTCCCCTCCTGGGGCGTGGACGGAGCGGTGGTGCGGGATCAGCCGCCGGTCGCCCTTTCCCCGGCCGAGCCGCCGCACCCGAGGGACGGCATTTCCGAGGCCCAGTGGCGGGAGGCGGTGGAGGCGCTGCGCCCCCGGTTTGTCCACGCCAATCTGGAGCAGCCGGCCATGGCCTGCATTTTCGACCAGTGCGTGCCCCGGGCCGTCGTTCGCATGCTCGAGCACGGTCGGGCCTCCGTGACCCTGCCCGATCTCGTGCCGGCGGGATGCCTGCCGCCGGCGCCGACGACGCCGGCGCCCGGTCCCATGGTCCTGGTGGCCTCGGAGCCCAAGCTCACCACCCTGCCCGATGTCTTCGTGCGCATCACCGAAATCCTGAACGACCCGATGAGCACGGCCCATGAGGCGGCGGAGGCCATCGGCCGGGACACCGGCCTGTCCGCCGTGCTGCTGCGCTTGGTCAACAGCGCGTTTTACGGCTTCCCGGTCAAGGTGGACACCCTGTCCCGGGCCGTGACCATCGTCGGCAGCCGGCAGCTCACCACGCTGGCGCTGGGCCTGTCCGTCCTGAGCCTGTTCAAGGAGGTGCCGGGCGGCTTGGTCGACATGCGGTCGTTTTGGAAGCACAGCATCGGTTGCGGGGTGATCGCGGCCACCCTGGCCGGTCCCGACGGCCTGGAGGTGGAACGGCTTTTTGTGGCCGGGCTGCTGCACGACGTGGGCCGGCTGGTCCTGTACCGCTGCCTGCCCCGGCACATGGCCCACATCCTGGCCGGCGCCCGGGCCGAGGGGCGGCTGTTGCGCGAGGCCGAGCGCCGGTCCCTGGGCTACGACCATGCCGTCCTGGGCGCTATGTTGCTCAAGCGCTGGCGTTTCCGGAAAATCTGGAACGGGCGTGCGGCAGCACCACGGTCTGCCGTCGCATCAGGTGCCGCCCCATGTCGGCGCCGTGCATGTGGCCAACGTCCTGGTCGGGGCCGTGGGACTGGGGGTCGAGCGGCGAAGTCTATGTGCCGCCGCTGTCGCCGCTGGCGTGGGAGGGCCCTGCGGCTTTCCCCGGAACGCATCGCCCGGGTCCTGGCCTCCGCTTCCTCCCCAGATCGACGACATCCTGCGCGTTTTTCTGCCCG
>Ga0268359_11868_pt1 | contig 20971 bp, 23 predicted proteins | sample BioMet11_FD_194416 | JGI IMG/M metagenome (GOLD analysis project Ga0268359, IMG submission 194416) | Sewage microbial communities from Oakland, California, United States - Biofuel 11 (PacBio Assembly) | ecosystem: Engineered > Wastewater > Sewage > Unclassified | place: USA: California | collected...
TGACAACCCGGGAGTACGATACGATCCGCAGGTTTGCCCGGAAGCATTTCGGGGAGTACTGCGGGTATGCGCAGGAATACCTGTACGCGGGACGGGAAGGATAACAACCCCCGGTTGTGGGGAAAAAAGAAAACGGGATATTTTTGGGATTTTTTTTAAGTCCCGATGTTCCAGCTGCACTGGTATTTCTTCTGGGCTGCGGAGAGCTCGTCGATGGAAAGCCCGAGCGAGGCAAGCTTGAGCCGGGGCAACCTGCTCGTCGATCTCGTTCGGGACCTCGTACACGCCGCCCTTGAGGGAGGAGCCTTTCTCCGCAATGTAGCGGGCGCAGAGCGCCTGGAGGGCGAAGCTTAAGTCCATGACCTCGATGGGGTGGCCCATGCCCTTGGGGGTGGCAAGGTTCACGAGCCGGCCTTCGGCGAGCACATGGATCGGTTTTCCTTTCAGGAAGTAGGTGACGATCCCGTCGCGCTCGACCGTTGAGTCGGCGTGCTTTGCGAGCCACGCGATATCGATCTCCACGTTAAAGTGGCCGGCGTTTGCAAGGATTGCACCGGGTTTCAGCTTCCCGAAATGATCCTTCCCGATAACACTCGTGTTCCCGGTGGTGGTGACAAAGATGTCGCCGATCGCTGCAGCGTCTGCCATGGTCATGACATGGTAGCCGTCCATGTGGGCTTCGAGAGCGCGGCGCGGGTCGACTTCGGTGACCACGACTTTTGCGCCAAGGCCGTGGGCCTTCTTGGCAAGGCCGCGTCCGCAGTAGCCGTAACCGGCGACCACGAAGTATTTGCCGCCGATAAGGGTGTTCGTGGTGATCATGATCGAGGAGAGCGCACTCTCGCCGGTCCCGTGGACATTGTCAAAGAACCGCTTCATGGGGGTGTCGTTCACGGCAACGACCGGGAACTCCAGTTTCTTTTCCGCTGCCATGGCCCGGAGCCGGTGGATACCGGTCGTGGTCTCCTCGCACCCGCCGACAACGTTCTTTAAGAGTTCGCGTCTCTTGGTGTGCAGATAGTGGATCAGGTCCATGCCGTCGTCAATGGTAATGGACGGCGCCGCATCGAGAACCTGCTCGATGGCCGCGTAGTACTCGTCGACGCTGCACGCGCGTTTGGCATAGCAGTGCACGTTTTTCACATCGTTTAAGGCCTCGGCCACATCGTCCTGCGTGGAGAGCGGGTTGCATCCCGTGATGTAGACCTTTGCCCCACCGGCGGCAAGCGTCTGGACGAGGTTTGCGGTCTTGGCCTCGACATGGAGAGCCATGCCGATCGTCATGCCCTTAAACGGTTTCTCTTTCTCGAACTGTTTTTTGATCGAGGCAAGCACCGGCATGTACTGTGCAGCCCATTCGATCTTCAGCTTCCCGGAATTGCTCATAAAATACTCCGTCTGCGGCTCCGTTGTCATGCAGGAACCGCGTGGTTTCGTACCCATTTATTGGCGCGGGCATGGCACATAAGCAAATTGGTGAAACCGGCACGGTGGATAGACAGGTAGATAGCCCCGGCCGGAGAAATGAAAAGTGACATGGTGCTCACGCGGCGGATCATCCCCTGCCTTGACTTAAAGGACGGCAGGGTGGTAAAAGGGACAAATTTTTTAGGCCTCCGGGACGCCGGCGACCCGGTGGAGCTTGCCTCGCGCTACAACGATCAGGGAGCAGACGAGGTGGTGTTCCTGGACATCACCGCCTCAAAGGAGAAACGTGGCATCATTATCGATCTCATCCAGCGGGCAGCAGACCAGCTCTTTTTACCGCTTACTGTCGGTGGCGGTCTCAAGACCCTCGATGATATCCAGCAGATCCTCCGGGCCGGCGCCGACAAGGTGAGCCTGAACACGAGTGCCGTGCACGACCCGTCGATCATTACCAAGGGGGCCGAGTCCTTCGGCACGCAGTGCATTGTCGTTGCCATGGACGTGAAACGGAACTTTACCGAAAACCCGGACGCGGTGCCGGTGAAGCTGTGCGACGGCCGGACCTGCTGGTACGAGGTTGTGATCTACGGAGGGAGCAAGCCGACCGGGATCGATGCCGTCCGCTGGGCAAAGGAAGCCGAGGAACGCGGCGCCGGGGAGATCCTCTTAACGAGCATGGAGACCGATGGCACCAAGAACGGATTTGATCTTGCGATCACCCGGGCGATCTCGGAATCGGCAAACATCCCGGTGATCGCGAGCGGAGGCGTGGGCACGCTCGAACATTTCTACGATGGTTTTACTAAGGGAAAGGCCGACGCCTGCCTTGCGGCAAGCGTCTTCCACTACGGCGAGTTTACGGTCCGCGAGGTAAAAGAGTATCTGGCTCGTCGGGGTATCCCGGTACGGCTTTAAGATCGAGCTCGAACGCTGCCACCGGGTGTTCGAGTTCGAAGGCGGTAAGCACTGCCGGGTGGATCTCGCCAAAGACCCCGACTTTTTTCCCGTTTACAAGGATATCGGCTCTCCGCCCCTTGATGAACGCCTCGTCCTTTGATTCTTCCACGGTATACGCGATCCCGAGTTCGCGGAGCACGGCGTCCACGTGGGCGTAGGCCTCGGAGAAGTCTGCCGCCGGGTGGGTGCCAGCCGCCGCAAGCTTCTGGCCCGTGCGGAGATTTGCCACCACGTCACCGGTTGCATAGATCCGCTGGGGGAGCTCGCGGTGCCGGTTGACCTGGAGCATCTCTAAGAGAAGCGGGAGGATATCGGTCCGGACCACCGTGTACTCCTCGCTTATCGGGTGCATCAGGTGAAGTGTCTCTGGAAGCCTGGGGCGCCGGAGGGAGTCGAAGAGCACCCGCTCATTGGTGAGCGTAAAGGGCATGGTTTCAAGGTAGCCGAGGCCGTCAAGGACGGCACGGGCCTGCCCGGCGATATGGTTTGCCAGGTGCTCTTTCCCGATGGAAAACGTTGGTGGGAGCTCGACATCGAAGTTCTCGTATCCGTAGGCGATCGCAACGTCCTCGAAGATGTCCCAGTCGTGCATGATGTCGGCCCGGAAACAGGGCACCTGCACCTTTACCTTGTCCTCTCCCACAACCTCTGCGCCAAACCGCATCTTCTCAAGGAGTGCTGCCATCTGCGGGGCGGTGAGGTCAACGCCGATAAGTTCGGAGCACTCGCGGACGCTCACCGTGCGCTCGGCGGGGGCGAGGTCGGGGAAGGTCTTCCCCTCGATCTCGACGCTTTCGATGGTCGCGCCTGCTTCGGCAAGCGCCGTGCAGATGATGTTTGCCGCAACGTTGACCGCCCGCTGGTCGGTGCCGGTCACATCGAGGAGGATATTCTTTGTCTTGGTCGTCACCCGGGTCCGCTCGCCGTTGATGATCGGCGGGAACGAGCAGACATGGTCCTCGTTGTCGATAATGAGCGGGAAGAGCGGGAAGTCTTTGACGATCTTTGCATAATCCTTCCCTTTCGGGTGCTCGGCAAGGATGCCGTCGAGCGTGAGTTCTTTCGTGAAGTCGAGCGGCACGAACTTCCGGTCCCTCGGGGAAGCCTTGTAGTGGAACGGCGGGGTCACCGTGTCGAGGTCGTGGATGCCGATGGCAACCTTGCTCCTGCCCCTGCCGACGGCCCAGTGGAGCGCCTCCTGAAGCGCCATCACTGATAGAATCGACTCGTCGTCAAAGCTGATGTTCCGGATCACGGCCGATGTTAGGCAGGGCCGGATCGCGGCAAGTTTCGGGTCGATGGTGAATTTTATGCCGGAGGGCTTGACCGTGTACTTCGGCAGGCCGGGCTCGATCCCCAAGAATCCCCTCATTGCCCGGGCCGCCCCTTCGACCGAGAAGAGGTCGGGGCGGTTCGGGAAGAATTCTACATCAACGTGGTCTTCTTCGACCCGTTCGATCTCGGATCCGATCATGGGGAGGCGCTTTAAGATCGTCTCCTTGTCGGTCCCAGTGAGCCGTTCGAGGTATCGGTAGGAGAGGCTGATGATTGCCATGTTACGCCTTCCTCCCGACTTTTACCGGCGCATGCACCGGGTTAGTCCGGATCCATTCGAGGTCGCTCTGGTAGAGCTGCCGCAGGTCCTTTAACCCGAGCCGGAACATCGCCACCCGGCTCACGCCAAGGCCCCAGGCAAGCACCGGGCAGGTAACACCCCATGGCGCCGTGACTTCCTGCCGGAAGACGCCTGCCCCGCCCATCTCAACCCAGCCCAGGCCGTCGACCCAGATCTCGGGCTCTACCGAGGGCTCGGTGTACGGGAAGAACCCGGGCCGGAACCGGACATCCTCGAATCCCATCCGCTGGTAGAACTCTTTCAAGAACCCGAGCAGGTGGCGGAACGTAACGCCCTTGTCCATCACGATCCCTTCGAGCTGCTCGAACTCTGGCGTGTGGGTGGGGTCGATTGCCTCGCGACGGTACACCCGGCCCACGCAAAACGCCTTTACCGGCGGCTCGGGGTGTTTGACAAGATACTGGATGGAGAGGCTCGTGGTGTGGGTCCGGAGCACGCACTGCTTTGCCTTTTCTGGGTTCCACTTCCCGCCCCAGCCGGTAGACGAGGTCTCCCCGCCGTGCTCGTGCATGTCGCGGAGACGCTCCCAGCCTTCGGGCAGCGGGGCTTCTTCTTTGAGGTAAAAGGTGTCCTGCATCTCCCGGGCCGGGTGGTCCTGGGGCTGGAAGAGGGCGTCGAAGTTCCAGAACGCGCTCTGGACGATCCCGCCGTGCATCTCGGTGAAGCCCATCTCCAAAAGAATTTCGCGCATCTCGTCGATGAGCCGCTGGTAGGGGTGGGTCTTTCCCGGGTAGGCGGTCTTCGGGAGCTTGTGGATATCGTACTTCCGCAGGCTCGCGGTCTTCCATGATCCGGAGAGGATCTGGTCCCGGGTGAGGGTGCCGATCTCTTCGCGGAGGTCAAGGCCCTTCTTTACAAGGGTGAGTCCTGCAGGGGTGATGGAAATGGCATTACGGACGGTTTCGGATTCGGTAAGGATCCCGCGTTTGATAAATTCTATTGTCTTTGGATCTTTGTCTGAAGGGTTTTTTAGCGAGGCTTCGTCCCTCTCAATGAATCCAGCATGTCCTTTGTCCTTGTCAGGAGTATAATCGTCTCCTCGAACGGCACCCTCACAGAGTTGTATAGTACCGTTCTCTGTGACTTTAACAAGTCCTTTCTTCCTGAGCTGCCCAAACCCTATTTTAAAAGCAGGCACTCCCTGAAATTCGGCAATTTTAGAATCGGGTTTACTTTTGATTTCTTTATAGAGTTGGGCTTCTGGAAGGCCATTCTTTAGATATTTTCTACCTTCTTCTGTATACTCAAACGATTTTTTAGTGAGTCTTTCAACTATCGCAAGTCCCTTTTCTTCGGTAAGGTGCCCCCATTGCACAACTGCTTCCGGTGTCGTATTCAAGAGAGATGCAAGATGCTCCGCATCAGCCTTCTTCTCCTTTTCCAGCGCGGCAAGCAGCCTCTTCTCGTTTAACGTCAGTTCTGCCATTCTCCCTTCACACCTCGATATTTTCTGCCGCCACGTCCATCTTCTCCTTAAAGTCCTTTAAAAATGCAATGACCCGTTCCGCGGTCTCCTTCTTGCACTGGCCGCAGGTGATCTCGCCGGCCCTGCACCTGCGGTGGATCTCCGCAAGCACTGCATCGTCGGTTACCATGTGGAACATGTTGAGGAGGTAGAGCATGCACTTCTCCGGCTCGCCGCCGAGACGCTTCTGTTCCTCAAGCGTCATCCTGCCGCCGGTGAGCGCACTCATCACCTTTTTCCGTACCGCCGCCTCGGGCTCGAAAAACGAGATGAAACTCTCCGGCACGCTCGACGACATCTTTCCCCCGGTGAGACCCGGGAGGAACTGGTGGTAGGTCGAGGAGGGCGTGTAAAAACCGTACCCGCCAAAGGAGAGTTCGATCTCTCTTACTTTCGCGCTCACATCGGCACAGGAAGCACCCTTCACATCAACGTGGCCCTCGTACTTCTTCGTGTGCGGGAACGCTTTTTTCACCGCTTCGAGCGCGCCATCGGGGGCGTTTTTAGAGCGCACGCTGATAAGCCCTTCCCGCTCTTCGACCGTAAACATCCGGAACTTGTGGGCGATCCCCCGGGTGAGCCGGATATGCGGGTCCTGGTCGATCCCGACTGGCACAATCGTGGGGGCCGGCCCCTTCTCGACCTGCGGGTACAGGATATCGGCAACCTGGGTGATCACGCTGTCCGCATGGGCGAGCGCAGTCTCCGGGCCAAACCCGTAAATTGCCGAAAGTTCGGAGAAGTTCACCTTGGTGGCTGCCTCAAAGGCAAGGTCCTTGAGCCGGTCGTTCCTGCTCTGGAAGTAGGTCTCCCCTTCGTAGCCGAGCGCATAGAGACAGGAGAGGTACTCTTTCCCGTACTCCCGGCACTTCTCCCACGAGAGGCCCCGGACCCCGTATGCCTCGCGGTCAGCGATCGTGACATAGCCGGTTGCGCCCTGCTGCACGTGCCAGACGATCTCCTTCATTAAGAGCAGGTGGCCGAGGTGCGGGTGGCCGCTCGGCATGAATCCGGTGAGCAGGTAAAACGGTGTATGATTCCTTATTGCCCGGGCGATCGGGAGGTAATCGCGCTGCCCGAGAACAATGCCCCGGCGCATGAAATACGGGATCTCGGGGAGTTCCGGAAGCACCGGCGCTATCGGGTCGATCCCGAACTCCGCAAAGGTCTTTTCGATATCTAAAGAGGGGGTGCTCGACCACGGGTTGATCTGCGGCTCTGTCATGATGAAAACGCTCGTTTGATCTTATAACTTGATCCGCGCAAATTCGACGAACTGGATACCGGTAGTATGTACACAGCCAAAGAACATCTTCTTTTCACGCTGTGCGCCATCCTGACCGAGCGGGAGATAACGCTCATGGGCATGACCGCTTCCTTTTCTATCGCGTGCACGAGGAGATCGGAGTGCACGTTCTTCCCGCAGTAGACCCGGAAGTGGTGGCCGAACTTGTAGCCGGTCCGAGGGATAAAGTTATGATGGCGCAGTTCGGTGTAGACCTTGTCTTTTTCCGCGAGTTCCTGGTCGGAGTCCGAGGCAAATGCAAAATACTCTTCGGCGGTGAGCGCAGTCCCGTTCTTTTTGACCGAGATTACGCCCTCTGCCATGAGGTAGAGGAGTTCGACCGGGGAGACCATGAGCCGCTGGTCGTCGAGCCGCTTACCAAAGCCGGCCAGTTCGAGATCGGAGCGGGGCGCTGTCCGAACCATTGCCGATTTCCCGACAAGGATCGCTTCGGCTTTTGCGATCTTCGGCGCAGGGACACAGGAATCGGCGAGTTTCTGGAGCTTGATCTCGTAATAGGTCAGTTCCTCCTCGTCGTCAACAACCGCGAGCACGTACTGCTTGCGCATGTTCCGTGCCGTGACCACCTCTTCGATGAGCTTTACAAACCGCACCGGGTCACGTTCGGAAAGGACGCGGACAAGGTAGAGCGACTCGCCCGTGCCCGGTTTCTCGCCGCGCCGGAAGACCCGGTAGTCGTGGGGCCCGGTCTGGACAACGTACCCGCGCTCGCGGAGGGTCGCGGTACACAAGGAAGCTGCGCAGGAAATTTCTCTGGTCGGCATACTCGGCAAGCAGCGTGTCGAAGGTATACCCGGGGACCTCGATCTTCTGCCGGTGGAGCAGGTACAGGGCCTCCTGCGGTGCGAGGCGTATATTCTCTCCTTCGGGGCGGCCGTACCCGCTCTGGTCGTAGAGCACGCGCCCGTCCCTTCCGGTCAGTACCGCGGTGCCGTCAAATGTCGCTTTCGTGCCGGAATTATTGGAGGCCGGGTATAATAAGGGCGTGGGAAGAACACGGGGCGCGCGGGGGCGTTTCCGGTGGGATCGTAAAATTGGCCCGGTTCGGGCATGCAAACGGAGCGTATTTCATAGGAATTACATTTGCCCTGTACGATAGATATATGCCTATAAAATCCCAACACTTCTGGCCATATTGTATCCCCCAGAAAGGAAGTCGCTGTTGCACGTCCCCCGGATCAGATACCCTCTCTCCGGGAAGATTTCATGCGTTTCCCGGAGAGGAATACCTATGGCCTCTCCTCTTTGTATTTTACGCGATTTTATGCTGCAAGCTCGCGGACTTTTGCAATATTTCCCCGGTCGTCCCGCCGCTCGTCACCGGCGTCTCGCAGACCAGCGGGAGGCGCACAAATACCGGGTCGTGCAGGATGCGCCTGAATCCATTCTCGCCGATGTACCCCATGCCGATATGCTCGTGACGGTCGAGCCCGCTCCCGAGGTCGCCCTTGGTGTCGTTGAGGTGGATGAGTCTGAGCCGGGAGAACCCGATCTGTTCGTCGAACTGCGCAAGGGTCGAGGCAATACCGTCAGCTGTCCGTAACTCGTAGCCGGCGGCAAACGCATGGCAGGTGTCGAAGCAGACACCGACCCGTTTATCATCAGAAAGCCCGGCAAGGATAGCTCCGATATGCTCGAAGCTGCTGCCAACGCTGTTCTTCTCCCCGGCGGTGTTCTCTAAAAGCAGCATGGTTGCCGATCCCGACGATGCAAGTGCTGTGTTGATGGCCTTGATCACCCGGGCCCTGCCGCCCGCAATGCCGTCCCCGAGGTGGTGGCCGAGGTGGGTGACGAGATAGGGGATGCCGAGTTTCCCGCACCGGTCGAGCTCTGCTGTGAGCGACTGGACCGACTTATCCCAGATCTCAGGCTTGGGCGAGGCGAGGTTCGGGAGGTAGGGCATGTGATCGACCGGGAGGAGTCCCGGTGGTTGCGATCTTCTTTTTGTAGAGTTCGCAGTCCGGATCGGACAGGGGTTTGGAACTCCAGCCCCGGGGGTTGCGGGAGAACTGCTGGAAGACATTGCACCCGGCGTCTTTTGCCCGATCAACTGCAAGATCGAGCGACCCGGCGATCGAGACGTGAACGCCGACCTTTACCTGTGCCATGGCCGGCTCTCCCTGGGAATTGAAATCATGTATGTATCAGGTACGCATTGCAACGGCCCGGCAGATGGAGGTTGCGATCGGGCCAAAAAAGGAGGGGTTTAATTCCCGCGGTTCCGGCCGGCAAGGAGAACGACCGCACCGAGGCCAAGAATGGTAAGCGCGGCAAAGGCAGCCCGGACTTCTGGGTCGTGGTGGGTGCTGTCGCAACCGGTGCCGAAGATACACCGGAATCTGCCGGTATCGTGGATTCCGACGTTACCTGGGCTTCGGTTCCGTGCGCTGTCACCGTGACACCCAGCGGGGGAACGACATGGACGATGTAGTCGGAGACCGGCTGAACACCGCCGACCATCGCGGTATTCCCGGCGCAGGCAGAGGAGAGAGCCTCTCCCTTCACAAAGGTCACGTTCACGCTCGACGCGTCGTTCCTCCCGTTAAAGAACAGGAATTCCTCGGGAAGAAGGGTCTTTTCTGCCACCGTCATGTTACTGCTTTTAACGGTGATCTTTGCTGAAGTGGCAGTGCAGGTTGTCCCCGTGCATGCCGAGCAGTTGGCATTTGTCTCTTCGGTCACTGCATAATCGCCGATGAGGCTGACCGGGAGGCTCCCGATATCGCCGATCTCATCGGTCGCGTAATCAGCGTAGGTGCCGGTGCCATAGAGTTTCGCAAGCGAGATCCACGTTCCTCCCGTGCCGCCAAGGCTCGTTGCGACAACGGAATCGCCTTTGCTAAAGACAGAGAATGCCGCCTTGTCGGGAACCGTGCCGGTAAGCGTGGTTTCATTCAGCGGTGTCCACGAACAGACCGGGGCCGAGGTGCCCGATCCGTAGTCGCACCCATACTTTGCGGGTGACGAGATGGTCAGGGTGTTATCTGCTGCGGAAATATCCGATACCGTGCCTTTGACGGTCACTTCAAGGACAACCGCTCCGGCAGGGATCGCACAGGTAAAACAGGCGAGTAAGAGTGCAGAGAGCGCGAAGGATACGACGTATTTCATACAATTCACTCCGATACTAAAGGATATTCTGTCATTATCCGGTGTCGCTTAAAAAGCCGCGTATGCTGGAAAAAATCAGGCATTGAAACTACAAAAAGGCGGTTCTCTTAAAAAAGCCGTTTCCTGCACCTTGATGTGGGTGGAAAGCCAACGCACCGGTATGCAGGTCACCTTTCTTGGGACGAACGGGTGGTACGATTCGGCAACGGGAAACACCGTTTCGGCGCTGATTTCAACAGAGAACTACGATATCATCCTCGACGCAGGAAACGGCATTGCCAAGGCTGACCGGTACATGACGCAGGATAAGCCGGCCTTTCTCTTCCTCTCCCATTTCCACCTCGACCACACGGAAGGTCTCCATGTGCTCGTGAAGTTCCGGTTCAGGAAAGGTCTCACCATCTGCGGGGGGATAGGGACGACTGCAAATCTTGCGGGCCTGCTCCGCGATCCCTATACCGTCCCTCTCGATGAAGTCCCCTTCCCGGTGACCGTGACCGAACTCGCCGATGGCCCCCACGAGCTTCCCTTCAAGGTCACCTGCCTGCCCCTTGTTCACCCGGTTCCCTGCATGGGCTACCGGTTCGAGATCGACGGAAAGGTGGTGACTTATTGTACGGACACCGGGATCTGCGACAATGCAGTGACCCTTGCACGCGGTGCAGACCTCCTCATCACGGAATGCGGGCTCAAGCCCGGGGAGAAGAGTCCCCTCTGGCCTCACATGAACCCGGAGGATGCAATCGATGTTGCCCGAAGGGCGGGGGCCCGGCGCCTTGCGCTGACGCATTTCGGGGCCGAGGTGTACAAGACGATCGAGGAGCGTTGGGCACTGAAAACCCGGTTTGAAAAAGAGTGTCCCGGGCTTATCGTATCCGAGGATGAGATGCAGGTGGAGGTTGAATAACACATATGCACCGCGAAAAAAGGGAACAACGGTGGGATGCTATCTCATACCCGGAATGAATCAGAAATGTGTTACCGGTGGGAATTGTTTCATCAGATTTATAGAACAAGCGATTGAACGGTATTTTTATGTCTAAAAGCATACAGTCGCCGCTTGCAAGGCTTGTCATCGTGTGTCTGTGTCTTGCCCTTATTGGCGGGCTTGCCGGGGGCCTCCACTATTACGCGGTTGATCTGCCGCAGCAGCAGGTGCAACAGGCACCGACAAACTGTGCTTTTCCGTTTGGATCGACACTCACCACCGTAATTAATGGCGAAGCCGTGGATGTATGGTGTATCTATACGTGTTGCACCAGTATTGATCAGTTCCTGCCGGTCCACCATTATTCGTCAACAGATGGGTTCCAGCTTTAACGTCCCTCTCACGAGGATATTTCCTTAAAAAATAGAGAGTGGGTGCGGTATCCCGAGGGAACGTGGAGGTCAGCGGATCTGTTCACGGGAAGCCGGGGACAGACCTGAAATCCTCATCTCTTTTAAGTATCCTGACAAGCGGTGGGAGATGTCCTGACGTCACCTCCCTTCCGGATTATTTCTTGATCTTCTTCATCAGCCAGGCCATGTTCTCGCCCAGCACCTTCATCGTCTCCAGTCCCTCGTCATCCTTTTTGACATCCCCCTTCTCAAGGCCGATCCCCACGTTCCAGTAACGGGACCCTGGGACAATCATCTGGTTGATGAAGAAGAAGTGGTTGAGCGTGTCGAAGGTGTGGATCGCTCCGCCCCGCCGCACGGCAACGACCGCTGCCCCAATCTTTCGCCGGAACATATTGTCGTTTGCCAGCGCCACGTACCCGGCCCGGTCGATGAGGGCCTTCATCTCGGTTGTCACATCGGAAAAATACGTCGGCGACGCAAGGATGATCCCGTCCGCCTTGTCCATCTTTGCAATGCATTCGTTGACATAATCGTCGATAACGCAGCGCCGGTCCTTTGTTTCCCAGCACTTTCCGCAGGCAAGGCACCCGTGCATCTTCTTTGCGGCAAGGGGGACGAGCTCGGTCTCGATCCCGGCCTTTTCCAGCTCCTTAAAGAGCGTCTGCACGAGGATCGCGGTGTTCCCGTCTTTCCTTGCGCTCCCGTTGAACGCAACAACTTTTATGCTCATAATGGCTCCTTTTGTTTATTCCCGTTAGCACCGCCGGCAACATAATGCCCCCAGTAGGCCGGAGGATACTAAAAGATACCCGCCGGCAACTGTTCCTTGAGGCACCATCTTAAGAACCTGCGCGCCAAATAGTCGTGCGAAATGAACTCCAGGCTGCAGTTTTCCGATCTCTCGCTCTCAAAGGAGATCGCAAAAGCCGTCGAGCAGATGGGCTTTGAAGAGCCAACGCCCATCCAGGCGCTCGCCATCCCCCTCATCCAGGCCGGCCGTGACGTTACCGCGCAGGCACAGACCGGCACCGGCAAGACATCCGCGTTCGGCATCCCGGTTATCGGGAAGATCGATGCCTCGCGCAAGGATGTCCAGGCCATCGTGCTCTGCCCGACAAGGGAACTTGCGATCCAGATCGCAGAAGAATTCTCCCACCTCCTCGCATATCTCCCGAAGATCACGGTCCTTCCCGTCTATGGCGGCCAGCCTATCGAACGCCAGCTACGGGCGCTTGCACAGGGTGTCAATATTGTAATCGGCACGCCCGGCCGGGTGATGGACCACCTCAGGCGGGGGACCCTCGCGCTCGACGATGTCGAAACGGTTGTTCTTGATGAGGCAGACCAGATGCTCGACATGGGGTTCCGGGACGACATCGAACTCATCTTAAAACAGGTGCCGCAGAAGCGCCAGACGCTTCTCTTCTCTGCAACGATGCCAAAGCCGATCCTGGAGATCTCAAAACGGTTCCAGAACCGGCCGCAGTTTGTCCGGGTCGAGTACCAGGAGCTCACGGTTCCTGCCATCGAACAGACGTATGTGGAGGTCAGGGAACGTGACAAGCTGGAAGCGCTCTGCCGGGTGATCGATGTCGTCGACCCCCAGCTTGCGATTATCTTCTGCAACACTAAGCGCGGGGCCGAAGACCTTGCCGGACGGGTGCGGGCCCGGGGCTACCGTGCCGAGGAACTCCACGGCGACATGAAGCAGAGCCAACGCGATCGGGTCATGGGCGGTTTCCGGAAAGGCCGGATCGATATCCTGATCGCTACCGATGTTGCTGCCCGCGGCATTGATGTGGACGACGTGGACATGGTGATCAACTACGATGTCCCGCAGGATGTTGAATATTATGTCCACCGGATCGGGAGGACCGGGCGGGCAGGAAAGAGCGGTCGCGCAATCACCTTTGTTGCGCCCCGAGACTTTACCAAGCTCCGTGAGATCCAGAAGTATACCCATGTCCGGATCGCGCGGGTTCCCCTGCCTACGGCAAGCGATGTGGTGGCCTCTAAAACCCGGACAATCATGGACGAAATTCGTGCGGTCGTTGCAGAAGGCGGCATCGAACCGTTCATCCGGGTGATCGAGCAGGAAGGTACCGGCGACTTAACAACGCTTGAAATTGCAGCAGCCCTCATGAAAATGCAGATAGAACATGGGGAGGAGACGCGAAAAGAGCATGCCCCGACAGACTTCGGGGATACCGGGGCCGAAGAGGCCGGGATGGTCCGGTTCTTTTTGGGCGTCGGCCGCGACCACGGGGTCGCCCCGAAAGATATCGTGGGAGCTATCGCAAACGAGACCGGCATCCCGGGAAAGTCCATCGGTGCAATCCGTATCCTCGACACGTACTCTTTTGTTGAGATCCCCCGCGACTGTGCTGAAGAGGTCTATACCGTAATGAAGGAGCGCACGATCCGGGGCCAGCCGACCGGGATCGAGCCGGCGCAGGGCAGGCGCGGATAACTCTTCGATCCAATACCCGATATCGGCAATCCTTTTTTTGTGCGGTTCCCGATGCATACAATTGCATCCGGGAGGAGCGCGGCATGTTCCCTGCGGAGTGATTTCCCTTTGTGTCAGGGCAGGATAATCCCCGTAAGATACATCCCGAACAGTAGTTTCTCCCAAAGCACGCGTAATCCTAAATATCACGAAGGGTGAAAACTTCCTGTATGCAAATGAAATTCCTGTATGGAGGCATTGCCTTCCTGGCTCTCCTGCTTCTCGTGGCCGGGTGTACCCAGACCACCACCCAGCAGGCAACCCCGGTTCCGACCACGGAAGTGGCAACCGAGGCCCCGACTGCTGCCGAAACCACTGCTACCGCAGCGCCCACGACCGTCACACTTGCCACCCCCGGACCTACCCAGACCCTGCAGACCAACTGGGCCGTGGATGTCCAGGTTGCAAGCAACGGCAAGGCAATCGACCCTGAGGTTATCCTGACCTTCCGCGGCGGAAAAGGCCTTAACGTCATCCCCGAGATCGACCTGATGCTCTACAAGGAAGACGGGACTGTCGAAAGCGATAAGATGGTCCAGCCGCTCTATGTAGGAAAGACCGTTCAGCTCAAGGGATCGACCGGCAATAAAGACCGGGCCGAGGTCTGGGTTGTTACGCCGCAGGGTGACCGGGTTAAGGTTATCGACCAGTACGTGCCCTTCCGGTCCTATAACTAATCCTTTTTTCCGGCAGGATGGCCTGCCGGTACGGAAAATTCCGAAAATTTACCCGGCTGGCTCACGGCTCTCTTCCACGGTTATGGATTTACCTGCAAGGTTATACCCGATCGTGGTATTCGGCTATCCCAAAGACTGCCCGTGAACGCAACGGCAACCGACAGACCGGGAAACGAAAAAAAGATTAAAAAGGATATTTTCGTTTACATTCCGATCTTCTGGAGCGCCGTTGCAAGCAGGGTCTCGTCCCCGATAAGGAAGAGCGTGTCCCCTGCCCTGACAGTACTGTCCGGCGCGGGAACGACAAGCCCGCCATCGGCTTTCCGGAATGCGATGGCAGAAACCCCGGCAGGAAGACCGAGCCCGGCAACCGTTGTCTCTTTTCCCGGGGGAATGGTTACGGCCCGGATAGCCCCCTTATTCTCGTAGAGCAGGGAGAGGAGTGTTCCCGCATCGTCAGGGGCAAACTTCGGGGCGATCTTTTTCCGTGCATCATCGATCGCCCTGCTGATATCATCCTTTGTGGGGAGCTCTTCGGTGACCCGGGAATATGCGTCCTGTGCGGTTGCCTGGGCCTTTGCCGTGACCGGTTCAACGGTTTCGAAGATTTTTCCCTTGAGCCCCGCGAGCTCTCCGGCCAGGTGATCCCCGGCTGCGTGGACGCTCTTTTCTACCTGCTCCCTCAGCGGGACGTTCTTTTCCACAACTACTGCTGTGCCTTCCTCTATCCCGAGCGCCGACAGGTCTTCCGTGGAGAGGCGGATCTCATCCAGCCCCACCAGAGAATCAGAGAATGCGGAGACCGTAATCCAGCGGTCTTTAGCCGTTGTGCCGATATCGATATCATCGCGCTCGTTTACCCCAAGTTCTTTTAATGTGGCCTCGTTTATCCGGGCCCGCCCGGTGCTCGGGAAGGCCCTTTTTCGGGCAGTAAGTACCAGATCGCTCATATTACCACCCGGATTAACCCGTGCCGCAATAAGGCTTCCGGGGAAGCGCACGATAGAAGAAATGCTAAAATCGCGGATTTATCCTGCTGCACTCACGAAGCACGTTCCCATCGGGCAACGGAGAACGTAAGAATGGGGATGAATACCCCGATAAGGATGATTGCCAGGGCTACCGGCTCGTCCCCATAGGGCGGCATCGCGTATACGTAGATCCCATCGACGATCACAAAAAAAGCGATAAAGATGCTCAATACCTGCAGGATCTTTTCCATGATAATTCAACCCATGAATAATCTGTATCATTTATACGGTAGCGGCAGGGAGCTGATAAACACTTGCCCGAGAGTCCGGGTCATTCATCCGGGATGTGCAATGTCTCCCATGAAACCGCTCCTTCTTCAACAGCCTTTTTTATCACCCTTTGAGTCCGGGTGAGCGTAGCCGTCCCGTGCTTGACATCCATGAACACGATGGAAAGGGAGCTCCCTCGTTCATCCGCTACCTCGGATAACCCGTTAAAAACAATGTAGTCCACTGGAGAACCGATGAACCGGGCATCCGCAGGGAGATACCGGAAGGATGGGTGGAGGGGGGCCATCTGTTCGGCAATCTTTCCTTTCAGGGTCGAGCGGGAACGGTTGACCGAGTCTTTCCGGATCTCTTTTCCCGCTTCAGCCTTCCAGCGTTCAAGTTCGGCACGGTACCGCGCTTCTATCGCAGAGATCTGGGCTTTTACATATCCCCAGCCGAGAAGAAAACCGATTGCAAGGGCGATAAGAACCAGAATGCCACTGCCAATAAGATCCATGACAGGTGATGCTGCCCTCTCCATATATTCCCGGGGCAGGGAGGGTGAAAATGCACAACCGGGTTGACTTCTCACCGACAGGCGCTTCAATGCCGGCATCGGAACACCGGATGAAAATCCCCAACCCGTTCTCTCTCGTAATCTACGGGATGGGCGGGGGATTGCAGAACCACAATTTTTTTTTCCCGCATGGTAGACTTAGAAGTGTACTGTTATGCAGAAAACTCAGGGCCGCAAATACCAGGTAGTCGAGGAAGCAGAGATCGACCTCGTTCTCAAATCCCGGGACAGCCACGAATTTTATGAACAATACCTCAAGGTGTTTCCTGACACAAAAAAAGGTCTCGACAGCATCAGCAAGATCTGGAAACGGCGGAGCGAATTTGCCAAAAAACGGCAGCTTACCCTGCCTCGCGGGGACACGGTGTCGGTTCCTCTGAATGCCGAGCTGGATGCACGGATAGCCGAACAGACCAAACTCCTTACTGAGGTTGCTGCCCTTACAAAGGAAAACCTGGAAGTAAACCGGCAGATCCTTGCCGCACTCGTCCACCAGAACCGGCTCCTCGGTGGTCATGAGGAAAAGCCAAAGGATGCGCCGGTGCAGCATGGCGAGCCCCCAAAACCGGCAGTGCAGAAGAAAATTCCGGAGAAGCAGGCACCGATTGTCGTGGGTTCGTAACCCGAAAAGTATCTCTAAAAATTTTTTACCTCAATTAATTCCCTGACGCGCATGCGTTTTCCGTATTTTGGAATGAGAAGAAATAGCCGTAATTCCAGGGTTTTTCCGGGGAAATATCCGAAATTTGTAATTTTTTCCTAAAAGAACGCATGAGAGTTTTGTTACAGCATTTCTCACCTGAAGGGCAGATGATGTTAAAAAACCCGATCCCTATATATACCTAAAGGAAAAAATTCAGTTATATGCCACGAGGACGGCCAAAAGGCTCACGCAACATGAGCGCATATGAGCGTGGAAAAGTAAAACGGATACGTGAACTTCTTTCCCAGAAAGGAATTACCCGGTTTGACCGGCTCCGTGACCAGCAGGTTCTGAGCGATATTTACGTAAATACCGATGGCGAGGTTTTTGTAAAATTCGGCATGGACAAGTCCGTTTTGGCAGAACCAAAGGCCGTCCGGAACAAATCCGGTGAAAAAATCCTTGCAAAACTGGAAAAAAATATTGCTGCACTTCGTACTGTAATGCAGTGAGTCAGTAATTTTTTTTTTGAGCAGGTAAATTCGTTCGAGAGTACTTTGGTTTTTACCGGGAAATCCCAGCAAAATTACCTGTTTTGTTCTATCTGTAATCTGCCCGGTTAGGCGGCTTTTCGTTAAATCATTCTTACGGGATCCTTATAATTATCGGCCCCCTCCCCGCAAGAACAATATCCCGGGCCGCTAATCTTTTCCCGGCAAAAAGCCGGGTGATTGCAGTTTCGCTCCTTCCTATCCCCTCCCGTATTGCACTGCTCTCTGCCGAGCGTGAGGAACTTTCCCGGTACCCGTTAGAACGCATTGCCGGTATTGTCCGGGACGTGCGCTTCCGGTGCACTTCCTGCGGCAGGTGCTGTACCCGGGCATTCAACGGCCATGTATTCCTGCTTGACCGTGATGTTGTCGCGGTCCGGAAGATCGATCCCGACGCGCTCGAACCGGCACCGGATCCTGAGTTCTGCGACCAGAACGGTATTCTCTATGTTTCGGGGTATGCCCTGAAAGTAAAGGACGATCGCGAGGGATCGTGCTGGTTTTTAGAAAACAACCGGTGCCGGATCTATGACCGCAGGTTTTCCATCTGCCGCATCTATCCGTACATGCTCCACCGGGAACCGGATGAACGGGGAAAGGTGGACTGGCGCCAGATCTCCGGCCTCGACCAGCACGGTGAGTACGATGCAGATATCTCCGAGGAGGAGAGCATTCTGATCGCCCGTGAAACGATAGCCTACGAGACCGCGTTCCTCTCACAACAGATTGCGTTTTTGGAATGCATACAGGAACGGTTTGCCCGGTTACAGCTCCGGCATGTCCAGAAGATCCATGACCGGCAGATGCGGCAGTATCGCAGCGGTGAGCCGGTTACGGTCATGGCCTACCATGACGGGAACCTGGAAAAACATACGCTTTGAAGGAACTGAGCCGCCCGGTATCGCATAGTAGTCCGGTACCGTGGCAATACAAGGACACACACTCCTGCATCAGGATCCCGGTAAAAAAGAAAACCGTTCCGCCCCCCCGCCCAGTTTACCGCGCTTTGAGGATGAGGAGCGTGATATCGTCGTGCTGGGGGCGGTCTCCCGCAAATGCGGTGATGGCGGCAAGGATCCGGTCGAGAATAGTGGCCGCAGATTCGCCGCGGTTTTCCGTAATGACTTTTACGAGCCGCTCTTCGCCGAATTCCTCATCATGATCGTTGATAGCCTCGGTCACCCCGTCCGTATACAACACGAGGACATCGCCGGGCCGCAGGTCGACCCTGACCGACTGGAGGCTGACCTCGTCGGTAACTCCTAGTGCGATCCCTTTTGCCTTGAGGAGCACGACATCCGCTGCTGTACCCTTGAGGAGAAGCGGGGGGTTGTGTCCGGCATTTACGTAGTTGAGCGTCATCGCCCGTGAATCGAGGATCGCATAGAAGAGCGTCACGAACATGCTCGTCTTGGAGTCTTCGCAGATCAGCTGGTTCGCATGTCCGATAGCTGTGGCGGGATCCGCGTTTGCGAGGGTGCTTGCCCGGATCAGCGTGCGGGAAAGCGCCATAAAGAGCGCTGCCGGGACGCCTTTACCGGAGACATCGGCAATTACAAGGCCCCACCGGTCCTGTGCAAGCGGGATGAAGTCGTAAAAGTCTCCGCCGACTTCGAGTGCCGGGATATTCTTTGCCACCAGTTCGATCCCTTCGATCTTTGGGGCTTCGTCGGGGAGGAAACTCTGCTGGATCCCCTTTGCAATCTCCAGCTCCTTTGCGTAGCGCTCCTTTTCAGCGGTGGTCCGCTGGAGTTCGTCGATATGGGCTTTGAGATCGGCGGCCATTGTGTTAAAGGACCGCGCCAGATCCTCGAACTCGTCCCCCGTTTCGATTTTCACCCCGATATTCGAGATCGCCGGTCCCGATTGCCTCGGATCCTTTCTTAAGCTCGGCGACCGGCCGGGTGATCAGCTGCGCAAAGAGAACGGAAAGTACGGTCACCATGATAAAGAGCAGGATGAACAGGACAACAAAGACGTTTCTTGCCAGGTCCATTTTCTGCTGGAGGAGAGTACTGGTCTCACCGGTTGCATTCACAATCTGGGCGCGGGTCTGTTGTGCCGGTGCAATCACATCATCGACCGGGACAACGATTCCCACGCTCCAGTTCACGCTTTTTAAGGGAGCATATGCGATGTATTTCTCGCCATCGGCAAAGGACACCCTTGCCGTCCCGGTCTTCCCGGCAACCATGTCCCGTGCGACTGCAACGAGTGCGGAATTGTTGCTGGAAAGCAGGTTTTCGGTTTCAAACGACTCGTCCCAGCCGTTTTCACCGGCCGTAATCCCCGGGCGTGCAACTACGTTCCCCTGTTTGTCGAGCAGGAATGCATACCCGTTACTGCCAACCTGTGTCCCGATAATCTGAGAATTTACGGTCGAGAGCGTGACATCGGATGCCACGACCCAGGTCCTGCCGTTGATGTCGGCGGGAACCTGCCGCGAGCAGGTGATCATGAGCCCTTTTCCCGATGCATCGACGTACGGGTCTGACCAGGTGACATTGCCCGACTGCAATGCCCGGGTAAACCAGTCTCGGGTTCTGGGATCATATGACGAGGAGATACCGGTCATCCATGGGTGGAGATACAGGATGCCGCTTCCGGTTCCAAGGTAGATCTGCGTGATCCTGGGATCCGATGAAAGGACCGGTATGAGCACGTCGTTCATAGAGGAAAGGGAGGAGAGTTCGTCGCCGACACTGTCGCGGGTAACCCCGGGTGCAAGAAGATACACCGATGACTGTTGGGATATCCGGCGGCCGTTCGGTTTGGGAATACAGTGTTGCTGGTGAAGCACCCCCCGTTCGGGCACGCACGGCAGTCGCATATCCGAAAGCGTATCCATCTCGCTTTCTACCTGGGAAAAGACCACGTTGCTGATATCTGCCTGGTCCGTTGCAAGCCGCTGCAGGGATGCTTCGGCATTTGTTTCAAGGGCCGTTGTGCTGTCGTGAACCGCCCGGTCACCCAGCTGCCCGCTGCTTGATAGTGCAAACGAACTCATGTCGCCCATGGTGAAAAAATGCGGCATAAACCGACCACCCCGAGGGCAAACCATGGACAGCGCCAGAAAGACGATCAGGATCTTGGCTTTTACGGTCAGTTTTCACATTCAGGCGCGCCATGGGTCGTACCATGACGTGTTTGTAAAGAATGCCTAAAAAGCGTTGTTATCCTGTCTTCCAAAAATAATCCAGCAAAGGGCAAAAAACCAGAATGCTGCCCGTTAAAAAAATTTTAGATATTGCCCGGGGCCGAACTGCTGTCGGCTCTGCGGGGCAAATGCGTTCTCGACAACGCCGGGGCCAAAGACCTTCGGGGCTGCACCCGGTCTTCGCATAGGTGTACAGGCAACGGTAAAGATTGCCTGCATTGCCGATGAAGGATGGCAAGGACTGCAATGAGCACGATAAAGAGTGCAGTGCTGCTTAAAAGAGCACTGTGTTCCCGATAAAGAGCGTCCCAGCAGGAGCAGGAAACCGACAACCCCGACAGGGCAAAGATGAGCGTGATCGAGATCGTC
>Ga0268359_12559_pt1 | contig 20918 bp, 22 predicted proteins | sample BioMet11_FD_194416 | JGI IMG/M metagenome (GOLD analysis project Ga0268359, IMG submission 194416) | Sewage microbial communities from Oakland, California, United States - Biofuel 11 (PacBio Assembly) | ecosystem: Engineered > Wastewater > Sewage > Unclassified | place: USA: California | collected...
ATACTGAGCGACCTTCATGCCGTTCTCGCAGTGTCTCATCATACGTACTTCCATAGTCTTGAGTCCTCTGAGGATCAGGAATGCTTCGAAAGGCCCCATAACGGATCCGGTCATGTCCTTGACTCCGAACATAGCTACTCTCTGAATGAATTCTGCATCTCCAACTACGAATCCGGCGATGACGTCTCCGTGTCCGTTCAGATACTTTGTAGCGGAATGAACTACTACATCAGCTCCGAGCGACAGAGGCTGCTGGCAGTAAGGCGATGCGAATGTGTTGTCGCATACTACTTTGATATCCTTGTTGTATCCATGTGCTATCTCAGCTATCTTCGCGATATCCGTTATTTTCATATTAGGGTTAGCCGGTGTCTCGAGATATACACAGCAGGTATTGTCTGTGAGGGCAGCCCTGACTTCGTCCATGTTCGAGCAGTCTATAAATTCAACTTCTACACCGTACTGTGTAACGCCTGCGCTCAGCAGTGCGAATGTGCATCCGTACAGAGTCTTGTCAGCAACGATCTTCTTGCCTGCGCCTGCGATCGACCAGATGCATGATGAAATAGCGCCCATTCCGGATGCTGCCGCCTGGCATGCTTCGCCGCCTTCAAGTGCAGCTACCTTATCCTGGACCATCTTTGTTGTAGGATTTCCGAGACGAGTATAGATGAATCCGTCTTCCTGTCCCGCGAAACGAGCCGCACCCTGTGCGCAGTTTTCAAATACGAATGTCGATGTCTGATAAATAGGCATCGTCAGTGCGCCGAACTGTGTGTCTCTGATGTTTCCATCGTGAATAGCTCTTGTGCCAAATCCTTTTTCCGCCATGATAATTTACCTCCTGTTGATACGCGGCGCGCCTGTATACGCGCCGAAAAACAATTGATTTATTAGCCTGATCAATATCTGTATTTTATAAATTCAGTATATCATGCGGCAGAAATATCTGATAATTCTTAATATTGAAGATTGTTATCGATTCAGTCGATAACAAAACATGCTCATTTTTACCTGATCCTGAAGATCGTCTGTCTTCACATTTCGCATATAATGTTGAAAATCGCATAAATCAAAGGTATAATATAACCATAATATTATATTTTTTTATGGTGATCGTTATGACAAATACCGAAATCGAAGTTTTCCTGACTATTATCAGCAAAGGAAGTATCTCCAAAGCGGCAGAAGCGCTTTATGTAACGCAGCCTGCTCTTTCAAGAAGGCTCAAAGCTCTTGAAGATGAACTCGGGTATAAGCTTTTTGTGCGGGAAAAAGGCAGACGGGGGCTTATGCTGACACCGGAAGGTGAAGCATTTGAGCCTGTTGCCGAAAAATGGCGCGATCTGTTCCGCGAAATGAAGAACGTAAAGACCAAGACAAAAAATACGATCCTGAAAATCGGCTCGGTCGATTCTTTCAACACATACACCATGCCTATGATCTATCAGAAATATATGCACGAGATACACAATACCGATCTCGTTATCATGACGGTCCATGACTGGGACGCATATTCCTATATTACCGGCAATAAAGCCGATATCGCTTTTGTAAATTCTACAGAGTACAGCAAAAAAGTCGCGACAAAACCTGTCTTCAGTGAACGGATGGTGCTGCTTGCCTCCGGGCCGATGATCCTGCCGGATATCGTTCACCCTTCCGATCTCGATCCGTCGCAGGAAGTCAAAATGATCTGGGAAACCAATTTCATGCAGTGGCATGATTACTGGTTCGGCGCCAGTACGCAGCCGCGCGTTACAGTGAACAAGATGTCTCTGGTGGAATACTTCATGGGGGAAGGGGAAAAGTGGTGCATCATGCCCGCCTCGGCGTCATTCGCCCTGTCGAACAGCCGCGGCTTTACGGTGCACGAACTCGCCGAGGCACCGCCGGATCTTGTCTGTTACTGCCTCAGCACAGGCGGCAAAAAACACCCCGCGGCAGCAAAATTCGTGGAGTTCATGCACAATTATCTGGAAAATGTCGATTATGTGAATCTGATTTAGTTCCGGACCTGTCAGTCGTATTCGTCAAGTATCCCGCCGAGCATTTCGATATACTCATTGGCGTTGTCCGAAAGCGGCACATCCTGCAGTTTGATGTACCCGATTTTCATGACTTCCTGCTCTTCCTTGATCGGGATAGTCATGACGCGGTCGTCCGCATATCCCTCCGGGATGATCCCCGTGCCCGTAGTCACCGCGTCGCTGTTGGCCACAATGCTGTAGAACGATGCCCGGTCCGAAATGATTATAATCTTGTCAAAGCTGTATTTATCGCGGAGCGCGACTTCCTCAGAAAAACTGAATGCGCTGGTATCGCTTTTTTCATATGCCATGATCGGATAATCCCTGAGCTGCGCCAGTTCGATTTCTTTCTGCCCCGAAAGAGGATGCCCCTTTCTGAGAAAAACCCGCGGTCTGATCGGTTTAAGCTCACTGAAGACAACGCCGTAGGAAGAAAACAATTTTTTCATATACTTTTCCGTAGTCGGCGAAACGAAAACGATACCTAACTCGCTCTGCCTGCCGGAAACGTCCCTGATCACTTTATCCAGCTCGCATTCCTTGAACTGAAGGTTCTGCCTCTGCTCCGGATGCAGCTTCATAAATTCAACAAACGCCTTTGTACAGAACGGATATCTCTGTGTGGAAACAGAGAGCCTTACCGTGCCGGCCGAGTTTTTATCCTCGTAGTGCCTCGCGACTTTCTGACTCTGTTCGACTATCGGCTTTATCTGAGCGATGAGCTCATTGCCCTCCTCGGTAGGTATTATTCCTTTGTTTCCTCTGTAAAAAACAGAGATCCCCAGTTCGCTTTCGACTGCCTTTATAGCAGAAGAAATCGTGGACTGTGAAATGAACATTGCCTGTGCGGCCTTGTTCATCGAGCCCTGCTGATAGATCTCCATGATATACATCATCTGCAGTAATGTCATGATGTGCTCCTGTTTTTACTTTGCGAACTCTGTCCGGAACCTCTGACGTATGGCTTTCTCCGCACGAGAAATCGTCATCTGCGATACTCCGAGGTCCTTCGCGATCTCCGCCTGTGATTTTTCTTCTATAAATCTTTTTTTGAAAATATATCTGTTTGTCTCGCTCAGAGTGCCGAGCACTGTATCGATGATCTCGCGGTTTTCCAGACTGTCATAGCCTTTGTCGTCCTGGGCCGCGAATTTTTCGAATTTCGCATTGCCGCCTTCTTCGCTTTCTTCATCGAAAGACTGATTCAGTGAATACGTTCCGTAGGCAAGACTGCTCTCCATTGCCTGAAGTATATCATCTTCCTCAAGATTCATGTGGTCGGCAATTTCCCTGACGGTCGGCACGCGCCCGAGCTGCGCCGTCAGAATGTCCTTTACTCTCGGTATTGATACCGAGATCTCCTTCAGGTCTCCGCGGAACTTTCATGCTCCAGCCTTTATCACGGAAATATTTTTTGATCTCTCCGATAATTGTAGGCGTGGCAAAGCTGCTGAATTCGAATCCCTTCGTAGGATCGAATCTGTCAACAGCAGAAATCAGGGCCATTGCTCCGACCTGATACAGGTCGTCGCGGTCCACGCCTTTGCCGAGATATTTCTTTATCAAAATGTCTACCATGTACAGATGATCCTCGACGAGGCGGTTTCTGAGTTCCGTATCGCGAGTTTCATAGTACTCTCTGAACATCTCTTTTTCTGTCATACACTCATACCATTAAAGGTTTTTCCTCTTGATCATTACTATGCTCTTGCAGCCCGATCCCTCTTTTTCGATGCTCACTTCATCCATTACAGACTCAATGATACAGATGCCGAGGTCACCTTCCTTCGGGCAGTCCTCGCATGGTCTTGCTCCCTTTGCTTCACTGTGACCCGAACCGTTGTCCGAGATCGTGATCTTCAGCATGTCACAGCAGAAATCACAGATGATTTCGTAATTTTCGCACCATGCATCGAATCCGTGACATGTTATACTTTTGCAGGCCTCGGCGACAGCCATCTGGATATCCTCCACGCAGTCGAAATCAAAGCCGGCCAGAGCCGCCGCGGATCCCACGGCGCTCTTGGTCACTCTGATATATTCCGGGTTGCCCGGTAATGTCATTTTTAGAATTTCCGACATTTGACTCTCCTATTATTTCTTTTCGGTGTCTATTGCGATCTGTTCGCTGCCGTCGTTCCCGTCACTTTCTTCGGGCTCTTCTTCATCAGCCTTCTCGATATCATCTTCCTTGATGACCTTGGCCATGGAAATGATATTCGCATCGTCGGCAACCCTCATGATCTTGACGCCCTGTGTCGCTCTTCCGAGTTTCGACACTTCAGACGCGGCGATCCTGATTATGATGCCGTCCGAATTGATGAGAAGCACTTCGTCGTCTTCATCGATGACCATGGCACCGATGAGCTCGCCTGTCTTTTTGAACTTCGCCTTGTCATAAGTCAGAAGTCCCTTTCCGCCTCTCGCCTGGAGCTTGTACTCAGTGAGCGGTGTCCTCTTGCCGTATCCCTTCGAAGTCACGACAAGGAGTTCTTCATCGGCCGAACCGAGCTCCATCGAAACGAACTTCGTCATCGTCTTCAAGCTTGATAGCTCTTCACGCCGACTGCAGGCTCTTCCCATTGGACGTACATCTTCTTCATGAGAAGGAAATGCACTTGCCCTTTTTAGTGACGATCGTGACTTTGTCGTTACCGGATGTTTCTCTGATATCGACCAGTTCATCTCCGTCCCTGAGCTTGATTGCCACAAGGCCGGCTTTTCTGTTCGTATCGAATTCCGAAACAGGAGTTTTCTTGATTGTTCCCTTCTTGGTGACCGCGATGAGGAAATCATCTTCCTTGAACTCCCTGATAGGAATAACCGCAGTTATCCTTTCTCTCTGGAGCAGGTTGAGGAAATTCACGATCGGCGTGCCCTTGGACTGTCCTTGAAGCCTCCGGTATCTCATAAGCCTTTGATCTTATGAGCTTTCCGAAGTTGGTGAAGAACATCAGATATTCATGCGTCGAGGTCATGATCAGGTTTCTCACGAAATCGTTTTCACGAGTCGTGACTCCTGTTATTCCTTTTCCGCCTCTCTTCTGCGTCTTATAGGTGTCGCTCGGGATCCTCTTGACATATCCGAGATGTGTCAGAGTGATCGCACAGTTTTCTTCCTTCGATGAGATCTTCGTCGTCGATGTCCTCGACAGCAGCAACGATCTTCGTTCTCCTCTTATCTGCCCACTTTTCTTTAATTTCAATCATTTCATCTCTGATAACGCCCATCATTTTGTCGTCATCAGCCAGAAGTTCGTTGTAATAAGCGATCTTCTGCATGAGATCATTGTATTCGTTTTCGATCTTTTCACGCTCGAGTCCCTGCAGTCTCGCGAGTCTCATATCGAGTATCGCCTGCGCCTGGATCTCCGAAAGACCGAACCTTACCATCAGCTGTTCCCTGGCATCGTTGTACGCCGCTCTGATGACCTTGATTATCTCATCGATATTATCGAGAGCGATCCTCAGTCCTTCGAGTATATGAGCTCTCGCCTCGGCCTTGGCCAGATCGAACTTAGTTCTTCTCGTCACGACCTCAAACTGGAACTTCAGATATTCGCGGAGTATCTCGTCGAGCTTCAGCGTTTTCGGCTCGCCGTCGACGATCGCGATCATCAGCATGCTGTAGCTTTCCTGCAGCTGCGTATGTTTGTACAATTTGTTCAGAGTGATCTGCGGATTCGCGTCTCTCTTGAGCTCAATAACTATACGCATGCCGTTTCTGTTGGATTCATCCCGCAGATTCGAGATGCCGTCGATCCTCTTTTCCCTGACCATCTGAGCGATCTTCTCGATGAGTCTGGCCTTGTTGACCTGGAAAGGTATCTCCGTAACGACGATCTGCATGCGTCCTTTTTTAGTTTCTTCTATCTCGGCATTCGCGCGCACAAGTACTTTCCCCGTGCCCGTTTCATAAGCCTCCCTCATGCCGGCTTTGCCCATGATCATGGCGCCGGTCGGGAAATCAGGTCCCTTGATATATTTCATCAGGCCCTTTACAGTAATGTCCGGGTCGTCGATCATCGCAACGGCTGCGTCGATGGTCTCGCCGAGATTGTGCGGCGGTATCGATGTCGCCATACCTACGGCGATACCGTTCGATCCGTTCACGAGAATGTTCGGATATCTCGAAGGCAGTACTGTCGGTTCCTCTTCTTCTTCATCGAAGTTCGGCATAAAGTCGACAGTATCTTTGTCGATATCGCGGAGCATCTCCTGAGCAAAAGGCGTCATCCTGGCTTCTGTGTAACGCATGGCCGCGGCGCCGTCTCCGTCGACAGAACCGAAGTTTCCGTGTCCGTCGACCAGCATATACCTTGTGGAGAAATCCTGCGCCAGCCTTACCATCGCGTCGTATATCGAGGAGTCGCCGTGCGGGTGATATTTACCCATGACTTCTCCGACGATCCTGGCGGATTTTTTATAAGGCTTGTCGTAAGTTACTCCCATCTGACCCATTCCGTAGAGTATCCTTCTGTGTACCGGTTTCAGTCCGTCGCGGACATCCGGCAGAGCTCTCGCCACGATAACGCTCATCGCATAATCGATGTAGGAGTTCTTCATCTCGTTATGGATCTCATGCTGTATAAGTCTTTTATCTTCTATCAAATTATCCAATTCGTTTTTCTCCGTTTATTTATCAGAATCTTATTCAACTGCAAAACTATATATCGAGGTTCTTTACGTACTTAGCATTATCCTCAATAAACTTTCTCCTCGGCGGTACCTTGTCGCCCATGAGCGTAGTGAATATCGCGTCGGCGGCAGCCGTATCCTCGAGCGTTATCTGAACGAGAGTACGCGTGCTGAAATCCATAGTAGTATCCCAGAGCTGCTGGAAGCTCATTTCTCCCAGACCCTTGTATCTCTGGATCTCTATTTTTCCTCCCGGCAGATCTCTCATCTCGGCGAGCACTTTTTCCTGCTCCCTGTCAGAATACGTATAACGCTCCTCCTTGCCCTTCTTGTCTCTGAACAGAGGCGGCTGGGCAGCATAAACATAGCCTCCCTCGATGAGCGGCGTCATGTACCTGTAGAAGAACGTCAGCAGCAGAGTCCTGATATGAGCTCCGTCCACGTCGGCATCCGTCATGATTATGATCTTATGATATCTGAGTTTGCTGACATCGAAATCGTCTCCGATCCCGCAGCCGAACGCAGTTATCATATTCTTTATTTCGTCTGAATTGAGGATCTTGTCGAGCCTCGCTTTCTCAACGTTAAGTATCTTACCTCTTAATGGAAGCACCGCCTGGCGCGCTCTGTCTCTTCCCTGTTTTGCGCTGCCTCCCGCGGAATCACCCTCTACCAGGAATATTTCCGAAAGAGCCGGATTTTTTTCCGAACAGTCGGCGAGTTTGCCCGGAAGCGACAATCCTTCTATGAGGCTGTTCTTCCTCGTGATATCTCTGGCTTTTCTCGCTGCTTCTCTTGCTCTCGACGCCTGCAGACATTTGTTCAGTATGATCTTTGCCTGCGCCGGATTTTCCTGCAGAAAGGCCGTAAGATATTCATTTGTTGCGCTTTCAACAAATCCTCTCATTTCACTGTTTCCGAGCTTTGCTTTCGTCTGTCCCTCAAACTGCGGATTAGTGAGTTTTACGGAAACTACAGCGGTAAGTCCTTCTCTCACATCGTCTCCCGATAGTGAATCGTCAGAGTCCTTGAGAAATTTATTCTTTCTCGCATAATCGTTGAATGCACGCGTAAGAGCGGATCTGAATCCTACGAGATGATAACCTCCGTCTGTAGTGTTTATATTGTTCGCATATGAAAGGACTGTTTCGCTGTACCTGTCTGTGTACTGCATCGCTATTTCACATTCCATATCTCCCTTGCCGTCTTTTTCTTTGCCTCTTGCTTCGAAATAGATTATGTCAGGGTGGATAGGTTCTTTAGCCTCGTTCTGAAACGCGACAAATTCTTTCAGTCCTCCTTCATAATGGAATATTTCTTTTTCTTTTTTCCCGGTCTCTTGTCTTCAAGAGTGATCTTTATTCCCTTATTCAGGAAAGCCATCTCTCTCAGTCTCATTTCAAGAGTGCTGAAATCGTACTCTATATCTTCGAAAATTTCCGGATCCGGCCAGAATGTAGTCTTTGATCCTGTTCTGTGCGCATCACCTATTATTTTCAGTTCTGTCTGAGTTTTTCCGCGCGCATATTCCTGCTCGTAGATATGACCGTTTCTCTGTATCTCAACCACCATTTTTGTGGAAAGAGCATTTACAACAGAAGCGCCTACACCATGCAGACCTCCGGATACCTTGTATCCGCCGCCGCCGAATTTACCTCCCGCATGAAGAACTGTATGTATTACTTCTACGGCCGGTTTTTTCAGTTTAGGATGCTCGTCTACCGGCATTCCTCTTCCGTCATCTTCTACTGTTATAGAGTTATCCTCGTTGATAGCGACTTTAATGTGCCTGCAGTAACCTGCCAGCGCCTCGTCTATACTGTTGTCAACGATCTCATATACTAAATGATGGAGGCCCTTTTCCCCTGTAGATCCGATATACATACCCGGACGTTTTCTAACAGGTTCCAGACCCTCCAGTACTTGAATCTGGGCAGCATCATACTGCTGCTCATTAGCTTTTGTTGGCATTTATAATATCACCTCGCAAATCTTTCTTTACAGTTTTTTATTATACAATAAAACAGCCGATTATACAATGTTTTCGACTGCTTTGGTAATTTAATTGTATTTTTTGATTTTAATGGTGTCAGAAGTTAAAATTTTCCCTGTTATGGTATAGTTATTATGATATATGACTATATCATAATTTCAACATTTTTCCATTTTCTATTTCTACTATTTTTCCCTCCGGAAAAGCTTCTTTCACCTCATCGGCAACTTCTGTAGTAGTAATAAACAGCTGTATCCCGCTGAGTGAACTTATGAGAAACCTTTGTCTGTCGGGATCGAGCTCGGAAAGGACATCATCCAGAAGCAGGACAGGTGTCGTGCCCTTATCGGCTTTTATCAGTTCAAGTTCAGCAAGCTTGAGCGCAAGCGCGGCTGTCCGCTGCTGTCCCTGTGATCCGTACTTTCTTATATTTATCCCGTCGACCATCAGTTCAATATCGTCTCTCTGCGGACCCCTCGTAGTAGTCCTGAGTTTTATATCTTCTTCGAGACTTTTTTCCATCTCTTCTTCCATGATTTTTCTCTGGGATGTAATATCTTCTCCGGCTTTTATATTCGGAGAATAGCGGACAACGAGGTCTTCCCGGCCGCCTGTTATACCAGCATGTATCTTCTTGCTTATTCCCGCAAGACGGTCAATAAATTCATTTCTTTCCAGTATTATTCTGATGCCGTATTTTATCAGATTATCGGACCATACTCTCAGAATATTTTCATCTGTTTTTTCTTCTTTGAGATACGCATTTCTCTGGGCAAGAACTTTTTTATAATTATAAAGATTTACAAGATATGACAGTTTCAGCTGACAGAGTTCCCTGTCTATGAAACTTCTCCTTTTTTCCGGTTCGTCTTTTACTATTTTCAGATCCTCCGGAGAAAAAACCACAACATATATGTTATCCAGAAAATCACTGGCCTTAGCAGCATTTCTGCCGTTTATTTTTGCCTTTTTCGCACCGTCTTTTCCTATTGAAATTTCTATCTTTCCTTCTCCGTCATTCTCATATTCCGCTTTGACCCTGCATATGTCAGATCCGAACATAAGAAGTTCTCTTTCTCTGGACGTTCGGAATGATTTTCCGACAGCGGAAAGATATATACTCTCAAGCAGATTGGTTTTTCCCTGCGCGTTTTTTCCTACGAAAATATTGACCTTCGGATGAAAGTCAATATCGGCTTCTTTATAGTTTCTGAAATTTTCCAGTCTGATATTTTTTATATACATTTTTTTACATTGACGGGATCCTTACAGGAAGGATCAGATATTCATATCTCTCCCCTTCCAGCGGCTGCACGACGCACGGTGTCGTGGCCGTATTGAATCTCATTTTTATCTGCTCGTCCTCGACTGCCTTGAGTGCATCCATCACATACGTGGAATTGAATCCTATTTCAAGATCGTCGCCGCTCTTTTCCATGATAATATCTTCTTTAACCCTTCCTTCTTCGGAATTTGATGTTATATTCAGAAGGTTTTCTTTTATATTAAATCTTATAAGCTTGTTTTTTCCCTCTTTTGCCATAAGTGATGCTCTTTCTATCGCATCTATAAGAATTTTCCTTTCTATAATAATATCAGTCTTATATTCTTTCGGAAGAATATCTCTGTATTTGATGAAATCGCCTTCCAGAAGCCTGACAATGATTTTTGTCTTCTCAAGAAGAATGACAGCTTTTTTGTCGCTTATGATCACAGCTATATCCTCATCACTTTCAGAATCTGTGAGAATTTTATTTATCTCGTTGAGATTTCTTGCGGATATTACGATTTTTTCTTCTTTTTCATACTGCATCGTCTCTCTGGCAACAGCCATTCTGAAACCGTCAAGAGCAGCCATGCTGAAAGAACCGTCTTTCAGTTCCATCAGAACTCCTACTATGATGCCTTTGGATTCATCTATGCTTGCGCAGAAAAATGTTTTTCTAACCATATCAGAAAACATTTTTTTATCGAAGGAAAGCTGCGCCTTGACGTCTTTCACTTCTCCTATATTCGGAAATTCCTCTGCAGACTGACCGTATATATCAAAATCCGAAGTAAGCGTCTTTATATTTACATTTCCGTTTTCTTTGACTTCTATATATACTTCATCATTCGGAAGCTTTCTGATGATTTCTGTGAACAGTTTTGCCGATACGACTATCAGCCCTTCTTCTTCGACATTGGCGTCGATTGTTTTTTCTATGGAAATGTCCAGATCTGAAGCAGACAGTTTGATTTTTCCGTCAGCCGATGCTTTTATCAGGACACCTTTTAATATATTTATAGTAGTTCTTGAAGAAACTGCTTTTGATACTGTGTTCAGCGCTTTTGACAAAGCCTGCTGGTTACATGAGAACTTCATTTAGTGCCTCCGTTCTTTATTTATTAATAATAGAATTTTAGTAGTTTTAGTAGTAGGGTCTGTGAATTCTGTTGATAACACTTCCGGATGTGCTGGAATCAGAGAATTTTGTTGTTTAAATCCTGTGAATTACTTGTGAATTTCCTGTATCGCATCCTGTGTATAAATCAGCCTTCGTTTATTATTTGTGTCAGTTCATCTATTTCAGATTTCAGTTCATCATCTGATTTTAACTGTGTGGTGATTTTTTTACAAGCATGAAGGACAGTCGTGTGATCTTTGCCGCCGAAAGACTGTCCTATTTTTGGAAAACTGCTGTCAGTCATTTCTTTGCAGAGATACATTGCTATCTGTCTTGGATATGTGAGATTTTTTGTTCTTTTTGTTGAATCCATATCTTTTATTGTAATGCCGTAATATTTTGCGACAGATTTCTTGACTGTTTCAATAGTTACTTTCATTTCTGCCGCGGAGAGTATTTCTTTAAGAATATCCCTTGCCAGTGCAGCGTTAATAGGCCTGTGAAGAAGCGTGGAAAAACTCACGATCCTTGTAAATGCCCCCTCCAGCTCACGCACGTTGAATTTTATCTTTTCGCATATAAGATTTATTACTGCATCGACATCCTCTGTTATTTCAATATTTTCAAGTTCTGCTTTATTTTTGAGTATTGCTACACGCGTCTCGTAATCAGGAGGAGTAATATCCGCAGAAACGCTCCACAGAAATCTTGAAGTCAGCCGTTCGTCGAGACTTGTGAGTTTTTTCGGGGATCTGTCCGAACTGATAACGATTTGTTTATTATTGTCATAAAGAGTATTGAATGTATAGAAAAATTCTTCCTGTGTTGAATCTTTTCCCTCAATAAACTGTATGTCATCTATCAGAAGGACATCTATGGTTCTGTATTTCTTTTTGAACGTGCTCATTTTATTTTCTCTGATGGCCGAAATAAGTTCATTCGTAAACATTTCAGATGAAACATAGAGCACTTTTTTGTTGTCATTGTGTTCCAGTATATATTTTCCGATAGCATGCATCAGATGCGTTTTTCCGAGACCGGATCCTCCGTAAAGGAATAGAGGATTGTACTGTTTTGCCGGCGCCTGCGCAACAGCATAGGCTGCAGAATAAGCAAATTCGTTATTTTTTCCCTGAACAAAATTTTCGAAGCTGAATCTCGGATTGAGATAATATTCCTCGTCGAGCAGGCTTTTAGTAATAGCTTTTTCAGGTTTCGGTTCCTCTACTTTGTCTTTTGTCTCCATCTGAAGACTGACTTTGTAGGTATCTTTGAAAGCGATCTCGACCGCTCCTTCAAGCATCTGAAGATATCTTTTATTGAGCATTTCAATTACAAAGTTGCTTTCAGCCCCAATATATAGGATATGCTGTTTTTCATCCGCGCGCAGAGGAATTAGACCAGAGAACCAGGCGTCGTATGCCGTCTCGTTAAGGTCGTCTCTGATCAGGCCAAGGGCCTGTTCCCAGTTTTTCGTTAATGATGTCATGATTTCTCCCTAAATAATAATATGGTACGTCTATCTTATACAAAAAGTTATCCACAGGCAAGAGCATACTGAAAATTAATTGTGGAAAAAAATATACTGACACTTATGCACAGCATGTGAATAAAATTGTGCACAGAATTCACACCACCACTACATCTAGTTATAGTGGTGCAATGGCTCAAATTTGTTGACATTACAGGGTTCAGACTATATAATAGTTAAGCATGCGCGGATTGAAATTAAGATTCGCCATATATATTGTATACGAAAAGGAGGTGTATAAATAATGAAACAGACATTCCAGCCAAAGACAAGACAGAGAAAAAAGGTGCATGGCTTCAGACAGAGAATGAAGACAAAGAACGGCAGAAATATCCTGAAAAACAGAAGATCCAGAGGAAGAAAGAGTTTATCAGCATAAAGGCCGCAGGTGTGGCCTTTATTGGTTTATGATGGAATTCGGAAATCAGGAAAAAAATGCTGAACAAAGAAGTCCTTCGCGGTCAGCGCGATTTCGATCGTGTTTACAGGCGGGGAAAATCAACAGGAGACAGATATGTGGTTGTCTTCTATAAAAAAAACAATCTGCCATATAACAGAACGGGATTCCTTGCGAGCAAAAAAGTGGGGAATGCAGTGGCCAGGAACAGAGCCAGAAGGCTCATGAAGGAAAGCGTCAGAAATATGAAACCGATCACTGCGGTCGGTTACGACATAATCTTCATTGCCCGGAACACTATAAATAATAAGAAATGCGCGGATGTGAAAAAATCTATTGAAGCCGCGATCAGAAGAACTGATCTAAACAGAAGGTGATCGAATGAAGAAAATATTCATTTTCCTGATAACGTGGTATCAGAGATGGATATCACCGATGTTTCCACCGACTTGTCGGTTCTATCCTACCTGTTCGACTTACTGTATACAGGCGCTTGAAAAATACGGTGTGCTGAAGGGTAGTTTTTTGGGGATCAAACGGATCTTAAGGTGCAATCCTTTTAATCCGGGAGGATATGATCCGCTCAAATGACGGAGGAAATTAGTTAATGAATGCAATAATGAACGCATTGGCTAAGCCGATAGGTTACCTGCTCCAGCTTTTGTATGGAGTCATAGGGAACTACGGACTGGCCATTATCATACTTACGCTCTTCGCAAAATTGCTGCTGTATCCGCTATATATGAAGCAGATGACATCAACAGCAAAGATGAGCGCAGTCCAGCCTAAAATGAAGGCTATACAGGACAAGTATGCGAATGATAAGGAAATGATGAATCAGAAGCTGTCTGAACTTTACAAAGAAGAAAAGTTCAATCCAATGGGCGGCTGTCTTCCTATGCTCATTCAGATGCCGATTATTTTCGGTCTGTTTGCACTTCTGCAGAGTCCTCTGCAGTTTATGGGAGATAACGACAGCATGATTTTTGCTGTACATCAGTCTTTCCTTTGGATGCCGGACTTAAGTCAGCCGGACAGATGGATTTTACCTATACTTGCAGGTATTGCTACTTATATATCTTTTTCGATGCAGAATGATCAGCAGCAGTCGGCGGCCGCAGGGGCCGGAGGCATGCAGGGTATGATGAAGATGATGAAATACGTCTTCCCTATCATGATCGTAATGATGGGCAGATCTTTTCCGTCAGGACTTACGATTTACTGGAGCATCAGCCAGGTCATTCAGATATTCTTCAACATGCGTATGAACAAGGTCAGAGCTAAACTTCTCGGCACGGACGCAAAAAAGAAGAAAAAAGGAGGCAAAAAGTAGCGATGGACTTTTCGGAAAAATGGGGCAAGGACATTGATGAAGCAGTCGATCTTGCACTTAAAGACCTCAAGCTCACAAGAGATGAGGTTACAATAGAAGTTCTTGAAGAACCTTCTAAAGGATTCTTCGGGCTCGGTTCCAAGCTTGCAAAAGTAAGGGTTGAACCGAAAACTGCGGAAGTGCAGGAAGAAAAGGAAACTTCTGTTCCTGAAACTGCCGCGGAGACGGAAAAGAAAGAAAGCAGAGATTTTACGGCGTTTAAACCGGAGGAGAATAATTCTCAGCCTGCTGAAAAAGATTCCGTTATATCCGGGAGACCGGGGAAACCGAAAGAAAGGAAGCAGCAGAAGCCGAAGAACAGTTCTTCTTCAAAAAAGAACAGAGTTCATGTAAATGAAAGACCTGCTGATCTCGCTCCGGTTGAGGAGCATGAGGCGCTTGTTTTTCTTAAAAAAGTGACTGAAGAAATGGGGCTTTCTCTCACATTCAAGGCAGAAGCAAATAAAGACTCCATGTACATAGACATCGAGGGAAGCGGAGTCGGATCAATTATCGGCAAGAGAGGACAGACTCTTGATTCTCTTCAGTATCTTACGAGTCTTGTGGTGAACAAGAAGAAGGATCAATATCTCAGAGTTGTTCTGGATGCTGAAAATTACAGAGAAAAAAGAGAGAAAACTCTCGAGCAGCTGGCGGAAAGGCTGGCAAACAAAGTCGTTAAGACCAGAAGAAGCGTTAGACTTGAACCGATGAATCCTTATGAAAGGATGATCATTCATGCGACTCTTCAGGATGATGACAGAGTTAAGACCAGAAGTGAGGGCGAAGAACCGTACAGAAGGGTCGTAATTGAACTCAATTAGAATACAAACCGGCCCGTGCTTTTCAGCGCGGGCTTCTTTACAGGAGATAAAATGGACGATACAATAGCTGCCGTTTCGACTGCGTTCGGAGAAGGCGGCATAGGTATAGTGAGAATAAGCGGAGAAGATGCAGGCCGGATACTTGATAAAATATTTGTATCTGATTTTGATATTGAAAACAGAAAACTCACTTACGGACATATTGTCGATCCGGATAACGGAGAGATGATAGATGAAGTTCTGGCTGTCTATATGAAAGCTCCGAATACATATACAAGGGAAGATGTCGTGGAGATCGATACGCACGGCAGCGTTGTGTCTCTCAGAAAAACTTTGTCATGTGTACTAAAAAACGGTGCACGTCCGGCCGAAAAGGGCGAGTTCACAAAGAGAGCTTTTTTAAATGGACGGCTTGACCTTTCGCAGGCTGAAGCTGTTATGGATGTTGTTAGCGCAAAGACAGACAGATCATTTGATGTCGCTCTTGGACAGCTTGAAGGACGTCTTTCGGATGAGATAGACAGGATTAGAAAAGCTATCCTCGACATGCTGGTGAATGTTGCGGTCAATATTGATTATCCTGATGAGGATATTGAAGAAATCGTATATGCAGATTTGTCAAATCAAATATCGCAGATAAACGATGCAATAAAGAAATTAGCTGCTTCAGCCGGAACCGGCAAGATGATCAGAGATGGTCTCAATGTAGCCATAATCGGTCGGCCGAATGTCGGGAAATCTTCTCTTATGAATGCTCTTCTTCGTGAATCAAGAGCCATTGTGACAGAGATACCCGGTACGACAAGAGATACCATTGAGGAAAATCTGAGCATCAGGAATATTCCGGTGAAGCTTATCGATACGGCCGGAATCAGGTCTGCTGAAAATGAGATCGAAAAGATCGGGATCGAAAAATCGAAGCAGAGTTTCAATAATGCTGATCTGGTGATTTTTGTTATAGATGCCAATTCTGATATCTCGGCAGAGGATCGTGAAATCATAAAAACCATAGGAGACAGACATGTGATCGTCCTGGCGAACAAGCAGGATCTGGGACAGAAAATCAGCACATATGAGATCAGAAAATTGCTGCCTTCTGCTTCTGTGATAGAAACGTCTATGGCTGATTATACGGGAATAGATAAAATCGAAAACGAAATAGAAAATCTTGTTTACGGCGGTATTGTCAGACAAAAGGATAGTCTTATTGTTACGAACGCGCGCCATGAATCGCTTCTGCATGAAGCGGTCTGTGCTCTTAATGATGCTCAGAAAATGGCTGATTCGGGTGAAGCGCTCGATTTTATTGATATTGATATAAGGAGAGCGTATGATGCGCTCGGACAGATTACGGGGGAGACAGTCGAAGAGGATATTCTTAATGAAGTATTTTCGCGATTTTGTCTGGGAAAATAATGGCTGAAGAATATGTAATGGGAAAATATGATATTGTTGTTGTCGGTGCCGGTCATGCCGGATGCGAGGCTGCTCTTGCTGGTGCCAGGATGGGAGCCAGGACATTGCTGCTGGCAATCAATCTGGAGTCGCTTGCTATGATGCCGTGCAATCCGTCGATCGGCGGTACCGGAAAGGGGCATCTTGTCAGAGAAATCGATGCTCTCGGCGGAGAAATGGGAGTCAACATCGATAAAAACTTTTATTCAGAGCAGGATGCTTAATACTGCCAAAGGACCTGCTGTTCATTCTCTGAGAGCTCAGGCTGATAACATCTTTATCATGTAGAAATGAAAAAGACTATTGAAAGTCAGCCGAATCTGGATATGAAACAGGGAGAAGTCGTTGATCTGATCGTTGAAAACGGCAGAGTACGCGGTGTCAGAATGAAGACGCATGCCGTTTATGAAGCTGAGGCAGTTGTCATTGCGACAGGAACATTCCTTGGAGGTAAGATTTTTATCGGTGACAGCTGTTACAACAGCGGTCCGAATGGTCTTTCGCCTTCTGTCGAGCTGGCTTCCAACCTGAAAAAAACACGGACTTCCAATGCGCAGATTCAAAACCGGCACTCCGGCCAGAGCTTTGAGTTCTTCTCTTGATTATGATCAGATGAAGAGACAGGAAGGCGATAAGAAAATTGTTCCTTTTTCTTTCATGTCTGATAATATCGAAAAGGATCAGGTGCCTTGCTGGCTGACATATACTAATGAAGAAACGCATAATATTATCAGGAACAATTTTTCAAGATCAGCTCTTTTCGGCGGACAGATAGAAGGCATCGGACCAAGATATTGTCCTTCGATCGAAGATAAAGTCAACAGATTTCCTGACAAGAAAAGGCATCAGCTTTTTATTGAACCAGAGGGGCTTGATACTGAGGAGATGTATCTTCAGGGAATGAGTTCTTCTCTGCCGGAAGATGTGCAGCTGGCGTTTTACAGAACGATACCGGGTCTGGAGAATATTTCCATAGTACGGCCGGCTTATGCCATAGAATATGACTGTATCGATCCGCTGGATCTCAGGCAGAGTCTTGAAGATAAAACGATTGAAAATCTTTTTTGCGCCGGACAGTTCAACGGCAGCTCCGGTTATGAGGAAGCTGCTGCTCAGGGGCTTATGGCCGGAATCAATGCGGTATGCAAAATAAATGGAAAAAAATGGTTCGTTCTTGACAGAAGTGAGGCTTATATTGGCGTTCTGATCGACGATTTGACGGTCAAAGGTACTAATGAACCTTACAGAATAATGACGTCGAGAGCGGAATACAGGCTCCTTCTGAGGCAGGACAATGCAGATGAGCGTCTGACTGAGAAGTCTTACAAGATAGGACTGGCCTCTGAGGAAAGATATCAGAAATTACTCAGGACAAGGGCTGAATTCAGTTCGGAATCTGCCAGACTTGCTTCAACCTTTGTTATCCCGAGCGAAGTGAATGATTATCTGCAGACGATCGGCAGCGCGCCTCTTAATAACAGGATATCTCTGGCTGAACTTCTTAAAAGACCTGAGATTCATTATGATGATCTTGCTCCGATCGATCCTGATCGAAAAGAAATATCCGAGCATGCTGCTTCGCAGCTGGAGATTTCTCTTAAATATAAAGGATATATCGATAAGCAGCTTGCACAGGTCGCAAGGTTCAGGAAGCTTGAAAATAAACGCATTCCGGATGATATCGATTATCACGATATAGAAAGCCTGAGGATCGAAGCTGTGGAAAAACTTTCCGCCAGGAAACCCGCCTCGATAGGGCAGGCTTCAAGAATATCAGGTGTTTCTCCGGCTGACATAAATGTTCTTATGATATACCTGGAAAAGAAACGCAGGATCAGATGATGGATATATTAAGAAATGCTCTTGAAGCGCTGGGCGCTTCTGATATAGACAGAAAGCTGATGCTGTTTGAAGGATACAGGAAAGAAATACTTTACTGGAATAAAATGGTAAATCTTACTTCTATCACTGAAGAAGAATTTAATGTCCGGCATTACGTGGATTCGCTTGCGATTGCTGATGAAGACTGTGTCAGGAATGCAGAGACCATAATTGATATCGGCACGGGAGCAGGGTTCCCCGGAGTACCGCTTGCTGTTTTGTATCCGGAAAAGAAATTTGTTCTTGTGGATTCTCTGAATAAGCGGGTGAAAATAATCACAGAAACTGTGGATAAATTGGGGATAACTAATGTTGCGGCTGTTCACGGCAGAGCCGAGGAACTGGCAAACAGGAAGGAATATCGTGAATCCTTCGACCTTTGTGTTTCAAGGGCTGTTGCCAATTTGAGCACTCTTTCCGAGTACTGCCTTCCTTTTGTAAAAACCGGCGGTTTTTTCCTGGCGTATAAAGGACCTGAATCTGTGGACGAAATTGCCGCAGCTGCCGGGGCGATCAGGACCTTGGGCGGAGATTCTCCCGTTATCAGGGAACAGTCATTCAGGGATAATCTTGAAGGATATGATCTCGATCATATTACTGTGATTATCAGGAAAGAAAAAGCCACTCCGAAAAAATATCCGCGAAAAGCAGGTACACCTTCCAGAGAACCGCTTAAGTAAATTACCTGTTCACAGGCATGATGTTTCACGTGAAACATCATGGTTTTTTACATATAGAAGTATTATGTTTCACGTGAAACATTGTGACGGCTTTTTCATTGTTTCACGTGGAACATTAGTGTATAATGACATTGCGAACTAGTTGCAGATAAGCTATAGGAGGAAAATAAAGTGGGAAAGGCAATCGCGATTTTTAATCAAAAAGGCGGAGTGGGTAAAACCACAACGAATATCAATCTGGCGGCAAGCCTTGCTATGAAAGGCAAGAAGGTACTTGTTTTAGATATAGATCCTCAGGGAAACACGACAAGCGGATTGGGAATAATAAAGAAGGATATGGAATACACATCATATGAACTCCTTACAGACGATGAAGTAGACATAAAAGATACAATTGTAAAGACGACTACAGAAGGACTTGATCTGATCCCGGCGAGTGTGTCTCTTGCAGGAGCGGAAGTTGAGCTTGTGAAGATGGACGGAAGAGAGAAGCGGCTCAAGAATGCACTTGATCAGATAAAAGACAAATATGATTATATTTTTATCGATTGTCCGCCGTCGCTCGGACTTCTGACAATAAAACTCTCTGACGGCTGTCGATTCGGTGCTTATTCCGATACAATGTGAGTTTTACGCTCTGGAAGGTGTGAGCCAGCTGATGAGCACGATCGATATTGTAAAAAAGAATCTCAATCCGGGACTGGAAATAGAAGGTGTTATCCTCAGTATGTTCGACGGAAGGACGAATCTTTCAATTCAGGTAGTTGAAGAAGTAAAGAAATATTTTAAAGATAAAGTATATACAACGGTTATTCCGAGAAATGTAAGACTTGCGGAAGCGCCGAGTTACGGAGTACCGATTTTTCAGTATGATCCGCGCTCGACAGGAGCAGAGGCATATAATGAGTTCGCCGATGAATTTCTGAGTCTGGAGGAGAATAAATAATGGCAAAGAAAAAGAACTCCGGTCTGGGAAGAGGACTGGATGCGCTGTTCGGAGAAATAGAAGAAATCGAGAAGACCGATATACCGGCTGCAGAACGTGAGGGCATAGATAATGTCGGCATAGATGATATAAAGCCGAATGTCAATCAGCCGAGGAAAACTTTTCGCCGGAAGGCCTGGAGGATCTGGCGGCGTCGATCAGAGAACACGGCGTGATCCAGCCGATTATTGTCAGACCATCGGGAAAAGGGTACGAGATAGTTGCCGGAGAACGCCGCTGGCGCGCTGCGCGCATAGCCGGTCTTAAAACAGTGCCGTGTCTGGTAAGAGATCTTTCCGACCGGGAAAATATGCTTTTTGCCATCATTGAAAACATGCAGCGGGAAGATCTTAATCCGATAGAAGAAGCCGAAGGGATCGAAGGCATGATGAAGGAATACGGACTGACGCAGGCTGAAGTTTCTTCAAGTGTGGGCAAAAGCAGACCGTATATTACCAATTCGCTGAGACTGCTCAGGCTTCCGGACGAGATAAAAGAACTTATGGCGGAAAAAGAGCTAAGCAGCGGGCACGGAAGAGCGCTTCTTTCTATGCAGGACAAGGAAAAGATGATCCGGCTTGCGGACAGGATCGTCAAGGAGGGGACTTTCGGTAAGAGCGGCAGAGGCTATTGCGGCAGGACGCATTCCGGAAGCGAGAAAGAAACGCGGAAAGCCGGCCAGAAAAAATGAAGATGTGAAAAGAGTGGAAGATGAGCTGAAAACGGCTCTGGGAACAAAGGTAAA
>Ga0268359_12252_pt1 | contig 20878 bp, 25 predicted proteins | sample BioMet11_FD_194416 | JGI IMG/M metagenome (GOLD analysis project Ga0268359, IMG submission 194416) | Sewage microbial communities from Oakland, California, United States - Biofuel 11 (PacBio Assembly) | ecosystem: Engineered > Wastewater > Sewage > Unclassified | place: USA: California | collected...
ACATTGAGTTCGCTCCCAGCGTTAAAGCCGTACCATCCAAACCACAGAAGAGCAGGTCCCTATAGCCATTAATGGAATATTGTTTGGTTTTGTTATTTGTTGTACTTTCTTGATCCTACGTAAAAGACCGAAGCAAGAGCTGCAAATCCAGCTGTCGCATGGACAACGATTCCGCCTGCAAAATCAAGAACTCCCATCTGTGCAAGCAGACCGCCTCCCCAGACCATATGGACGAAAGGATAGTAGACAAAAAGCTGCCAGAGAACAAGGAAAAATAGGTAAGCCTTAAAAGTAACCCGGTTTGCAAATGCTCCTGTAATCAGAGCCGGGGTGATAATTGCAAACATCATCTGGTAAGCCACGAACACAATTTCCGGGAATCCCATATCTTTGAATATTGTAGTTGGGGGTAATCCCATGTAAAAACATTTTGTCCAGGTTTCCGATGATGGCACCTTCTCCCCCGCTGAAGCACAGGGAATAACCGATGAAAAACCATAAAACAGTCGTCAATCCCATCGAAACAAAACTCTGCATCATAATTCCTAAATATTCCGCTTACAGGAAAGTCCCTCCATAAAAAAATGCCAGACCAGGAGTCATTAGCATCACAAGACTTGTCGCAAGCAGCATAAAGCCTGTAGAGCCAGTATTTAACATATTATCATCCCATCTATATTTATACGATAAACTAGGAAATCTCAAATATCTTACCTTCTCCTATGTTATCATACATAACCATTTCTACCTTCGCGTTACACGAAATCTATTTCTAGGGACTTTCAGGATAGAAAATGGCTAAGATGGGTTTCCCAATGAGGAAAAATCCTACGAAAACCTAAAATTAGAAAAGTACAGGTAAAGTTTTGCCTGTACTCAAAGTCTGTACTCAAATGTTATATGCAACTTCACCATGCTGCGTTTTGTCAAGTCCGATGTTTTCTTCACTTTCGCTGACTTTAAGCCCTATAGTCCTGTTAAGTATGAATCCGATAAGGAGAGTCCCGACAGCTGCATAAACAATTGTGACGACAACGCCTTGAAGCTGGATTAACATTTGGCTGGAATTTCCAAGCAGGAGGCCAGTTCCTCCTACACTTGCAAATATACCTACCAGAAGTGCACCTACTATTCCACCTACGCCATGTACTCCAAAGGCATCCAGTGAGTCATCATATCCAAGCCTTTCTTTGAGTCCTACAGCATTGTAGCACACGAAACTTGTGATCGCACCTATAGGAATTGCTGCCATTGGCGTGACAAAACCTGCACTTGGAGTTATTGCAACAAGTCCTGCCAGAACCCCTGTAGCAAATCCCAGGGCCGTTGGATATCCTAAGTGATGCCATTCAAGAGCCATCCAGACAAATCCTGCAGCTGCTGGGGCTACAAGCGTTGTAATGAATGCAAGGGCTGCAATCTCATTTGCAGCAAGTGAGGAACCTGCGTTAAACCCGAACCATCCGAACCAGAGAAGCCCGGTTCCAAGAAGCGTCAGAGTAACGTTATGCGGCTTTAGTGGATCTACTCCAAAACCCCGCCTCTTGCCAAGGTATGTCAGAATTGCAAGTGAGGAAATACCTGAGGTTATGTGCACAACTGTGCCGCCTGCAAAGTCGAGAGCTTTCCCTGTTAGGAATCCGCCACCCCAGACCCAGTGGCAAACAGGTGCATATACGATAAGTCCCCAGAGGGCAATAAATGCAATATAAGATTTAAATTTCACACGTCCTACAATTGCACCTGAAATCAGAGCAGGTGTAATTATTGCAAACATTCCCTGAAACGCAACATAAGCATAAGTCGGAATTGTGCCAGTTACTGAATATACATCTATCCCTTTCAGGAATACATGTCCAAGGCCACCTACAAACCAGTTGCCATCTGCAAATGCAAGCGAGTAACCTATCAATACCCATTCCAGAGCCATGACGCCCATCGCAACAAATGAATGCATCATGCTGCTCAGAACGTTTTTACGCTGGACAAGCCCACCATAGAACAGTGCAAGTCCGGGAAGCATTAACAATACAAGTGCAGACGAGATTAGTACCCATACCGTGTCTGCTGCTTCAATAGCCATATTCATCCCCTCATAGAGCGCCAGGTCCGGTTTCGTTTGTCCGAATCCTTACTACGTTCTCTAAAGGCAGCACAAATATCTTACCGCTTCCGATGTAACCGTCCTTGCCTTTTGCTCCGACCTTTATGGCTTCAATAACTGATTGCAGGAACTGATCTTCCACTGCAATTTCAATCTTAACTTTTTCAAGAAGATTTGCTTCGTGTTCAGTTGCCCTGTAAATCTCTAAATGCCCCTTTTGCGCACCATAGCCGGCGACCGATGATACAGTCAGTCTATTTACTTCAAGTTTCTGAAGTTCTCGTTTGACTGCATCGAGCCTTTCCGGCCTTATCATTGCAATTATGTATTTCATCACGACCACCAATAGGTATCTTGTATCCGGTTTCTTAATATTTAAATCTGCCTATCTTGCTATTGAATATTAAAGCAGTCTCGTCCAGAAAACGCTAAAGTAAACAGGGATTTTTCTTCAATTAGAGAGCCGAAATCAGTTTTTCGATTCCCGATCTTGCTACTGAGTGTTAAAAGTGGGAGGCCTGGGAATTTGGTATGAGTTCCTTTTTCCTGTTTTCAAACATTTCTGTCAGAGAGCTTTTATTTAGTGAAAGCAAATTTAGAGATATGTTTGGAGAAATTGGAAGTGTAAAAAGCGAGGCTGATGAGACTGCTCTGCAAATTCTTTCCCTTTTTAGGGACAGCATCAGTGAAATTTGCCTGGATGAACCTGAATCCATTCCAGATTATTTCAAGCCGGAGTATTCTCATTATATCATAGTCCATACTCCCCTGAATATCCAGTTCCCTGAGAAAAGGGAAGAATGGAATATGCGTTTTTGCAGGGATGTCGGAGTTTCGGTTGTTGAACGTATCGTAACCGAAACTGACAGAATTTACGTAAGAGGACTTATGGCAATCAACGGGTCAAAAGTCTATGCTATCCTTCCTTTTATGAAATAGATGCAGAAAAAGCAAATAGGGCAACATTTCCTGAAGACCACATGGTACGTGTGCGGGCGAAAGTGCTTCCTTCTGTGCTTCCTGATATAAAAGGAGAAACGATTCTCGATATTGGTAGCGGCTTTGGAAGCCTTACCATAGAGCTTGCAAGAAACAATCCTGATTCGAAAGTTTACGGAATCGATCTTCATGATTCTCTTACAGGCCAGTCGCAGATGAATGCTGATGTCCTTGGCGTACCGAATGTGGAATTCAGGACAGGAAGCGCCTATGCCCTTCCTTTTGAAGCTGGCTCGATGGATGTAGCTACCTGCTTTTTAATGCTTCACCACCTGGAAGACATTAAATTTGCCCTGTTCGAGATCAAGAGAGTGCTTAAAAACGGCGGCCTGTTAATAGCAGTTGAGCCGCTTGCAGAACAACACCACCACGGGCCTCAACTCTCGAAAGCAGGATGGCAAGGGCTTTTTGAAGATGTTGGCTTCGCAGTAGAGGTTGAGAGCCAGGAAGGGGCAGCGGTTCTGAAAGCTGTAAAAAGAGAATAAATCCTACAGGAAGAGAATAAACCCTACAAGAAGAGAATAAACCCTACAAGAAGAGAATAAACCCTACAAGAAGAGAATAAACCCTACAAGAAGAGAATAAACCCTACAAGAAGAGAATAAATTCTGTAAAAAGGGTAGTGTGGGCAGTGTGCCGATTTTTCTGTGAAATCACAAATCTCAAAAAGGTATTGGATCAAAAATTCCATATCGGAAGATCCATTTTTCCCATATTACACAAAAACGTGGCTTCGAATTTACAGCAAATTCGAGATACTGCCCAGAATAATCTCAATATTCTCTGTTATCTTTTAATCATTTTATCATTTAATTAGCTAATAATTTTGTTTAATGCGAACATTTTTATATATTTAGTAAGGATTTCTTTGTGTTACCATGCTGCTCTTTGGACATATTGGTATTACACTTGGAATATTTTTTGTATTTTCATATATTGCGCCACGGTTAAAGACTATCATAGACAAAAGGTATCTCGTTGTTGGAGCTCTTCTGCCTGATTTGATAGATAAACCATTAGGACTGATTGTCTTTGCATCAACGATTTCAAATGGACGCATGATAAGTCATACATTATTATTTTCTTTTGCTCTCTTCCTAATAGGATTATATTTCTATGATAAAAAAAGCGATATCGTAATTATTACCCTTGCTTCAGGTTCTTTTTTTCATCTTATGGAAGATCAGATGTGGAATACTCCAAAAACCTTATTCTGGCCTCTACTTGGATGGAGTTTTCCAAAAGATAACATTGCTAATGGGATCGCATTTTTATTAATGCTATTCAAAGAATCTTTTACACTTAACTTTTCACAAGGTTTTAGTCTTGAACACACTTTTATTCCTGAGATAATAGGAATGACGGTAGTAGTCATTTTTACTTTAAATTGGTTAAAAAACAAGTTGAGCAAAACAGTCTCTAAGGATGAGGAAATAAAAATAGAGAATGCTGAAAAACCGACTGTAGAAACAACCGTGTTTTATATCATAGGTTTCCTGGTGTTTGGACTACTTTCTGTAAGAGCCATTATAGCACTGTGAGCTACCAGCGGCTAAAGCACGTTGGCTTCCGGAGTCATTCCGCCATCTAGTATCTCAACCATTTAATTATGAATCACCTTATAAGCTGAAGTGTAAAACCCATTAAATTTCTAGATTTAATGGGATATAGATTCCCGGAGATTCCTGAATTAAAAATTTTCTTTTTTGAAGAGGAAATAAGAAGATGCATGAGCAGGCAGCTCATATTCAAAGCTTAATCCATGAGAATATCAGGTTAAACATTAAGCTGCTTCTTAAGTTACAGAAACGAAGTAGGCCAGAAATGAAAGAGGCAAAAAGGAAAATGATGGAAGTTTTGGGAACTTCCTTTTCCAATTTTTTAATAATAAATCCCACACTCCCAAGCTTGACCTTTTTATTTTTTTCAAATTAAGTGTTGGATTACTTAACTGTGATATAACTGGTCTTTTTTACGGTGTTACTGCCAGCCGTATTTTTTACTGTTAAGCTCACCGTGTATTTCCTGCTTTAGTATACTTGTGCGTTGGATTATGGGTTGTTGAAGTGCTTTTGTCACCAAAGTTCCAGTACCAGGAAGTGGGTGATCCTGTGCTCTTATCAGTAAACTTCACATTCAAAGGATGTTTTCCAGTGGTTGGAGACGCAGAAAAAAGCAGCAACAGGTTTGTCACAGTTACAACATTTACGTAATTGGATTTTGTTGCGGTATTACTGCCCAGCAGCATTCTTTACTGTTAAGCTCACCGTGTATTTTCCTGCTTAGTATACTTGTGTGTTGGATTCTGGGGCTGTCGAATACGTTCCATCTCCGAAACTCCATTTCCAGAAGTGGGACTCTTTGCGCTCTTATCAGTAAATTTTACTGTTAATGGTACTTTTCCTGAAGTTGGAGACGCGGAAAAAGCAGCAACAGGTTTTGTCACAGTTACAACATTTACGTAATTGGATTTTGTTGCGGTATTACTACCAGCAGCATTTTTTACTGTTAAGCTCACCGTGTACTTTCCTGCCTTAGTATACTTGTGCGTGGATTCTGGGCTGTCGAATACGTTCCATCTCCGAAACTCCATTTCCAGGAGGTGGGACTATTTGTGCTCTTATCAGCAAATTTTACCGTTAATGGTGCTTTTCCTGAAGTTGGGGATGCAGAGAAGGCAGCAGCCGGAGTTTTGAATATCTTGTTTCCGCTAATTACAGCATTTTTAATATTTCTTATTATAATTCCAGAAGCGGACCTTGATGTATCCACATTTATTAAGGTATTATTTTGTATTTTTTACAGCGCCATTTTTGAAAGAATTTCCATCTATATATATTCCTTCCATTCCCAGATTTGCGAACGTATTTTTAGATATATCTAAGTTTACCCCGTCTATCAGGAACTTCTGATACACTCCTAAATATGAAAGATCTTTAAAAGTGTTATTGCTTATTATTATATTCCTAAACTCCCTTGTTTGGAAAATCAATTCCATACGTCCCTTTATTTTGAATATTATTTCTAATTATAAGCTTGTTATCTATTCCATTTCCTCCCTTATACATGTCACCTGACATACCATTAAACGTGTTATTTTCGTAAATGTGAACCCCATCATTTAAGCTGCCACGTTTAAATATTCCTCCATATCCACCATAAATTTCATTATCCGAAAAAGTGGACTGTTGCGTGCCATCTGCAAATGCATAATGTTTTAGAAGTTGCGGGTATATCTTATTTCCAGTTACGACCAAAATTAATAGTAACAGCATGAGCATCAACTACATTAGCACCAGTGACCTCAGCCCCTATCAGAGTGTTATTGGTGATAAAAACGTCTCGATCTAAGGATTTGTGTTCATCTGAATTGCCTGTTATAGTATGCCTGCAATTCTCTATGTGATTATGGGTTATATTTACAAAAGCCGAACCGCTAGCTACATTTATACCATATCCACAGTCATGATGAAGTGCATTGTAAATTTCATTGTTATTAACACTCACATTAAAACAGGAATATAGACAAAGATCACCAAATCCACTATTATTGAGCCAGGAATTTGTGACTGAACTATCCTTGCAATATTGCAGAACAAGTCCATGATGAATCGTTGAAATACCTGTGTCCTCTAGCCTTATATTTTTTATATGTATCTTAATAGGCCTGTATACTTCGACCTGTACAGTCTCGGACAATTTGTAATCTCTAAGAAGTTGTTGATTTAAAGTAACGACATTTCCATTTACACCTTTAACAGCGTACATTTCCCCTGTCATTTGGTCAGGATAATCCAGAGGGCACCACTGAACATTTTTCCAAATCTTAATCAAATCGTTCTTGTGAACCTTGGAAGCATCAGTTAATACAATTTTAGATGAACCTTTTTTAGCTTTAGCAGATAGAGTTGTATTTACGATATTTGATCCATTGAAAAAAATTTCTCTATTCACTATTTCAGCCATTCCCCTATCCGGAGTTTGAAGGTGAAGGGTTACTTTCCCCTTGCCTATTATGTTCAGACTTTTACCTGTTTGATATATTTCTTCTGGGAGATAATAGTCCCCTTCCTGGATAGTTATTGTATCTCCACTTTTTGAGTAATTCAATGCTGTCTGAATGCAAGCTGAATCGTTTGCGTAATTCGGTGTATGAAAATAACCTGATCCATCTGATCCAGCCTGTTTGTCAATTACGATATTTGCCGCCAGAGCTGAAGAGCTACTTAACACAAGAAAAAAAAGAGTTAAGGTAAATATTGTCATAAGAGTTTTTAAATTTTTCATTCGAGCTTTCTCCTAAATCTGTTTAACTTAGATTGTGCCTTAAAATCAAATTTGGTTCTATAATTGGGATAAGACTTGCATACTTGAACTGAAAAAACAGTAGCGTTAAACCGTTAAATGTCTAAAGTGTAAATTCAAATCATTATGCCTAATGTCTTTTATTTTATACATCGAGTACGTAACTCATATGAAATATCTTAAGGTCAATATATGCCTGAATTTCGGAAAAATTTACATCTGAATTTAAAGTTAATATTACCCATTATCCAGTGTAGAAATGATTTGAATTTTAATACAGTCTCCTAGAGCGTGTTTTAAAACTAATTTGAGTATACAATCGAAGAAAGGGCAATCTTTGCCATAAATCTATAAACTAAACTTTTCCGAAGTTAAGCTCATAACATTGACTTTAAAAACATACTGGTCCTATAAACTTATATGAATATATAAAATCAGATAGATTAAGATTCTGATCTATAATCACCAGATTCTGGATCTCTGGACTAAAATACTGAAATCGCAGGTGAAAAAATGTCATCTACTCAAACTTAATATTCGAAATCTAGAGACTTCGATCATAAAGATGTGTTCAAAGGGTTGTAGCCAATTTTAAAATCTGGTTTTATCCGCAGGTTATTGATTTAATCTGAAAAAACGAGGTAAGAAGACACTAAGTCTTTAGCTTAGTGGTAGTTCACGCTACAGGAAAACTGCGAGAAAGGCACCATATTAAGGCAGGAACCGCTGAGTAACTACAGCCCTTAACATAAGTATTTGCATTTACTTTCTAGCCACGGAAGACACGGAAAGCATGGAAGAATTGTGCCCCCGTTTCCTTTATTCTGTGTTTTTCGTGCTTTCTGTGATTAACCTTTCAATTTAGATTGGTGAATAAATTTAGATTGGTGAAGAAATTTATGTTGGTGAAGAAATTTTGGTTCTTGACTATAGAAGCACCGGTTTTCTCCACTCATCGCATTCCTTCCATACACTCTTCTTCGCTTTTCTTCCCGGTATATGCTGCCGGTTCTGCCTGTACCGGTGCGGTGAAAGTATCGGTAGCTTCCAGGATTACATTGGTGATTCTGTCCAGCAATTCCATAGCCCCTCTATAACCTACAGTAAGGATGCGCTGTGCACCGACTCTGTCATGTATTGGCAGGCCGACCCTTACAAGAGGGATGTTTCGGGATTTTGCAATGTATCTTCCGTTGGAATTTCCGATCAGGATTTCCGGATTACATTGGCTGACTGCATCGTTAAGAGTGTCAAAGTCAATTCCATTCAGAACTACAGGTTCAATTTCCGGGTTTATTTTCTCAACTATTTGTCTGACCTTAGCTTCAAAGTCTCGACTTTTACTTCCGGTTGCTATCAGAACCGGGTTCATCCCAAGTTCCAGCATGAAAGTTGTGAGGCTAAATACAAAATCAGGATCTCCATAAACCGCGGCTTTTACCCCATACAGGTACTTGTGCACATCAACCATAGCATCGAGGAGCCTGCCCCTTTCTTTTAGATATTTTACAGGAATCGGACAGCCGAGAATTTTGACCAGCTCAGTGAAGAAACTGTCAGTATTTGAAAGCCCAACTGGGATTGGAACACTATACCCGGGCACGTCGTGTGATTCTTCCAGATATTTAACTGCTAAGTTCTTACTAACTATACCCAGGCCCAGGCTTGCCTGACTGTTTGGCATGTCAGCAATTTCGGAAAGTGTGGTACCACCCGGTGCAATTCTCGGGATGTCTTCTCTTAATGGAGCATCGAAGGTTTCGGAGATATCAGGCAGGAAAATATAATCGCCAGCCATAACCTCAAAGATCTCTTTGAGTTCACGTACATCAGCAGGGGAGAGGCTTTCAACAGGGATGACGTTAAGTCTTTCATTCGGGACTTTTAAGGAGCTCTCTTCTCTAGGTTTTTCCGCAAATTTCCTGACAACTGCGTCCAGGGCTTTTATATATCCGCTTACGTGGCTTTCCCCGTAGCTAGGAGTGGAAACCGGAATAATTATAATATCTTTCTCAAGGTCATCTCCAATTCCTTCCTCTTCTTTAAACTCACGGATAATTGCAGGTACATCGTCCCCAATTGTTTCGGCAAGGCAGGTCGTAGCGACTCCGATTACTTTCGGATTGTACCTGTTAATCACATTTCTCAATCCTTTTTTCAGGTTTTCCTTGCCTCCGTATACTGCTCCTTTTTCACTGAGCGAGCTTGATGCAATATCCACAGGTTCCCTGAAGTGGTGGGCAAGAAGCAGACGCATATAGGTACTGCAGCCCTGAGAACCGTGGTAGAGAACCATAGTATTCTCGATTCCCTTGAAAGCAAGGGCACTTCCCATGGGCTGGCACATAACACAGGGGTTCACAGTTGCATAGTTTCTTTTCGTCATCTCAATGCCTCCTCATACCTGACTCTCAACTGCAGCCTCGGATTTCTGGTGCAAAAGTTCAGGTTTCAGGAGCATGCCTTTACACTCTTTTGCGTAATTTTCTCTGGAAATCCTTTCTTCTACTGCCGCTTTCTCTATTCTGCCTGATTTCTTCTCTGATTCCATTGCTTCGGGTATCAGGACCCGCTGCCTGACAGCTTTCCAGACAGGGCTGCTTATGGAAGCATCCACTTCCCGCGCAAAGTTTACAAAACCGTCAAAACCTTCGAACTCCACCACCCTGTCGTGATTAAAGTCACAGAAAGCAATGCCCAGTTTATATGCAATAAATCTCTCCTTTACGCCTGCAACCATCAGGTCGGCTTTCTGTTTCACGAGCAATTCGGCAAGTTCAAGGGGATTTGCGTCATCAACAATGACTGTCCCATCCCTTACCGAATAACTGATCTGCTCATAATCCTCTTTTTTCCCGGTCTGGGTCCCGATAATAACGACTTCCATACCAAGTTCGGCAAAACCTTTGATAAGCGTGAGAGCTTTTGCAGGCCCTCCCATGTAAATGGCGGCCTTCTTCCTTTGACCCTTTCCCGGACTCTGGAAATTTCAGGCATTATACGGTTTATTTCAGTTTCCAGGATTTTTTCGGCCTGCTTTTTCATCTCCTCGGAACCAAAGTAATCCGCAGTTCTTCGTAAGGCTAAGGAGATATCTTCAATTCCGAAGAAACTTGCGTTTAAGTAGGGAATTCCATATTCCGCCTGCATCCATTTTGCAAGATAGGTCATGGACCCACTGCACTGGACGAGGTTAAGGTCAGCTTCAGCTGCTCTTGATATGGCTTTTGCAGTTGAGTCTCCTGTCATTGAGACTATGACCTCAATTCCCATCTGCCTCAAAGAGGGGCTTTACGAGCCAGACATCTCCGGCTACGTTAAAGTCCCCTAAAATGTTAATCTTTGGCTTTATGGTTTCAGGAACTCTGGGGCCTTTCTTCTTAATTTCATCTTCCGAAGGTCTTTTGATCAATCTTTTTAAGGCGTCACAGGCAGCTTTGTATCCGTCGGACTTATTGCCTTTGAAGCCTTCGGATTTTACAGGAATTACATGGATGTTGTGTTTCTGGCTTGCAGTTTTGCACACGGACTCCATATCATCTCCAATGATTCCAACTATGCACGTGGAATAAACGAAAATAACAGGAGGGTGGTAGAGCTCCACCAGTTCATCAATTGCATTTGAAAGCTTTTTCTCTCCTCCGAAGACTACATCGATCTCTTTCATATCCGTGCTAAGCTGGTGCGGTTTGTTTCAATCCCGCTGGATTTTGCACCTCTTATGTCCCAGGTATAGCCTGCACAGCCGATTGGGCCGTGGACCAGGTGAACAGCATCGGTTACAGGGTTTTAAGACAACCCTGGCTCCCGAATAAACACAGGCTCGCTGGCTGATAGCTCCTGCAAAGAGAGTTATTATCACAGGTAAGAGGAATTTCCTGCCCTTTTTCCTGTTTTTCTAGCAATATATGGCTTTCTTTCTTCTAGAGTATCCACTATCCCAATTTTCTCTTTCATTTCCTTCACTCCCCTCTGCTTCGGTTTTGAGGTTTGCGGCAGTTTCCCAGTGATTCTATTAATTTTTTGAAAATATGATTTACTGGATGTTTCAAGCAGCCAGTCCGGAGCATCCCTGTCTTTCCTTTCAAGCAGGGTATTTCCTATACGCTCTACCAGTCTCGCAGCCCCTGCATATCCCATGATCGGGAAGTAGTGCAGGTTTGCTCTATCCATAATCGGGAAACCTACCCTGACCAGGGGAACATCCTCTGCCCTTGCTATGAATTTCCCGTAGGTATTACCGATAAGGAGATCCACAGGCTTTCTCTTGATTATCTGGTGGAGGGTAAACATGTCTCCTCCGGAAATTACATCAGCTTCCGGATACTCCGGCCCTATGAGTCCTTCGACCTCTTTTTCAAACTCCGAATTATGGGTTCCTGTAAGTACTACAGCAGGTCCATGCCCATTTCCATCACAAGACTGGTCAGGCCTGTAAGGATATCCGGGTCCCCGTAAATGGCTACCCTTTTCCCGTGGTAGTGTGGATGGGCATCAGTCATCATATCCACAAGCCTTCCCCTCTCATCTTCAAGCTCGGGGGGAATTGCTACATTAGCAAGTTTTGCCGCGTTCATTACGAAACGGTCGGTGTTCCTGATCCCTATGGGAGTAGGCCCTATTTTTGCCGGGACTTTATAGCGGTTTTCAAGGATCTTTGCAGCCGAGCCTCCTGCCATCCTGCAAAGAGCAATTGTCCCAACTGAATTTGCGGAATCCTCTATGTCTCCTATCGGAGTCCCACCTTTTGGATACATCCCAGGTTCGCCAGTCAGAGGTGCATCAAAGACGTCAGTCGTATCGGGAAACACAATGCTGGAAATTCCCATTATTGAGAGTATGCGTTTCATTTCCCGTATGTCCCCAGGTTCTACAAAACCGGGGATGAGGTTTAGTTTCCCGTTTGGTTTGCTCTTTTTGGCAAAGGTGGTTACAAAGGACTTTACCATATTATCATAGCCGGTAATATGGGTGCCCACGTAACTAGGGGTAGAAGCTGCACAGATCTTAATAGAAGGGTCTATGAGTTCTTCAGCCTGTACATCTTCTAAGATGACCCCTACGTCGTCACCTATTGTTTCGGCTACACAAGTGGTATGGATGGCGACTACTTCAGGTTTGTATATTGTAGTCAGGTTTACTAGTGCTTCCTTAAGGTTTGCAGCGCCTCCGAAAACGGCAGTTCCTTCAGAAAAACTGCTGGTGGTTGCCAGTGCAGCTTCTCGGTAGTGTCTGCTTAAGCACATACGCAGATAGGAGAGGCATCCCTGGGATCCGTGACTGTGCGGCATGCAGTTGTGTACACCAAGAGCTGCATAGACTGCTCCTATTGGCTGGCAGATTTTTGCAGGATTAATGGTTACTGCTTCTCTGGTTACTTCTTCACATGGGGTATAGTCTAACATTTTTCTCCCTCTTATTCTACATTTTCTGCTTTCCAGGGCGGGCGTATAAACTTCCAGGTTGGGCTGTGCAGAGCCATATCAATATCCCTTGCAAAGTTCAAAACTCCGGAAAAGCCTGTATATCTTCCACTGTAATCATACGAATGGATCTGCCTTGACGGGACCCCAAGTTTCTGAGCCCAGTACTTATCCTTGATACCGGAACAGAAGATATCGGGTTTAAGGGTTTTTACAAGGATTTCAGTCTCGTGGTGGTTAAGATCATCGATAACAATGGTTCCATCTCTTGCTTCCGGGAAAAGGCCTTCATATTCCATGAGTCCAATTTTCTTTTTCAGTTCTTCAATTCTTCCAGGACTTATTGAGGGTTTGGTATTTTCGTCCCTTTCGTAATGTACATCTTCAAGAATTGAGCCAAGAGCCTTTTCTTTGATCTGAGGGATAATCTGCCTGCCTTCGTAGTCGTCTCTGTGAGCAAATTGATAGCCTGCAACAATCACTTTCATGCCAAGTTCCTCAAAGAGATTTATATAGTGATGCGATCTAGAACCTCCGGCATAGACAAAGGCAGTTTTTCCCTTGAGTTTTTTCCTGTATTTTTCGATATCTTCTGCATATTTTGCTTTTTCTTCAGCAATGACTTCTTCTGTCTTCCGGGTAAGTTCCGGGTTGTCAAAGAACTCTGCCATTTTCCGCAGGGATTTTTCAGTTCCTTTCGTACCGATGTAATTTACTTTCAGCCAGGGAACACCGTATTTTTCTTCCATCATCCGGTTAGTGTAGTTAATGGAACGGTGGCAAAGCAGAATACTTAGTTTTGCCTGATGGGCCTGTGAGATCCTGTGGAATGAACCGTCTCCGGTTAAACTTGAGACAATTCTGTACCCAATTTTTTCAAAAATTGGTTTGACTTCCCAGAGATCTCCTCCAATATTGTACTCTCCAAAGACGTTTATATCAAAAGGTGTTGGACTTTTAATATCTTCAGTCCCAATGAGGTGTTCCATCAGGGCGTTGCTTGCGATGTGGTGGCCTGCCGACTGGCTAACTCCTCTATATCCCTCGCAACGGGCGGGAATTACCTTGATCCCATGCTCCTTTTCAGCTTCTCTGGCAACGGATTCAATGTCATCTCCGATAAGCCCTACAGGGCAGGTTGCGCAGATAGTGATAGCTTCAGGGTGGAAAATTTTCACAACTTCGTCAATAGCCTTTTTGAGCTTCTTTTCTCCTCCAAAGACAATATCGGTTTCCTTCATGTCAGTGCATACGCAGTAATTCATGAAGTTATCTCCACCCTCTTCTGCCTTTGCAAAGTTTCGTCTGGTGCCCCAGGTATAATATGCACAGCCTATAGGACCGTGAACGAGGTGTACCATATCCTTGATCGGCCCGAAAACCACACCCTTGGTACCTGCAAAAGCGCATCCGCGGTTTGTAAGGATGCCAGGAATTACCTTGTCGTCGGCTTCGATGTGTTGTTCAGTGGAACAATTCCTGACAACTATGTGTTTTCTTCTGTTCCTTGAAGCTTTTTCCGGGAGCACTTTTAACATATCATCGACAAGCTTTTGTTCTTCTTCAATTCTAGAATCTATTTCTGCTCCCATTATACCAGCTCCTTATTTACTGTCGCCTCTCCGCTTTCTCCAGTCCGGATACGGATTGCTTCAGTAACGCCTGACACGAAAATCTTTCCATCTCCTACATTTCCGGTCTGGTTAACTTCTATGATTTTCTGTACCACTTCGTTTACGTTTTCGTCATCCACAACAATTGTGAACATGCGTTTTGGAATAAAGCGAATACAGGTCTCAGCTTCCTTTTCCGGATCTGGCAGAGGTGGATTAAACTCAAAGCAGAGTCCTCTTTGTTTCCCACGGCCCATAACCCTTCTTACAGTAAACGAAGGAAAGCCGCATTCAAGCAGGACATCTTTAGTTTTCTGGACTTTATTCATCCTGATTATCGCAGTAATCTCTTTCATGGGATTTTCCTCCGAAAATCCGGCTTTAAAGCCCTGGTTTTCCAGTCCTTATGGTATAGGCTTCTTCCACAGGGGTTACGAAAATCCTACCATCTCCGTATTTTCCGGTCCTGGCGGACTTCATTATTGTTTCTATAGCCTTATCCTTATGTTCGTCTTCTACCACCATTAGAAGCATGGTCTTCTGCAGTTCATCGTAGTTGATGTCTGCTATATGGATCCCTTTCTGCTTCCCTCTCCCAAAGACTTCCATTTTTGTAAGGGAAATACATCCCTCTTTTTCAAGGCACTCGATAACTTTAGTTTCCATGCCTGGCCTGATGATTGCACGTATCATCTGCATAATTTTTAACTCCTCTTCAATAAACAATTATAGATCTACAGTTCCGAACTCAACCATCAGAGCTCAACAATTCCGAATTCCACCATCATGGCTTCCAGTTCTTCCATTGGAAGTGGAGTCGGGACAACAAGTTTGGTGTTATCCTGGACGTTGTGGGCAAGGGTAAGGTACTCTTTTGCCTGGTTGGATTCGGGATCGAAATGAATTACAGTTTTTCTGTTGATTTCTGCCCTCTGGACAATGTTATCTCTGGGTATGAAGTGAATTAACTGGCTTCCAAGTTTCTTTGCGAAAGCTTCGAGGAGTTCACGTTCTCCATCCACATTCCTGCTGTTGCAGATGATGCCTCCCAGACGGGCTCCACCTTTGGCAAACTTTGCAAGTCCTTTACAGATGTTATTTGCAGCATAGATAGCCATCAGTTCTCCACTGGCAACTATGTAAATCTCTTTGGCTTTTCCTTCGCGGATAGGCATTGCAAACCCACCGCATACGACGTCACCAAGTACGTCGTAGAATACATAATCGAGGTCTTCGGTATATGCTCCAAGGTTTTCGAGCAGTCCGATTGAAGTGATAATTCCCCTGCCTGCACATCCTACACCTGGTTCAGGCCCTCCGGATTCCACACACTTTATGCCGCCAAAGCCTGGCTGCAAGACAGTATCAAGGTCAACTCCTTCATCTCCTTCACTTCTCAGTGTATCAAGTACAGTCTTCTGGTTCAGGCCGCCAAGCAGCATTCTGGTGGAGTCTGCTTTTGGGTCGCATCCTACAAGCAAAATTTTATTGCCCATGGTCGAAAGGGCCGCAGTTAAATTTTGCGTGGTAGTGGATTTTCCGATTCCACCTTTTCCGTAAATTGCTATCTGTCTCATTTTTTCCTTGCTCCTTAATTCTTTCTTCGGCACAGGAAGCCGGTAACCGTTGTACTATGTAATAGTATTTATATCTTTCTCTTAGTTGGGGTATTGATATACTTAATTGAGACTGTTTGCGAGCTTCGGGAAAGGATTAATAAACAATTCCCTATAAATTGCAAAGCTAAAAAGAATAACAGGAAGACCTTTTGATGATCCCTGAAGCCTCTTATGATGTAGTCGTTGTGGGTGCAGGCCCTGCAGGTTCCACATCAGCCCTGTATGCTGCAAAGAACGGCGCCTCGGTGCTTCTTCTTGATAAAAAAAGAGAAATAGGAAGCCCTATTCAATGTGCTGGTTTCCTTCCCGATGCTTCGGAAGTCCAGGCCCTGCTCCGTGAGGCCAGACTTCCGGATACGCTAAAAAACTATCCTGATTCCTGTGTGCTGCAGCGAATTGATACTCAGCGTATTGTCACTCCAAACTGTAATATAAAAGAATTCGCTGTCAAGGGGACAGTCCTTGACCGGCGCAGGTATGACCAGTTCCTTTCCGAACAGGCAGCAAGAGCAGGAGCTGAACTGATGATTAAAACTCGCGTAACGAAAATTGAAGGAACGACTGTTGAAACTTCAGGAGTCTTTGGGAAATATAGAATTAAAGCGAAAGCGATTATTGGAGCTGACGGCCCGAATTCTCTGGTAGCAAAATCAAAAGGGCTTGCCCTTAAGCCCGAATCAAGGGAAAACTCGGTTGCTCTTGAATACCAGATCAGAAATGTGGATATTGATCCCTCTTCTCTGGAAATGTATTTCGGAAAGGATTTTGTGCCTGGCGGCTATGCCTGGATTTTTCCCGAAGGTCAGGACCGGGCAAATGTCGGAATAGGAATCCGAAGCGGCATGGCTGAAAAAGGAGTCTCTGCAAAAGAATACCTGCACCGTTTTATGCGGGACCATCCGCTTGCAGGACCAAAACTGAAAAACTGCATAATCATGAACGTTATTGCAGGCATTATCCCTGTAAATGGCGCTCCTGAAAGAACCGCAACTGAAAACACGTTGATTGTAGGGGACGCAGCAGGTCATATTTTTGCAACAAACGGAGGTGGAATTCCTCCTGCAATGATTGCGGGAAAAGTAGCAGGAGAAACGGCAGCCGAATTTGCAGCCGGAGAGTGCAGGCTTGAAGAATACGACCGTCGCTGGCGAGCTCAGTTCGGATCCGCACTGGAAACATCGGTGCAGGCAAGGAAGCTTATGGATGGGATTATGAAATCCGATATGCTCATGAATGCAGCTTTCAAACTTATTTCCCCTGAACAGATGAAAGTCATGCAATGCGGGAAACTCCCAGGCCCCGTAAAACTTGGACTCCAGGCGCTAACTCGTGGAAAGAAGTAACTGGTATGAACTGGTATGAAATAAAAGGAAATAATGCAAGCCTTTTCAAAAACTGCTTGCCCGCAAGCCTTTTCAAAAAAGGCTTGAGCGAAAACGAGGCAACTTTTGAATTTGAAGACCTTATCCCCAAACCCTATTCGGCGTGATCACAACCCTTTTGAAAAAAGGCTTCCAAAAACTCCAGCAACAACATGGTCGGCGTGATCAACCGGCGCAACGGTTGCGGGTCAACGGTTGCGGGTCAACGGTTGATCGAAAACAACGTATTTGGGCCTCTTCTTTTACGTTTCGTTCTCTTCTGTAATTGTTTCTCCTCCCCTCCCTCCGGCTCTTGCTTCGGATGCCTTCATCTTTCTTAATTCAGTTTCTGCATCTTCTTTATTGTACCTGGCTTCCGGGTAGACAGGTCGGATCTCAAGGGCTTTGTCAAACGAGGCAATAGCTTCTTCGTACTGTCTGAGAATTACATATTCAAGCCCTCTGAGGTTCCAGACTCCTGCAAAATCAGGTTTCAGTTTCAGAACCTTATCGAAATACTCAATCTTTTTCTCGGGATCGGTTTCGCTGGTCGCAAGCCTATACCATTCTTCTGCGGTCTTGCCCTCAATTTTCTTTTTGAATAAGCTGTCTAAAAATCCCAATAGTATCACTCCCTATTTAGAAGATTGGTCTGACAGGTAGAAATAGATGATTATTCTTTTAGCCGGAGTGGCAAAAAGAAAATTAAATCAAAATAGGGAATAAAAGTAGCATGGCATGAAATAAAATAAGGATGTCAAATCAAACATTAGGATGTCATATCGAAACATTAAAGATGTAAAATCTAAACATAAACAGGGTCAGACATCGCGGAATTAATATTGAGAATGCAGAATATTAACAAATTAAGGATATTTAAAAAAGAAAAAATTTAGGAGCTTACTGTGAAAGCATCTGTGTTTCATTAAGTAAGCTTCTAAAGTCGGAAGTAATCATCATTTTGGTAATGTTTCCTGAGGTAGTTACGTTATAGGTTACTCCGCGTTCGGTGGAGTTTGTCTGCAGAGCCTTAATCTTTTCAGTGAAGTTGGATTCGGGATTAAGGTAAAGGGACGTCTGACTGTAACTGCCGTCATCCAGTTTCCTGAGATCCATGTAGATCTGATCAGCCTGCATAGTGGAATTATTTGTCTTTGTGGCTAATTCCTGGTAGAGGCTTCCTTCAGGATTTGCCTGGCTCAGGAGGCTATTGTATTCGGTTGAAGCAGTTGCATTTCCTTCCAGCACGTCAATCACATCTTGTACGCTCTGGCGAGAGCCAAGGATCACAGGGCTTCCGGCTACATTCCAAATGTCATATGTATTGTTTGTCCTTGCAAGGAGACTGTAGTTATCGTACTGAACTGCTCCCCAGGGCATTAACATTTTCTGCTCCGGAATCTGGTGGAGTTCGAACCCGTTACCATCAGCATACCGTGCCCCATAGCGTTTGGTTACGTCTACCCCATATAGAGAGTACATCATTGTTTTATTCCCAAAAACCTGTTCAAATGGAGTTCCTGTCGTTCTCTGCAGGTCTATGTATGATGCACTTACTACCCCTTCAGGGGACATGTTTAACCCGTCGGCAATGGAGTTGAATTCATGGTGGACCTGTCTGCCAGGAATTTGAGAAAAAGCGATCGTATTATTTTCCTCTATATTTCCGGAAGAAGAATTATTATCACTCTTATCTTTATTTGAGTTACCTGAAAAGAAGATCGCACCGGCTGACAAAAGCATTGTTAATGCCAAAAAAACAGCCAGATATCTCTGGTTTTTTGTTGCTGGGTTCTTTTGTTTCATAAATGAAACCTCATCACATAAATTTAATTTTTCTGACAGTAGAGATCATGCACCTGAGATCTAAACATATTGCCTTAAACATTTGACAGTATAAATCATGCCCTGATATCTAAATATATCGGCTTAAACATTCTGGCAGTAAAAATCATGCACTTGATATCTAAACATATCGGCTTAAACATACTGTTTGAGATTTGTTGAGATAAGAACTTTTCCTGATGTTTTTCCCATAAAACCAAATACTGGATCTCAGATCGGAAATTGGGTTTAAACTGGAGTTGCTTACCACGAATGGATATACCGCCTTTTTCACTCAAGGGTGAGGATTTTAAGCATATTTGTGCCTCCGGGTTTTCCTGAAGATGGGCCCTGGGTGAAAACAATAATGTCTCCACTTTTTACAAATCCAAGTTCTTTGGCTTTCTCAATAGTCTCTTTTTTCCAGCTTTCAATTTTTTCTTTCACAGTAATGGGATAAACACCATAGGATAAAGAGAGGAAACCGCAGGTTCTCGGGACGCGGCTGAAAGCAAGGATCCAGGTATCAGGCTTGAAGCGTGAAATCCTGCGGGGAGTTGCTCCGCTTCTCGTGGGAGTCAGTACGGCTGCAACCGGCAGTTTTTGCAGGGCTTCATGCACCTGGAGGGTTATTACCTCATCTACTGACATCTCTCTTGCCGTTATGCCCTTGATAATAGTATCAAGTCCCCATTTTGTCCTGGAACGCCAGTCTTCTGTGGTTTTTGCAATTTTTGCCATCATTTCAACAGCTTCCACAGGATAATTACCAACTGCCGTCTCTTCCGAAAGCATAACCGCATCCGTGCCGTCAAGGATTGCATTGGCAACATCGGTTGCCTCTGCGCGGGTAGGCCTTATATTATCAGTCATTGAAGCCAGCATTTGAGTGGCTGTAATTACCGGAATTCCAAGAAGTTTTGCACTATGGATAAGTTCCTTCTGGACTGAAGGAACCTCCTGAATAGGAATTTCGACCCCGAGGTCTCCTCTGGCAACCATGAGCGCATCGGTTTCTTTTAGAATTTCCTGGATATTCTCTACAGCCTGCCTGCGTTCGATTTTAGCAACAATATATACAGACTTTTCTTTAGCTGCAGCAAAATTCCGGACTTTACGAATATCTTCCGCACTTTCTATGAAAGAAATGCTGACAGTGTCGATTCCCTCACTAAGGGCAAATTCAAGAATATTAAGATCCTTTCCCGTTATAGGATCAACTAAGATCTTTGCACCTGGTAGATTTAGCCCTTTATGAGAATAGAGTGGACCCCCTATAAGGACCTCACAAAGCACATCTTTTCCCGAATTTCCAGGCAGCGAAGCTGGATAAAACCGTCACTTAAGTAAATAATGCTCCCCGGGACCACGCTTTCCGGAAGCTGCTTGTAGCTTACAGGAATGCGTGTCTCATTTCCGGTAGTCTCGTCAACCGTAAGAGTCACAGAGTTTCCTTTATGGAGCACGATAGGTTCTTTTTCCAGTTCGCCTATGCGGATCTTCGGGCCTGGCAGGTCAGCGAGAATCGCAACTGTCCTGTCAAGCTCCTCTGCGACCTTGCGGACTCTCCGGATTACTTCGCTATGGCTTTCGAAATTACCGTGGGAAAAATTGATCCTTGCTACGTTCA
>Ga0268359_10678_pt1 | contig 20843 bp, 27 predicted proteins | sample BioMet11_FD_194416 | JGI IMG/M metagenome (GOLD analysis project Ga0268359, IMG submission 194416) | Sewage microbial communities from Oakland, California, United States - Biofuel 11 (PacBio Assembly) | ecosystem: Engineered > Wastewater > Sewage > Unclassified | place: USA: California | collected...
AGACTTATCTGCTGATTATGTTTACCTGTTAACAAAAACATTATTGGAAAATAATCCTCAATTGTTAGAAATTCACAAGAGTTTAAAATATGCTACTGATAAAAATATTTTGAATTTTAATGTTCCTTTACATACTGGAACAATAAGATATCTAAAAGAAAAGGGAATTGATGTTCCTGCTAAATTGATTCCACCTGAATATAAAGCATAAAGAGGAGATATAATATTATGAACTCGGATTATGGGAAAATAGTTAGTAATATTATTATGTTCGTCTCTATAGCGGCAGCCCCTGATCCATATCGGTAATTTTACAGTTTTTACATTGCCTAGTATACAGTTTTATGCATGTCATCTGTTGATTGGAATGACTTTAATTTTTCTTTATAAACCATTGGGAGAGGGAAAACAATTAGGGCAAACAGGCATAGTATTTTTGCAGAATAATAGATTGGCTTCTAATTGTCCTTACTATTATTGTCAGTGGATATGTAATACTTAATTTTGATACTTATGCATCCAATATGCAGAATAACGTATTAACCAAAGAATTGTATATACTAGGTATCATTATTACTATACTGGTTTTAGAGGCAGGAAGAAGAGTATTAGGTAATGTTTTGCCATTAATAGCAATTTTAGCTATAGGATATGCTCTATTTGGAAATTATATACCTGGCTTATTTGGACACAGAGGTTATACATTGCGCAGAGTTGTAATGGCAATATTTAGTGATCGTGGCGTTTATGGTACGCCAATTGGTACCTCAGCTATGAATGTTTATTTATTTTTGCTGTTTGCAGCATTTTTAAATGCTTCAGGAGCAGATATCATCTTCCAAAATATAGCTATTGCCTTAACTGGTAAAAAAAGAGGAGGGCCGGCCAAGATGGCCGTTATTGCCAGTGCCTTTTTTGGTACTATTTCAGGTAGTTGTGTGGCCAATGTAGTAAGCACAGGTGCTTTTACTATACCGCTTATGAAAAGAAGTGGTTATCGACCAGCGTTTGCTGGCGCAGTAGAAGCTGTATCTTCTACAGGCGGTCAGATTATGCCACCTATTATGGGGGCGGCAGCTTTTGTTTGGCCGATATTGTTGGTGTATCTTATGCAAAAGTGTGTGTGGCGGCACTTCTGCCGGCCCTTATGTATTATGCCTGCGAATTTAAGATGGTTGATCTTGAAGCTGTAAAGTATAATTTAAGGGGTGTTGATAAAGGAACAATACCACCGTTAAAAGAATCTTTAGTGCAAGGTATGAAACTGTTTGTTCCTATTGTGGTCATGCTGTTTACTTTGATGGTGCTTAATATGACACCAATGCGTGCAGCAATTTTGTCAATAGCGTCGATTCTGCTTTTTGGAGTATTTAATAGAAAAGAATCATTTGACAATAAGAAAATATACTTAATGGATGTGCGGGAGCTGGCCATTCTCTTTGTTCAGTAGTGGGAGCATGTGCAACGGCCGGAATTGTAGTAGCAATTTTTTCCCTTACAGGTCTAGGGCTAAAATTCTCTAACTTTCTAGTACAATTGGGTGGAAACTCCTTAATACCAAGTCTTATACTGTCTATGCTTGTTTGTGCTGTGTTAGGTATGGGACTACCAACTACTGCTTCTTATATTGTTTGTGCTACGGCTATTGCACCTGCTTTAGTTAATTAGGACTACCTGCCTTAGCAGCACATTTATTCTTGCTTTATTTTTCCTGCATTTCTGCTATAACGCCGCCGGTGGCTGTTGCCTCTTATGCCGCAGCAGGCATAGCAGAGGAGAATCCTATGAAAGTAAGCTGGAATGCCGTAAAACTTGGAATTACAGGATTTATTCTTCCGTTTGCGTTTGTGTTTTAATTACGACTATATTACTTTCAGTTTAGATTTTCAAACAATCTTGACTTGGATTGCGGTTTTGTTATCGCATATTCACTTGCTATTTTTTTGCAAGGTTATGTAGAGAAAAAAATAAATGTTTTAGAAAGATTAATATACTTAATAGTGATTGCTTTGGTAATACCGCCTTATGTCATAAGTTCTCTTATTGGTATTGTTTTGTTTGCTATTTTGTATGGTTATAGAAAAATACAATGGAAAAGAGAACAAAAATTAATAGTCACATTTTAAAAGGGAGAGATTATTTTGGTGAAAAGATACGTAAAATTATTAACAGTTGCTGCCTTATGTTGTGCTACCATCGTAGCAGGGTGTGGCGGAGAAAAAGGAGTCACTACAAAAAAAGAGAAAACTTTGGCACCGGTAAAAGTAGGTGTAAATCCTGGACCTCATGCCAAGGTCATGGATAATGTAGCAAAAATTGCAGCTAAAAAGGGGCTAAAAATAGAAGTTATAGAATTTAGTGATTTTATCGCTCCCAATACAGCCTTAGCACAGGGAGAAAATTTGGGCGAACAGTTTTCAGCATGAACCATTTTTAAAAGCCACTTTAAAGAAAGAACCTAAGTTTGATATTGTAAAGGCTTTTAGTACTGTTATTTTCCCCATAAATATTTATTCTAAGAAGTTAAAACCTGGTGATAAAATTCCTGATAATGCTACTATTGCCATTCCCAATGATCCTTCCAACGGCGGTCGTTCTTTGCTTGTGCTAGCGAAAGCCGGTCTCTTGAAAGTTAAGAATGATAAAGATGTTAACACCACTATTCACGATATCACCGACAATCCACACAACTTTAAATTTATAGAGCTGGATGCCGCTGCTATTCCCAGAAGCTTGGATGATGTTACTGCTGCAGCTATTAATACTACTTATGCCGGTAATGCCGGTCTTGATCCGTCCAAGGATCCTATTATTAAAGAAACAGCAGATTCACTATATGTAAACATTGTTGCCGTACAGAAAGCTACACTAGGTGATCCAAGATTAAAGATTTTCCAAGAAGCTTTTCAATCTAAGGAAAATGCCGAATTTATTAAAAAAACATTTCCAGGCAGTGCTTATGTAGGCTGGAAAGAATAGTTTGTGACATTGTTTTTATGCTAGATGACCGCTTACTATATTAACCAGGCAGGTACATACCAGTTCTTTTGGTCAATTGGAAGCAAGTCTGCTGCCAGGCAAAGAACATTTCCGCAACCGCAATTTAGCGTGGAAAGTGCTTTAAAGTTACGAATAGCCGTTTTTCCGGGCGAGGCAGCTTTTTTTATTTCCAGTGGGTGGACACAGCCGTTTTGCACAAGTAGCAAGTCAATTTCTTTTTGGTCTTTATCCCTGTAATAATAGAGGGGAGCCTCCTTACCACCATTGAGGTAACTTTTATAAATTTCTGAGAATACATAGCTTTCAAAAAAGGCACCGGACATAGCACCACTTTCCAGTGCTGCCGGGTTTCCCCAACGCAATAAATATGCGGCCAAACCAGTATCTAGGAAATGTAACAAAGGCATTTTCACCATGCGCTTGAGTATATTATTGGAGTAGGGTTGGACCAGGGCGATAATATGAGAAGAAACGAGCAGCGAAAGCCATTTTTAGCTGTTGGTGCTGAAATTCCGGCTGCCTTGGCAAACTCTTCATAAATTACAGGCCGAGAAGTATGGGCGGCAGCAATCGTCATAAATTTATAAAACTGCATTTCATCTGCCACCTGAGCTAAATCACGGATATCGCGCTGCAAATAAGTAGCTACATAGGAGCGATAATAGACTTCCCAATCCATGTCTGGGTTGGCATAAAGCTCCGGCATGGAACCTCTAAAAATTCTGGCGTAGATATCGTTCAGTCCTTGCCTTTTTGTCTGCTTTAGCCGGGACAGTAAGTTTTCTGCATTTGTACAAAGTTTTTGCAGCAGAGTTGTTTTTCCTACCTGGCGAGGACCGGTTACCAAGAGAACAGGAAACATTTTGTCCAGTTTTTAATGGTATTTTCAGCAGCACGTTTAATGTACAAAGGAACACCTTCTTTCTATAAAATCCGTCTATTCTAAAATGCAACTTTATTATAGACGAAAAACGCTTGCCGCTTCGTTTACTTACGTATAGCGTGCTAAGAAATTATGCTTAGGGGTATTTACACCGACAAATTATTATAGATGCTACAAAATAAGGCGCTACCTTCTTCTAGAAGGTAGCGCCTTATTTTGTAGCTTTGTAATTCCTATAGTATCAAACCCTCATTTGGTACCCTGTTTTGCCAAATCCAGATCATTGTCGGTTTCTACTGCACACTCTTTTTTAGAAGCAAGGTGAGCATAATATCTCTTGGTCTCACTTACTACCACGCCGCTTAAGCCAAGCAGCGCAATTAAGTTAGGAATAGCCATTAAGCCATTTACGATATCAGCTAATACCCAGATAGCTTCCAATTTTAGGAAAGCACCAACGGCAACAAGCACGATGAAGATAATGCGGTAGGGCATAATGCCTTTAACGCCTGTCAAATATTCCATGCAGCGTTCACCGTAATAGTTCCAACCCAGAATAGTGGTGAAAGCAAATAATACTAAGCCCAGCCAAAGCAGATATTTACCAACCGCAGGATAAGCTTGTATAAAAGCAGCTTGAGTTAAGGCAGCACCATTTAAATCACCGGTCCATAAACCACTAACAACCAGAGTTAACCAGTTAAAGTACAGATGATGATGGTATCAATAAAAGTACCCATCATGGAAATTAGTCCCTGCTCAGCAGGCCATTCTGTTTTAGCGGCAGCAGCTACGATAGGTGCACTGCCTAAACCAGATTCGTTGGAGAAAACGCCGCGGGCTACACCATTACGCATAGCTACCATAACGGTAGCGCCTAAGAAGCCACCGGCTGCAGCAGTAGGGTTAAAAGCACTGTAGAAAATCTGTGCAATAGCAGCAGGAACCTTGTCTGCAAAGGTGATGAGAAAGCCTACTGTGGATAAGAAATAAATAACGGCCATGGCAGGAACAATCTTGCTGGCTACAGTGGAGATGGATTCTAGTCCACCAATAGTTATAGCAGCAACTACAACAGTAAGGAAAATAGCAGTATAAAGAGGCTCAATGCCCAAAGATAAGGTTGTGATATCTACAATGGAGTTAACCTGAGCAAAAGTACCGATGCCAAAGTAGGCAACCAAAACACCGAAGAGAGCGAACATGGTAGCTAAAGGCTTAAATTTGGGGCCTAAACCACGCTCGATATAGTGCATAGGTCCGCCGGCAATAGCACCGTTAGCATCTATGGTTCTGAATTTTACAGCTAACAAGCACTCTGAATATTTGGTAGCCATGCCAAAGAAAGCAGCAATCCACATCCAAAACATTGCGCCTGGACCGCCGGCCTTAATGGCGGTGGCAACGCCTACGATATTACCGGTTCCTATGGTAGCAGCCAGAGCTGTACATAATGATTTTATACTATCAATATCACCGCTGGAGCCATCATCCTTAGAAGTAAGGATAAGTTTAATTGCAAAAGGAAGTCTAAAAACTTGCAAGAAACCTAGACGGACACTTAGTAGAATTCCTGTTCCAACCAGTAGAATCAATAGTGGTGGTCCCCAAACAAAGCTGTCGATTGTGTTTAACATTTCCATAATAACTAATTCCTCCCTTTTTATAGAAAACCCTATCTTCGTTGAACTCTGAAGATAGGGTATGCTCAAATATAAATGTACGGGGAATTAGCATCATCGAGACGATGCAAATACACCTTTGTATTTAAATTGTGCTCTGTCCTTTTGCCTGAGAGATAAGGAACGCAATGCGTCCGTGCACCTTCGGCGCCCATAAGGGACTCTCCAGAGTTGTGTCCGTATATGGTTTCTACTTGCTTCGCAAGTACCTGAGAGTTTAACTCCTTCGGTAGACCTAGGTCGTTCTCCCATATACATCATCCACACCTATATGAAATTTTGATAGCTAATTCATTATACACCAATATAGAAATTCGCAAGTAGAAATATGGCAATTATAGTAGATACGACTTTGTACTAAGCAAACGCTTGTGCACTGAGGTGTGCCTTAGTACGGTATTGTGCAATTTTGTTATGATTAACTAAGGAAGAAAGGCGAAAGAGAGCATTTTAAAGGAGGGATTTATATGTGGTGCACAGCTAATAATTAATGAAGAATAGTATGTCTTAGCATTATGTCATTGGGATATTTTGACAGGTTGTGGCAGTGAGGCAAAAGAACCTGCCAAGAGCCGGCTAAACCAGCGGCAAAGGTTCTTCTGCACCGGATGTGAAAGTAGATATCCGCCCCTTAAGGTACAATTTGGCCTGGTTAATGCTACGCTGCAAAAGCTGGGCGGGGCTTCCTACAAACCTGACAAAGCTGCCAGGGTAAGAAGTATGGCCAGATATAAAGAAAACTAGTTTATGCTGACGGAGAAAAATCTATTAAGAGTCTCAATGTGGAGGGGCCTAAGGGCCTGGCCGGATAAGGATACTTTTAAGAAAGGGCTGTCCGGCTCTAATTGGGGCTTTGGCCGTACTGACAGTGGATAAGCAGGATAATTTGTATTTTACTGTAAACAGCAGAGAAGTGAGAACTGTCAAAACAGACGAAACACCTATAATTAGTGACAAGGCCAAGGGTGATTTGGTGATAACCTCAGATGGCAAGCAAGGTTTTGCCTATAATGGCTATCTACTTTATAAATATCAGCTAAGTGATGGTAAGCTGGCTAAGGAAGAGCAGCTTAAGACTTCTTTTAAGTCAATTTATAGCTTGGCTATAGACGCTGATAATAAAGCCTATCTACTGGGAAATATCGCCGGTGGCAATGGTAAGCAGTATAGGTGGGGCGTTGTAGCTCCGGATGGTAAGGAGCTGGCTCTCTACGGCAGTGATGATAAGAATGACTCTTCTTATTTGTATACATATATGAATCAGTTAGCTCTGACCGGTAAATATGTAGTGGTGAATACCCAGTACTGGTTACTGCTTTTTGATAAAGCAGGGCAACCACTGGGCAAAGTGGAATTGAAGAATGCTCTTGATGGCAATATGATTACTGCTCTTTGCAGATGGGATGAAAACAGCCTGATGCTGGCAGTGCAAGAGTCAGGTGGCAAGGATGGCTATCAGAATTCTTTCTATCAGTTGAGCTTCTAAACGTAATAGATAAGGTTTCAACAATGGGGGAATTTGAATGGAAGCTTTTGATGGTATGTCTATTAAATGCGTTAACTGCGGCGGAGTTATGTATGCTGACCAGAAAAGCGCCAGCTATCAATGCCCTTATTGTGGATCTTCAGTACCTGGAGTGAGGATAATTACTATCGACCGCAATCGGTGATCTTTCGCCATAAGCCTGTAGAAGTAGTGGAAGGACTCTTGAAACTTGGAAATGTAGAAATTGCAAAAACAGTTACCAACAGTATTTCAACATGGCTTGGATAAAAACTATAGACTTCTTAGTGTGGAAGAAAAGTTGTCTTTGTGGGATTCCGCTACTACAGCAGCTTTCGCAGGTACCTTTAAAGTACGGTTTACCTGTCCTTCTTGTGGCGCTGAGGTGGTGGGTGATTCTACTCAGAATATTTTTGCCTGCCCATCTTGCGGGAATAAGATAGGTGTTTGTGCTGCCTCTTAAGCCGGGTGCTTATAAAAAAGAATATGTCATGGGAGTAGGGGCAGAAAATCTTCCTGGCAAGGCGATTCCCTTTAGTATTACTCTTGAAGCGGCCCAAAGCGCTGCCCGTGAATTAGTGCATACTTACCCAGAATTTTTTAGCGGGCAGGACATGGAACAAAGAATTGCACAAAATATGACAGCAGTTTATCTGCCTTTTTCTTTGGCGGATTTGAGTCTAAAGGTTAATGCTAAATGTGATAAGGGTGAATTCATGACCTATCAGGAAATCGTTGATTGGGCTTGTCCTGCTACTACCCTTTATGATGTAAGACTGCTGGACTATTTGGATCCCTGGGATTTTGGAGAAGTGACAGCCTTTGATCCTGCTTTTGCGGAAGGGGTATTCAGAGTAGCAGCAGTTGCTAATAATATTTCTGTAGTGGATGTACTTGATTATCTGTTGGCAGAACGGATTCCCCTGGATATACAAAACACATTCCATTTGCCAACAGTGAAAATCATCAATTATGCCAGAGATCTTAGAAAACATAAAAGTAGTACAATTTTATTACCAGTATATTATTTGGATAAACGACAAAGTGATGAAGACAGGGGTGTACAGGTACGTCTAGCTGTTAATGGGCAAACAGGCAAAGCGGCAGCAGTGTCTTTACAGATCAGAACAGATAGCGACTCCTTGCTTAGCGACGTGGCCGGAGGTATTGTGGGCCGCTTTGATAAAGAAGCCTATTGTACTGTTATGCCGCAAACCCATCAACATATGTCGCAGAAAGCACAATTAGGATGAAGCCTCTAACCATTCGCAAAGTAAAAAAACCATTTTGCATGAGGTACTACCTTTTGATAAAGCAGTAGAAAAACATGGCTTTGCCAAGTTGCTTTTTTGGAAGTAAGAAAGAATAAAGCTCAGTCCGTATAAGGGACCTGAGCTTTTTTAGTTAGGAATAAGTGTTCTGTTTTACACACCGGCCTTGATATAGCCCTTATCAGTTGCTTCCATGGCCAGGCCTCATCAGGTTCTTGTAGCCTGTCTTGGCTAGCATGTTGTTGATGTGATAATTGATGGTGCTGGTAGTAATGTTAAGTGCTTCGGCCATTTCCTTGCGGGAATGGTTAGTGCAGAAAAGACGCAGAATTTCCAGTTCCCTGGGAGTCAGCGGACATTCGCCATCGCCAAAGCCGTGATGAGTATCTACCTCTGGGAAGGTACCATGTCCGGCCATGGTAGCATGGATACATTTGACAAAATCTGCCATGGAGCTGTTTTTATAAATAAAACTGTCAGCACCGGCGTCCTTGGCGCGCTGAATAAAACTCATCTCCGGAAAACCGGTCATGAGCATTACTTTGATATAAGAATATTTATGCTTAATGCGTTCGGTAGCGAAAATACCGCTGACTTTTCCTTCCGTACAAATATCCATTAGAACCAGATCAGGACGGAGGCGGGTGCAGGCAACATCAGCAACATCAGCTACAGTAAGGCTTCCCACTATTTCTATGTCCTTTTTCTTTGCCTAACGCATTGGTTAAAGCATCTAAAAGTATTTTTTGGTCATCCACAATCAAAAGTTTAACCATGTTGTCCGCAGCTTTACCACAAGCCGCTACCTCCTTTGTAAGTTGTTTCGGTAGGCTATAAGGTACTTCGATTAGTAAGGTAAATCTAGGCTTGGTATTAACAGTTAAGGTGCCACCTAATTTTCTGCTCTATGTTTAATGCCGTTTAGCCCAGGTGCCAAAATGAATTGACCCGCTAGGGGCAATGCCGTTATCTGTCGTTTGCAGATATTGTTTGCCTTTTGCCTGGTCATGACTATTTGAATTAGATTAGCATGACTGTGCCGCACAGAATTGGTGGCGGCTTCCCTGATGATGCTTACAAAAGCATTTGCCGTTTCTTTTTCTTCAGGCAACTTACCTGTTATAGTAATTGTAACACCAATGGCAGCGTAAGTAGCCACGATATTGTTTAAGGTAACATGAGCATCTTCTCTTACGTCTGTACGGATGTCCTGTGCCAGGTTTTGTAGCAAGGAATCATATCAGCATAATTTTGGGTATCTTTATTATTGAGCAGCTGTTGCAGAATAGTGATGCGCTGACCTAGCACATCGTGAATCTGACTGGTTACTTCTGCTAAGGTTTGTTGTCTTTTCAAGGCTTCCAGATTATCCAGGGCGGAACGCATTTTTTACTATCTGCTCTCAATAGCTTTAGCTGTTCTTCCAATTTTAAAGCACTGCGGTCTTCTTCTGTAACATCTGTAATCGTCAGCTGTTGGCATGGTCCAATGTCGGTCTGAATCTTTTGGCGGGCAGCTAAATAACTGGGTCCCTTTAATACTCTGAATAAAAGCTTATCACCGATAGCTTGCTTTTGCAGATAAGAAGTGCTTTTGAGCTTATGCAGTTGTTGCCACAAAACATTGGCATTACGGTACTGCTCACCGGAATAACGTTGCATCAGCTTAAGCATTTTGGTATTGGTCAGGACTATGTTACCGTCCTCATCGGCAAACATGACACCGGTTGGCAAAGTATCAATGGCCTCATTAATACTGTCACTGCTGAGCTCATGACGCAACCGTTCCCGAGCTCTGGGGATCCCATAAATACTTCTTCCTGCTAAGAGCAGGCTAACTGCCAGCATATTCCAGGGAGATAAGGTATCACAAAAAGGCAAAGCCAGAAAACCGGCCACTAGAATACGCTTGCTCCTACATTCCTATTTAGCCAGCTTAGGGCTTGTACTACCGTCATGGCACCTGCTATATAACGCAATTCAGTATATTTGGTGGCAGCTGGTAAATCTGAGCTTACTTGTATGTTGGCGGCACTAACGGTCATGCATAAAACAAAAGCAAAAACAAATGGAAAGCTCTAAAAATTTATGCCGATAGGGATCATGGTGACGTACCGGAAGAGCTATCTGATAAAAACAACAATGGAGAAATAAAGCAGTAAGAGCAAGCAAGATAAAGATCTGCTGCCCTAAATCGCTAAGCTTATATAAAGCTAACATATTTATTCCTCCTTTGCTAAGCTGTGTTATAAGTTAAATACTTATGGTAAGGGAAATGGCATCGTCCAGATCCTTTACTTCCAGACGTGCTCCTAATTGTTCATTGCAGCTAAGCTTCCCATGGCCAATTCTTGCAGGCGGTTAGTAGCTTTTTCTCTGTCGCCATCTACGTAGCAGCTTAAGATAATAGTTTTATCTGCATTTTCTGTCAGTCTGTACCAAGAGACTTTCTGCTTGCTTACTTAAAAGCTGTTTCCAGAATTTCTTCAAAAGCATCGTAGATAAACATGGCACGTTTGACTGCCACAAGGTAGCAGATACCAAGGCTGCTTTAAGTACATGACAAGTCCTGCCTGAGTAGCATATTGGCAGGATTCATGCCAGAGCTTGCGGTAAGATAAGCGGTATCAAACCATGTTGCCTGTTTTGCCATTTAGAAGCATTACGCATTTCTTTTTTAAAAAGCAGGCCAGAATATTTAAGTGATGAACAGAGGACCTTTTAAACTCAGGGGAAATGGCCGTAGTCTTTTAAAGCCTGTAAATCACTGAGAATATCTTTGTTTTTGGTTGCCAAGACATTTTCTAATTCATCATACAGCTGATTACGCATCCGCAGTTCCAGGTAAGAACCACGAATTGGCTTTCTCGGCTTAAGATAGCCTGAGAGCGTTGCAGAGCCTGAGAGGTCAGCTGTAATCTGCGTTTCAGTTCATTGAGCTCCCTACATTTTCGTACCAGATTACTTGCCCGGCTGTAATATTCTGTCTATGGATTATTACATCACTGCCGGCACCGGAAATAATATCGGAGGCATATACGATATTGCCTTGGCTATCAGCAATCTGCATGCCTAAAGAAGACGCTTTAAAAATATCGATGTAATTTTTATTTACAGTAAATAGTCCCGGTAAGAGCACTTACCAGAACAAAAACATCTATAGCCAGACAAGTAAGAAAACTTTTTCTGATTGCATAATGACAGGCCATCTGGCTACACCCTGACCATAGTTATACAGAAAGTAGAGAAGAAGAACAACTACCGGTAGGATGACCTTATAACGAAAATGTTGTTGCGTATCGCCTTGTAAATCAAGAGACCGGCAGCGGTAGCCATCATGGCCAGATAGAAAATATTAATCAGATAGAGTAATTTTCCGTAAGTATAAATATCATTGCTGTCTACAAACCCAGGCTGGAATTGCCAGATCATCTTGGTGCAGGTCATTAGTGAAAACGAAAATTTGAACAAGGCAAGCCAGCTGTGGCAAGACCATACCACCAGCGAGGAGGCTTGTTATCCTCTGACGTCTATCCGTGGCCCAGGCCGTCCAGATGAAGAAATAAGCCTAGCAGTCATTACATAAATAATACGAATACCAACACCAACGAATCAGATGGTCGTGATTAGGAGTAAAGCCAAGTTTCATATGCGAATAGCAATAAACAACACGATAGTCAGGCACAGCCCTATCAGGGCACGGCGCACGCCTTGCTGGAGAACATTGGGGATGAAGGCAGCAAAGATAAGGACAGTTAAAGCCAATAAAAATATATAGGATAGATAGTGCTCGAAGCCATCAGCTGTAGAAAAATGGCGAATGCCTAAAAACTGACGTCTTACCCTGGGGAGGTAAATTATCAGCAATATTGTTAAATTCTTCCGGAATCGGTAATGTACGTTGCCACATGATAGGCAGCATCTTGGGGATATAGAGGACTGGTTTTATCAGGTACCAGAGTTTGCAAGCAGCCGTAGGTCTCAAGCCCTGCGCTATTAAGCATTCTGCCAACTTCTTATTAGTAAAGTATAAGGCTTTTTGCTCAGGATACCTTTATGAAGGTTAATGTGCCTTCTTTAGGAATAACGATTTTATATTTTTCCGCCCTGCCTTATTCAGTGCACTATTTCGTAATCGAACATAATGCGGATAGGGGCATCAACTTTCTGAGGACTTTTATGCAAAAAAGAAATATTACCATATCCGGCTTATCCAGCAGTAGGCGGTCGTTTTGTTGTAATTTTTGCAGGTAGGTAATAGCTGCCTGAGTTTCCCATTTGCCGGTCAGACCATAGGTGAGACCTATTAACAGATAGGAAAAGAAAGGCTGCCGGATGGTAAGGGCAACCTTGCTTTCGCTATTGAGTACATCTTCCAGCCTGTAATATTGCCGACGCTCTTCTGCCACGGCAATGGCTACGGTAGCCTGATACTGGGGGTACCAGAAATAGTCATCGTTTTCCCTAAGTACTAAGCTTGGGGCGCAAAGACTTCTATGCCGGAGGCATCATGGGCTAAGGAACTGATAAAATAATCATTGCGACCCTTCAGGGTAAAAGACGTGGAAGCAGCTTCTTTAAGTACGGCAGCATAGCTGTCGCCGAGAGCTGCATCATGATAAATTACCGTTTCTCGGGTAGCAAAAGCGTAAGCAGGCAGAAAAAAATTAACCAGAGTAAGTAGCAAAATGAGAAAGTAATTTTTCATAATGCACATCGCCTCCGGTTAATGATTATAAATAGCATAGAGTCTGTTTGATTTTTATTTTAAAAGCCTATCGTAAGAGTGGCGCCTAAAACCTTTTGGTGGAAATCTGACAGATACTTTTGGTCACGATAATTACACAGGTCATAGCCTTCCACCGTTAAGAGGCCGCCCTTAAAGAGTACATATTCAAAACAAGCACCGACACCTTCAAAACCCATGTGGCGGAAGTAGCCGGGCCAAGCATTCATGGTGTGAGTAATGACAGCGGAGGCAGGCTCGCGATAGTAACGGAGCTGCACTCTGTAGGGTACCGGGCTTTTTTATAATCATAGTTCTTATAGCGTAGAGCGCAGACGAAGCCACGATCATAGCCTAGGTTTCATTTTTGTCACTGCCAGAGGCTTGGAGAAATTCTATGCCTGTGGAAATATCAGGAGTAAATTTATAATTCAGGCTTTCTGAAAAAACCTCTTGCTTATTCCAGGCAGCGTTGTCGTGAGCGTGATTGCGAAAATTAAAATAGCTGGCTGTAGCATACCATTTTTTCCATTCTTTGTAGGCATCCACAATGACGCCTTCCCGACGATTAAAGCTGGAGCCAAGACGTCCCCAGAAAACGGAAAAACGTTTTTCATTAGGACCAAAGCCTACCCTGATACCATCTACGGTGGTATCTAAGGTATTGCCATCCTCTACCTTATAGCCAAAACGACCTACTCTGTATTTGGCGTGAGGATAGGTACCTTCGGCAAAGGCCCTGAAAATGTGAGCGGTATCTGTAAGAGACTGGTCGTTTAAGACACGGTTGTCTTCTACACCGGTAATGATTTTCCAGTTCTCATCAAAAATATAATTAGCATATAACCTGGTACGCAAGGTCTGCATGATCATTAATTCTTTGAAGGGTGTCATGGCATATTTGCCACCAGCTGTGCGTGCTAAACTGGACCCTTCAAAATGGCCTTGGCCGTAGAGATAACGAAAGCTGCCTTCTACGGCAAGACCATGATGTACTTTTTGCTTTGAGGACTGGGTAGCAGTATCTTTTTCTTCCGGAAGGATGTCATCAGCAGCAAAACAAGCAGTACTAATCATCATGCTGGTTAGTACTGCTGTAAATGCTATTAAGAACTGTTCCCCAAGCAGTTTTTTTAGCATAGTCTTACCCCACAAGTTTCACTTATGACCGAAATACACTTTTTTATATTATACTATATTCACTTCCTTAGTTGCAAAACAAATGGGGAAAAGTAGGCTATTTTTGCTTATCATTATCATCAAATGGATCGCCACATTGGGGGCAGAATTTAGGCGGATGATGTGGATCAGGGGGCATCCAGCCGCATTTATCGCATTTGTAGAGAGGTTCTCCCTCCGGTTTGGGGCTACCGCACTGCTGGCAGAACTTGCCCTGATTTACGGCACCGCATTTAGAGCAGGTCCAGCCTTGTACAGGTTCTGGTTTAGGCTTGCCACAAGCGCTGCAGAATTTGCCTGTATTGCCTTTTTGACCGCAGGCACAATCCCAGCCTGGAGCACCGGCAGCTCCGCCTGCCATCATAGCAGGACCACCATGAGGCGCGCCACCTTGCGGACCTGGGTTGTTCATCTGTTGCTGCTGACCCATATTATAAAGCTGTTGAGCATTCATGCCACCGGCCTGCTGAGCCATATTCATACCCATAAAACCAAAGGCTGCACCCATACCACCGGAATTGCTGGCTGCCATTTTCATAGCATCGGCCTGAGCTGCAGTAAGATTGGCTGCTGCCATGGTAGGATCTCTGAAAGCAGCATTGCGTTGCAGGTCTTTAATCATCTTTTCGTCTTCATCGCTGGCCTTCACGCTGCTTACGCCGAAGGAGATGATTTGCAGACCACGTAAATCTTTCCATTTAGCACTTAATATTTGGTTAAGGGCATCTGCTATTTCAGTAGTATGTCCTGGCAAAGCGCTATAACGAATGCCCAAATCAGAAATCTTGGCAAATGCTGCCTGTAAAGAAGTTAACAGTTCAGTCTTTAACTGACCGTCAATTTGGTCTCTGCGATAATCTTCTTCTACGTTACCACAAACGTTGGTGTAGAAGAGAATGGGGTTCACAACCTTATAGCTGTATTCACCAAAGCATTTAATGGCAATATCTACATCCAAGCCAATGTTCCTATCTACTACTCTGTAAGGAACAGCACTGGGAGTACCATATTTGTTACCAACTATTTCCTTGGTGTTGAAGAAGTAAATTCTTTGATCTTTACCGGTGTCACCACCCATGGTAAAACGTTTGCCAATCTTCTTGAACACATCAACAATATTCTGACCCAGATCACCATAAAAGACGGTAGGTTCTGTTGATTGGTCGTAGGTAAATTCTCCAGGCTCAGCGCAAACTTCGACCACCTTGCCTTGCTCTACGATAATCATGCACTGACCATCATTAACAGCAATGATGGAGCCATTACTGATGATATTATCTTCACCCTCGGTATTAGAGCTACGGTCTTTATTACTAATTCGCTTCATGCCCTTGGCAACCAAAATATCGGCACCTAAGCTTTCACAGTAAAAGTACTCACGCCACTGGTCAGCCATTACGCCACCTGCGGCTCCTTGCAATGCTTTAATCAGTCCCATATTCGTTCCTCCTTAGCTTAAAATTATTTGTTTTGCCTTTAACTATGGTGTTGTTCAGAATTGCTTTCCAAACTATCTATGATGGTCAGCCTGTCATCAGGCCGGTAATCTATCTTCTGCTGTTTCACTATAGCTTTTTTTAGAAAAGGCACTTCCGAGCCTCTCTTTACTACATTAGTAGCACTCTTTAGCATGGTGTAATCATCACCACCATTGAGCAGAAATTCATTGGTTAAAATTTTATAGGTTTGGTCATCCTTTACCTCAGAGCCATCTGCTAATTTTAACTCTAGTATTCTATGACCTTCAGGTTTTTCCACCAAACCAACTACTTTAAGCCCTGAAAAACGTAGAAAACCATATTTCTTATTGTCTAAGCCGTGTTCCACTGCTTTTCTTAGCTCAGAGCCTTTTAAATCAGCTATACATAATGACCCGTTAAAGGGAAAGATATCCATGATATTTACCATGCTCACTTGACCGGCAGGAAGGCCTGTTCTGAAACCGCCACCGTTATACAAGACAATTTGTACGCCTGCTTCCCTGTGCATTAAATCAGTCAGCGCCTGGGCACAAGAGCTATAAGGATCCCAGCGGTTATTGGTAAGGGCTTGCACGTTGGTAGCAAGGGGAGTACGGTATTTTTTATCTACAGCTGCTATAAAATCGTCTAAACGCTTTTTAAGTTTTGGATCAGGACGTTCTATGGTATTGGCTGTACCTTGTATAAAGGTTTTTACCTGAGTAAAGGCCTTAGTTTCAGGGGTGTAAACACCGGTAACGCCGGCAATGTTCTTTCCGGACCAGCCGGACTGCACAACAGGAACCTGACGACCACGAACATTAACGAAGCCGGCTACTATGTCATGACTATGGGAGCTTAGTACTACACTCACATCATCTAATTTATCCAAGAGCGGCAATAGTTCTTTGCCGGTAATATTACCTAGCTTGTCTTGGAAGGTACCCATATGGGCTGCCAAAACAATGACTTCAGCGCCTTGTTTCTTTAGGGAGGCTATAGCTTCGTTGCCTTCCTTGACAGGATCGGTGAAGACGAAGCCGGTCATGTTACTCTTGGTAGCTTTTACAGGTGTTTCCATGGTAACAAGACCTACAATGCCGATTTTGATTCCCTTTCTAGTTACTAGTACAGAAGGTATAAAAGGCTTGGCATAATTACCTTGGGTGTCCCTGATATTGGCAGCCAGGAAGGGAAACTTGGCCCAACGAGCTTGCTGGCAGATGACCTTGCCGTTGTTATCAAAGGCATGGTTTCCGCAGACATCAGCTGCAAAACCCATGGCGTTCATCATCTCAATAACGGGGCGACCACGAAATTCGTTGCTGTCCAAAGTACCGGAAAGCATGTCTCCGTCGGCGATTAGAACGGTGCCCTGGGGATCTTTTGCGGTCAGATCCTCAGCGGTGGTAATTAGCTTTAAGGCGCCGGGCGCTTCCGCTTCCTGACGAATATGTCCATGAAAATCATTAACCAAAAGAAATTGTAGGCTTTGAGGTTCTTTCCCTGCGGCCAGAACCAGAGAGTTTATTAACAAAAGCACTAGAAGCAAAAAGCTTTGCAGAATATTGCGCATGTTTTTTCGCCTCCTGCCCTAATCATAAGCTTTCAAAAAGCCTATCAATTAAATCCCATAATTTATCTTCATTTACAGTAAAAATTATTCTGGCTTTTTGAGTACCCTCAGGACCATAACCACGGAAGGCTATGGACTGTCCATAGGAAGGTCCATAGTTGGTATCAATATCCACAGGATAAGAGCTCTCTTCTGTTACCAGAGAAGGTTCTACCACCATGGCTGCTGCTAAGGCATCCCAGACGAAGGTATAGAAATTCTTGTCCTTGTCAAACATGGGTTTGGTCCAATGGTTAGCAAACATATCTTTAAACAGGGATTACTCAGCCGTTGCTCCAGTTTCTTATATTTATCAGAGGTAAAACGAATCTTTTCGCACACATCCAGTGGGAAAATGATTTGTTCTTTAAAGGGAGCACGAAGAGCAGTTCTGGCAGCTTCCGGATCAAGCCAGAAATTAAATTCAGCCGTAGGCATTACGTTACCTTGTTGAAAGAAAGCACCACCCATGTACACTACACGTTTTACCAGAGGTACAATCTCCGGTGCTCTGCGGATAGCAGCAGCTAGATTAGCGGAGGTACCAATGGAGACAATCGTAATTTCATGGGGACGAGCCTTAATGTTTCTGATAAGGAAATCTACGGCGTGCTCATTAATAGGCTTTCCTTTAGGCTCAGCATGATAGGAACTGCGGTAAGCAGCCTGCCAGGAAGCAGGCTGGGGATAACCGGCTGAGCCTAAATGGGGGTCAGCACCGCGACCAAATAATTTTTTCTCTAAAGCCATATTGGCAATACGTCCTGGACGAGTGGTAGTATTGATTCCTACCGCTACAGGAATATCCAATCGATTAATGCCTTCCAGCTGGCGTAGGGCGCTGGCAGTACCTGTTTCTGTCCAGGTGTTGCCAAGAACAATAGTGACACCCACTAATTCAATCTTGGGAGATTTAGCCAGCATGAGCATAGCTACGCCGTCATCAAAGAGATCTACCATGTCCGTGTCCAAAATAACAGCTTCTTTAGCATGGACAGAGCAGGGAAAAAAGGTTAAAACACTAAGCAACACACTTAAAAAGAACAGCCTGCAGATTCGCATAATTGGTTCGCCTCCTTTTATCTATAGAGGTAGTATTTATAGGAATTGCTTAAAACAGCTTTACTTTACCATTTACCACCGCCACCACTGCTCTCTTCATCGTCATGAGATTCGGTAACCACATCTTCTTTGGTTTCCCGAGAGGAGCTTTTAGCACGTGGAGTACGTACAATATCACTATGGTCAAAATCATCTGTGGAGGTTAGCATCTCCAGACCTTCCTCATCTACATAGTCCATGGCTTCGCTAGCTGTAGCTACATTGCTCATTTTGCTGCGCAAATTGCTACGGTAACCAAAAGCAGCACCGATGGAAGCGACTAAGCCAACCAGGTAGGCGATGATGCCGGGAGATTTGTCACCCTTTTCTGTAGCTTCTTTTTTGGTGGCAACGGTCTTTGCTTCGTCGTCTTTGGTCAGGGCCTTACCATTCTTCAAATAATAATCCGTCAGCTTATCTACGCCTGCTAAAAAGCTACGAATAGCAGTAGCAGGGATTATCACTCTTTTTTAAGTTAGCTACAATATCTGTACCTAACCTTTTGACACCATAATCAGGGGTGATAGCCTTGGCTAATTTCTTATCAGTAGCTACATACCAGTTATGGCCCTTCATATCTAGCAGTAGAACAATACCGCCATTTTGCGCCTTGTCAAACCGCCTTGGGTCAAGAAGCCGGAGGCTACGCCACCGGACTGCTTGCTATCAGGGACAGTAATAAGTAAAACTACCTATGCTGATATTATGCTTGCGGTTTAGCTCGTTAATGCGTCCCCTCAATGGCCTGAAGCATCCTGCTTAGACAGAACCTTATTTTGGTCAACGATGGGAGTAGGAGCAGCTGTGGTGATGGCAGCTGCTGTAAAACAGCGATTAAAGTTAGAACTAAATTTTCCAAAACCTTTTCATATCTGCCACCTCCTCTTATAACAATTTGCTAATGAGCTGAATGATGACTATGGAGGCTACTAAAACACCGCCAAAGGCCATAGCCATGTATTTCTTTTCTTTACCGCTATCTGAAGGCAGACTGCCTACGAATTTGCCGGTTTGACCATTCATCATAAAAGTATAGGGCTTGCCTTCATACTTGGTGGTAAGGATCCACACTGGCACCATAGCATATTTTACGGAGCCTTCTGTTTGGTCAATCTGGCTGTCGATAGTATTAAAACCTTCGTAGTCTAAGCTGGCATTCAGAATGGAAGCAGTACTTGGAATCTACTCTGGTTTTGGTACGAGGAAGCACTGTCTTCGGCAGTAAACATCGTATTTGTCTGCCAAGTGCCCTGTCAGCATAAGCGGTGGTGAAAGGGCACCATTTCGCTGTAGTCGAAGGGCTCAATGCTATCATGTAGTCATCGTCCATCTTCTTGATGCCATCTGCAGGCACCTTTTGGAAGGTAATGTTGGCTCCGCGTGCAGTTATAATGCTCGGTTTCTTTAACATCGTCATCGCCTTCCTGATAGGTCTTTGGTATTGGTGGCATCGTAGTGGAAGAGGGCATGGACCTTGGAATCAAAAAGCCAGAAAGGCACATACCGTACCTTGAACTGGCATCCATACGATTATTAGCCGTGAAAGCATCAGGCAACAATTTTTTACCCTCATAGAATTTCTTTAACGCAGCTACCGCTTCTTCTTTTGTCTTTTGAAAGGAATGATGAAATCCGGTTTTAAGTCGCCGGTAAAACGCTGAGGAAGATAGTAGGATTGCCACAGTATACACATTCTGTGGCCATGGTGTTTGCCATCCGCTACTAATTCGGCACCACAGGAAGAGCAGACAAAAGTCTGGAACTGACTGGTTTCGCTTTCTTCACCACTTAGTGCCGGCTGACTGGTATCCCAGCTATGCTCTGCAGTTGTAGCAGCTGCTGCTTTAGTTTCTTTTTTGAGCCAAAAGCTTTTCAATTTTTGCTATGGTAATTCACTGCGCAGAAACTCGCAGGTGACCTGTCGTGGCCCGGTAAAAAGTTAATGGGGCACCACACTTGGACCTTTATAACTCACAGAAGTATCAGCCACTTTACTCACCTCCTAAAATTAGGTAATTGGTTAATATCCTTCATATTCAGATAAGGTAAAAATAAAATAAACCGTACTGAGGAAGACCTCAGTACGGTTAAGCTATATTAGACTATAATTAAAGTGACGAAAAAGAAGACAAAAGCAAAAGATGAGACAAAGGGACGCGTCCGCTGTCCCACATTAAACTGAGAGGGAAGTGGTGGGTATGCTTAAATGCTGGCTTTGGTTATGACAAATTCATGCTAGGCAGCAGCACGGCTTGGGTGGCCCAGGAAATAACAGTAGCAAGCATGGTAGAGCTTTAAATAGCATTGGCTCGGATCGAACCATCTATTAACCCCAGTATTATAACTGGATGCTGCCATAGGGTTTACCAGCCGTAATGCCAAAAACACTTACGCACGCAGCATGCACATTACCGGGGTAAATA
>Ga0268359_10313_pt1 | contig 20840 bp, 16 predicted proteins | sample BioMet11_FD_194416 | JGI IMG/M metagenome (GOLD analysis project Ga0268359, IMG submission 194416) | Sewage microbial communities from Oakland, California, United States - Biofuel 11 (PacBio Assembly) | ecosystem: Engineered > Wastewater > Sewage > Unclassified | place: USA: California | collected...
CCTATTGGTCGACGCCCTGAATATTCTGGCTCCCCGGGACGGACTCGAACCGCCAACCTAGTGGTTAACAGCCACCCGCTCTGCCAATTGAGCTACCGGGATCAGCGAAGCGAGGAAGTTACCTATGCCCCTCCTCCCGATCCGTCAACCCCTTTCCCGACGACTTCGGAAAAAGGCATCGTTTTCCGCTAGAAGCCGGCCTCCAGGGGCGGATTGACCAGGCAGCACCGACGGCGGTCAGGTCGGCCGGGGGAACGGCCGCCGGGGCCAGCCGGGTCTTGCGGCCGGATACGGTCAGCCGTCCCGCCGCCAGCCAGGCGATGGCCTGGGGGTAGATGCGATGTTCCAAGGCCAGGATGCGAGCGGCCAGGCGTTCGCCGTCGTCGTCGGGCAGGACCGGCACCGCCGCCTGGATGACGATGGGGCCGTTGTCCATGGCCTCGTCCACGAAATGGACGGTGGCCCCGGAAAGGGTCACGCCGTAGTCGGTGGCGTCGGCCTGGCCGTGCCGGCCCGGAAAGCTCGGCAGCAGCGACGGATGAATGTTCAGGATGCGATTGTGGTAGGCCGAGACGAAGGTGGCGCCGAGCAGGCGCATGAAGCCGGCCAGCACCACGGCCTCGGCCCCGGAGGCCCGCACGGCCGCAAGCAGGGCCGCGTCATAGGCCGCCCGGTCGGGATGGTCGGCGGCGGCCAGGACCAGCGTGGGCAGGCCGTGCCGGCGAGCCCGGGTCAGGCCGTAGGCGTCCGCCCGGTTGGAGACGACCAGGGCGATGCGGGCCGGCAGCGCCCCGTCCTCGATGCGGTCGATGATGGCCTGAAGATTCGAGCCCGAGCCCGAGATGCACACGGCAATGGGAAACGTCACCGATGGGCCTCCGCGTCGGCGATGATGGCCCGGGCCAGGGCCGGGATGGTGAAGGTCGACGGCGTCACGTCCGGTGTGAAGCCGAAGCCGGCCAGGGTCTCGGCCGTGATCGGCCCGATGCAGGCGATGCGGACGGAACCGGCGGCCCGCAGGGTCTCGGGGGGGATCTGGGCGAAGAAATTCTTCACCGTCGAGGAACTGGTGAAGGTCAGGTAGTGGATCTGGCCGGAGCGCAGGGCGTCGAGGACTTCCTCGGGGTCCTGGTCGGCGGGCCTGGTCTCGTAGACCGGCAGCACGGTCACGGCGGCGCCGGCTTCGGTCAGCTTTTCCGGCAGCACCTCCCGGGCCTCCCGGGCCCGCGGAATGAGAATGCGCGCGCCGGCCACGCCGAGCCCGCGCATGCCCTCCGCCACCGCCTCGGCCACGAAGCGCTCGGGCACGTAGTCGGGCCGCAGGCCGCGCCCGCGCAAGGCCTCGGCCGTGGCCGGGACCGATGGCCGCCAGCTTGATGCCGGCGAACACCCGGGCGTCAAGCTCCATGGTGTCCACTTCCGCAAAAAAGCTGCGCACGCCGTTGACCGAGGTGAACACCACCCAGTCGTATTCGTAGAGCCGGGCGATGGCCACCCGCACCGGATCGGGGTCCTCCAGCGGGGCGATGGCGATGGTCGGAAATTCGAAGCAGCGGGCCCCCTCCTCGGCCAGAAGCCGCACCAGCTCGCTGGCCTGCTCCCGGCTGCGGGTCACCACCACGCCCTTGCCCAAAAGCGGCCGCTTCTCGAACCAGGCCAGGGTGTCGTGGAGCGTCACCACGCCGCCGATGACCAAAAGGGCCGGCGGGGTAACGCCCTGGCGGACGGCCTCGTCGGGAATGGTCGCCAGGGTGGCCGTCAGGGTCTTATGCAGACAGGTGGTGCCCCAGCGGATCAGGGCGGCCGGGGTGTCGGGGGACAAACCGGCCCGGATCAAATTTTCGCTGATGACGGGGAGATTCTTGACCCCCATGAAAAAAACCAGGGTCGAACCCGACCGGGCGAAGGCCTCCCAGTTGAGCGAACTGGCGTCCTTGGCCTGGTCCTCGTGCCCGGTGATGAATGACACCGACGAGGCGAAGGAGCGGTGGGTGATGGGGATGCCGGCATAGGCCGGCGCGGCCACGGCCGAGGTCACGCCCGGCACCACCTCGAAGGCGCAGCCGGCGGCCGCCAGCTCCTCGGCCTCCTCGCCGCCACGGCCGAACACGAAGGGGTCGCCGCCCTTGAGGCGGGCCACCAGCTTGCCCTCCCGGGCCCGCGTCACCAGCAAGGCGTTGATGGCGTCCTGGGGCAGGGTGTGGTCGCCGCCCCGCTTGCCCACGTAGAGGATTTCCGCGTCGGGTCGGCAGTATTCGAGAAAGGCCTTGTTGGCCAGGTGGTCGTAGACCACCACGTCGGCCCGGGCCAGGATGTCCCGGGCGCGCAAGGTTAACAGCCCCGGGTCGCCCGGGCCGGCCCCGAGAAGATAGACTTTGGACATGCCTTCGCCCTTGGTTTGCGCCGCACGCGCCCGGGCCGGCGGGAGCCGACCCGTTTCCGGAACGCCGACCGGCCGGCGGCGTCTGCAGCCGACGCGGCCGGGGCCGGGGTCCGGGACTTAGGAGTCGTCCCGCCAGTCCCGCTCGCCCCCGCACAGGCAGGTGCCGCTGAGCAGATCCACGATGCACTGGCTGGCCAGCTGATTGTCCGGCGTGAGCAGCATGGCCGCCCGGCCGGAGTCGGGCATCATGCCGTTGTCGAACAGATATTTCACCACGACCCGGCGATTGCCGTCGGGACGCATGGTCACGGATTCCACCGAGGCCTCGTAGAGGCTGAGACTGTGGCACTTGGCCCAGGCATTGTTGAACAGGATGAGCGAGTGGGCCTTGCCGCCGCCCATGAGCTGATCGCAACCGGCGCAGACGACAAGTGCCAGGGCCACCACCAGGCCCAATCGTATGCAGGTACGCATGAGCATTCCCCTCTTGTCGTTTTCGGGTTCATACATGGATTTTCGAAAACGGCAACCCCGGGGAGTTCCTTTGACTTCACAGGACATTCGTTGCACAAGAGGAGCCGTTTTCCCCAAAGGAGGGTCACGTGCCGTCGCGGGTCGTCCACAGCCTTTTTTTCGCCCTGCTCCTGGTCGGTCTGGCCGGCGCCACCGCCCGGGCCCAGGACGATTACCGGGCCATTTTGGGAAACAATGCCGGGATCTTCCCCGGCTCCGCCTTCAAGCGCGTCTTCCATTTTCCCAAGGCTACCGTGGTGACCTTCGAAACCAGTGCCCCGCCCACCGCCATCGCGGCCTTCTACAAAAAGGACATGACCGCGCGCGGCTGGACGGTAAAAGTCAATGATGCGGACGCCCAGGCGTCCTTTATGCTGCTGACCAAAAACGGCCGACGCTGCATCATCGAGGCCCAGCGCGGACAGGCCGGCCGCACGGGCTACAGCGTCAGTCTGTAAAGAAATTCCGCCGTCCCGACGGGGCCGGCGGCCGCCGATCATGCCGAAACCATCGTTTTTCCCGGCCGCGTCCGCCAAGACCAAGCGCCGTCTGGTGCTTTTGGCCGCAGTGGGCGGGGCCGTTCTTCTGACCGTCATTCTGCTCCTGCCCTGGCTGGTCCGGCAGGCCGTTGGTCCCGTGCGCCTGCGGACCGTGGTCGAGGACGCCCTTTCCGAAGCCCTGCACCGCCAGGTCTCCATCAGCGGCGACGTTTCCGTCATCGTGGTGCCCTGGTTCGGCCTGTCCATCGGGCCGCTGTCCGTGGCCGACGCCTCGGGCTTCGGCGACGCGCCCATGCTGACCGCCGACCACAGCGAGGTCACCATCCGCATCCTGCCGCTGCTCAATCGGGTGGTGTCCACCGGCTCGGTCCGGGTCCGGGGACTGTCCCTGCAATTGCGCCGCGACGCCACCGGCCGGGACAACTGGACCGACCTCGTGGGCCCGCCGGGGCAGACCACCCCGGTCTCCGCCGGCTGGCAGGTGGCCCCCCAACCCCGGGACATCCGGATCACCGACGCCGCCATCCACTATGTCGACCAGACGGCCGGCCGGGACTGGACCCTTACCGACGTCCAGTTCGCCACGGGCATGGGGCAGATCTTCAACTTCGCCCTGTCGTTCCGCGCCGAGGGGCCCATTCCCCAGGCCAGCCTGGAATGCCGGGCCCAGGGCCGGGCCGCCCTCGACGGGACCACCGGCCTGCCCGTGCCCCAAAACGCCCGGCTGACCACCGTGGTCCGGTTCGCCGCGCCGCTGGTGGCGGGCGGGGCCAGTCCCGTGACCCTGCTGTCCCATGCCGATCTGGCCTATCATCCGGACAACCACAGCCTCGAACTGACGAATCTGGACGCCCAGATTCCCGGCGTCCGGCTTGCCGGTTCGCTGCGGGTGCACCAGCTCACCACCGCCCCCCAGGCCGAGACCTCGCTCACCGTGACGGCCGATCTGACCGGAGGCTGGCGCGACATCCTGGGCCTTGCCCCCAATGAAGTGCCGGCCAGCCTGACCGCCCCGAGTGCCGACGAGACGCCCCCGCACGGACCGACGGTCGCCCGCGACGAGAAGCTGACCGCGCCGCAGCCGGCCGAAGCCGGCCAGGCCGTCCTGACCCTCTCGGCCAGCGGCGACGCCACCGCGGTGACCCTGCGGGAGGCCCGGCTGCGCCTGCCCCGGGGTTCCGCCGCGGCCACCGGCAGTCTGACCTTCGACGCCGTGCCCCGGCTCGACCTGTCCCTCTCGGCCGAGGGTCTGGACAGCAGCGACCTGCCGCCCCACACCGGCCAGGAGGTCTGGACCCTCTCCCTGGACTGGCTCCCCCGCTGGAAGATGGACGCCCGGCTGGACGTGCAGCGCTGCCGCTACCACGGACTGGCCGTCGAGGACCTGCACGCCACCGTCACCAGCGGCGACGGCCACGCCCGGCTCTACCCGGTCTCGGCCGTGCTGCCGGATGGACTGGCCAGCCTGGACGCCCGGTTGGACGACACGCCGGCAGGGCTGGTCGTTGCCGTCAAGGGCGGCATCGAGCCCTTGCTCCACGGTCCGGGCGGCGACGCCAGCCCGAGCCGGGTCCGCATCGAGGGCCTGTGGAACGAAACCGGCGCCAAGGGGACCTTTTTCCTGCAAAGCCCCAACCCGGCGGCCGCCGGCCGGGCCGTGGGCCTGGCCGGCCTGCCGGAATCGCCCATCAATTTCCAGGGCGGCTTCGCCACGACCAACGGCAGGCACCGGATTCTCTCGCGGCTGGCCCTGACCGATCTGACCGCCCTGCTGGCCGGAACGACCTTTCACGGGCAGATGAACTGGGATGCCGCCACGCCGTTGCGCCTGGGCTTCGACCTGGCCACCGACGCCCTGGATCTGGACAAGCTCACCGCCATCACCGGCCCGACCGGGGGCGGCACCGAGCTGTGGGCCCAGGGGAAATTCCGGGTGAACCGGCTGGCCATCGCGGGCCTGACCGCCCAGAACGCCACCGGCACCCTGACCCTGGCCGAGGGACGCTTCGACGCCGCCATGACCGGCGGCGACCTCTTCGGCGGGCACCTCACCGGCAAGGCCAGCGGCGACAACATGGGCCACATCCAAAGCGCCTTTCAACTGACCGGGGCCGAGGCCGCCAAACTGCCGGGCAATCCGCAGCTGGCCGGACCGCTTTCGGCCAAGGCCACCCTGGAGATGCGGACCGCCCCCGCCGGCGGCCTCACCAGCCTCCAGGCCACGGCCGAGGCCGCCGTCCCCCGCCTCACCTACGGCCGGGGACCGGACCGCCTCGGCCTGGTCAACGCCAAGGCCGAGCTGAGCCTGACCAGCCGTGAAAACGCTCCCGCCGCCAACGGCGACCTGCCCCTGGAGGCCGGCCTGACCGTGACCAGCGCCGCCGCCGGGGGGCTCTCCGACATCCGGCTGGCGGCCACCGGTCCCCTGATCCTGGACAAAACCGGACAGTTGCGGGAGAGCGGCCAGGGCAAGATCGAGGGCTCGGCCCTCTGGCGCAGCGCCCCGACCGCCGCCCGGGCGCTCAAGGTGACCCTGGCCGGCCCGTTTGCCCTCCATGTCGCCGACGTCGGCTTCACCGCCGGCGCCCTGCGGCTCAATCTGGGCGGCCTGCCGGCCTCGGCCAAGATCTGGCGCAAGGGCAAGGACAGCGGGCCGACGAACTTTTCCCTGGAAACGGACCAGCAGCCCCCGCGCCAGGTGCTGACAGGCTGGGGCGTCAAGCTGCCCCCGGACCTGGCCGCCGACCGGCTGACCAAGGGCTCCCTGTCCCTCACGGGCACGGCCGGAGAGACTGGCCTCGACATCACCCGGCTGTCCCTCACCGTCGACGACACCACCGTCACCGGCCGGGCGCGTTTCCCCAAATACGCCTTCACCAACGGCACCTGGGAGCTGCACGTGAGCCGGCTCGACTGGGACGCCTATTTTCCGCCGGGCGCCAAGTCCACGCCGGAGGAGCGGCGGCGGCCCTTTGACCTGCGTCCTGCTCCGCGAACTGGGCCTGGACGCCCGGATTACCGCCGACTGGTTCAAGCGGGGCAAGGTGACCTTCGGTCCCACGACCATCACGGCCACGGCCCGGGGCGGCGTCTTCACCTACCGCCAGGAATCTCCGCAATTCTACGACGGACGGTTTTTTCGCCGAAGTCCGGGGCGACGCCCGCGGGCCGGAACTTACGGCCCTGGCGGAACTCAAGCTCGAAGGCTTCGACTGCGCCCGCTTCATGCGGGACTGGGCCGACGGCGACACCTTCAATTCCGGCGGCGCCACCTTCATCCTGGCCGCCCGGGGCCACGGCAACAGCGAAGCCGCCTTGCGCGACACCCTAAACGGCAACGCCCGGTTGCAGATCACCCGCGGCGACCTCAACGTCGTGGACAACGGCCACAAGACCAACGCGCCCCCGCCGGCGCCGGTCCCCTTCGACGTCATTTCCTCGTCCTGGGTCAGCCGAGGCGGCCTGGCCCGCACCAACGACCTGATCGTGGAAAGCCCGAAGATGCAGGTCCGGGGCAAGGGGCAAGTCGACCTGCGCGAGGAGACCATCGACCTCTCGGTCACGGCCACCCTGCGCGACGGCAGCCAGGCCGCCGCCACCATCCGCGGCCCCTTGGACGATCCCAAGCTGACCATCGACCGCAGCAAGATATTCGGGGATATGCTCTACCGCCTGCTCCAGGGCATCATCAGCATCCCTGGCAAGGCCGTCACCCATATCCTGCTGCTCCGGTGACGCCATGACCGACACGCCCGCACCGTCGACCTACGCCGCCTTCCCGGTGGCCACCGGGGGAACGCTGCGGGACGTGCGGCTGGAAGGCGGCGGCCGGGTCTGGCACCTGGCCGGCCGGGGCGGCCCGGAAGCCGAACGGCAGCAAGCCCTCCGCGCCTTGGCCGACGGTGGGATGCCGGTGTTCGTGGGCGCGGGCCTCGGGGCCGGACTGGCCGCCGTCCAGGAAGCCTGCCCCGGCCCGATCTTCGTTTTGGACCGCGAACCGGCCATTGACGCCGTGACCGGCGTGCGCGCCGCCTTCGCCGCCGATCCGGACGTCCATTTCTGCGACGATCCCGATCCGGACCGGGCCGCCGCCCGGGTGGCCGATGCCGCCCGAAGCGCCGGCTTCGCCCGGCTGGCCGTCATCGCCCATCCGCTCTACCGACGGCTTCGCCCGGACTGGTACGGCCCGGCCCTGGCCCGGCTCAACCGGTACGCGGCCGTGCGCGACCGCCTGGTCACGCCGCGTTTCACCGCTCCCACCGCCCGGGTGCTGCTCCTGTGGCGGCCCTATTTCCTCTACCGGGAGATCGAGGCCGCCCTGACCCGGCTGGACGTTCCCTTCCGGCGCCTGGACACCGGGCGCGGTCAGCGCGGCGACACCGGGACGATCGAGGCCCTGCTGGCCGCCGTGGCCGCGTTCCGGCCGGATTTCGCCCTCACCGTCAACCATCTGGGATTGGACCGCGACGGCCGGCTGGCCGGGCTGCTGGCCGACATCGGCCTGCCCCTGGCCTCCTGGTTCGTGGACAGCCCCCGCCTCATCCTGCACGAACATGCCGGCCTGGCCACGCCGCTGACCATGGTTTTTTCCTACGATGCCGACGCCGTGCCCGAGCTGGCCGCCATGGGCTTTGCCCACTGCCGGTGGCTGCCCCTGGCCACCGATCCCGAACGCTTCCGGCCGGGACCGCCGTTGGCCGCCGACCATCCCTGGCGCTGTCGGGTCTCGTTCGTGGGCGAATCCATGGAGCGGCAGGCGGCCGAGGCCATGGCGCGGCTGCCCGGACGAGCCGGTCTGGCGTCGCCTCCTGCCCGAGGCGGCCGGCGACTTCGCCGCCTCGCCCGAACGCAGCGCCCGGCGCTTCCTGGAAGCCTCGCCGGCGCTGGCCGCGGCCTATGACGGCCTGCCCGACGGGACGGCCCGGCTCGACGCCGAACTGGCCCTGACCTGGGAGGCCACCCGGCGCTACCGGCAGGCCTGCGTGCGGCAGTTGACGCCCTTCGGTCCGTGCATCGTGGGGGACGACGGCTGGGAAACGGCCCTATCCGGCGCGGGCGGCACCTGGCGACGCCTGCCCGGTCTGGAATACTATACGGAATTACCGGCGTTTTATCCGGCCAGTGCGGTGAACTTCAATTGCACGAGCGTGCAGATGAAAGGCGCGGTCAATCAGCGGGTGTTCGACGTGCCGGCCTGCGGCGGTTTTCTGCTGACCGACGCCCGGGAACAGCTGGAGCGGACTGTTCGATACGGGGCGGGAAACGGCCGTCTACGCGGCCGCGGCGGAAATCCCGGACCGGCTGCGCCACTTTCTGGCCCATCCCCGGGAACGCGAACGCATCGCCCAGGCGGCCCGACGACGCATCCTGGCCGAACACACCTACGTCCACCGGCTGCGGACGCTCCTGGCGGCCATGCGCCAGACCTTCGGCCGGCCTACTTTTCCGGAATGACGAGCTGCTGCCCCACCTGCAACTGTCGCGGGGCGGCAATAGTGTTGGCCTGCATCAGCGCGGTCTCGCTCACGCCCAGCTGGCGGGCGATGCTGTGGGGCGTATCGCCGGACCGGACGAGGTAGGAGCCGGCCCCGGGCGACGCCTCGGCGGCAGCGGTTCGGATCGGGGCGGGAGCCGAAGGGGGCGCGAGCGTGGTCTCGGCCGGCGGCGTCACCGAGGACTCGGGCTCGTCGGACGCGGCCACCGGCTGCGGCTCCGCCGGCGCGGCGGTCTCCGGGGCCTCAAGGGTCACCCCGGGCGGGGGCGGCGGCATGGTGGTATCGAAGGTATGCAGATGATGCACCGGCCGGGAGCCGCTGCGATCCATCAGCTCGTTATAGATGATGGCGTACTGCAGATAAAAATTCTTGAAACGTTCCAGGGTGTCGGGACCGGGGGAAGCCTTCCAACCGGCATGGGCGGAGCCCAGTCGCTCGTACGCCACGAGGGATTCCTTGCGCAGCATGTCGATGGACACGTACTGCATGTTGCGCTCAAGCACATCATATTTGGCGCAGCCCGCAGTGGAAAATGCAAGCATGATCGCAAAAACACAGGCCATTTTCGGCCATTTGACGGACATAACCATGGAAAAATCCCCTTTGCCGTCATCGCCTTTCCCGATAACGCCTGGAGGTTTGCAGCAATCACGGATTGCGATACATGCCCTGGAACGTCAATTTCGTCAAACCGCCAAACCGGCCGCCACGCGCGTCCCCAACCTCCGGAAACGGCTATGTCCCGCCAGTCCCGCAACCATTTTTCGCACCGCCTCCCCCAAAATTGCGCCCCGCGCTTCCGCTGTGGGCGTTCGGTCCTGGAAGGCCCGTGGCTCGGCCGGCCATCTGGCCGAAACCCTTGACGATCTGACCGCGACCAGTCCGGCCCTGTCGGGTCTGCGGGCCGCCATGGCCGCTTGGCGTTTCGAACGCGCGCCCCTGGACCCGACCTGCGCCCGGGCCGTGCTGGCGGCCGGCCGGGAAGCCGTGGCCCCGGAACTGCGCGCCTTGGCCCGGCATCTGGCGCCCCGACTGGGACCGCCGGCCGAAGCCCGAAATTGGCCGGCCCGGCGTGACGGGCCGGATCGGGAGGCCGCCCTGGCCACCCTGGACCGGGGCATGGCCGACGGCGCGCACGGCCTGTTCTGGCGCGGCAAGGCCTTCGAATACGCCCTGACCGCCGGGCTGCCCGACCTGGCCGAACGGGTCGCGGCCTCGCTGGCCGACGATCCGGCAACGGCGCCCCTGGCCGCCCGTCTGGCCGCCGAAAGCGCGGCCGCCTTCGCCGCCCCGGCGGACGCCCTGGCCGCCGCCCAGGCCGTGGACGCGACGCTTTTCCCACGCTTCGCCGCCCTGGCCATGGCCTATGCGTATAGCGCAAGCAACCGCGAACAGGAAGCGACAACGACCCTCCTCCAGCTGTGGCGGCGGGAAAACTGGCATCCCGGGCTCACGCTGCGGCTGGACGAACGGCTGTTTCCCACGCCGCCGGCCCGGCTCGAAGCCTGGGCCGGTCGCCTCACCGTCTGCGTCTATTCCTGGAACCGGGCCGCCAGGCTCGAACGGACGCTCGCCAGCCTGGCGGCCAGCCGGCTGGGCCCGGCCCGGCTGCTGGTCCTCGACAACGGCTCCACGGATGACACGGCGGCCGTCTGCCGGGCCGCCGCCGAACGGTTCGCGCCGGGACGCTTCCACAGTCTGTCCCTGCCCACGAACATCGGTCGCGCCGGCCGCCCGCAACTGGCTGGCCGCCCTGGCCGCCGACCGGCCCGAGTCGCTGGTGGCCTTCGTGGACGACGACGTGACCCTGCCGGAAAACTGGTTGGCGGCGCTGGCCGGAACCCTGGCCGCCGATCCCGAGGCGGACGCGGCCGGGGCCCGCATCTATGCCGGCGCCACCGGCGTGCCCGTGTCCGCCGACGTGCATCTGCTGCCTCCCCAAGGAGACCGGAGCGTCCGCCCCCTGGTCAATTGCCCGCGCGGCCCGGATTTCGGGCTGACCGCCGTCAGCCGGTCCTGCCCGTCGGTGTCGGGCTGCTGCCATCTGCTGCGCGGCCGGGCCCTTCGCGGCGGGGCGCCGTTCGACATCCGGTTTTCGCCCAGCCAGTTCGACGATCTGGCCCGGGACCTTCGGAGCTTTCTCGCCGGTGGCCATTGCCGGCTGTGTGGCGACCTGGCCGTGGCCCACCACCAGCCGGGACCGGCCAGGCCAGACGTCGGCCCGGACCCTGGGCGCCCGGATCAAACTGGACGGATTGTTTCCGGCGCCAGGGATGGAAGTCGCCGCCGAACGGGAATCTGGATACGGCCTGGGAAGAACTTCATGCCGCCTGGACGCGGCTGGTGCGGTTCAGTCGAGCATGTACTGCTGCGGATCCACCGGCGTGCCGTTGACGTGGACTTCGTAATGCAGATGGCTGCCGGTGGTGCGCCCGGAATTGCCGGAAAGGCCGATGCACTCGCCGCGCCGGACCATCTGGCCGGGCGTGACCTCCGCCTTTTTCAGGTGAGCGAAGATGGTTTCCAGGCCGAAATCGTGGTCGATGACCACGCGCAGGCCGTAGCCGTGCATATAGTCGGCCTCCACCACCCGACCGGCGCCGGGGGCGTAGACCGGCGTGCCCTTAGGCACCTTGATGTCCACGCCATTGTGGAAATCGCCGCCCCGGCCGAAGGGGGACCGGCGACGGCCGAAGCCGGAAGTGATGGGGCCCCGGGACGGCCACAGGGACGGCGTGGCCAAAAATTCCAGCTTGCGCTCGAGCAGGGAGCGAACCAGCTCCTGCTGGCGCACCTCCTCCACGGCCATCCGTCCGTCCAAGGCGGCCAGGAAATCGAACAACCGCCCGTCGGCCGTCTCCGGGAAGGCCACGGCCGTGGGCAGCGAGCCCCGGCCCACAACCTCGCGGGGAACGCCGAGCATGATCCCGAGCTTGGCGTCGAAGGCCCTGATTCGGGCCGCCTCCAGCGAGACGCGCCGGGCCCGTTCCCGCAGGGCCAGCCCCCGGGCCTTCTGCTCGGCCAGCCGGGCGCGCGCGGCGCCGGAGCGTCGGACCATGGCCTCGTAGCCGTCGTAGAACCGCCACAACAAAAGCCCCCCGGCGATCAGGACCGCCAGCAAGGCCACCGGCGCCAGAAGCATCCAGCGCCGGAAGGTAAAGAGCCGCCGCGCGCCGCGACGACCGTGAAACAGCCAAATATCGACGTCGTGTTCCTGCATGAGGCGAAAAGGGCACATCGCCGCCGAAACGGTCCCGGACGTGCCAATGCGTTGCACGGTTCCACCACAGCGGCGGCGCCGCCAGGGCGCCGCGTCCAGATCCTCTGTTTTTGTTACGGCACCAGCGCGGCCCTGGCAACCCCGGGGCATTTCGCCCGGCGGGCGTTTGCCTTCCCGACCGATTCGCGGCATAACAAGCTATCTTATCTCAAAAAAGGCGGAACAGGCCCATGAAGCTCCGGCCCGACATTCCGGGCGCCATCTACAAGCGCTCCCTGTTCTCCTGGGTTTGGACCAGCAACTTGAAACTCCAGGGGTCCCTGCTCGCCATCATCGTGGTCACGGTCTTCGTGCGGGTGCTGCCCCTGGAAATGCAGAAAAAAATCATCAACCTGGCCATCGGCGACAAGCGCCTCGACCTGCTGCTGCGCTACTGTACCTACTACCTCGTCTGCGTCGTGGCCGCCTCGGGCTTAAAGCTCGCCATCAACTCCCTGCAAAACTACATCGGCCAGGAGTCGCTGACCGACCTGCGCAAACAACTCTATGCCCACATCCTGACCCTGCCCATGTCCTTTTTCCGCAAGGCCTCGCCGGGCATGGTGGTGTCCTCGCTGGTGTCCGAAGTGGCCAACACCGGCGAATTCGTCGGCCAGGCCATCGCCGTGCCGGTGACCAACCTGCTCACCCTGTTCGCCTTCGCCGGCTACCTCTTCTATCTCAATCCGCTGCTGGCCCTGCTCAGCATGGCCCTCTACCCGGTGGCCGTGCTGGTCATTCCCACCCTGCAGAAACGCACCAACAGGGCCAACAAAAAACGGGTGGACACCGGGCGCAACATGTCCACCCGTATCGGCGAGACCATCGCCGGCATCCAGGAGGTCCACGGCAACGCCAGCTTCCGCCTGGAAAACCGCCGGTTCGGCGCCATCGCCGACCAGCTCTTCCATGTGCGGGTCATCTGGAACCTCTACAAATACACCATCAAGGTCTCCAACAACTTCTTCCAGAACCTGGGGCCGTTCATCCTGTTCCTGGTGGGCGGCTACCTGGCCATCAACGGCCGCTTCGACCTGGGCGCCCTGGTGGCCTTCCTCTCGGCCAACGAGAAGCTCTACGACCCCTGGAAGGAGCTCATGGACTTCTATCAGGTCTACCAGGACGCCCGGGTCAGCTACGGCCGCATCATGGAATATTTCGAGGGCGATCCGGAATTCCTCATGGAGCCGGAGACGCCCCGGCCGCCGGCCGTGCTCGACGGCAGGGTGAGCGCCCACGAGCTGGTTCTGGAGGTGGGCGGCGGCATCCAACTCTTAAAGGGCGTCTCCCTCGACATCGCGCCCGGCCAGATGGTGGCCCTGGTCGGCTTCTCCGGCTCCGGCAAATCGACCCTGGCCATGAGCCTGTGCCAATCCTCAAATATAGCGGCGGCTCGGCCAGCCTGTCCGGCCTCGACATCAGCGCCATGCCCAAATCGGACGTCGCCGACAACATCGGCGTCGTGTCCCAGCATCCCTTCATCTTCGCCGGCTCCATCCGGGACAACCTGCTCTACTCCCTCAACGCCCGGCGCGAGGCCCACGGCATCACCAACGAGGCGGGACTGCCCACCCTGGACGAGCTCATCGCCGTGGTCCAGCAGGTCGGGCTTTTCACCGACATCCTGCGCTTCGCCCTCAATTCCGTGTTCAAGAAGGGACGCAAGGAAAACCTGGTCAAGAAGATCATCCGCATCCGCCAGGCCTATCAGACCAGCCACGGCGAGGCCCTGGCCGACTCGGTGGAGTTCTTCGACCCCGCCCGCTATCTCTACTACAGTTCGGTGGCCGAGAACCTGCTGTTCGGCACGCCCGAACAGGAGGACCTGGCCCCGGAAAACCTGGCCGGCAATCCCCGCTTCATCGGCTTCCTGCACGACTGCGGGCTCAAGATGTTTCTGCTCCAGGTCGGGGCCGAACTGGCCAACCGCACGGTGGACATCTTAAAGGACGTGCCCTCGCCGGAGGCCATCTTCTTCGAGCGCACGCCCATCGATCCCGAGGAGTTCGAGGATTACCGAGACCTGGTGGGCCGGCTCGGCCGGGTGCGGCTGCACAAGCTGCCGCCCGAGGACGAGCGGCGGCTCTTGACCCTGGCCCTGCGCTTCACCCCGGGCCGCCACGCCATCGTCACCCTGTCGCCCATCCTGGAGGGCCTGCTTCTCCAGGGCCGGGCCATGCTGGCCGAGCGCATCGCCGCCGACGCGCCGGGGGCGGTGACGTTTTTCAGGCGCGAGGACTACCTCTACTCCATGACCCTCATGGACAATATTTTGTTCGGCCGGGTCAAAAGCTCCAATCCCAAGATCCTGGACCAGATCCAAAAAACCATTGTCAGCCTGCTTATCGAGGAGGATATGCTGGAGCGCGTCCTGGAGATCGGCCTGGACTTCCAGGTGGGCTCCATGGGCGACCGGCTGTCCGGCGGCCAGCGCCAGAAGGTGGCCATCGCCCGGGCCTTCCTCAGGGAGCCGCCCATCCTCATCCTGGACGAGGCCACGGCGGCCCTCGATAATGCCTCCCAGGCGCGTATCCAGAATCTGCTGGAAACCAAGTGGAAGGGCAAATCCACCATTATTTCCGTCGTGCATCGGCTCGATACCATCGTCAATTACGACAAGGTGGCGGTCATGAAAGCCGGACGCATCGTCGAAACCGGCACCTACGCCGAACTTATGGAACGACAGGGGGTGCTCCATGAAACTCGTCCATGGAAATCCGGGAAGGGCGTGAATCGTCCTGCGATTTTTCCCGCGCCCTGGAAATTCTGCGGGATCTGCCGCTGTTTAGCGGCGTCTCCCTGGAAGGCATCAAGGTCCTGGCCCTATCTGGCGGTAGCCGAATCCTTTTCCGCCGGCGAGGTGCTCCTCGGACAGGGAGAAAAAATGGATGCCGCCTATTTCCTGCTGGACGGCGAGGTGGCGGTGTCGCGGCGCTGGGGCGACACCGAAAAACACCTCTACAGCCGGGAACAAGGCGCCTTTCTCGGCGGCCTCGGGCTGCTCGCCCCGGCCAAGTCGCTTTTTTCCGTGCGGGCCGTCACCGACGTGTGCTGCCTGGTCCTGGGGCGGGAAAAATTCCTCAAGACGGCCGAACGGTTCCCCGGGCATTGCTGCCGAAAATCCTGGGCAACGTGGTGGAGCACGTCTTTCGCTGGGAGGAGAACTTTGTCCGGGCCCACGCCGAGGAATGCGTGGACGGAGTTCGGAAATGGGACTGACCCTGTTTTTAACGCCGCCCGACCGGACGGCGGCAAGGAGCCGTCGCCGTGACCAAGACCACCAAGAATTTCGAGTCGTTGCATGACGCCTACGCCTTCTTCCAGACCCACTCCACCGAGGCCGAACAGGACCGGCTGGGGTATCTGGCCCGGCTGACGCCGCTGGCCGCCTCGGGCCGGCCGGTCCGGCTGCTGGACTTCGGCAGCGGCGACGGCGGCTTTCTGACCTCCCTGCTCTGCCGGGCCGGGTTCGATCCCAAAAAGCTCACCATCTCGCTGGTCGAACCCGACGCCGGCTACCGCGGCCAGGCCGTGGCCCGCGTGCAGCCCTTCACCGCGGCGCCCATCCGGGCCTGGGCGGAACTGCCGTCCGAGGCGGAAGGCCCCTTCGACCTGGTGCTGGCCAACCACGTGCTCTACTACGTCATCGACCTGGCCGACACCGTGGCCCGGATCCGCCGGGTCCTGGCCGACGACGGGATGTTCCTCACCACCATGGGCGATCACGGCAACGCCTTTGCCCAGTGGTCGGACAAGGTCTACGCCGCCCTCGGCATCACGCCGCCGCACAACCTCTCGCCCGACCTGGAGGCGGCCCTGGCCGCCTCGGGCCAAGCCTACGACAAGACCACCATCACCTACGATCTGGATTTCCCGGACAGCCCGGCCAACCGCATTCTGCTCCTGCGCTTCATGCTGGGGCAGAATTTCGACCGGATGCCGGAGGAATGGCTGATGGCCCTGCTCGATCCCCACGCCGCCGACGGTCGGGTGACGGTGCGGACCTTCCACTACCAGTTCGCCATCCGGAAATAGCCGCCCGGGCCGACCGCTCCGTCCGCCCCGGTAGGGCCTCCGCCGTGCCTTTCACTATGGGATTCCAAAGGGCTTCGCCCTTTGGCCGCCGGAGGCATCCTTCCCTCCTGCCCCTGCCGCACCCGCCGCACCTGCCGCCTCAGGCGCAGCCGAGCCAGCGGACCCAGAGCGAGCGGGTGCGGGGGCCGTCCCATTCGCACAAGAACACGCCCTGCCAGGTGCCGAGCTGGATGCGGCCGCCGTCCACGATCAGCGTCAGCGACGGGCCGGTCAGGGTGGCCTTGACGTGGGCGTCGCTGTTGCCCTCGACGTGCCGGTAGCCGGCATCCCGGGGAGCGATGCGGGCCATGGCCATGGTCATGTCCCGGGCCACGTCCGGATCGGCGTCCTCGTTGACGGTCAACCCGGCGGTGGTGTGGGGGCAAAAGACCACCAGGGCCCCGTCCCGCCAGCCCCGCTGCGTGACCAACTCCTGCAAGGTCCCGGTCAGGCGGACCAGCTCCTCGCGCTGCTGGCTGCGGACTTGCAAGGTATCCATGGAACCTCCTTACGGAGCGCGCTGCGCAATTGTCTCACGGCCGGGGCATTCCCCAAGGCAAAAGACATATCAAACGAAAACCATAGTGGGTTTCCAAAGGGCCACGCCCTTTGGCCGCCGGAGGCATCTTTTACGACACATCTAGCGGCCTCTTCCGGCAACGATGCCTCCGGCGGCTGGGGGGAATGCTTCCCCCCAGACCCCCCTCTACGCATCCTTCGGCTGGGCAGGCCGGAAGCCGTGGGCAAATGCCGGATCGTAGAGCTTGGAAACGCCGGTTTCGTAAGACCGGGCAGGACCAAAAAATCGTCTGACGGTCGGCCCGGGCCTGGCGCACCCGCTCGGGCAGGTCGGCCACGCAGGCCCAGAAGAGCTGCTCGCCCGGCCAGCCCAGGCGATGGGCCACAGCCACCGGCGTATGGCCGGATAGCCGCCGTCAAGCAGGGCCTGACGCACGCCCTCGGGATCGCCGGCCGACAAATAGATGGCCATGGACGCACCGGGCCGGGCCAGCTCGGCCAGGCCCTCCCCCGCCGGCATGGGGGTGCGCCCGGCCAGCCGGGTCAAAATCAGGCTCTGGGTGGCCTCGGGCACGGTGAAGGATACCTTGAAGGCGGCGGCCGCCGCCGAGGGCGGTGGTCACCCCCGGGCACGATCTCGAAGGCTATCCCGGCTTCGGCCAAAAGCCGCGCCTGTTCGGCCACGGCGCCGTAGAGCGACGGGTCGCCGGTGTGGACCCGAGCGGCCAGCCCCCCGGCCGCGGACCGTCTCCACGAGCAGGGCGTGGGTCTCTTCCAAGGGTCAACCCCGAGGAGTCGATCACCCGGGCCTCGGCCCGGGCCAGGGCCACCACGCCGGGCGATACCAGCGAACCGGCATAGAGCACCAGGTCGGCCTGGCCGATGAGGCGGGCCGCCTTGACGGTCAGCAGCTCCGGGTCCCCGGGCCCGGCGCCGAGAAAGACCACCCGTCCCGGTTGGGACGGTTCGCTCGCGGATGCGATCATGACAGCGCCTCCTTGACGGCAGTCAGTATGCACACGGGATTTTCGGCGCGCAAATGGAGGTCCCCGGCCAACGGCACGGCCCTGGCTGGCCTGGACCTGCATCAGGGAGAGGGCCAACCCCGGCCGGGCCAGCGCCGACCGGGCCCGTTCGATGGAACCGAGCAGCACGGCGGCCACCGTCAGCCGCCCCCCGGGCCGCAGCCGCCGGATCAGGACGTCGAGCAGCCCGGGCCGGCCGGAAAGGCCGCCGCCCACGAACACCCGGTCCGGATCGGGAAGGTCGGCCAGGGCGTCCGGGGCCTCGCCCAGGAGGGGCGTCACGGTGAGGGCGCCGGTACGGCGAATGTTGTCGACCAGCCGGGCGTGGCGCCCGGGATCGCGCCTCCACGGCGAACACCGGGCCGCCGGGATTGAGCAGCGAGGCCTCCACGGCCACCGTGCCCACTCCGGCTCCCACGTCGTAGACGACATCGCCCGGCCGCGGGGCCAAGGCGGCCAGGGCCAGGGCCCGAGCCGGCAGCTTGGTGAAGACGCCGTCCGGCCGCAGCAGCGCCTCGTCGGGCAGCCCCAGGGTGAGCGTCACCTCGGGCGGGCGTTCGGCTTCGAGCCAGACCACGTTCAGGGGCGCGGCCGTGCAGTCGGCCGCCTCGGGGGAGCGACAACTGGCGGATGCGCTCGTCCGGCAGGCCCAGATTTTCAGGACCGTCATGGCGAAGCGGTCGCCGGCCCGGGCCCGGACGGCCGTCGCCACGGCCGCCGGCGTCCGGACGGCGTCGGTCAGCACCAGGGCCCGGCCGGACCGGGCCAAGGCGGCGAACAGCGGCGTGGGATCGGTCCGGCCGTGCAGAGACACCACCGGCAGGTCCTGCCAGGGCCGCTTGAGCCGGGCCGCCGCCGCCGCCACGGCCGTGACGTTGGGGTAAAGGTCAAGGCCTCGGGGCCGAAGCGTTCGAGAAGGGCCCGGCCGATGCCGAAATACAGCGGATCGCCGTCGGCCAGCACCGCCACCCGCCGCCCGGCGGCCGCCGCCCGTTCCAGGGCGTCCAGGGTCCGGACCAGCGGCGCGGCGATCGTCAGCCGTTCGGCCGGATGGTCGGGGAAAACGGCCAATTGGCGGGCGCCGCCGACCAGCACCTCGGCCGCCGCCAGCGCGGCCGCCGCCGGTTCGTCCAACCGGGGACGCGCCCACGCCGAGTCCGATCACCGCCACCATCGTCATACGCGCTCCTTTCGCCAGGCCATACGCCCTTGTATCCGCCCCCGGAATCGCGGTCAAAAGGCGCTTCACCGGTTGCCCTTTCACGGCACTTGCGTCATGCAGAAGGAGTCGAGAAACGTCATCGGCAAATCCCCTCCGGCGGCCGGAGGGAGACGTCCCTGGACCGGCGAGGGGAAACGCGGCCGGGGACGATACCATCGGGGTCCATCCAATCGGAGCGAAGGGGAAAACCATGGAAAACGTCGTGTCTCGCTGACCTTTCAGGGCAGCGCCCTGGCGTCGTTGGGCTACGCCTTGCTGTATCTCATCCTGTTTCTTTGTATCATTCCGGCCGGCTGGGGCGCGGCGGCCCTGATCCGCTGGGGCACCGCCCAGGTCAAACGGGCCGACGGCGGGCTGATGCGCTTCGAGGGGCGCGGCGGGCAGGTGTGGCCGCTTTTTATCTCCCTGGTCATCCTGGCCGTGCTGCCGCAGTTCGCCTGCGCCCTGCTCGGCCGGGCCCCCCAGTCCCGGCATCATCCTGCTCCTCTCGCTGGTGCTGCTGCCCCTGGTGGCCATCGTCAAGCTGACCATCTACCGCTGGATCATCGACAACCTGCGCTGCACCCCAGGCGGCCAGGCCCGGCTGACCGCCTCCTACGGCGGCTACCTGGGCTGGCTCGTCATCGTCAACGCCTCCCTGTTCACCATCATCGGCTGGGCCTGGGCGATCACGGCCATGCTGCGCTGGCTGGCCGGCAGCGTCCGGGGCGACTACGGCCTGGAATTCGTCGGCACGGGCTGGGGACTGCTCTGGCGGGGCGTGCTCTGGGCCGTGTGCCTCCTCCTCATCATCCCCATCCCCTGGGTGCTGCGCTGGGCCTATCGCTGGTTCACCGAAAACACCGTGCTGGTGATGGAAGCGTAAAAAAGGATGCCTCCGGCGGTCGGGGGGATTATCCCCCCGGACCCCTTAACCGGAAAGGACATGGCCTCACGCCATAGCCTTCCCCTGACGGGATGCCAAAGGGCAACGCCCTTTGGCCGCCGGAGGCATGCCTTCCTTCTCCCTTACAGCCGCAGCAGCACACTGCCGTCGAAATCGAACACCACAAGCGACAGCTCGGGGGCGGGGCCGGCGAAGCGGCGCATGACGGCCAGGGCCTCCCGGCCCAGGATGGCGGCCAGGGCGGCCCGGGCGGCGGCGTCCGGGCCAGGGCAAGACGTGCCGGGCGGTGGTGGGCGCGGGCCGCCTCGGTTACAAGCCGTTCGGGCCAGCCGGCTTGGCGGCAGCGTTCGGCCAGGGCGTCAAAAATCCGTGGCCGCCCGATGGGCATGGGTGTTGGCCAAGCCCTGGGCCATCTTGGCGAGCTTGCCGACGAATGCCGCCTGCACCCAGCCGGGCAAATCCCCGCCTGGCCGCCTGAACCAGGGAAAGGCAAAATAATCCGCGACCTCGACAAGGGCCGTCGGCGGCAGTTCCGGAAAGCGCTCGGCCAGCAGGGCCATCGCTGCGCCGCCCCGTGGCCAGGCCGACGTTGGTGTGTCCCAGGGACTTGGCCACGTCCAGGGCCAGGGCGATGGACGGCCTTCCAGGCGGCATGGCTGAACGGCCGCACGATGGCCGCTGACGCCCAGAATGGAGATGCCGCCCACGATGCCCAGGCGCGGGTTCATGGTCTCGCCGGCCAAGGCCTCGCCGTCCGGGACCTCGACCACCACGGCCAACGCCGCCTCGTATCCGGCCTCCTGGGCGGCCTCGGCCACGGCGGCCCGAATCTGCCCCATGGGGCCGGGATTGATGGCCGGCTGCCCGACAGGGACGGAAAGGCCCGGCAGGGTGACCCCGGCCGACGCCGTGGCCGCCCGTAACCGTCACGCTCCCGGGCGCGCCGCCGGGGACGCGCCGCACC
>Ga0268359_12903_pt1 | contig 20699 bp, 28 predicted proteins | sample BioMet11_FD_194416 | JGI IMG/M metagenome (GOLD analysis project Ga0268359, IMG submission 194416) | Sewage microbial communities from Oakland, California, United States - Biofuel 11 (PacBio Assembly) | ecosystem: Engineered > Wastewater > Sewage > Unclassified | place: USA: California | collected...
AGGCCATGGTGGATGCGGCGGTCAACAGGCCGGGCATACGCGTAAACGGCTGGAAGATGAGCTCGCCCTTTGGCAATCGCGAGTTTTTCAACGGGAACTGGATAATGCGGGCGGGCGGAGCCAAGGCGGGCATTTACGGCAACGACGCGGGCGAAGCCGTGTACCCCATGACCAGAACCCTGGCCGACGGCACGACTCTGGACGGCAGCAGGCACAAGTACCGCCTGACCATCCCTGCCGGGCAGTACCCTCCTGCCAGGGCTTTCTGGTCTGTGACCATGTACGATGGCAAAACCCAGCTGCTCATCAAAAATCCCATTGACCGCTACCTGATCAATTCGCCCATGCTGCCGAATATGCGCAAAAATGCAGATGGGTCTCTTTCCATACTTATCCAACGCGATTCGCCTGGCAAGGAGCTTGAAAGCAACTGGCTGCCCGCGCCGGACGGTCCCATCTTTCTTGTCATGCGCCTGTACTGGCCTCAAACCGAAGGGCTCTCGGTACTGCCGCTTGGCAAGGGCACGTGGCAGCCGCCGCGAGTGGAACTGAACGACTAGACGCACCGCACTGGGCGTAAAGGACTACCATGTTTTCTTTCCTTGCCTGCCGTCAGGCTGTGGCGGCATGCTCCCTTGCGGCCCTGCTCATGCTGGCCGCTGCGCCTCGGTACGCGCTGGCGCAAGACTACGGCTGGTTTTCGCTCGACCTGCCCCAGGGTTGGCAGGCAGAGGCTCCCGCCGACATGGCCGGAACCTGGATACTCTCGCTGACAGGGCCGGACGACGCCGTGCACGTGCGGGTGCTGGTAGGTAAAACAGCGGGGCCGCCGGACGCAGCCGATGTGGCGGGCCTGTTGCGCGCGGCGGCAGGCGTGCGCGACCCCCTGCGGCGGGTCGACGGTCAGTATGTTTTCAGAGGCAAGGATGCCCTTGGCGGCGACAGCGCCGGGGTTGTGGGGGCCGACCCTGCGGCGGGCCTGTACATGGCGGTACTGTGCAGCGGCGAGGTAGACAGGGCGGAAGCCCTGCTGGCCGCGCTGCGGGGAGGTTCAAACCCGGCCATGCTGCCCGTGCGCCATGCGGCGCGCGGCAGCCTTGAGCCGCGATTTATGCCTGCGGCGCAATAATTTGCCGACCCTACGGCCTGTTATTGCTGCAGCACCGGCTTGCGGCTGCGCTGTATGGGCTTGCCCAGCCCAAGGCCCTCGGTGGCGCGCACCACCTCCGCCGCACGGGCTTCGTCGCCGCGCAGCAGAACCAGCACCACATAGAGCTTGCCCGACCGCTCCATCTTGGTGCGCATGCCCCGGCCTTCCAGCCGCTGACGCAGGGAATCAACGGAGTCAGCCTCCTTGAAGGCCCCCACCTGAAAGACATAGTCGAACAATCCCGCCACCTGCGGGGCCTTGACCACGCCGCTGGGCTGCGCTGCGGCAGGTGCGGTCTGCCCGCCCTGCGCCGTCTGGGGTACCCCGGCCTGCACCACGCCCGCAGGCTTGGGCTGCACCGGGGTCATGGGCGGCAATGGTTTGAGAGGGGCGTCGCCGGTGGCAGCGTCATTGCGCAGCACCCGGGAAAAACGCAGTTCTTCCGCCGCCAAAACTTTTTGCTTGGGCTCGGCGGCGTCATCGCCAGCGCCAGCCGCTGCTACGCCAGCCGAGGGGCCGTCGTCGTCCGGGCCGGTGGCAGAAGCGACAGCACCTCCCGCAGGCGTGGCGGACTTGGCAACCACCGGCTGAGGGTGCGCCCGCCAGTATGCCCTGCCGCTCATCACTCCGCCCAGATAGGCCAACACCACCGCAGCCACCACCAGAAAACACGCCGCCAGCAAGGATGAGGGGCGCAGGCACAGGCATTTTTTTTCAGGCGCCTGATCCGATGACTTCTGACGGGTAAGGGGAGGCATGGAATCTCCTGAGGCTTTGGTTTGCGGTTCAAGGCGTGCAGGGGCAGATAAAAAGCCGATGCGCTGGCAACCATACCAATGCTGGCGACGTGCGTAAAGTACGCCGCTGAAGGCCGCGCCCCTTCCGCACGTCGCCGCCGCACGGGCACCGCACCGCTTGCGGGCCAGCCCCGCGCTCTGTTAGTATGGCTTCAAGCAACAAAAATGGAGTGACGCCATGACCAAGGCCTTGTGGTTCTTTCGCATATATGCGGCCGTATGTCTTGTTCTGGCCGGGTTTTTTGCCTGCGACGCGGCGCATGCCGCGCATATTGCCAAGCCCGGCCCTGAACCGCAGATTTTATCCATTGTTAACGGCACCGCAGAAGACGTGCTGAGCATAGGTTTTCAAACGGGCCGCAGTACGAACTTTGTTCGGCTCGACATGCCCCCCGGCGGTCGGGACGACATTGAAAACCCCGGCGGCGCAGCTAACTTGCGCGTGGACACGGGCCTTGCCCTCTGGCTGTTCAAGGCTGTACCTCTGGCCAAGGCCCAGAGCCTGACCCTGCGCCCCGGCGACAAGCCTGTGGTTGAACTCTCTGTGCCCAAGGGTGAAACGCAACGTGTTACGGGCGAAGTCCAAAGCCTTCTGCCCGGGCCGGATGCAGGCCCGGTATGCGCGCTTGACCGCTTTCGCCCCGGCATGCCCATGAAGGATGTGTGCTCCCTGCTGAGCGCAACCCCGCAACGCGACGACAACGATGCGGTGCTTGCCAGCCTTGGCTTTGCTGGCATGGTCTGGGCAGCGCGGCTTGAACCGGCCCAGCCCGAGGGCAAGCCTGCGAGCAAGGCTGCGCTGGTGCTCGATCACATGGAGCTGCGCCGCAAGCTTGACCCCGAAACGCTCGAAAAGCTCATGAACGCACTTTATGAGCAGAAGTACAGCCCCTGGCAGGCCGAGCTGCCCGGTCTGGACATCAACTTTACCCAGATGCCTTCCATGGATCTTGCCAAGCAAAAGGAAATGCTGCGGCAGGTGCTTGATTACTTTTTGGCTGCGGGCAAGGGCGAGGCGACAATCATGCTGGCCCCGGCAGACATTCTGCCCAAGCTTGCCGACGCCGACGCGCCCAACGGCGATGTGCAGCTGTTTACCATTACCCTGCGCCCCGCTTCAAAAAATCTCGTGGTGGACGTAGCCGCCTACCGCGAGAGCGAGGATGCCCGCTAGCTCTCACCGGCAAAAAACTTGTCAAATACGGCTGCGGCCCGCCACGCGCTGGCAATACAGAGATAAAAAAGGCATCCCCTGCTCATGGCTGGGGATGCCTTTTACAATTGACGGCAGCGGGGGCAGATTAGGCGAGCCGCCCTTCCTTTTTGGCCGCGCGCATGCTGCGCAGCCAGTTGTACCAGCCCTCAAGGCCGTCTCCCTTGCTGCAGGAGACTTCAAATATATCAAGCTCCTTGTTGAGCTTGGTGGCAAAATTGCGGGCGCGCGCAAGGTCAAAATCCACATAGGGCAGCAGATCGGTCTTGTTGAGCACCAGCGCCTTGGCAAGATTGAAAAGCAGGGGATATTTTTCCGGCTTGTCGTCGCCCTCGGTCACGCTCAAGAGCGCCACCTTGGCGTCCTCGCCGCAGTCAAATTCCACCGGGCATACCAGGTTGCCCACGTTTTCGATAAACAGGATGTCCACGCCAGCAAGGTCGAGACTTTCCAGCGAAGTAAGGATCATGTTGCTGTCAAGGTGGCAGCCGCCGTCTGTATTGATCTGCACGGCCTGCGCGCCGGTGGCGGCAACGCGGCGGGCGTCGTTGTCGGTCTGCAGGTCGCCCTCCACCACCGCCATGCGAAATTCGCCAGCCAGATCGCTCAGGGTGCGCTCAAGCAGGGTGGTCTTGCCCGCGCCGGGCGAGCTGATGAGGTTCAGCGCCAGTATGCCTTTTTCGGAGAGCAGCCGCCGCACGTGCCCGGCCATTTTTTCGTTTGCTTCCAAAACATTACGAACCACAGGAATTTGCATTCAGTTCTCCTTGCTTGCCGCCAGCGCGGCGCGGTCATGAGCCAGAAACAAAAAGACAGGGGTCAAGGCGGGATTGAAAGGGGCAAACCTGCGGCTCCCGAAACTCAGGCGAGCAAGGGCTAGCTGGCTTCCAGACGGCTGAGGTACAGCTCTTTGCCCTGCTCGACCACATGCCCAAACTGCTCGCCGCAACCGGGACAGGGAAGCCAGAGAGCATCCTGCCCCTCCCCGCCAAAAACTTTGCCGCATGCCGTACAGCGCAGCCGCAATGGCAGCTCGGTAAGCTCCAGGCGCGCCCCCTCGTGCGGGGTTCCGTACACCATGGCCTCAAAACAAAATTGCAGCGACTCGGGCACAACTCCAGAAAGGGAGCCGTACGTAACGCTGACAACTTCCAGTCGGGTGCAGCCCTGGCGGGCAATTTCATCCTCGGCCATCTGCAACAGGCTTTGTGCTATGGACATTTCGTGCATGGGTCATGCTAGCTCAAAGGACCGGCCCCGTAAAGGCCAGAAGCGAATCTTGCTATTCGACGCAAATAATGTACATTTTGGGCATGCGTCGCTCAAAATTTACTGGCGTCTTCTCCTTCTCTGCCAACTGGACAGGGAGCCGCAGCAAAACGCACTACTTCGTCTGGGAGCTTCCTGACGGGGCATATGCGGTGCAAGAGCTCAACGCCGCGTTCCAGCCAGTTGCAGAAGTGGAACGCATAAGCGCCAAATCTTTTCTCCGCGAATTCAAGGCAGAGCCTAACATACTGGCTATGCCTGTAATAACGCCGGACCTCAGCCATTTTGAGCAGGGCATGGTCACGCCCCCGCCCGAAGGCGGCGCGGCAAAGCAGCCCCAGCCAGCCCCCACGGCGGCAAAATCCGGCCCCGGTTTTGCTCCGCTTGAAATGACCAGCCCCAAGGGTAACCTGCCCGAATCTGTCGAAGTGGCCCCCCAGGGGTCGGGCACACCCTCCCTGCCGACGCCCTCCCGCGCCGCTACCGGCGTAACGGCCGTTCATTACGAAGAAGGCCCGACGCCCGCGCCAAAACGCGCTTACGACCTTGAGGCCGCGCGCAAGGCCAAGGTTGTGGAGTCAAAGCTGCGGGAAACATTCAGACAAACGCTGCTGCGCCTCAAGCGCCCGCGAGAGCGCAAAGCCGCCCTGCTCGCCCTTGAGCAGATAGCGCAGACCAAAGAAGGCATCACGCCTTCGCACAAGCACATGTTTCGCGATTTCGGCGTGCGCCTGAGGCAAAATTCCCAGCCCGATCTTGCCCTGCTGTTTTCACGCAAGGCCGTGGAGCTGGCACCCGAGGACGATCACGCCCATTTTAATCTGGCACGCATACTCTGTTCACTTGGCATGTACGACGAAGCCGCGTCCCATATAGCGACGGCCATGAGCATGTCCAGCGAAGAACCTCTCTACTTCAAGTTGTTGGAACACATCCGCGAGCTCAAACAGGCGCGTTACGCGGCCAAGGCCGCGCAAAAGCGCTAAGCGGCAGTTTCAACCCAAGTAATTGGCAGGAGCCTTTCGGCATGAACAAAGTTATTCTCAGTCTTCTTGTGGCTGTCTGCGTTCTGGGCATGGCGCTTATCATGCTCAACGAGCGCATGCGCAAGCCTGAACCCGCAACTCCCGCAGGTATCATCGCGCCTGTGACCCCGCCCGATGCGGCCCCACCGGTTGCCGAGGGCGCACCCGCCGTTGACTCCCAGTCGCAGTTGCACCTGCCCCCGCAGACGCAGAACGGCATTGCCGATCCCAACCCCAGCAGAGAAGCCCCCGCGCGTGCGCCCATCCCCAGCCTGAAGCCGGACGAAAAAAGCGCCCCGACGGGCAACCTTGCCGCCACCGATCCGCAGCCCGCTGTGGCCAAGCCCGTGGTGCAGCCCAAGCCCGCCTCTCCGGTTACGGAAAAAACCGCGCCCGCTGCGGATTCAAGCAAGGAAAAGGCCGCCAAGGCCGCGCCCCAGCACAAAACCATCACCAAGTTTGTGGTGCTTGCCCGCGACAAGGGCGCAACGGTGCGCCTGACTGGCGCAGCCCCCATTACCTACAAAAACATGCAGCTCAGCGGCCCTGAACGGCTGGTCATCGACCTTGACGGTAAATGGCAGGTCAAGGCGCCGGGCGTGCCTAAAAACCCTGCGGTAAGCAATGTGCGCATCGGCAAAAGCGACGACAAGACCCGCATTGTCATTGACCTTTCCGGCAAGATTCAGCCCAAGTTTACGCTTTCCAAGGATGGACACACCCTGGATATCCGGCTGGACCACTAGCGTGGTTCGGCACCAAACGGCCAGGTGCGGCGTTTAGCTGAGCAAACGGCCTGCTGGGCGGGTCCCCCATTACAGACCATAAAAAAAACCGGCTGTTACGCAACAGCCGGTTTTTTTATGCCACGCCCGGCGAACCGGGGCGGTTTTGAGCATATGTGGTCAGCTTTCCATTTCCTTGCCGCGGGTATTGGCGGCCAGCACGGAATCAACCAGCAGGCCCACTAGCCCCTCGCGGTCCAGCACGTTCACGCCTGCAATGGTCAGCCCGCCGGGCGAGCACACGTCATCGCGCAGCTGCATGAGCGGCGCGCTGCTTTGCTCGACCATTTTGGCGCATCCGGCAAACAGGGCCGTGACCATCTCGCGCGATTCGCGGTGCTGAAAGCCCAGGGTAACCCCCGCCTGCACCAGCCCCTGCATCATGGCAAACACATAGGCCGGGCCCGCGCCAATAAGGGCGGAAAAAGCCGTAAACTTGCTTTCCGGCAGTTCCACGCACACGCCCAGCGCGTTAAAAAGCGCCAGAACGTCGCCCTTGCGGGCGTCGGGCAGGGCGGGATCTTCAAAACAGAGGGCAAAAACCCCCTTGCCCACCAGGGCGGGGGTGTTGGGCATGCAGCGCACCACAGGGCAGCGGCTTTCCACTGCCTGGGTCAGTTTTTGCCGGCTCACGCCTGCAGCGACTGACACCAGGGTTTTATCCGCCGTCAGCCCCGGGCGCATCTGCCCCAACACGTCCTCAGCCTGATAAGGCTTAACGCCCAGCACCAGCACGTCGGCGGCCTGCGCCACGGCCAGGGGGCTTTCGAGCGGGCGCACGCCCAGCTCTTCAAGCGGGCGCATGCGCGCGGCTGTTCTGTTGTAACCGCACAGATTGTATCCACCCTTGCGGGCAAGACCGGCCATAATGGCCCCGCCCATGTTGCCGCATCCGACACAGCCGATAGTGAGCGCCATAATACTACTCCGTGATTTCCAGGCCGCTGAAGAAGTAGCCTATTTCAAAAGCCGCGGTTTCAGCGGCGTCCGAGCCGTGAACGGCATTGGCTTCCAGGCTTTGGCCATACTTGTGACGCAGGGTTCCGGGCTCGGCCTGGGCCGGGTTGGTGGCGCCCATGAGGGCACGCCAACGGGGAACGGCGTCATCGCCGCGCAGCACGACACAAACTACCGGGCCGGAAGACATATAGTCGGTCAGGCTGTCAAAAAACGGGCGTTCCTTGTGCACGGCATAAAAGCCGGCCGCCTGGGTCTTGGAAAGGCGCAAGCGCTTGAGAGCCACGATTTTGAGGCCGGAAGCTTCCATGGCAGCCAGAATTTCCCCGGTCAGATTACGCGAAACTGCGTCAGGCTTGATAATGGCGAAAGTGGATTGCATGCTTACTCCTTTTCCATGTTGATGTGGGGGGGATAAGGACTGCCCGCAATAGCGGCGCTGTCCTGGGCCAGCTTCCAGATAATGCGCCGCAGTGGCACAACCGCCACGCCATCCTTGTCCTGCCAGTCACGCAGGGCTCGCAGGGTTTCGGGATGAGGGTGACCGATGGCCACGGCCATGCCGTGCGCGCGGGCGCGGGCTGCCGCCGCGTCAAGTGCGAGGCTAATGGCCGCGGCGTCGCGGCGCGTATCCAGAAAAACATCGCGTGCCAGGGCCACCAGCCCCGCCTTTCTGGCGGCAACAGCCAGCTGCGGATCAGGCCGCGTAACGCTGTCGATCACGGCAAGGCCGCGCTCGCCCAGCACGCCCGCCAGGACCTCGCACAGTGAAATATCGCCCGTAAATGCCGATCCCATGTGGTTGTTCAGCCCTATAACCGTGGGCACCGCCCGCAGGTTTTCCTCAACAACCGCCCTGATCTGCTGCGCGCTCATGCTTGTGAGCAGCGCTCCGGGGCCGGGATCGGGCCGCCGGTAGGTCAGCCCTTGGCAGGGCTTCCATGGGTTGATGCAAAAGACAGTCAAGCCTTCGCGAGGCCGCGATATCAGCTGTTTCCGCAGCGTGCGGCGCCTTGGGCCAGATGGCGAACGTCACGGGAAACAGCAGCGCGGCGGCTTCATCCGCAGCCGCAGTTTTCTGCCCCATGTCGTCGATAATCACGGCCAGGGCCGCCGCGGGCAAGGGCTGGGCAAGGTCGGCCAGCTGCCCCTCGCGTCCCGGAAAGGCGAACACGCAACATACACTGTTATTCAATAAAACTTCAAGGGTTGCCTGTGGCGACCAGCGCACCGAAGCCCGCGCGCCAGCGCTTTGCAGGGCATCCTGCCGGGCGCGCAGGCCTTCAAGCAGGGCCAGCCCCAGACGCAAGGGCGCGCAGGGGCCGCTGACGACATACTGCCGGAGGCTGTCGTCGCCGGGCGCAGCAGCAGGCCCTGTTGCCGCAAGGGTATCTGTCGCCGGAGGGAGAGCAGAAGTCTCTGCTGCCGGGCTCGCCGCAGCCTGGACATACGGGTCTTGCCCCGTCCTGTCGCCGCTGCCGTACGGCGGCGCTGCCAGCTGCCATTGGGCCTCAGGGCAATGCCAGAGGCAAAAGGTGCGCCACCAGGGCGTCCACGGTTTGCAGCGCCAGAGCCCTGTCAAAAAACGGCCCGGCAGCATGCGAAGCCGCAAGCCCCGGCGCGTGCATGGACAAGGGCTGCGCGGCGCTGGACAAAGGCTGCGGCTCAGGGTCTGCCTCCAGCGACCGCCAGTACACCCAGCAGGACAATGCAAAGCTGAGCACGAGCCACAGCACGCCGCCGATAGCCAGCTGCGCAGACGCAGACAGCCCTTCGGCGGGCCGCAAGGGTCTGGCCGAAGGGCTGTCTGATAACTTTGTGTCGCGCAACGGCAACACCCTGTGTTTTTTGCCCGTCCGCCCTGAAGCGGTGCGGGGTTAGTTTCTGATTTCCCGCATCTTGGGCAGGCTTTTGACCATCTGCAGGGCCATGCGCAACTGGTTGTCGCGCGCGAGCTGCTCGGCGGTTTCTTCCTTGCCGCTTTTGGCCTTGGAAGACTTTTTGTCCTTGCCGTTTTCAAGGTGGCGGTTCAGATCCTGCTCGCGCACCATCAGGCGGGCGTTGTCCTTGTCGTCTGTGCGCGGAGCCTCAAAAGGCACTTCCACATCAGGCACGATGCCCTCGGCCTGAATGGAGCTGCCGCTGGGCGTGTAGTACAGGGCAACCGTAAGCTTGAGGCCCGAGCCGTCGGAAAGCGGAATGATGTTCTGCACCGAGCCCTTGCCAAACGAGCGCTCGCCCACAGTGAGGGCGCGCTTCTGGTCGCGCAGAGCGCCCGCCACGATTTCAGAGGCGGAGGCGGAGCCGGCGTTGATCAGCACCACCATGGGGGCGTGGACGTCATCGCTCTGCTTTTTGGCCTCATACACGCGGTCGGTGTTGTCGCGCCGTCCTTTGATGGAGACGATAACGCCCTTTGTCCAAAAACGTGTCGGAAACGCTCACAGCCTGGTCAAGCAGCCCGCCGGGGTTGTTGCGCAGATCAAGTACAATGCCCTTGATCCCGCCGGAATTTTTGGTTTCTTTATCCGCAGCCTTGAGGGCGTCCCTCAGCTCTTCGGTGGTGCGTTCAGAAAACCGCGTGAGGCGTATCCAGTAAAAGCCGTCATCAAGCTTTTTGGACTTGACGCTGATAAGCGGAATGGCGTCGCGCACGATGCGCACGGTCTGGGGGGTCTTGGCGTCGCTGTGCAGAATGGCCAACTCCACGTCGGAACCCTTGGGGCCGCGAATACGCGAGACAACTTCCTGCAGCGAGAGCTCCTGCGCGGGCTGACCGTTGATGGACAGGATAATGTCGCCCGGCTTGAGCCCGGCCCTGTAGGCGGGGGTGTCTTCAATGGGGGTCACCACGGTAACCTGACCGTTTTCCATCGAAATTTCGATGCCGATGCCAAAGAATTCGCCAGAGGTCGTCTCCTGCATTTCCTTGTATTCATCGGCGTTCATAAAGGTGGAGTGCGGGTCAAGGCCCTGAAGCATGCCCTTTACCGCGCCGTTGATCAGGTCGCCCTGCGTCACATCGCGCACGTAATAACGCTCAACCAGATCAAGCACCTGGCTGAAGCGCTTGAGCGCATCAAACTTATTGGGGGCTTCCTTGGACGTTTCTTTTTTTTCGGCGCACTGGGGCGCACTCGGCGCGGCAACCATGCCGCCCACGGCAAGCAGAAGCACGAGAACACAAAGACGGACAAGAAGACGCATAACAACGATCTCCACGCGGACGTAATGAACAAATATAGCGCCGCAAGCCCAAAAGCCACAGCGCAGGGGGTGCAGCAGCGCCAGCCAGAGCGGGGGCCGCGCACCAGCCGGATATTGACCCTTTTCACGCTAAATTGCAACGCCAAAAGGCGCATTTTGCGCGCTCGCGGGCCAATGCGGCACGGCTTTTCGGCGTCATGGGGATGCGCCTCTTCCGCCCGAGCCGCAGCGGATCGCAAAAAATATGTGCGCCGGGCAAACCGCCGAAAGATCTTCAGCTTGCCCGGCGCACATGGAGCGCTCGGCATGAGCGCGGCGGCTCCCAGCTTGTGCAGAATCTCAACCCCTCATAGCAATACGACAGATGACGATTGCTCTGGTTGCCGCCGTATTGTCCCGGCAGACGCATGCCCGGTCAGGGCCCGCCGCCTTAGGCTGGACGCCCCGGCCTGCTAGCCTTCAACCTTAAAAAAGGCAGCCGCGCCGCCGCCGCATACGGGACATGCATCGCAGGGGCCCTCGTGCGTATAGCCGCATACCTTGCACACATAATAATCGGTGGCGGGCAGACCGGCGGGATTTTCAAGAGCCTTTTTGTACAGGCTGGCGTGGATTTCTTCCACCTGGTTGGCAAAGTCAAAATACTTGGCGACGGCAGCCTGACCTTCGGCCTGGGCCTGCTTGATCATATCGGGGTACATGGTGGTGAATTCGTAGGTTTCGCCCTCAATGGCCGACTTGAGGTTGGCCATTGTGTTGCCGATTTTGCCAGCGTTTTTCAGATGTGCATGGGCGTGAACGGTCTCGGCCGCCGCAGCAGCCCGAAACAGCTTGGCAACCTGATGCATGCCTTCTTTATCGGCAGCGGCTGCAAAGGCAAGATATTTACGGTTGGCCTGAGATTCGCCCGCAAAAGCGGCCATAAGATTTTCCTGGGTGGTGCTCATTTTGGGTCTCCTTGGTAAAGAAGTTATTTTTATTGGGAACAATTCCTAATTAAAGAATTCAACCGCCCTTGTAAAGCTTTTTTTAAAAAATAAGATTTATGACCCGCCCTTCCCCCTTTGTTCCCGTTGCGCAGAAACGTATGACAAGCTAAAAGGTACCTATGAACGCCCAAGAAATCATATCCCATTTCGGCATGCGTCCCCACCCCGAAGGGGGGTTCTTTCGTCGCACCTATGAAGCCCCGCAAATTCTTTCGGCGGATGAAATGCCTTGCGGGTTTATGGGGCCTCGCCCTGTTTCCACCGCCATACTTTTTTTGCTCCAACAGGGGCATTATTCACGTTTGCACCGCATACGCCAGGACGAACTGTGGCACTTTTATATGGGCGGCCCCCTGCGCCTTGCCTGCATAGATACGCACGGGTATCCCCGCGAGGTGATGCTGGGGCAGGATATACTTGCCGGTCAGCACGTGCAGTTTACCATTCCCGGAGGGTGCTGGTTTGGCGCAACCCCTGCGCCCGGCACGCAGTTTACCCTGGTGGGCTGCACCGTATCGCCGGGTTTTGACATGGAAGACCTGCGCCTTGGCCAGCCCGAAGAGCTGACCCTGCGCTATCCCATGGCCAAGGACTGCATCCGCGAATTTTGTCCCCCGTTGAACGATGCCCAGCGCGAGGCATGCAGAAGGTGCGGTGACGACGAATGACCCGATATGCCGTGCCCGATGTTGCCCCGCAGCATCCGCACTGCACAGAGCTTGTCATCCGGCGCAGCCGTTTTTTTTACCCAGTGCGCTCACACGCCAGACCCGGCAAGCGCACGCGCCTTTATTGAGCAGATACGGCGTCGGCACGCCGATGCAACGCACAACTGCTGGGCATACGCCTCTGGCGCGCCGGGGGATACGGCGCAGATAGGCTCGTCTGACGACGGCGAGCCCCACGGCACCGCTGGCAGGACCCATGTTGCAGATTGTGCTGCACAGCGGCATTGGCGAACTGTGCGTGGTCGTGAGCCGCTGGTTTGGCGGCGTAAAACTGGGCACTGGCGGCTTGGTGCGGGCCTATCAGGACAGCGTGCGCGAAACCTGGCCAGCCTGGCCGTGCGACAGCGCGTGCCGGAAAGCAGCCTGAGCCTTACCGTGGGCTATGCGCACCTGGATGCCCTGCGCCGCATGTTGCCCACCTTTGAAGCCAGGCTTGAAAGCGAAGACTATCAGGCCGACGCCCGCCTACGGCTGCGCCTGCCTGCGGAGCATATCGAGGCCTTTACGGCAGCGCTCGCAGGCGTAAGCAACGGCGCGGCCCAGTGCCGTGTGCTTACGGATGGCGAGGCTGACTGACAGTACACAGTTTTTGACAAAAACGCACCCAGGCCCGGCGGCAATTTTCGCAGGGCCTTTTTTACGCCCCGCAGCCCGCCGCACAAAAAACAGGGCCGCCGGAAAACTCCAGCGGCCCTGACGGACATTGACATCTGTGGGGCTGCTATGCCGCGCCCTTGGTCTTGAGCTCTTCCATAAAGCCTTCGGGCACTTCAAAGCCCAGGGCCTGCGCCTTTTTGGCGGATTCCGCAGCATCGGCGTACTGGCCCATTTCAAACTGGGCCAGGGCAAGGTTGTTCCAGGCCGGAGCAAAGCCGGGCTGCTGCTTGATCACGTCCTTGCAAGTTGCTTCGCAGGCCGCAAAGTCGCCCTTCATGTAGTGGGCGGTGGACAGGGCGTTTTTAGCCTGCACAAAGTTGGGGTCCCACTTGAGGGCCTTGTTCAGGGCGGTGATGGCCTTGTCGGGCTCGCCGCGCTGCAGGTGCACAAAGGCGATGTTGCTCCATGGCACGGGGAACTTGGCGCGGCAATTGGCGGCTTCTTCGTTGTAACGCAGGCAGCCGTCAAGGTCGCCGCGTTCAAGACATATGCCGCCCAGCTGCACGTAGGCCTCCGCCAGGTGGGGCGAATTGCGCACCGCGTTGAGCAGCGCCTCTTCGGCGGCCACAAAGTCGCGCTTGGTCAGCAGGGCGAGCCCAAGATTGTAGTAGTGCGTTGCGCACTGCTCGTTCTGGGCTATCTCTGCCTTGAGGTCGGCGATGTATTCATCCAGGTCATCGTAGCGAGCTTTCATGCTATGTGCCCCTCTTTTTTCAAAAGATCATAGTACCATCGGCAAAAGTCAAAAATGCCCATGTACTTTTCGTCCCTATTGACCACGCCAAGGGCGCATTCGGTAGCACCCTTGCTGTAGGCATTGCCATACGGCCCTTTTTTGGCCGCGTCTTTCAGAAATTCGTTAACCAGTTGCTGCGTTGTGCGCTGGGACACGTCGGTGCGCATATCGAGTGGTTCGTTGGGCTTCTGGAATGGATCCCAGTTGTCGTAGCCGATGCGGTCCACAAATTGCGTCGGCGCGGATTCATGCGGTCATAAATTTCGCGTTTGAGCACTTCCTGCTCATCAGTAAGCTGTTGCGGCGTTCCATCGCGAAAGACGGTGGCGGGAATGCTGCCGTACATTTCAAACTCCTTTCGCGCCCGATCAGGCCTCTTCTTTCTTGGCCGGGCCAATACCCAGATAGGCCTCATCGTAGCGGGTCAGCAAAGCCATGGACAAAGGCACGTACACCTCGTGCAATTCTTTAAAACGGCTCTGCACGGTGGTGGCCACATCCCTGCTCAGGTCTTCAAGCCTGTTCTGGATCTTGTCCATATGGATGGTGGGGTATGGCTTGCCTTTTTCAAAAGCCGAAAAGCCGCACACATGCCCCTGCCCGGCAATGGCCGTGGGCACGCCGTATACGCGGCAGGTGATGGGCCGGGCGTGGTACAGCAGGCATTGGTCGTTGTCGTCCAGCAGAGGGCAGCGCAGCTTGACCTGCGCGGCGCGCTCCATGATGGCCTCGGGGCTTTCGCCGTCTTTTTCCGCCCGGTACAGCTCGCGCTTGATGCGCGTGGCGCGGCGGTCAAGCTCGGAGGCCCGCTCGAGAATGCCGGAACGCTGCGGCCCGTACCCAAAGGAGGACTCAAAAGCCCTGTTGATATATATGGCTTCGATAAGCGAAAGATCAAAAAGCGCATGACAGCAATCGCTGCAGCCTTCCTTGCAGACTACGCACTGGGGAAAAGCCCCGCGCACCCTGCCGAAAAGGTCGTCAACTTCGGCCCGCAATGCTTCATAGCGGGTAAAAATAGAACTCAGATCAGGGATCATGGTTATCCTGCGGTAGTGCGGAAGACATGGGGGAGAACAGAGCAACTTCACCTTGAAACTGCTCTGCCGGCTGCATGAGCAGACGTTTGCCACAAAGACGCAAGCGCCATTTGCACGCGCTGCCACGCGCCGTAGCGGACGTCTTGCAACTTTGAGAACGCACCAGTCTCAACGCCGGAATGCTCAAGCGGCAAAGCGCCCTGTACCTTATGAAAATGCCGCCTGGCGCGTGCGCGCCGGGCGGCACAATGAAAACTTTGAACGGGTCAGCTACGGAATGCCGCTCGGGCATCCATGCAATCCCTAGTTTTCTTCAACGGTGATGGCGCTGACTTCGCAAACTTCCACACAGGATTCGCAGCCCAGGCATTCTTCGGCGTTCACGGGTTCGGACTTGCCGTCCTTGATTTCGTAAACTTCAACAGGGCACACGTCCACGCATTCGCCACAGCCCACGCACTTGTCGGTGTCGACATTAACATTATAACCCATGGTGTCCTCCCAATTAGCTTTGACTTGCTTGATTTTCAAGCGGCTAAATTCCGCTTGTGCAATGGATAGCTTTAGGCACCACCCTGTCAAGTGTCGGTTCGGAAATAAGCAACCAGACAATTTTTACAGGATTTCGCACTGTCTTTCCCTGGCATACGGAATGTCAGTTAAAAAAAATATTGCCCCGCCAACATGTTACCCGCAACAATCCATTTTATGGAACCAGCCGCGCGTAATACCCCTGCCGTTGCGCACAACCTGCAGCAAAACCTGCCCGGACATGCGCTCGCGCCTGAAAGCCTGTAAAAATCGGTCCATGGTGCGTATTTCCGCAGAGCCCACCGCCGTTATGCGGTCACCCTGGCGCAGAAACGCTGCGGGGCCTTCGGCGCGCGCCTGACGCACCACCACGCCCTGCGCGGTCTGTGCTGCGCTGAATCCCCACCTGCGCTCAAGCAAAGCGCGGGCCTCCGCATCACCAAAGGATTCTGGCGTCGCCTCTATGCGCACCGGGCCGCCCTCGCGCAGCAGCTGCAGCCGCAGGGCCGTACCCGCCGTCTGGTTGCGCAATATGTCGAGATAATCACGCCGGTCGCGCACGGGCGAGGCATTGATGCTCTCAAGTATATCGCCCGCCGCAATACCCGCCCTGGCAGCGGGCGAACGGGAAACACCGCTGTAACCAGCACGCCGCCCGCGTCCCTGAGGCCCAGGGCCATGGCTGTGCGCCCGTCCACGTCCTGCAGGTCAAGCCCAAGCCACAGGGGGGCCACCCGCCCCGCGCTCATGAGATCGTGCATGACCCGGCGGGCCTTGTTGATGGGGATGGCAAAACCGATGCCTCGGCCCGGGCGTCCACCGCCGTATTGATGCCGATGAGCACGCCCTCGATATTTAGCAGCGGGCCGCCGCTGTTGCCGGGGTTGATGGCGGCGTCTGTCTGCACAAGATCGGTAAACGCGCCGTCCTTGTTGCGGATGGTGCGCCCGAGCGCGGACACCACGCCCGTGGTCACCGTATGGTTAAAACCAAAAGGATTGCCTATGGCGATGACGGTTCGCCGGGCATAATGTCGCTCGAATCGCCCAGTTTTACCGCAGGCAGTTTGGATGCGCCCCTGATCTGCAGCACGGCTATGTCAAAATCGGGGTCTGCACCCTTGACGGACGCAGAAAATTCCCTGCCGTCCAGCAAATGCACCATTACTTCGTCGCCGCCAGGCGATCACGTGCGCGTTGGTGAGCACAAGGCCTTTGTCGCCATCGACAATAACCCCCGAACCCAGGCTGACCCGCTTTTGCTTGACGCTGCGCGATCCCGGCACTTCAAAACCGGGAAAGCCGGGAAACCCCGGACCAAAAAACTGCTCCAGGGGTGAAATTCTCTGCCCTTCAATAATATGGGTGCTTGTTATATTTACAACCGCCGGGGCAACCGCTTGCACTGCCCGCACCACGGGAGTCATGCGGGGGCTGTCGGGCGCAACGGCCCCGGCCCTGCCGGGCAGACACAGCAGCAGGGCCGCTGCCAGCGCCAAAAACAGCAGGCGGATGGCAAACCCGCCCTCCAACTCTGCCGCAGCGGCCCGCAGGGGGCGGGGCCGGGCATATCCATTGCGTATATGGTTGGGTATGGTCTTCATACATCATCCTTGCTTGTTAGCTAGCCGCTAACATAAGCACGCTCTAAAAATCGTAAAGTACCCCACGGCGCATTAGCAGGCACAAGGGACGCTCCGCCTTGCGCACAGGGGCCGTTAAGGATAAACAAACGGCATGAATACCACCCAATCCAACCTGCTGGAACTGATCTTGCCCGGTCTGAGCATCGCCCCCCTGCTTGAAAAAGATCTGGACGCCGCCCAGACCCATCTGGATGATCTCACCAAGCCCCAGGGCAGTCTTGGCCGCCTTGAAGACCTCGCCCAAAAGCTCTATGCCATGAGCGGCGGGCAAACGCCCATCAGCGTCAGCCCGGCCATCATGCTGACGGTTGCGGGCGACCACGGCGTGGCAGATCAGGGGGTTTCGCCTTTCCCAAGGCCGTGACCCGGCAGATGGTGCAAAACTTTTTTAACAACGGCGCGGCGGTCAATGTTTTGTGCTGCACTTCGGGCATGGATTTGCGCGTGGTAGACGCAGGCTGCGACGGCGGTCCCTATGAACCGCACGCCATCCTGATCGATCGCCGCCTTGGCGACGGCACGGCCGACATGAGCCAGGGCCCGGCCATGAGCCGCGAAACCTGTCTCAAGGGTCTGCGCATGGGCGTTGAGCTGGCGCAACAGCTTGCCGACGAGGGCTACCGCTGCCTTGGCGTGGGTGAAATGGGCATTGCCAACAGCACTTCGGGCACGGCCCTGTACTGCGCCCTGCTGCACCTCGACCCCGAGCAGATTACCGGCCCCGGAGCAGGCGCCAATGCCGACATGGTGCCGCCACAAAACCGGCATTGTGCGCAAGGCGCTGGAAGTTAACGAACCCATGCTGCGCGACGGCGACCCCATAAACACTCTGGCTGCCCTGGGCGGGTTTGAAATAGTTGAAATGGCCGGGCTTATGCTTGGCGCCGCCTCGCGCCGCCTGCCCGTGCTGGTTGACGGCTTTATCTGCAGCGCGGCCTACGTGGCGGCCCTGCATATCTGCCCCCAGCTGGCGGACTACGCCGTGCTTTCGCACGCCTCGGCAGAGCCGGGTCACGTGCGCGCCCTGAGCAGGCTGACCGGCGGAGACACCCGCAACACCCCCCTGCTGCACCTGAACATGCGCCTGGGCGAAGGCACGGGAGGCGCTGTGGCCTACCATCTGCTGCGCTGCGCCGCCGCCGTGTACAACGACATGGCTACCTTCAGCTCTGCGGGCGTGGCGGAAAAAACATGCTGAACCAGCCTGCGCCGAAACAACCTTCTGCCCCCGTCCTGCTGCGGCTGGAGGACGTTTCGCGCGTGTTTGACATCAAGCGCGGTCTATTTGGCGACAGGCGTTCGCTTGTCGCCGTTGACCACGTAAGCCTGAGCCTCGCCAAGGGCGCAAGCCTCGGCCTTGTGGGCGAATCGGGCTGCGGCAAATCCACACTTGGACGGATGGCCTGCGGCCTGCTGACCCCCTCGCAGGGGCAGGTGCTGCTTGACGGCCGCCCCCTGCCTCCGGCCGGGGCCGACAGCTGGGCAGCCGGGCGCATACAGATGGTCTTTCAGGATCCTTTTTCCTCCCTCAATCCCCGCCTCTCTGTGGGCAGCTCGGTGGCGGAACCTCTGGCAGCCCGCAACATCCCCCGTGCAGAGCGCACTGCCAAGGCCGAGGACATGCTGGCGACCGTGGGCCTTGCGGGCATGGGCAACCGGTACCCTCACGAATTTTCGGGCGGCCAGCGCCAGCGCATAGCCGTGGCCCGGGCCCTCATCACCCGGCCCGACGTTGTTGTATGCGACGAGCCGGTCTCCGCCCTTGATGCCTCTGTGCAGGCGCAGACCCTCAACCTGCTGCGCGACGTGCAGGAGCACTTTGGCCCCGCCTATCTCTTTATCTCGCATGATCTCGCGGTGGTGGGCTTTTTGTGCCGCCATATTCTGGTCATGTATCTGGGACAAATCGTGGAAGAAGGCCCCACCGAAGCCATCTTTGACGGCGCGGCCCACCCCTACACGCAGGCTCTCATGGCAGCCATGCCCACAGGCAAACGGCGCGGCGAACTCATTCCCGCTCTGGAAGGCGAGCTGCCAAGCCCCCTCGCGCCGCCCGTGGGTTGTCGTTTTCATCCGCGCTGCCCCAAGGCCCAGGATATTTGTCGCCAGGAAGCCCCGCAGTGGAAGGAGCTTGGCTCCGGCTGGCGGGTGAGGTGTTGGTTGGCGTAGGGACTGGGATTTGCGCCTGCGCGGCGCGGGGTTAACTAGAATTTGCTGTCCTGCTGGCACGGCATTTTTCGCCTAACAGACGATTGGGACGCCTGCGCGGCGCGGGCTGATTAATTTTTGCCGCCCTCCGGGCACGGATTTTTCGCCCTCCGGCGAAGTTGGGACGCCTGCGCGGCGCGCGGCAAGGCGGGGCCGGTTATGGGGCTACGCCCCCTGCGCGGCCCCCCTTGCATCCCCCCCCCGAAGCACCCCAAAAGAGTCTTCAATTGCCGCCAAACGACGAGGGCACGCGTCTTCTGCTGCGGGAGCTTCCCTCGCTCGCTACGCTCCATCGGGCGATCTCCCTCCGCGACGCGTAAATGCCATACCATGCTTCCGCTCTGATCAAAGTCCGCTTCAGCCGAATACCATTGGTGCAGTGGCGGGTTGAGAATAATGTTTCGCCCCCTCCGCCCCTTCCATTTTACGTTCTAGCGTCACACATATATCTCCAAGCGACGAACAAAAAACTACGCGACATGCACCTCTCTCGCGGCTACCCGCAGCCCAACCCAAATCAAACCGACGGAGACACCCACGCTGCAAGACTCTCTACCCTTTTCTGCAGTAATTTGACTTTCCCCACTCTCGCTGCACCCAGCTCAACCATGAGCAGCGGGTAATTGGCAAGTTAGAAAATTCGTTCGCCATCAAAAGCAGGTCGTCGCGCCGCCTTCCCTATACTCGCCGCAGCGAATGCGAAGGCGATGGCTGGTGTTGGGCTATTTGCAAAATACGCATTTTTCGGCCTGACAAGGAAAAATCCTGTTTTTGAGCGCAGCGTACTCATGTACGTGAGCATCAAAACAGGATTCTAACGCAGTCAGGCCCAAAAAGTCGGGTTTGCGTAAATCGACCCGACGGGCTCACACACCCGCTGATGACGCTCTCCCTGCCCTTTCTCAGTCTTTTTCTACCATCTGCCCACGGATATTTGCCCCGGCCTGCACCCAGCTCAACCATGAGCAGCGTATAACTGGCAAGTTAGAAAAATTCGTTCGCCATCAAAAGCAGGTCGTCGCGCCGCCTTCCCTATACTCGCCGCAGCGAATGCGAAGGCGATGGCTGGTGTTGGGCTATTTGCAAAATACGCATTTTTCGGCCTGACAAGGAAAAATCCTGTTTTTGAGCGCAGCGTACTCATGTACGTGAGCATCAAAAACAGGATTTTAACGCAGTCAGGCCAAAAAAGTCGGGTTTGCGTAAATCGGCCCGACGGGCTCACCCACCCCGCCGATGACGCTCCCTGCCCTTCCTCAGTCTTTTTCTACCATCTGCCCACAGATATTTGCCCCGGCCTGCACACAGTCCAAACAAAATGAGGCGTATAGCTGGCAAGTTAGAAAAATTCGTTCGCCATCAAAAGCAAGTCGTCGCGCCGCCTTCCCTATACTCGCCGGAGCGAATGCGAAGGCGATGGCTGCTGTTGGGCTATTTGCAAAATACGCATTTTTCGGCCTGACAAGGAAAAATCCTGTTTTTGAGCGCAGCGTACTCATGTACGTGAGCATCAAAAACAGGATTTTAACGCAGTCAGGCCAAAAAGTCGGGTTTGCGTAAATCAGCCCGACGGGCTCACCCACCCCGCCGATGACGCTCCCCGGCCTTTTCTCAGCCGTGCCTGCCATATTCTACCAAACTAGCTACGCCGCGCAGCCCTACCGTTCAAAATAGGTGTACCCGCGCAGGCCGTCTTCAAATACCTGCATAATGGCAAACCGGTCGCTGGGCGAAATACGCCCCTGCCTCACGGCCTGCTCCC